>ENA-ORXB01001327-ORXB01001327.1-sediment-metagenome-genome-assembly--contig:-NODE-1327-length-30574-cov-4.129750_pt1 | contig 30574 bp, 33 predicted proteins | sample MGYA00237863_ERZ511475 | MGnify/ENA primary metagenome ERZ511475 (study PRJEB26305, sample SAMN06343858) | sediment metagenome | isolation source: hot spring sediment | place: Canada: British Columbia... | reverse complement strand
GTGCGCGCCACAGCAAACGATGTGGTCAACGGTGTCATCTTCTACCTCGCGTTGCTGATGCCGTTCGCCTACTTCATGGAGCGATTGCTGTTTGCCGCACCCAACCTTAAAAGCCAGCTGATGTACGCCTCGCTGATCTTTGTGGTGGTGTTCCTCGCCTTCCGCTATATCCACCCCGCGTTTGAGATTACCGGCAACCCAATAATTGTGTTTATCGCCTTCACGATGGGCGCGCTCTCGGTGATTGTGGCGCTGTTCATCTCCAGCAAGTTCGAAGAGCAGCTCCGCATGATACAGAAACAGGTGATGGGCACGCATCGCGCCGACATCGGACGGATGAGCGTCGCGATGGCAGCGTTCAATCTGGGTGTGTCGAACATGCGCCGTCGCGCCCTACGCACCTTCATGACCAGCCTCTCGCTGGTGCTGATTACTTTTGTGGTGCTTTCGTTCACCTCCATTGTGAATGTGCTGCGCTTCAACGAGGTGCCCGCGCCGGGCAAGCCGCGCTATAGCGGCATCATGATGCGCACACCCGACTGGCAACCGTTACGCGAATCGGCCTACCGATTAATGCGGGATGAGTTTGGTGCGACGCGTGCCGTCGCCCCACGCGCATGGTTCTTCGGTACCCAGATTGGCGAGCAGGCATTTATCACGCTCACCCGCGCTGACCGACGATTCAACGCCCGCGCCATCGTGGGACTGACGCCCGACGAGGCAAAAGTCACTCGCCCGCAAGAGGCGCTGCTAACTGGACGCTGGTTCGCACCGAATGAGCGCGAGGTGATGGTGCTGCCCAGCAATATCGCCGATACCCTGGGCATCAAGCCCGAAGAGGTGGGACGCGCCCGCGTGCAGTTCGCCGGCGTGGACTACACCGTGATCGGCATTCTGGACCCGAACGCGCTGAAACGCATCAACGATCTGGATACCGAGCCACTCACCCCCGTCGACTTCATCCTGATGCAACGCCTGCAGAGCCAAGGGCGACAGGGTGGCGAAGGTGGATTCCGAGAATATGTGCACCTCGAACCCGACATCGTGGTCTTTATGCCCTACGAGACGGTGATCAATCTCGGCGGCAATATCTATTCACTCGCTATCGAGTTCGCCACCCGTGAGGAGGTGTACGAGATTCTCAAAAAAGAGCTGATGCCGCGTTTAGGGCTGAACCTGTATGCCGGACTGGGCGACCGAATCGTGCGCTACAGCACCATTCAGGCAACCACAGGGCAGGGACTGGAATATATCATCCTGCCCGTGATTATTGCCGCGCTGATCGTGTTCAACACAATGCTGGGGTCGGTCTACGAGCGCGTGCGCGAGATTGGCATCTTCAGCGCGGTCGGACTTGCACCGAACCATATTGCGATGCTCTTCTTTGCCGAGTCGCTGGTCTACGCTGTGCTGGGTTCGGTCGCGGGCTACTTCGTGGCCCAGCTGGTGGCGAAGGTCATCGTGATTACAGGCTGGTTCCCGCAGCTCTATCTGAACTTTTCCTCCCTCTCGGCGGTCTTTTCAACGGTGATTGTGGTGGGGGTGGTGCTGCTTTCGACCATCTATCCTGCCCGCAAAGCCTCGGAAGTGGCAATACCTGCCGAGGAGCGCACTTGGCGACTGCCTGAGCCAGAAGGCGACCTCTGGCGCATCCCACTACCCTTCTCCGTGACGAGTGTGCAGGCGCAGGGGCTGTCGGGCTTCCTCGCCGAATGGTTCCACGCCTACGAAGAGTACTCGGTCGGCGAGTTCATTACGCAGAATGTACGTACGGCAACCTTCGACTCTGAGCACGGCGAGGGCTACCGCGTGGAGTGTGATGCGTGGATTGCACCGTTTGACCTGGGCGTGAGCCAGCATGTGCGCATCGACATTCTGCCCACCGATTACGAGGGCGTGTATGACATTCGGCTCGAACTCACGCGCCTGAGCGGCGATATTGCCAACTGGAAGCGCGTGAATCGCCGCTTTTTGAACATCCTGCGCAAACAGTTCCTCATCTGGCGCACCCTGCCCCAGGAACAGCGAGAACGCTACCTGAAGCTGGAAGTGGTGGGGGTGTGAGGGTGCGGTAGATAAGGTACAATCCGAGCGCTATGGCACAGCGGGTGCAGGGGCTGCCCCTTGACCAGGTAATCCACGGGGATTGCATCGAGGTGATGAACAGCTTGCCAGAGCAGACGGTGGACATGATATTCGCCGACCCACCCTATAACCTGCAACTGCGCCAAGAACTCTACCGCCCAAACCTTACCAAGGTGGACGCGGTCGACGACGAGTGGGACAAATTCGAGAGCTTCGAGGTGTATGACCAGTTCACGCTGCAGTGGCTCACCGCCGCGCGTCGCCTGCTCAAAGAAACGGGCACTCTCTGGGTTATCGGCACCTATCACAACATCTTTCGCATCGGCAAAATGATGCAGGATCTGGGATTCTGGATTTTGAATGATATTGTGTGGATTAAAGTAAACCCGACCCCGAACTTTCGTGGGGTGCGTTTCACGAACGCGCACGAGACGCTTATCTGGGCGCAGAAGTGGCGGGGCAAGCCGTACACATTTAACTATCACGATATGAAAGCGTTGAACGAGGGGTTGCAGATGCGCAGCGATTGGTATATTCCTTTGTGTACGGGCAGGGAGCGGTTACGGATTAACGGTCAGAAGGCCCACCCCACCCAGAAACCCGAAGCGCTTCTGCATCGAGTGATTTTAGCCAGCACGAAGCCAGGCGATGTGGTTTTAGACCCTTTTTTCGGCACTGGCACCACGGGCGTAGTCGCCAAACGATTGGGGCGACACTGGATTGGTATCGAAAAAGATGCCCGCTATGTCGCCATCGCCTGTGAGCGGATTGCCGCCGTTGTACCCGCTGGCAGGGAATATCTGGGGCGGGGTTCGTCGAAAACGCGCCGTCTGCGAGTACCATTTGGCACCCTGGTGGAGTGTGGCTACCTTGTGCCCGGGCAGACGCTTTCCTTTCGCGGCGATGCCACCCGTCAGGCGCAAGTGCTGGCAAACGGACATATCCGCTACAAGGATGGCACCGAAGGCTCGATCCATGCGGTCGCCCGACATGTGGCGGGCGCACCCTGCAACGGCTGGGAGGTCTGGTATTTTACCGACCTCGAGGGCAACCTGGTGCCAATAGATACGCTGCGCAAAAAGTTGCTTTGCGAGCAAGCGGGAGAATGACCACCCAAAATCGAGAGAGTGATCGTGCCTTCGGGCACGGGCTAACCTCCGTTTACAAATAGGGGTTGGTTTGACGCTCCGTGCCGACGGTGGTGATGGGACCGTGCCCTGGCAGCAGCAGGGTGTCGTCAGGCAGTGTCAGCACCCGCGTGTGCAGATGCTCCAGCAGGGTCTGGTGATCGGCGTAGGGAATGTCGGTGCGTCCGATGCTGCCAGCAAAGATGGCGTCGCCACAAAAAAGATGCATCGGTTGCGCCCGCAACAGGAAGCCAAGATGATCGGGCGCATGCCCCCGAAGCGCCAGCACCCGAAAAGCAAGCGCACCCACCTCGAATTCGTCCCCCTCTTGCAGGAAGCGGTCGGGAGGTGGTACCGGCTCGCCAGCAGGCAAACCAAGATAGACCAGATGCTCGTGCGCGTATCGTGCCCACAACTCCCATTCACCCTGCGACATCCAGAACGGCGCGCCCGTCAAACGCTTCAAAGCGGGCACACCGACCACATGGTCAAAATGCCCATGCGTGGCTAAAAGCAGCGCGACCGAAGCGGAGAGCACGTCCAATCGCGCCGCTATCTGCTCCGGCTCGCAGCCCGGATCAATCACCACTGCCTGACGGCTTACCCGATCCACCACAATATAGCAGTTTGCCTGCAGCGGTCCCAGCGTGAGCGTCTCGATCAGAAACGGTTGCCCTGCCATCGCTCAACGATTTCGGCTGAACCCATCGGTGGGATTATACCGAACGGTCAATAGCAGTCTGCTGGTGGGTTATAATATAGGGTACGGTATCACATCATGCAGAGTGGCAGGTGGAACTATGCGCTATGAGAGCCTTCTGGACGCAATTGGGCGGACGCCGCTGGTGCGCCTCCAACGGATGACACGCCATCTGAAGCCCGCCATCTACGCCAAGCTGGAGTTCATGAACCCCGGAGGGAGTGTGAAAGACCGCATCGCGTTGCGCATGATTGAGCGGGCGGAGCGCGAAGGCAAACTGAAGCCCGGCGGCACCATCATCGAATGCACCTCCGGCAACACCGGGATGGGACTGGCGATGGTCGCCGCGCTGCGCGGCTACCGCACCATCTTCACCACCACCGACAAGCAATCACGCGAGAAGATTAACATGCTCAAGGCGATGGGGGCGGAGGTGATTGTCTGCCCCACAGCGGTCGCCCCCGAGGACCCTCGCAGCTACTACTCCGTTGCCCGCAAACTGGCAGAGGAGATCCCGAACTCCTTCTTTGTGAACCAGTATGATAACCCCGCCAATCCCGAAGCCCATTACCTCACAACGGGTCCCGAAATCTGGGAAGATACCGAAGGACGCATCACCCATCTGGTCGCAGGCATGGGCACAGGGGGCACTATTTCGGGTGCAGGACGCTACCTGAAGGAGCGCAACCCGAACATCAAAGTGATAGGTGTGGACCCCATCGGCTCCGTCTACTATGACTATTTCCATCACGGCAAGGTCGTGGAGGCGCATCCCTATCTGGTGGAGGGCATCGGCGAAGATATTTTTCCCTCCACAATGGATTTCTCGGTGCTGGACAACGTGATTCAGGTCAGCGATTGCGACTGCTTCCTGTGGGCGCGGCGACTGGCGCGAGAGGAGGGCATCTTTGCGGGTGGCTCGGCAGGCGCCGCGCTCTACGGCGCGCTGGAGGTCGCCAAAAAGGCGACCGAAAATGATCTTATCGTGTTCATCATCCCCGATGGCGGTCTGCGCGTGCTAAACAAGGTGTATAACGACGATTGGCTGCGCGAGCATCGCTGCTACGAGCCGCGGGTCAAGCTCACCGCGCGCGACCTGATCGAAGCGAAGCGCCAGCGCGGCCCCGTGCGTCAGCTGCTGGTGGTCAGCCCGCAGGACACCCTGCTCGCCGCGTTCCAGCTGATGGAGGCACACGATGTGTCGCAGCTGCCCGTGCTGGAAGCGGGCGAGCCAGTCGGCGCCATCTCAGAGGATACTATCATGCGCCTGGTGCTGCAGGGGCAGGATCTGCAGGCGTCGGTGGTGCGTGAAGTCATGACCCCGCCCTTCCCCCTCGTATCACCCGACACCTACCTGGACGAGCTGACCGACCTGATCAGTCGGGAGACGGCGGTGCTGGTGCCCCTCGGCGAGGGGCAATACGATGTGCTGACCAAGTACGACCTGGTGCATACGCTGGCGCACCTGCTCGGCTTGCCGTAGGGGCACACACACGGGTACGCCCTCTTATCTCAAGGAGGTTAAACCGATGCGCTTCGCTACGAAAGCCATCCATGCAGGACTGAAACCCGATCCCGCCACCGGCGCGATTATGACCCCCGTCTACCTCACCTCCACCTATGCGCAGTCGGCGCCGGGGCAGCACAAGGGCTATGAGTATTCGCGTTCAGAACATCCCACACGCGCCGCGCTGGAGCGGAACCTCGCCGCGCTGGAGGGCGTGGAGTACGGACTGGCGTTCGCCAGCGGGCTTGCCGCCGAGAACACGGTGCTGAACCTGCTACAAGCGGGCGACCATGTGCTGGCGACACGCGACCTCTACGGGGGAACCTACCGCCTCTTTGAGCAGGTGTGGGCGAAAGTGGGTATCGAGTTCTCCTACGCCGAGGGCGAGGATATCGACGCGCTGGCACGCGCCTTCCGCCCCAACACCCGCCTGCTCTGGATCGAAACACCCAGCAACCCCATGCTCAACATTGTGGATTTACAGGCGGTATGCCAGCTGGCGCACACGCATGGCGCACTCGTGGTGGTGGACAATACCTTCGCCACACCCTACCTGCAACGCCCGTTCGAGTTCGGTGCGGATATCGTGGTACATTCCACGACCAAGTATCTGGGTGGGCACTCCGATGTGGTGGGCGGTGCGCTCTGCATCCGCGATAGGTCACTCTACGAGCAGCTCAAGTTCTATCAGAACGCGGTGGGCGCGGTGCCCGGACCGCTCGACTGCTTCCTGGTGCTGCGCGGTATCAAAACGCTTGCGCTGCGTATGCGACAGCATTGCGAAAACGCCCGCCGCATCGCCGAATATCTTGCCCAGCACCCGGAGGTGAAACAGGTGCGCTACCCGGGGCTGCCGAGCCACCCGGGGCACGCGCTGGCGCGGCGACAGATGAGCGATTTCGGCGGCATCGTCACGATGGAGCTGAAGGGAGGTGTGGAGCGCGCAATGCGCTTTCTGTCCCGCACCCGCCTCTTTACCCTCGCCGAGTCGCTGGGCGGGGTCGAATCGCTGATGTGCCATCCTGCCACGATGACCCACGCCTCCATTCCGCCCGAAGAGCGCGCCCGCATCAGCGACGCGCTCATCCGCCTCTCGGTCGGCATCGAGGATGTGGACGACCTAATCGAAGATCTGGAGCAGGCAATTGCCCAGAGCCGATAAATAGAGGGCACCAGCACCCCGCAAAAATACCAGATTTTTGCCTTTTTGCCAGGGCCCCTTGACATCGGCGACAAAAGGGCGGTATAATAAAGACGATCCGCTGTCCGCTTTTGGGCGGTTTCTGAGTCTATTAAGAGTAGACGACCCGAAAGCCGAACAGCGAACGGTCGATCCAAAATCCTAATGGAAGGAGGCAGAACCATGCTCAAGCATGCACAACTGTGGCTGAGTAGTATCGCGATTGCGGCGCTGATGGCAGGCGCCAACGCCAGACCTGGGATGAGACCGCGAACGGTGGCGGCGATGCCGGACACCTGCCCGCAACTGCGCAAGTAGTATCGGGCAACCCAAACGATCCATTAACCAAAATCACAGGGAGCATCTCATCCACTGACATCGCCGATCTCTACCAGATCATTATTTGCGACCCTGCAAACTTTTACGCCCATACAGGAACGACGTCCGAAACGACTTTCGACAGCAAACTGGTTCTGTTCGATTCTCAGGGCAGACCCCTGTGGTTTAACGATGACCGTCCCTCCGCTGTTTCCGAAACACCCCCGACTGGAGTAGGTTCTTTTCGTTCCTACATCGGTGGGGGAGCAACAGCAGGTGACTACCGGAGCAGCGACACCCCAAATACTGCTGGAAGTGCGACCTGGGGGTTGCCAGGTCCAGGGATCTACTATCTGGCAATTTCATACTGGCAGGTGAACCCGCGCAATGCAGCGAATCAGGACCTGTTCTGGGAGAGCTCTCCCTATAGTCCCATTTACAAACCTTATGCTGCACGCGCGAATGATGTGTTGGCACAGTGGAGTGGAAGCTCCACAACTGGCACCTACACGATCCATCTCCGAGGTGCCTGCTTTGTGCCCGAACCTGCGTCGATGATTGCGCTGGGTGCGGGTCTGGCAGGCCTGCTGGGGCTGCGTCGGCGCAAGAAGTAAGCGGGTTCCACTTCGCTGAACTCCGTGCTCCCTCTCTCGCACTGCGGGCGAGGGGGCTTTATTTTGCCTCCTGCCCGCTCAGCGGGCGCCAGCGATGCTGTTCTGCGTCCAAAATGCGCGTCGCCTCGACGGGACCTTCGGAACCCGCAGGATAGGTGGGCAGCGGCGTCCCATCGCTCTGCCACGCCTTGAGAATCGGATCCAGCACACGCCACGCCCACTCCACCTCGTCGAAACGCAGAAAATGTTGCCGGTTCCCCTCCAGCACATCCAGCAGCAGCGTGGTATAGGCGTCGAAGCCCTCCTGACCCGGTTCACGATAAGGGGCACGCAATACCAGTGTGCGGGGCGTCAGCTCCAGCCCCACCTTTTTGGCTTGCGCCACCAGATAGATGGCTTCTGCCGGTTTCATCTCAAAAATGAACCAGTTTGGCTCCAGCCGATCTAAGGGTGTTTCGCGGAACAGGTGCAGCGGGGGCGTTTTGAACTGGATGGCAATCTCGCTGCGGTCGGCGGCGAGACGCTTGCCCGTGCGCAGGTAAAACGGCACGCCGCGCCAGCGCCAGTTATCCACATAGAGTTTGACCGCCGCATAGGTCTCGGTGGTCGAGTCGGACGGGATGCCCGCCTCCTGCAGATAGCCGGGCACACGCTCGCCGTTGATAACCCCGGCGGTGTATTGTGCTCGCACCGCGAAAGCGTTCACCGCGCTGCGCGGGATTGGGCGCACACTCTTGAGCACTTTCACCTTCTCACTGCGCAGGTCGTCATACACCAGGCTACTGGGCGGCTCCATCGCCGTCAGCGTGAACAATTGCATCAGGTGGTTCTGGATCATATCGCGCAGCGCGCCCGCCTGATCGTAGTAGCTGGCACGCCCCTCCAGCCCAACGGTCTCCGCCGCTGTAATCTGCACATGCTCCACATGATAGCGATTCCACAAAGGCTCCAGCAGCAGGTTCGCGAAACGGAACACAAGAATGTTTTGCACCGTCTCCTTGCCCAGATAGTGGTCGATGCGGAAGATCTGTTCCTCGCGCCAGTGCTGGCGTACCTGCTGGTCGAGGGTGCGCGCGCTTTCTAAGTCATAACCGAAGGGCTTTTCGATCACGAGCCGTCGAAAGCCGTGTGTCTCGTCGTTCAGCCCCAGTCGGGCAAGCAGTTCGGCGGCGGGCGCGAACACGCCGGGCGACAGCGCAAGATAGAAGACGGCGTTCGCGTGAATAGAGTCGCTCAGGGAGGCAAGGCTAGTCTCGTCCAGTTCACCCCGCACATAGGCGATGAACCGCTGGGTGAAGCGGGACCAGTGTTCCATGCGCTTGCCCTCGACGCGCATCGCCTGCTCCACCTCGCTCAAGTACTGCTCCAGCGTGTAAGGTCTTCGCGCATAAAGCAGGATACGCACAGTTTCGGGCAGCATTCGCGCACGGCACAGCTGGAACAGGGCGGGCAGCAGCAGATGGCGTGCTAAGTCGCCCGTTGCCCCGAAAATCACCAGCACCGTCTCGCCATTCTGTGGGGTTTGCATCGCGTGCTCCGCCAGCCCGATTCGGGGAGCCTATGGCAATTCCTGCCCGCTGGGTCAAGAGGGAGCGCCGTCGATTTTTGCCCGCAGCCACTGGGCGCGCTGGGTGGCGGCATAGTCGGGCTCGGGGGGCGGATAGATGGCAAGCCCGAACAACAGCTGGTCGGCGAAATCGCGCTGCGCTTCGTCGCCCCGCCGCATCGCCCGCATGCGATAGACCGCAAGGGTGCGCAGCGTAGTACCCAATGAAAGCGCATGGGCATGGCGCAAAGTGGCGGTCAATTCCTCCCATTCGGCATCCAGCCCCTCCATATCGAGATGGATACGCGCCTCCAGCTCCGCTTCGATCAGCGTACGCAGCGTGCCGCGCAATCGCGCCAGCAGCTCCGGCAGTGGGTCGTGCCTGCCCAGAAGCGAGATCTGCACATAGCCCTCGAAAGCCAGGCTCCCTTCCCCATACAACCCGCGAGTGTGGCAGCCCAGCGCCTGCAACGCCTCCAGCCAGCGTGTGATCTGGCGTGCCCGCTGCAGCCCCATCAGGTGCATCAGCAGTCCCAGTCGGATGCCCGAGCCGAGATTGATGGGCGACGCGGTTAGATAGCCCAGCCGCGCGGAGTAGCCCCAGCGTAGCGACAGCGCGTTCAGTCGCTGCTCCCACCGGTGCGTCTCATTCACCAAGCGATCCGGCTGCCAGCCCGCATGGGTGATTTGCAAGCGCAGGTGGTCCTCCTCGTTCAGCAGTGCGATCACACTGCCATCCGCGCTGATCAGCGCCCAGCGATGGGGCAAAGCGGGGAGCAAGGCGGGGCTGATGAGCCGTGCGCCCGTCAACTGCGCTCGCTCGTCCAGGCTCAACCGAGCCAGTTCAATCACACCGCCTGCGCCAAGCCCCATCGGTTCCAGTGCGGCGCGCAACTGCTGTGCCACTGCCTGCAGCTGCGCCTCGCTGGCAGCATGGGGAAAGGGCAAATGCAACAGATTACGCGCAAGGCGCACCCGCTGCGAGATGACCACATCCCGATAGGGTGCCGGTTCCTTCAGCCAGCCGAGCTCCATCTCCAAAGGGCAACTTCCGCCAAAACACCCCATTTCCTGCCTGCTAATGCAGGAAAGAGGCACAGAGCAAGGGTACTTTAATCCCTGCTTCTTCAGGAGGAAGTCGTATGAGAAGAGGTGGCTTTACGCTGATTGAGCTGCTGGTGGTGATAGCGATCATCGCGATATTGGCGGCGATCCTGTTTCCGGTGTTCGCTCAAGCCCGGGAGAAGGCACGCCAGACCCAATGCTTGTCCAACCTACGCCAGCTGGGAATGGCATTTGTGATGTATCGCAGCGACTACGACGGGCGCAACCCCGGCAATGGCGACGGCAACTGCATGGGACGCTATCCCGGGGCAGACTGGCCAACCTGGATGCGCGGCTTTCTCTGGACCTCACAGGCACAATGGGTACCCTGTATCTACATCGTGCCTGTGGGGCAAGAGCGCACCGCGCCAGTGAATCCCGATTGGCTTAACGCGGGTGGAGTTCGAGCAGGGGTGCTTTACCCCTATGTCCACAACACCCAGGTCTATGTCTGCCCCTCCGACCGGCGCCCAGAGAAACAACTGAGCTACTCGATGAACGCCGGTGCCGCTTTTATCCCCGAGACGGAGGTAGATCGCCCAAGTAAGTTCATCATGCTGGTCGACGAGCAGTTCACCCTGAACGATGGCGCGTATCATCCCGTTACGGCAGACTGTCCCACGATTGTTCATCACAACGGGGCGACCTTCCTCTTTTTTGACGGGCACTCGCGGTGGCTGCGCGCGATTAAGCCCCCCGTGATTTTCAACTGCCCGCAGAGCATACCCGACCACTACTTCTGTTGGCGCATTCCTATCACGGCACAGGAGTCAAGACGATACAGCCCCTTCTGTCAGCGGGAGTGAACCCCTGTGAGTACCGCCCGCCAGAAAATGTTCATCAAAATCTGTGGGATTACGCGCCTGCAAGATGCGCGGGTGGCGATGGAGGCTGGTGCGGATGCGTTAGGCTTTGTGTTCGAACCGCTCAGCCCGCGCCACCTGCTGCGCCATCCAGGCTGGCAAGCGTGGCTGAGTGGGCTGCACGGCATCCAGCGCGTGTTGGTGATTGCCGATCCGGTGAACCTGCCTGCCGAGTGGCATCTGTTCGACGCGCTGCAGTGCAACCTGCCCGAGGCGGCTGAGGTGGATGCCCTGCACGCATGCCTGCCCCCTTTACCCCTGTGGCTCGCACTGCGTGTCAAGCCCTCTGAGACGCCCGATACACTGCTCGCCCTCATGCACACCTTTGCCCACCGGGTGGAGCGGTTTGTGCTGGACGCCTATCATCCCACCCTGCCCGGCGGCACAGGCACACTCCACGACTGGGAGCGTGCACGGATCATCTGTGCCCAGGCGCCGCGCCCTGTGCTACTCGCTGGCGGGCTGACTCCAGAGAATGTGGCGGACGCCATCCAGCAGGTTCAACCCGACGGCGTGGATGTCAGCAGCGGGGTGGAAGCCGCCCCCGGCATCAAAGATGCCGAGAAGGTACGCCGATTTATTCATAGCGTAAAGCAGCTGTACCGACACGGCTCATGATGCTCCACAAAGAGGCGATGGAAAAAAGCCTTATACGCGGAGTCTACGGGATCTATCCCGACAAGAGAACAGATAAGGACAATGGGGGGTAAAATAATGGGATGGATGCAAAAAAATGGGGCTGTCACGCGATTAATTAGTGAATGTTGCCCGATAGAGGGCGACTTCCAAAACAGGACAGGAGGAGGTATGACGATGCAAAGAGATGGGATGAGGCTAACAGTGGTAGCTGGTGTACTGCTGATCGCACTGTTGACGCTGGTGCCAAGCCAAGCACTGGGACAAGACGATCTATTGACCCTGCCGGCACCAGGCAAAGAACAACCCCGTGAAATCCGCGATAATCACAAATGTGAACCGGTTCGACCAGGCGAACCCTATGGACTCACCAATTGCATTCAGATTGGTAATGAGTGCCAAGGAATGTGCTATAAGGGTACCATTGTAGCCGAAGACGGGCAAACCGTGATGATATGTAAGCCAAGTCCGGGTTCGAGATGTGTTGCTTCACCCCGCCTTGTTCCGGTGTACGTAGAAGAGCAAGCTTCATGCCGTAGGACAAATCGCGGATGTGAGTGCGGCACATTTGCTCCACCTCCACCAGGACAAGAACTTCAGTATCTTCCGGCTTATGTTTGTAATTAATAAGGGAGGTGATTGTATATGTTTATTTGTTTATTAAGCTTACAATTGGGATTGATATTATGGAGCGGTGTGGGTGATCAGCACACCGCAGAACCTCGCTATTATGATGTTCGCGAGCGGGTTGCCACCACCATGACCTTTGTCTGGCAAGAAACTTGTCAGGTCCGAATACCTTTGGAGCGGATCAAGGACCATAATGCCTGGGCAGAGGCATATATCAAATCCTTAGCTGAATCCACTAAAACATCTATAGAGATCCTTTATGAGAGGTTTAGCAAAATGTTTATCGATGAAAAAGTCGCCAACATGGTTTTCGATCTATCCTACTATTACGTGATAGAACGCACTCCTCAACAAACCCGCATCCGTACACAGAAACAGGCAATAGATCTGCATCATGCAAAAGTTGTCGGGCCGTTTCGCGAGGAGGAAACCTATCTGCAAGGTAACAGGGTCATCAAGGTGTACCGTGGACTCTCAGATGGACAGGTTACTGTGGTCTATCTTGCGCAATGCGAAGAGGGGGTGGTGGGATTGGGAAGTCCTTTCAGAGATGTCCAGCCAGAGTCTCTGGTTATTCAGGCGGGTGTTTCACCATTTCGGCTCTACGGACGCCAGCCGGAAGATTGGCGACTCGTTTCTGTTAGCCCTGAGGAGTGGATCTTTGAGCTACCGCGTGAACCGAAGAATGAACCAAACGAGCAAGAGGATGAGGCTGTCCAGAATAACGGGGCTCGGCCATTTCAACTCCCTGCTCCCTATGTGCGGTTTCATCTGGACCGACGCTATCAAGATCTGTTATCGCGGTTGGAGATTCGATATCCCGATGGCACAACCTATACTTGGCGCACGCTACGATATAAACGGATAGAAAGCGTTTGGTTTCCTACGGAGGTGGAACTGACCGTCAAGCATTCTTTGCAGGAGACGGTATCGAAGATAATATTGGTGAGTGCACGGCGAACGAAGGAACCCATCCAGTTGCGGATTCCCGAAAAAACCCCTGTGTACGACTATCGCCATCTGGGGCTTCGGGCATGGTTATACTGGGGTGAATACAAGCAAACCGAGTGGAGCGAATCGTTGCTCGATCCATCGCATCAATTCTGAAGGGAACAGTATAGGAACGGCTGCTTGTCTGTAGAACCCTCAGTGTGGAGGGGAAAGGAATGTCGCAGGAAGAGCGAGCTAAATTATTAAATCTGTCCCAACAAGAGAACAGATAAGGACAATGGGGGGTAAAATAATGGGATGGATGCAAAAAAATGGGGCTGTCACGCGATTAATTAGTGAATGTTGCCCGATAGAGGGCGACTTCCAAAACAGGACAGGAGGAGGTATGACGATGCAAAGAGATGGGATGAGGCTAACAGTGGTAGCTGGTGTACTGCTGATCGCACTGTTGACGCTGGTGCCAAGCCAAGCGCTGGGGCAAAGTGACGGATTATCGTCTGTTGCGGAGCGATACGTTCTACCCGATCATCTATGTAAAAGTACACCAGCTAATAGCCCTGTCTTGGAAATGAAGTGTCGTTCAACGCCGCAAGGCTGCACAGGATTTTGCTATCGTGGTGTGACGCTGGAACCCTATAGCGACTGTTACTCAAGTCCAGGTGGTCTTTGCGTCTTTACATACGTGGAAGTTGAGGTGGAGTTCCGAGAAGCAAGTTCTTGCGTGCGTGACCCGAGAGATTCGGGGTGCGACTGTAGCGGCAATTATATACCTCTGGATCCACCGATACGCAGTAAAATATTAGTAAAAAATGTTGAAAAAATCATCCGTTACAATGGGGGAAATGAGCATGGTGATGAGCAGGTTGGGCTGGGCTAGCTTTTTGCTTGGAGTGGGGCTGTGGGGTGGTTTATTCGCTAATCAACCCACCTCACAGCATGCTTACTATGACCAGCGTGAGCGCATCATGGCAACCATGACTTTAGAGTGGTCGATTGTGAGCCAGGTTATGGTCTCGATCGAATGGATCAAGCAGATCAATGCCATGAAAATGGGTCGTGCTGAGTCTATGGGAGCACCCTTTGAATTGGTGAATTTAATTGACGAGAAGATTTCTGAAAAAAATTTTTGAATTGCAATCTCAATATATAATTGAACGTACCCCGCAGCGAACCCATTTGCTCGCGTTCATCCAAGGAATTAACCTGGATGAGGCAAAACCGTTCGACTCCCTTCAAGAAAGCTACTTTCAAGGTAATACAGTGATCGAGCTTCACCGTGATTATGTGAGTGGTCAAATCACCAGCGTCGATATCGCCCAATGTGACGGCGAGGGGCTGGGAATGGGAAGCCTGCTTGGAAGCATACGGCCAGAATGGCTTGCCATCTACGGCGGTGTCTCACCCTTCCGCCTCTATGGACACAAACCCGAAGATTGGCGCATCGTATCGGTCAGCCCTGAAGAATGGGTGTTTGAACTCGCCCATCAACCTGAAGAAGGCTCCACTAAGACACGCTTCCATCTTGACCGCCGCTATCAGGATGCCCTTTCACGATTAGAGGTGCGTTATCCCAACGGGGGAGTGCACATCTGGCGCGTGTTGAAGTACAAACGGATTGAGGGTATCTGGTTTCCGTCAGAAGTAGAGTACATCGCGCAAGGAGGCGCTCAAGAGGTGCGATCACAGGCGATATTGGTGCGATACAAACGTACAAAAGCCGTTGAGTTTCGTATTCCAGACAAGACCCCAGTACGCGACTGGCGGCGGCTTGGGAGTAAGGCTTGGGAGAAGACCGCAGGCTATGAGGAAACAGAATGGAGTGAGTCGCTGCTGAAGCCATCCAGTACACCTGTCGATCAGCGATCTAAAGAACCCTCTGGGGCGCCCAAACGAAGATAACAGTTACAGGAACGGCTGCTCGTCTGTAGAACCCTCAGTGTGGAGGGGAAAGGAATGTCGCAGGAAGAGCGAGCTAAATTATTCAAGCGGCTCGTGGGACTTGGTATCTGCGAGGATGATGCCGAAGACCTGTTGCAGGATGCCCTCGTGGATGCGTTCGAATATCTGCGTCAAGAGCACCCCGATGCAGCTCCCGAAGCCATCGAAAGCCTGCTGACAGACGCCTTTCTGGAACAAATCCTCAAGTGCCGCGTGGCTGACTTTTTCAGAGCCAGAAAAAGGGAACTTCAGTTCATTCACGAATATATCGCCCATTGCCAGTTGCAATCGCCTGACGAAAACGAGTGGTGGACTTTTCAGGCTGCGTATGAGGTGCTGAACCATTTGCCTAAGTGCTGGCAAAGGGTTGTTGGATGGCGTGCGCAAGGCTACAGCTGGCAAGAGATAGCCACATTGACAGGCAGACCGATAGGAACCTTAGCACCGGGTCTGAAGCGTGTTATCAATGCAGTTTGCAAAGATTTAGGTTATTTTCGAAAAAAAAACTTCATAGCCGCACCCCCTCTGGCAGTCTATGTGGCTTGCCCATCTTTCGCGACCTTTGCTGCGAGGTACTGCCATAAACGGGTACACTCTTGATGCAGGAGGTAGCGGGAGCGTGATTTTCATCACACGGCTGTTTGGGCGGTTCGGGCGCGATCTGGGCATCGATTTGGGCACGGCAACGACCCTCGTGCATGTGCGCGGCAAGGGCATTATGCTGCGTGAGCCATCGGTGATCGCCATCGATCAGGACACGCGCAAGGTGCTGGCAGTGGGGGAAGAGGCGAAGCGCATGCTGGGGCGTACACCTGCCAATATCGTGGCGGTGCGCCCGTTGAAGGACGGCGTGATTGCCGACTTCGAGCAGACCGAGAAGATGCTGCAATATTACGCCAGCAAAGTGTCGCGCCACCGCTGGATACCACCGCGCATGGTGGTAGGCATTCCGAGCGGAGTCACGGAGGTGGAGCGGCGCGCCGTGCTGCAAGCCGCGATGCGGGCGGGCGCCCGTGAAGCCTATGTGATTGAGGAGCCGATGGCGGCCGCCATCGGGATTGGACTGCCCGTGGTGGAGCCGACCGGTTCGATGGTGGTGGACATCGGGGGTGGCACAACCGAGGTGGCGGTCATCTCACTGGCGGGAATCGTCGCCAGCCGTTCCATCCGCATCGCCGGCGACGAAATCGACGAAGCCATCGCCAGCTATATCCGACGCACCTATAACCTCTATATCGGGGAACGCACCGCCGAGCAGGTCAAGATCGAAATCGGTTCCGCCTACCCGCTGGAGCAGGAGCTGGAGATGGAGGTGCGCGGACGCGACCTAATCAGCGGGCTACCCCGCAGCATCCGCATCGGCTCCGAAGAGATTCGGCAGGCAATTGCTGAACCCGTGAACGCCATCGTGGAAGCGGTCAAGCAAACGCTGGAGGTTACTCCCCCCGAACTGGCAGCCGACATTATGAATCAGGGCATCGCGCTGTGCGGAGGGGGTGCGCTGTTGCGTGGACTGGACAAGTTGCTCCAGCAGGAGACCGGCATGCCCGTCTGGATCGCCAGCGACCCAACCTCCTGCGTCGTGCTGGGCACAGGTAAGGTGCTGGAAGAGCTCGAGACGAACCCGATGCTGCGCAAGGTGCTTCAAACCGCCCAGAGCAAAAAACGCTGAACCGAGAGGAAACAGCAAACTCTCGCTCCCCGCTAAGAAGAGGGTCAGGGTGAAGGGACAAAATCGGAGGTGAACTCTTGGGACGACGCCATCTGTGGAGCCTGGCACTGCTGGCAAGCGCGGGGCTGACGCTGGGGGTGTATCATAATCACCGTACCCATCGAGGTCAGCCCGACCCGCTCACTACACTCGTGCGTGCGACGGTGGTGCCGATGCAAGCGGCTCTGCAACGACTTTCCGACGGCATGCGCGGACAAATCGGGGCGATTGCGCGTGCACGACAAGCGGTGCGCGAACATGACCGCCTCGCAGAAGAGAATGCTCGCCTGCGCTTGCAACTCAGCCAGATGGAGCAACTGCGACAGGAACATGCAGCGATGGCGCGCCTGCTACAACTGCGCGCTCAGCTGCCTGGCAACTGGCTTGGCTGCCGCGTGATTGCCAGCTACCCCCAGACAGGGCAACAATCGCTGATTATTGATAAGGGCACACAAGACGGGATCCAGCCCGGCGCAGCGGTGGTGGCAAGCGAGGGGCTGGTCGGCGTGGTGGTGCAGGCGGATACGCAACACGCCATCGTGCGATTACTGAACGCGCCCCGCATCGCGGTCAGTGCGAAGGTGCTGAACGCAACGACAATTTCCACTGGTATCTGCGAGGGGCACGGCGAATCGACCCTCCTGCTCAACTTCCTACCGCCTGAAGCCCCCGTTCAGGCAGGCGATCAGGTCGTCACAGCAGGGCTGGGCAGCAAGTATCCACCGAATATTCCTATCGGCACCGTGGAGCGCGTTTGGCTCGACCGACAATACTCGGTCAAGAAAGCCACCGTGCAGCCTGCTGTGGATTTCAGCACCCTTTCTATCGTGTTGGTCGCGGCAGGAAAAAAGCAAGGTATCGGCTCCACAGAACCTGTGAGGTAAAATAAAAACACCATGGCCCGACCCGTTCTAAGCGAGACCGAGCTGGAAGAGGCAATCAAAGCGCTACTCTTGGAACGCAAGCGTCGCCTTGCAGCTCAACTGGCACTGGAACTGGCAGCTGAGCGGCGCCAACGCCAGCAAGCGTTTTATCAAAAACTGCTCACCTACGCGCGCGAGCAAGGGGTGGAATGGGAACTGCTCACGCCCGCCGAACGAATACAGTTTGTGCTGCAACATCGAGAAGGGCTCTCCACCCTGGACGATTTTTTTACCCGCTATGAGGAATGCGCGGAGTCTCTGCTTCGCGAAGCGGCGGCACAGCGTGGGCTAAACTGGGATACAATGAGCGACGAAGAGCGAACCGAATTTGTTGCTGAGTGGCTCGAAGATAAATGACCCCACGCGTTGTGTTCGATTCAAATGTGATCTTTTCAGCGATTGGCTGGCGTGGAACGCCGCGCGATTGTCTCAATTTGGCACGCACGTGGGTCGTGCAAGGATTAGTTTGTCAGCACATTCTCGATGAGGTCTTGGAGAAGCTGATGACAAAGCTGCACAAGAACATTGATGAGGCATCGCAGATCGTGGACGAACTACTCGCATTTATCGAGATGGTTGAGACTATGGGTACGCTGCATGGCATATGCGCTGATCCTGACGATGATGAAGTAATTGAATGTGCTGTAGTGGGACGAGCGCGTTATTTAGTAGTAACTGGAGATGTGAAGCACCTGCTGCCTATGAGAGAATTTCAAGGCATACGGATTGTGTCCCCGGTAGAATTTGTACAGATAGTGGCAAGCATCCAGCAGGAGCCGCGAGATGTATGAACGAGTCCGTCCGTCATGGATTGTGCGGGTTGTGCTCTGGCAGGGCTGGGGCACAACGCTGCGTGTGGGGCTGCTGTTGTGGGCTACTGCCGTACTGCAGGGTATACTGGCGCCTGCAATGGCGATTCGGGGCGCGATGCCTGACCTGTTCCTGCTAATGCTGGGCTGCCTCGCGTTGCGCTTGAACCCTTCCGCAGCGGCTGCAACGGGTTTCTTTGCCGGACTGCTGCACGCCAGCATGCTTGACCAGACGGTTGGTAGCCTGATTGTCAGTCGCATGCTCGCCGCGTTCATCGTGGCGTGGCTACCCACGCTGCTGGATCGTCAGCGGTGGTTGAGCGCGTGCCTTGCTTGCGCGCTGCTGGTGCTGCTGGCGAACGGACTGCTCTATTTGGTGGCACCCAGCATCACAGGGTGGGGCTGGTGGTCCATGACTCTGGGCATCATGGTGTATCATACATTACTGGCGGTGCCCGCATACGGGCTTGTTCGGCGCGTGGTACCGCCGTATCAGGAGGCGATCGAATGAACCGTGCCGATGGAACGCGAATCACACAACCAACACAGAGGAGGAACAACTGCGATGGCGCAGACAATGCTCGCAGAGGAGCATAAGACCGAAGAGCGCAGCGCGTATGCAATTGCCATCCGCCAGCTGGAGGCGGCTGCCTACTACCTGAACCTGGACCGCAGCCTGCTGGAGGTGCTCAAGCATCCTCGTCGCGAACTGATTGTCCACTTCCCTGTGAAGATGGACGACGGTTCCATCCGCGTGTTTACCGGCTATCGCGTGCATCACAACCCCGCGCGCGGACCCGCAAAAGGGGGCATCCGCTATCACCCCGAGGTCACTCTGGATGAGACGCGCGCCCTGGCAATGTGGATGACCTGGAAGTGCGCCGTGGTCAACATCCCCTACAGCGGCGCAAAGGGAGGTGTGGTGTGCGACCCGAAACGGCTCTCTATCCACGAGCTGGAGAACCTGACCCGACGCTATATCACCGAAATCTCCATCATGGTCGGTCCCGAATCGGACATCCCGGCGCCAGACATCGGCACGAACCCCCAGATGATGGCTTGGATTATGGACACCTACTCCATGCACAAGGGCTATACCGTACCAGCCGTCGTGACGGGCAAGCCGGTAGCGATCGGTGGCTCCGAGGGACGACTGGAGGCAACGGGGCGCGGCGTCACGGTGGTCGCCCACGAAGCTGCCAAACTGCGCGGCTTCACCCTGGACGGCGCACGCGTGGTCATTCAGGGCTTCGGCAATGTCGGCTCGGCAACGGCTAAACTGATGCACCAAGCGGGCGCGAAGGTGGTCGCTATCTCCGATGCGCGCGGTGGCATCTATAACCCGAACGGACTGGATATCCCAAGCCTACTGCACTGCGCCGGACGCGACGGCTGCATTCAAGCTTACCGCGAAGCCGACCACATCACCAACAAGGAGTTGCTGGAGCTGCCCTGCGATATTCTGGTGCCCGCCGCCGTTCATGGCGTAATCACTTCCGAAAATGCACATCATGTACGAGCAAAGATTATTGTGGAAGCGGCAAACGGTCCTCTCACGCCCGACGCAGACCGCATCCTGCAGGATAACGGCGTACTAATTGTGCCCGATATTTTGGCGAACGCAGGCGGCGTGGTCGTCTCCTACTTCGAATGGGTGCAGGACCTGCAAGCCTTCTTCTGGGAAGAGGACGAGGTGAACGCCCGACTGGAGAAAGTGATGCGCCGCAGCTTCGACCATGTGCGCCAGGTGGCAGAGCAGAACAAGGTCGATCTGCGCATGGGGGCATACATTATCGGCGTGCAGCGCGTCGCGGAAGCGACCACCATTCGCGGGATTTATCCATAGAGGTATAATCCACCGTCGATGGTGCGGATCGGGATAGGGGTCCTGATCGGCGCGGCGGTGGGGGTGTTGGCCTCGGCGGGATGGCTGATTACGCAGCTGATTCTGCCCGGCGAGCCTGGATTGACGACTACCGCGCTGGTGATCAGCGGGCTGGTCGCAGGCGGTGCATGCGCTGGTGGATTAATCCAGTACTATCGCCAGCGACGACTGCCGCTGATGCTGTCCCATTACCGCCGCGAGCATCTGCGCCTGCGCCAGTTAGTTCAACAACTGCGCCAGAATCTCTGCCGCTTGACCGGTGTCCGAAGCAGCTACCCCGAACTGGACGAAATCTTACGCAAAGATGCCGATCTACGCCATCGCGCCACCCAGCTGCGCCTGCAGATTTTGAGGGACGCGCGGCGTGGCCTGAGCTGGGTTGACCACCTGCGCGCAGGGCTTGAACTCTTCGGAGAGGGCTTTCCCTTTGGCACAGGGCGCATCGACCGCAGCGAATGGCTCTGGCGTGCCTACCGCATGAAGCTGGAACGCGAGGTGCAGCAGCTGGGACGCAGGCTGGAGCGCAATCGCGACGCCTCGCTGGAGGAACGACTTATCCTTGCCTATCGGCAGAAGGCGCGTGAACTCGCCAGCTTCCGCCAGCTGGAGCGCACCCTCCACCAGCTGGAGACAGAGATGAGCATTATCGTGGCGGGACTGGAGAGCCTGCTGGTAGAAACCATTCGACTGGGCAGCATGAGCGCACCGATAGCCACCCGGGTCTCCACGGACCAACTGCTGGAACCACTGCGCCAACAGTTGCATGCCTTCGAGCAGGCAGTACGGGAGATGGAAACACCTGCCGAATCGGAGCAGTTGCCGCTGGGGCGAGTACCTTGAAGCCCTGAACCAGTGCCGGAAGCCAGCAAAAAGAATTATCACAGGCAAATTTGCCCGAAATCCCCGCAAAAAACCCCCAATTTGCCCCTCATGGGGTTGCAAAAAGTAGGAATCGTGTTTCGCATCGGGTATAATACCGTTGTATCACAACGGGACAGGTGGTCACCCGTCCATCTGCGCCCGGAAGGAGGATAGTGATGACCACGGGTAAAGTAAAGTGGTTCAACGACCAGAAGGGCTACGGCTTTATCGTAGCCGAAGACGGTCGTGAAGTCTTTGTGCACCACTCCGCCATCAATATGCAGGGGCACAGGACGCTGTACGAGGGGCAGCCGGTCGAGTTCGAGGTTGTTCAAGGACCGAAGGGCTTGCAGGCACGGAATGTTGTCCCGAAGTAAGGCAGTCTGAAGACGGAGCGACCGAAGGCGGGGAGTGCAAGGGCACTCTCCGCTGGTTTTTTAGAGGCTACTCAAACACATAAAGCAGGTACTGCGCCAGTCCGATATCGCCTTCCACCTGCAGCTCGCCCGTGTTGTAGGCATCCAGCGCGTTGCGTTTGCCCGTGATGATGTCGACAAACACCTGAGCGGGCACGCGAATGGTCACCTGCGCCTCCGATGGGTTGCCCTCTTTGCTGAGGGTAGCTTTGCCCTCGGCGATGCGTAGATAATACTCACCTGCACCTTCCAACAGGAACCGATAGGTCGCCTTCAGCGCACCCGCACGCTCCGGGCGGAACCGCTGAATGTATTTCTGTAGCTCGGCGTCTACGGACGAGGCACCCCTGTCGATGGGCGTCCACCCCTCGCTGAGCTGTTTCGCGGTCGCCACCAGCTTCTCACCAATTTGCGACCCGACCGACATGCTGCGCTCGTAGCGATAGAGATCAAGCCAGTAGTCCTCTTCACACAGAATATATCCCAACTCGTCGTTGCCCAGCCCGATGAGAAACACCGGGTCGCCATAGGCACTCAGATACTTTTTGAGCAGGAAACCGATATTCGGCAGCACCTCGCCCGGCATCGTGAAAAAGACGGCATTACCGATACGGAACAGGTGCGCCTCGGTGGTCAGCATGTCGTTCTGCAGGGACTCGCCCTTCGGAATGACCCCAATCGCCAACGCCTGCTTGAACTGCTCGTTCTCCAGCGGCACGCTGAAGGTCTGGCTCCGATGCTCAAACGCCACATTCTCGCTGAAGCGCATCGTGTTGACCACTTCGAGCGTCTTCTGGGCAAGCAGGGTTCCCATCCGTTCAGCACGTGCCCAGTCCTTGCCCTTCTCGCCTTGATAGTTCGGATCCTCGGCAGGCGAGACCATGCCGCCCAGCGCGCCGTTCACAAAAATCGCCACACCGCCCCCGTTCGCCTCCACCGTGCGATAAAACCAGTTTGGGAAGTCGGCGGTCAGCTGATCGTTGTTCAGCACCTCGGGATGGCAGGCGAAGTTGGTCAGCGTGGCGATGGGCTTGTTGTCCCCCTTACTGCGCACCTGTAGCACGGCAGCTTCAGGGTCAAGAATCTCCTTCACGCGGTAGTTGTAGGAGATACCCTCCACGCGCGTCTTGCCAAAGCCGATCGTGGCGGGTTGAAGTTTGCTCGCGGCTTCCTCGATGGTTCGAGCAACCGTCTCGATAACAAAGTTCACATACTCCTCGTCGCGTCCAGAAACGGTTGGTTGCGGTCCCCATAGCCCAATGGTGTCGGGGGCAGAATGCACATGGGTGCTTGCCACGATGACGCGGTTCGGCAGCACCGCGCGGACACGCTGACGAATTTTCTGCACATCGTCGCGCAGTAGCCCCAGAAGGTCGCACACCGCGATCGCGAGCCGCTCCTGCCCCACCTGCAGCACGAGGGCACGTACCCAGATGTCGTCATGCACACCCCCGCGATTGGGACGATTGGGCGAATAGCCCGCCAGATAGACTGTCTTGCTCGGCGTGATTTTATTCGCCGCGGCGCCTGCCTGCAGATTCTGCGCCCACACAGCGATACTTAACCCCGTGATGAGCGTCCACGCAAGCACGATTCGCGGAAACAGCGCCGTACCTGCACCTTGTTGCCTCATCTGTCACTCACCTCCTGCATCGAATAGATGTTCGACATTCGGCAATCGCCTCCTGCTTTTATCGCGCGGGATTGTGCCCCTCAAGAAGCGGGGGAAAGACCTATTTTGCCTTCGTACGCGCAGCGATAATTGTAGGAGCAGCCCCGTGTCTCTGCCCCCTTTTCCCCGACTGTAGGCTGGTTTTTTTGAGCAGTTCGATGTATAATAGAGCCGAGCGGGGGTTTTCACGAGCGGTTAGAGCACCGCTCTGGTAGGGGGCATGGTGCCCAAGCTGCTCATGGACACGGAGAACCGCCGCGAACGGGAAGGGGGTTGCCCTTCCCCAAGCTAAGAGAGGAGGTATAAACGATGCGAACCCTTAGAGATTGCCGAGCACGTGTGGAGACTTTGATGTTAGTGTTTGCCGTACTGAGCCTTGTTGGCAATGCCCAGATTTGGGGCATTAAAGGTCCCGATACTTCTGGTAGTACGCCGCGCCGATGGGTACTCTTCTGGTTTCATGAAAACGGTTCTGGGATTACCTTTGTTGGTAATGTCATGCGTGGCAATGATCCTGTCAAAATCGACGGGTTGGCATTTGCACCGTCGCATGGATTGCTGGCGTTTGAGATCGACGGGGATCTGTACGCATATGGAGGCTCCAATTCACGCCTTGTTCGTATCGATCCAAACACGGCCCAGGTTTCAGCCATTGGCAGCTGGCTTTCGAGGCGTTCAATTCATGGAGCGGCGTTCGATTTACAGGGGCGTCTGTGGGCTGTGGATTCTATAAACGGCGAGCTGCTCCAAATAGACCCTGCAACAGGTGCCGTGCTTACCAGTGTGCCGCTTACCTACCAGGGTAATCGGGTCTATCCCGTTGTTGGTGGCACCGACATCGCTTTCGATATAAGTGGGACTGCCTACCTCTCCGACGCAATTACCGCCCCGCCTTATGGGACGCGATACTTTCGGGTAGACCTGCAAACGGGTGTCATGACCCTCTTGTGGACCGATACCCAGGTTGTGCCAGGTCCAGCAGTTTCAGGTCCCGCAGCAATTGGCATAGCGTTCTCACGAGTTGCTCCGAACCAGCTGTTTATGTTCAATGGCAACAACGAGGATAACATCTGGTACTATGAACTGACGAGTGGCTGGAATCGCATCTATCTGTACGATGTACTGTCGTACAATCGGGGAGGTTATAACAGTGGTCCTGGAGATCTAGCCTCGTATATAGGGTGCATTGAACATAACGGCGATGTGGACAACAACGGTTGCGTGGACGATGCCGACCTACTGGCGGTGCTGTTTGCGTTCGGCGACACGGGACAGGCTCTGGGGCGCGTCGATACCAACTGCGATGGCACAGTAGACGACGCCGACTTACTGACAGTACTGTTCAACTTTGGCAGCGGGTGTTAGGTTCAACCGTCTGCATGGGTGTTATCCCCTCACCCCAACCCTCTCCCCAGCGGGGAGAGGAAGTTGACCCTCCTCACCCTGCCCCTCTTCCCTCTGGGGAGAGGGGTAGCTCGACCACCTGTCCGTCATAAGCCAGTTCCACCCCCGTAGGCAGCTGCGCGTTCACCGTGTCGTAATCGAAGGCGTGGGTCAGGTGGGTAAAGAGGGTGCGGCGAGGCTGTAATGCCTGCACCATCTGCAACGCCTGCTCCAGATTGAAATGGGTGGGATGCGGCTCAAAGCGCAAGGCATCCAGCACAAGTAGCTCCAGCCCCTGCAGGCGGGCGAAGCTCTCAGGCGGAATATAGCTCACATCGGTCACATAGGCAAAGTCGCCCACCCGAAACGCCAGAATGGGCATCTCGCCGTGAAACACGCGCAACGGCTCGATGGTCATATCGCCAATGTGCAGATTGCCCGTGATTTCGCGAAACTCGATCTGGGGTGTGCTTGTGCCAGGCGGATAGGGGTGGAACACATAGCGGAATACGCGGCGCAAGTCGTCCAGCGCGGTCGCTTCGGCATACACGGGGATGGGCTGCCCCGTGCGCAGGGTGAAGCCGCGCACATCGTCCAGCCCCATGATATGGTCCGCATGCGTGTGGGTGATCAGCACGGCGTCCAGATGCTGATCGAGGCGCGTGGCAAGCAGTTGCAGGCGCAGTTCGGGGGGCGCGTCGATAAGCACGCTGGCACCCGCCGATTGCAGATGGACACTGGGGCGTGTGCGCTGATTGCGCGGGTTGTTGGAGGTGCAAACGGCACAGCGACACCCCAACTGGGGCACGCCCATGGAAGTGCCGCACCCCAGAATGGTAACGCGCAGGTTCACGGTTTAGCCCTCCTTCTCGTGGTGGAGCAGTTCCAGAGCGTGGCGGAGCGTGGGCACGAGCCGATTGGCGACCGCCTGCGCCGCGACGGCAATCGCCTGACGCACCGCGTATCGGTCGGAGCGCCCATGCCCGATGATACATACCCCGTTCACACCGAGCAGCGGCGCCCCCCCATATTCCCGGTAGTCGAGCCGCCGCTTGATGCGGTCAAACGCGGGCTTCAGCAGCATCAGGGGCAGCCGATTGAGAGTGTTGCGGGTGAGTTCCTCCTTCACAATTTTGAGGATGGTCTCGGCGACCCCTTCGCCCGTTTTGAGAAACACATTGCCCACGAAGCCGTCACACACGACCACATCGGCAACCCCCTCAAAAAAGGCCTTCCCTTCCACATTGCCGACAAACTCCTCTTTGAGGTGCGTTTGCAGCAGCTGGTATGCCTCTTTGGTCAGGGTGTTGCCCTTGGTGGCTTCCTCGCCGATGTTGAGCAATCCGACGCGCGGGTTGGGAATGTCCAGCACCTGTGCGGCATAGATTTGCCCCATGAGCGCAAAGTCGAGCAGGTGGCGCGGGGTGCAATCGACGGTCGCACCGCTATCGAGCAGCACGCAGCGCCCCGTATAGGTAGGTAGCACCGTGGCAATAGCGGGACGATCCACATAGGGCAGGCTGCCCCACAACAGTTTAGCGACCACGCCGACCGCGCCTGTATTGCCCATGGAGACAAGTGCATCTGCCTCGCCCTGCTTGACCATCTGCGCGGCGACCACCAACGACGAGTCGCGCTTGCGCCGCACCGCCATCACGGGCGAGTCGTCCATCGTGACGACCTGCGAGGCATGGCGCAAGTGAAGGTTAGGTGGGCGCCCGCGTCGGGGTAGCACCGCCTCGATCTGGGCGGTGTCGCCCACCAGCACGATTTCGAAGCTCACCTGACGCGCCGATTCGAGCGCGCCCAGCACGATTTCCTGAGGGGCGTAGTCGCCCCCCATCGCGTCCACTGCGATGCGCATCACTCTTCGGTGTCCGCGCTCAGCATTGCCTCAGTGTACTTGCGTCCGCGATAGTAGCCACACACGGGGCAGGCGCGATGGGGCAGGTGCAGCTCGCCGCACTGCTTGCATCGGCTCAGCCCCGGCATCGCCAGTTTATAATGGGTGCGTCGCTTTGCGCCGCGCGAATGGGTATGTCTGCGTTTCGGATTCGCCATCGTGTTTACCTCCCGTTGTTCTCCTCGTCATTCTCGCCGTACCATGCACGTGCCAGTGCCTCGAAGGCGGGATGCCCCACGCGCGGCGGGCAACTGCAGCTGCCCTCATTCAGGTTCTTGCCACAGCGAGGGCACAGCCCACGACATTCGGGCTGGCACACCGGTGCAATCGGCAGATTCAAAATCACATACTGCCGCAATAGCTCGTCCACATACAATCCATTCCCCTCAAACACGGGGAACGAGTCCCGATCTTCCACCTCAGCGTAGCCCTGAGGATTCAGCCCCGCTGGTGTGCCCACCAGGGGGAACTCCTCCTGGATGCGAAACTCGATGGGCAGCCGATAGAAAGTTAGGCAGCGTCCGCACTCCAGCCACACCGCGGTGCGGAATTCGCCCGCAACGCGCAGAATGCGTCCGCCACTTTCGGCAATCAGCAGCCCTTGCACCGGTTCCGCCAGCGGGGGAGCCTCTTCCCGCTCTAACCAGATTTCGATCGGGTACTCGACCCTGCGCCCGGGATGCTGGACAACATCATTCAGATCCAGACGATACGCTTTCATCGTTGGCTCCCCCTTGGGTAGCAACCATTATACCCCTTACAAGGGCTTATCCTCCACCACTCCTGGCGCGAGGTTGCCCATTGCCCCGACAAGGGCTTGGTACGGGAACGCAACCACACCCCTTTTCAGCAGGAGTGAGAGGATGAGAACGGCGTATACGGATCAGTCGTAGGAAAACTCGTCCACAGCGCGGTAGGCACCTGTAATTTGCTTCACAATCTGCGCCAGCAAATCGTTCAGCAGGGAGCTTGCACCGAAGCGGAATCGTTCGGGGGTCAGCCAGTCGGGTCCGAGCGTTTCGTGCAGCAGCACCAGATAGCGGATGGCGTCTTTAGCGGTGCGGATGCCGCCCGCAGGCTTCATGCCGACGGCGCGTCCTGTGGCGTCATAAAAATCGCGGATTGCCTCCAGCATCACCAGAGTAGCGGGCAGGGTGGCGGCGGGCTGGATCTTGCCCGTGCTGGTTTTAATGAAATCTGCCCCTGCCATCAGCGCGATATGAGCGGCCTTGCGGATATGGTCATAGCTGCCCAGCTCGCCCGTCTCCAGAATCACTTTCAGGTGAACTTGATCGCCACACACATCCTTCACGCGGGCGATCTCGTTGAACACGCGCCGGTACTCGCCCTGCAGGAACAATCCCCGATTTATCACCATGTCCACTTCATCTGCACCTTCACGAATAGCCCATTTGATATCGGCGAGGCGCAGGTGGAAGGGGTATTGCCCTGACGGGAAAGCGGTTCCCACCGCGGCAACTTTGACCTCTGTGCCCTGCAACGCCTCTTTTGCCACGGCGATAAACTGGGGATAGACACACACGGCGGCGACATGGGGCACCTGCGCAACTTCGCGTGGAGGCATGCCTTCGCGCGGAGTGTAGGGGTTCACTGCCCGGGCGCACAGGCGGCGCACCTTCTCCACTGTGTCCTGTCCCTCCAGCGTGGTCAGGTCGCACATGGCGACGGCAAGGCGCAGGGCAAAGAGCTTGCTTTCTTTTTTGATACTGCGCTTGCTCAACCACTCACAGCGCGCTTCCAGTTCATAGGCGTTCACAGGCGGCACCGAACGCCACGGCTTGCCACGCGCCGGGATCAGGCAGCGCACTCGGGCCCGATCCTGCAGGTTCACCCCGATCAGTTCACGAAAGGCAAGCGTGTCAGGCGCAGTCGCCTGCACTGCCGTCTGAACCGGTCGATCCAGTACCGCGGGCATACTTTTTAGGTTCCTCCTTCAATAGGGGATTCCTGCTCGATCCCATGCTCGCGCAACAGGGCTTTCAGCCGCCGCAATTCTGCTTCGGCACGCTCCGCACGCAGGCGTTCCAGCTCTGCTTGTTGAAAGGCGGCTTCCGCATAGGTGGGTATGAGTTGACCTTCCCGATCATACATTCGCAGCCACGCCAATTGGCGACGCTGATACTCCCCTTCCCATACCCCCAGCCACGCTTCCAACATGTCGCTCCACAGCCAGCCCTGCCGATTCGCCCGCTTCGGTTTGTAATGCCCCCGCACCAGCTCAAAACCCTTTAGCTCCTGTGTCAATGGGTCATACCAGAAATACTCCTCCGTACCAAACACCTGTTCATATAACACTTTCTTGAGCTTGCGGTCACTGTCTGCGGTGGTGGGTGATAGAAACTCAATGATTAGATCGGGATAGCGCCCCCCTTCAGCCCACACAATCCAGCAATCACGCGGTTTGCTCCCATCGACTCCCTTGACCACGAAAAAGTCGGGTCCACGATAAAGGGGGCGTCCCTCAATCACGCTTTGGGCTTGCTCAAGGCTGTAGTAGATAAACATATTACCGCCCACAAAAAAGTCATTTCGGTCGCGCCAGTAGTAAAGCAGCGACTCGATGAGCAGATCCATCTGCATCCGATGCCATGCATTTTCCATCGGGATGTCGTCCTCGGTCGGCAGTTCCAAAGTCGGCAAAGTCGGTATCGGCATCTCAATCATTGCAATGGCTATTATACCCGCTGTTCGACAAGGCTCAGAAAATAGCGGTGCACGCGCTCGTCGTCGGTCAGTTCCGGGTGGAAAGCGGTCGCCAACAGCTTGCCCTGCTGCACGGCTACCACTTTGCCGTTGAACTCGCTGAGTATCTCCACCCCTGCCCCCACGCGGCTCACGATAGGTGCGCGAATGAACACCGCCCGCACCGGACGGTCGGCAAAGGGCTTGAAGGGCAGGTCGGCTTCGAAGCTCTCGATCTGGCTGCCAAAGGCGTTCCGAATCACCGCGATGTCCATCAATGCCAGTCGCTCTTGCGAGCTGCCAGCAATCTCGCTGGCAAGCAGGATCATGCCTGCACAAGTGCCATAAATCGGCATTCCCTGCTGCGCCCGCTCACGAATGGCAATATCCAGCCCGTAGCGTGCCATTAGTCGTCCGATGGTGGTGCTTTCGCCCCCCGGAATAATCAGCGCATCGACGCTTTCCAAGTCAGCGACTTTGCGCACCTCGCGACAAGGCACACCGATACGCTGCAGCATCGCTGCATGCTTTTCGAAATCGCCCTGTAATGCCAGCACGCCGATTGTCATGCTACTCCCTATTTGCTGTATGCCATCCCCGCAGGGGACGAAATATCTGACTCACAGGCAGTCCGAAACCGGGTAGTACATTTTTGTGTGCATCGGAGCCACAATTTCACGCTCCCTTACCAGCCGCGCACCGCCAGTAGCTCCTCGTCGGCGAGTTTGCGCACATCGATGCCGGGCATTGCCTCGCCCAGCCCTCTGGAGATTTCGGCAAGAATCTCTGGCTCGCGATAGTAGCTCACAGCATCGACGATAGCACGCGCCCGCTTCAGTGGGTCCGACGATTTGAAGATGCCGGAGCCAACGAACACGGCTTCCGCTCCAAGCCACATCATCAGTGCAGCGTCCGCAGGAGTAGCGATGCCACCTGCCGAGAAGTTGGGCACGGGCAGCCGCCCCGTTTGATGAATCTCCACCACGAGGTCGTAGGGCGCCTGCAGTTGTTTGGCGATTGCCATCAGCTCATCTTCAGGGGCACTCTTTATGCGGCGGATGTCGCGCATAATCGCCCGCATATGGCGCACCGCCTCCACGATATTGCCC
>ENA-ORXB01001324-ORXB01001324.1-sediment-metagenome-genome-assembly--contig:-NODE-1324-length-30640-cov-4.198672_pt1 | contig 30640 bp, 26 predicted proteins | sample MGYA00237863_ERZ511475 | MGnify/ENA primary metagenome ERZ511475 (study PRJEB26305, sample SAMN06343858) | sediment metagenome | isolation source: hot spring sediment | place: Canada: British Columbia... | reverse complement strand
CCTCTCTAACCAAGGGCGAGGGCCCGAGCAAGCATTTCGGCTACTGGACGTGGATGGCCCGCGCCGATACGCACGACATCATGCGGTCCTTTGGCGGCGGCTGGACCGACCAGGAGGCGAGCGAGGTCTGGTGCACCAAGCCGGAGTCGGTCCAGGGACTGCAGTTCGCTCTCGACATCTTCCTCAAACACAAGGCGGCTCCGTTGACGCAGGAACTGCAGGCAATGGGCGGCGGGCAGCAGATGTTCCTGACCGGGCGACTGGCCATGTTCATGAGCGGCGTGTGGGAGGTATACTCACTGAAGCAGACGAAGGTGCCGTACGACGTAGCCCCGCTGCCCTCCGGGCCCGCCGGTCGGTTCATGCATCACGGTGCAAATGCGCTCGTGCTGCCAGTTGCATGCAAGCATCCCGATCAGGCCTGGGAACTGATGCGGTTCCTAAAGAGCCCCGGCCTCGAGAAGATCATGGTCCAGGGCGAGGGGTTCATGCCCTTCCAGAAGGCCAGCGTGGAGACATTCCTGACCAAGGGATACATCCCCAGCGCGCAGGTGTTCATAGACGCGCTGGAGAAGGGCTGGGCCCCGCCAATACCACTGAACACCAATGCCACTCAGATGGACCAGGTAGTCGGCGATGCTCTGGGGATCGCCCTGAGCGAAGGCAAGGACGCAGCCTGGGTCTCCGCCGAGGTCGCGCCCAAACTTGAGCCGCTGGTCGGCTGAGCACCTTGCTCAATCGGACCGCATCCGCTTGGAGCGCCAGGGGGAGCTGCCCAACTGGCGCTCCAGGCGCCCCCATGCCATTGCGACTGAGGCTGTGAGCGCGAGGTGAACCGTCATGAGACTGAGTACACGCGAGGCGGTGGAAGGCTACATTGCGATATCACCCTGGCTGATCGGGTTCATCGCATTCGTTGGTGGCCCAATCGTCGCCTCGCTGGTCATCAGCTTTGCGGAATGGCCACTGATTGAACCTCCTCGGTTGGTGGGCCTATTCAACTACTCCCGGCTCGTCCATGATCCCCTGGTCTTTCAGGCTCTCAAGGTGACTACCGCCTACACGCTGTCCGCTGTGCCTTTGCACATCATTTTTGGTTTCTTCCTTGCCATCCTTCTGAACCAGCGGGTCAAAGGTCTCGCCATATGGCGAAGCATATACTACCTTCCAGCAGTCGTCTCTGGCGTAGCCGTTGCTGTGGTCTGGATATGGGTACTTCAGCCCGACTTTGGGATTCTGAACACGCTGCTGCGTCAGGTCGGCATCCGGGGACCGAACTGGCTCTTTAGCCGTACCTGGGTGATCCCGGCTCTTGTGGTCATGAGTCTGTGGGGAGTAGGAGGCGGGCTCACAGTGTACCTCGCTGGCCTGCAAGGCATTCCAACAGAGCTGTACGAAGCAGCGGCAATCGATGGCGCAAACGCCCTGGTTCGGTTCACACATGTGACCGTCCCCATGATGAGCCCCGTCCTTTTTCTCCAGCTCGTGACAGGGCTCATCGGGTCCTTCCAGGTGTTCACCTCCGCCTACGTCATGACCGGAGGAGGTCCCGGGAACGCTTCGCTCTTCTTCGTTCTCTACATCTACCGGCATGCGTTCCAGTATTTCGAGATGGGGTATGCGTCGGCTCTGGCCTGGGTACTCACGCTCCTTATCGTCCTGGTGACACTTCTCGTCGTCGGGAGCGCGAGGTACTGGGTCTACTACGAGACGGATACCGCGCAGCTATGAGTGTGTGACGTTGGAGGGCATCCTTGATGGATCGCAGACAGAGTGGCGTCCTGACCAGAAGACTTGGAGCCGGACAGCATCGGACTTGGACCGTCGTCAGGTACTTCGCACGGCTGCTCCTTTACCTGGTCATCGCTTCCGGTGCTCTCATCGTGCTGATCCCCTTCGTCTGGATGGTGTCGGCGTCTCTGAAGGAGCTTGACCAGGTCTTCGCGTATCCGCCGGTCTGGATACCAAACCCCATCCGCTGGGAGAACTACAGAGAAGCACTGATGACACCGCTTCACCCTTTCATCCCCTACTACTTTGCCAATACCCTCTATGTGACCCTGGGCTGTCTGGTTGGCGAAGTCCTCAGTTGCTCCCTGGTGGGTTTTGGCTTCGCTCGTCTACGCTTCCCCGGTCGGCGATTGCTCTTCATGATCGTCCTTGCCACGATGGCCGTGCCGTTTTATGTAGTGATGATCCCGCAGTTCATCCTGTTTCGCCAACTGGGGTGGGTCAACAGCTTCTATCCCCTACTCGTCCCATCCTACTTTGCGACGAACGGGTTCTTTATCTTCCTCTTCCGCCAGTTCTTTGCGCGCATATCGCCCGATCTCTTCGATGCAGCGAGGATCGATGGGAGCAGCACCTGGGGAATCTACCGGCGTGTTGTGCTGCCGCTGTCGGTACCCGTGATCGCTACCGTGTGTATCCTGAGCTTCACGGCCCACTGGAATGACTTTCTTGGCCCCTTGCTTTACCTCAGCCGCACGCGCCTGCGAACCGTCAGTGTGGGTCTGGCCCTGTTCATCGGCCTTCAGGGCGTGCAGTGGAATCATCTCATGGCAGCATCCACCGCCGTGATGCTGCCATGCGTGCTCGTCTTTTTCGCTTTCCAGAGCCTCTTCATTCAAGGAATAGTCATCACGGGCGTGAAGGGCTAGAGCGACCGATACGGGGAGATAGATGGTGAACAGCAGAGAGCGCGTTCTGTCCAGCCTTGAGCGGCGGGGATACGATCGTGTGCCAGTGCATCATCAGGCCGTGCCGGAGATCAACCGCCTGCTTGCAGAGCGGTTGGGTGTCTCTTCCTCAGAAGACCTGCTTGGAGCGCTCGGCTGTGATCTGCGGTTCGTGTGGCCGACCTATAAGGGGCCAGAGCTCCGGCGCTTTCCAGATGGCACGTATGAAGGCCTTTGGGGCGAGCGGTATAGTGACGAGCACAACAACAGCGGAGTCTTCCAGGACGTAGTGTACCTGCCTCACAAAGCCATCTCCACCATATCTGACCTGGACGAGCTGCCCAACCCATCCCCGGACTGGTTCGACTATTCGGACGTTCGAGAGCGGTGCAGATCTGTGCGGGAGTTCGCCGTGGCTATCAATGGCCCGGGCACGCTTGACTTCCTGAACGGGATTGGGCGCACGCGCGGCCAGGAGCAGGTACTGGTAGATGTAGCCACGGAGGATCCGGTCTTCCTCGAGTTGGTTGAGCGCCGATTCGCGTTCTACTATGCCGTGACGGAGAGAATGCTCCAGGCCGCAGATGGCCTGGTCGATATCGTGTGGGCCGGAGAGGATCTGGGCTCACAACAGGGGCTCCTTATCAGTCCTCAATCCTTCGATCGCCTCTTTGCGGACAAGTATCGCGCGTTCTTTGCTCTTGCGCATCAGTATGGCGCCAGGACAGCGCTACACTGCTGCGGTGCTATCCGCCCCATTATCCCACGCCTCATCGAACTGGGGTGTGACATTCTCGACGTAGTGCAGGTGTCTGCAAATGGCATGGACCTCGCAGGTCTGAAGCGCGACTTTGGCGATCGATTGACGTTCTGTGGCACGATGTGCGTGCAGACGTTGTTGACCGACGGAACGCCCGACCTGATCCGCCGAGAGGTCGAAGCCAGGCTGGAGCTTTTCAGGGACGGGGGCCTCATCCTTGGTCCGACAAACACCATAGAGCTGGGCACGCCGATCGAAAACATCCTGGCGATGTACGAAGCGGCAGGTTCCCTTGATTGCCGCCGCGGCGGATGGCAGAGCGGCGCCGAAAGCGAAGCCGGGCCCTCACAGTAGGTGGAGATGACAGCCATGAGTCCCATCCCGGTGGTCCTTGATACTGACATCGGGACTGACATCGATGACACCTGGGCGCTCGCGCTGATACTCAGGTCGCCGGAAGTCGACCTCAAGCTGATCACAACGGCCACGGGCGACACGACCTACCGCGCCAAGATCGTCGCCAGATTGCTCGAGGCGGCGGGGCGCACCGATATCCCCATCGGGATCGGACTGCGGCAGAGCGAAGAGACCGGCCCACAGGAGCCGTGGGTTCGCGACTACGACCTGTCCTCCTATCCAGGCTGCATTCTGTCAGATGGTGTGGGTGCCCTCATCGACGCGATCATGACGTCAGCGCAGCAGGTCACGCTTGTGGCCATCGGGCCTCTCACAAACATCGGTGCCGCCCTCGACCGAGAGCCTCTAATCGCAGAGCGCGCCCGTTTCGTGGGGATGCTTGGGGACCTTCGGCACGGCCTCGATAGCTCGATACTGCCAACGCCTGAGTACAACGTACGCTGCGACCCGAGTGCATGTCAGAGGGTATTCGAGGCCCCGTGGAGCATCACCATGGCTCCACTCGACACTTGCGCCCTCGTAACCCTTGCCGGGGCCAGGTACGCTGCAGTGCGAGATTGTGCGGATCCTCTCACGCGGGCAGTAGTGGAGAACTATCGCATCTGGGGGCGCAGCTTCGCAGCCCCGGTAGAGGAACGCTCTTCTGTGCTCTATGATACCGTTGCCGTGTACCTGGCCTTTCCACAGGACCTGCTTGCCATGGAGCGTCTGCGAGTGAGAGTCACCGACGACGGCCTGACCCTCATCGACAGCGCCGGCAGAGAGGTGAGCTGTGCCAGGGCCTGGAGGGATCTGTCGGCCTTCGAGGACCTTGTTGTCGCCAGGCTATCAGGGACCGCTCCACGAGCAGCAGGCGGATACGGCCGGTACCGAAGCACTTGACGCTCTACAGAGGCTCAGACCGTCAGCCGGCGCAGCCGGCGGCGCACATCGTTGCGAGTGCAGATGCGGCCCGGACCGGGACAGTGGAGTCTCTCCTCGTCGCCCCGGGCACGGCCGCACGGCGGCGCCATGGCTCCTCTGTCCGGCAGCCTCTGCCTGGCGCCTTGCTTTCAATCCCCGGCAGCCGAGGGTGCATCCAAGATGCGTCAATGCCTAGGCTGCAGCCGGGTGTCCTGCTGGGCAGCAGCCCGGCCCTACCCCAGGACGGGGATTTTGGGGGTTGGCGTCTGGCCGCCCTGAGGGCGGCCAGACGCCAACCCCCAAAATCCCTAAGAGAAGGTCCTGCACCGGGCTCCTGCGAAGCGTAAAGCCCGGTTGTCGACAGGGCGCCCCCGCTGGCTGCCTGTCTACGAATCTGCTGACCGATCCTGGATGCACCCGCAGCCGATGCCAACTTGCCAGCCTGCGCCCTGTGGTGTAACATGCAGATCGGCTCTGCCGGCCCGAAGCGGGATCAGCCATTTGCCCGCGCCAGGCCACATCCGACACCAATGTGCAGGCGACGGTTACCCGGAGGGTATCCACTATGAACAACCTTGAGCGCGTGCTCGCCTGCCTGCGACACCAGCAACCGGACCGTGTGCCCTATCAGATCGAGTTCACTCAGAGAATGCATCAGGCCATGGTCCAGTACTACGAGGACCCCTGCTTCGCCCAGAAGCTCGGCAACTGCCTGTCCTTCCTCGGGTGCGAGCCGAAAGACGCCTGGCGCGAGGTCGCCCCCGACATCTGGCAGGACGAGTTTGGCGTGCAATGGAACCGCTCCATCGACAAAGGTATTGGGGTGGTCTGCAATCGCCTGGTCACACCGGCGAATGTGCGCACCTTCCCGATGCCGGATGCAGATGATCCCAGCCGCTTCGAGGGCTTTGGCGAGCGTATCGCCAGCCGTACAGATGCCTTCTGGGTTGCCAGTGTCAGCTTTACCCTGTTCGAGCGTGCCTGGACGCTGGCTGGCATGGAAGAGGTCCTCGCGGCCATGGTTGTCGACAAGCCCTTCATCAATCAGTTGCTCGATCGCATCCTCGAGTTCAACCTGCGCCTGATCGAGAACGCCTGCCGGTACCCCATCCATGCCATGATGTTTGGCGACGATTGGGGTCAGCAGCGAGGCCTCCTCATGGGGCCGCGTCTCTGGCGCGAGTTCATCAAGCCGCGAATCAAGCAGATGTATCAGGCCGTCAAGGCGCGCGGCAAGTTCGTCTTTATCCATTCTTGCGGCAAGGTAGATGAGATATTTGCTGACCTGATCGAGTGCGGCGTCGATGTGTTCAACCCCTTCCAGCCTGAGGTGATCGACGTCTATGAGGCGAAACGGCGCTATGGGGCAGGCCTCACGTTCTACGGTGGCATCAGCACACAGAGTACTTTGCCCTTCGGCACCCCTCAGCAGGTGCGTGATGAGGTGCGACGGCTGCTGGACGTGGTGGGCAGAGATGGTGGTTACATCGCCGCGCCCTCTCACGCCATCCCTGCCGGTGCCAGACCGGAGAACGTAGCTGCGATGATCGAGGTGTTACAGACTCAGTGACCCCTGAGCTGTGGAAGCCAAGAGGGTTACGATCTGCAATCCCGCCTAGGAGTCCCTTCATGTCGAGATCACTCTCCTTCCCCCATCTCCCACTCCAGCGCCCCAGGCCCGATGCCCAGCGCTTTATCCGCATCCTCATGGGGCAGGAGAAGGCCGAGCGCCCGCCCCTCGTCGAGTACCTGGTGGACGACGCGGTCCGCCGGCCGATCACGGTCGAGCTCCTCGGCCGAGCATGGGTCGAGCCAATCCCAGGGGACCGCGCGAGCCAGGCGGCCTACTGGGATAACTTTGTCGCCTTCTGGTACCGCATGGGGTACGATTTCGTCCGCTTTGAGGCGGCGCTGAACCTCCCCAGCCATCAGGTGTCCGCGCCGGATACGGCGCCGCAGGCCTCCGGCGAGCGGCATTGGCGCGACCTCCACCACGGCACGATCAGCTCGTGGAAGGACTTTGAGGGCTTTCCCTGGCCCCGGGTGGAGGAGTACGACTTTTTCGCCTACGAGTATCTCAACAGTCACCTGCCCGAGGGGATGGGCCTGATCGTCTCGCACGCCGGCGGCATCTATGAGCACCTCTCGGCTATCTTTTCCTACGAAGGCCTCTGCTTCGCGCTCTTCGATCAGCCGGACCTGGTCGCCGCGGTCTGCGATCGGCTGGGCGGGCTCATGGTCGGCTTCTACCGGCAGCTCGTGGAGCTGGACCGGGTGATCGCCATCTTTCCCGGCGACGACATGGGCTTCCGCTCGGGCACCCTCATCGCGCCCGAGCACCTGCGCCGCTACACGCTGCCCTGGCACCGGCGCTTTGCCGAGCTGGCGCACAGCCGGGGGCTTCCCTACTTCCTCCACTCCTGCGGGAACCTCGAGGCCATCATGCCCGACCTCATCGAGACGGTCGGCATCGATGGCAAGCACTCTTTCGAGGATGCGATCATGCCCGTGGCCGAGTTTCAGGCCCGCTACGGGGATCGCATCGCGGTGCTCGGGGGAATCGACGTGGATATCCTCGCGCGGGGCACGCCGGACGAGGTCCGCGCCCGCGTGCGGCAGACGATCGCCGCCTGCGCTCCTCGGGGGAGGTATGCGGTCGGCTCGGGGAACTCGATCCCGAGCTATGTGCCGGTCGAGAACTATCTGGCCATGCTGGATGAGGCGCAGCGCTAGCGTGAGGCACAGAACCCATGCAGGTTGTCAATCGCAACATCGATGGGTCAAATCAGTAGGTTACCCGCAGGCGCTTCCCCTCGCGGGCGCTCTCGATGGCCGCAAACACCATGGCCAGGCTCTTGATGTTGTCGCTGGCCACAGTCTCCGGCGTGCCTCCCTCGCGGACGCAGCGCACGAACTCGCGGATGTTGCCCGCGTGGCCGCCGACCTTGTCGCCAGCATCGAAAGGTGGGACCGCCACGTCGCGTAGCGCGGAGAGGAAGGTCCCTGTCGCGGAGACGGCCTGCGCCCAGAAGCCGTCTGCGCCATCCCACCTGACGCTGCCCCTCTCGCAGATGATGCGCCAGTCCGCTTCCCAGGTGGTGTTGAGTCCCTCGGCACACCAGCTCCCTCGGTAGGTGAAGACGATGCCACCGGTCATCTCAAAGATGGCGACGGCGGAGGCGTCGTGGTCATACCAGGAGCCGGCAGGGTTCCACTCGTGGCAGTAGACCGAGACGGGGTCGGCGCCGGTGAGAAGGCGGGCCTGGTCGAAGGTGTGGATGGCCATGTCGAGGAGCAGCACGTGCTCCATATGGTCTCGAAAGCCACCAAAGTGGGCACCGATGAAAAAGTCGCAGTTCACCGTGGTGACGGGGCCCAGCACGCCCGAGGCGATGAAGTGGCGCAGGCGACGGATGCGCGCATCGTAGCGGCGGTTCTGGATAACGGCAAGAATCCTGCCCGCCTCCTCTGCCGCTGCAAGCATACGGGCAGCGTTCTCGAGCGAGTCGGCCAGAGGCTTCTCGCCCAGCACGTGGCAGCCGTGGCGCAGCGCCGCCAGCGTCACCGCAGCGTGCGCCTCGGGCACGGTGCAGTTGAACACCACATCCGGCGCCGTCTGCTCCAGCATATGCTCTAGGTCGGTGCCCGTCGGGACCCCCTGCAGGCCGAACTCCTGCGCCAGTTGCCGTGCCGCCTCGGGCCTTATGTCGACCAGTGCAGCAATCTCGACCTCGGGCATCTCCAGCACAGGCCGCAGCCAGGTGCGGCTGATGCCCCCACAGCCAACGAGCAGCGCTCGCGTCTTCGCCATCGCCTCGTCTCCTCCCTGAGCCCCATCGACCGGCGCTCCCCGCGGGACCACCGCTAGCCCCGGACCCGCGCCGCAATGGCCTCAGCCATCTCCTGTGTGCCCACCGCAGAAGGATCGTCCGGCTGCGGCTTCAAGTCGTAGGTCACATACCGGCCCTCGCCGATCACTTCGCGAACGGCGCGCTCGACCCGCTCGGCCGCTTCGACCTCGCCGAGATGCCTAAGCATCAGCGCACCGCTGAGGATCGTGGCCGTCGGGTTCACCTTGTTCTGCCCGGCGTACTTGGGGGCCGAGCCGTGCACCGGCTCAAAGACGGCCCACTGCTCGCCTATGTTTGCCCCCGGAGCCACACCCAGCCCGCCGACCAGCCCTGACGCAAGGTCCGAGATGATGTCTCCGTACAGGTTCGGCAGCACCAGCACATCGTACAGCTCGGGCTTTTGCACAAGCTGCATGCACATGTTGTCAACGATTCGGTCCTCAAAGGCGATATCGGGGTACTCGCGCGCCACCTCCTGCGCCACCTTGAGGAAGAGGCCGTCGGTCAGCTTCATGATGTTCGCCTTGTGCACGGCCGTGACCTTGCGGCGGCCGTTGCGCCGGGCATACTCGAAGGCAAAGCGCACGATCCGCTCCGACGCGGGTCGGGTGATGACCTTGATGGATTCGCAGGCGACGTCGGGGATGACCTCGTGCTCGATGCCGGCGTAGAGGTCCTCCATGTTCTCGCGCACGATGACCAGGTCCACCTGCTCGTAGCGGGTGCGCACACCGGGGATGGTGCGGGCCGGACGGAGGTTGGCGAAGAGCCCCAGGCTCTGTCGGAGCGTCACATTGACGCTGCGGAAGCCGGTGCCCACCGGGGTCGTGATCGGCCCCTTCAGGGCTACGCCGTTCCGGCGGATCGACTCCAACACCCGCTCCGGCAGAGGCGTCCCCTCCTGCGCCATGACGGCCTCGCCGGCCTCCTGTACTTCCCACTCCAACGGAACCCCGGTCGCCTCGAGCACCCGGCGCGCCGCCCGGACGAGCTCGGGCCCGGTGCCATCGCCCGGAATGAGGGTCACGCGATACGACATGGACACTATCCTCCAACTGGCAAGGTCGCAGGCACTTCAGGCATCGCGAAGATAGTTGAGCAGGCCGCCGGCCAGCAGCACCTGCACCTGTCGCGGCGTAAGGCTGTGTCGAACCTCAAAGCTCTTGCCCTGCGTCAGGTTCTCCACCCGCAAAGGCCCGCCGGACGCAAGCTGCTCGCGCACGCGGGGGATCCGCCACTCATCACCTTCCGCCAGGACATCGTCGGCAACCTCTCCGAGCACAAGCGGCAAGATGCCAAAGTTGACGAGATTGGCCGCGTGGATGCGCGCAAAGGAGCGCGCGAACACGGCCTTCACCCCCAGGTACATCGGGCAGAGCGCTGCATGCTCCCGACTCGAGCCCTGGCCATAGTTCTGTCCGCCAACGACAAAGCCGCCTCCCGCCTCCCGCGCTCGCCGCGCAAAGGAAGGATCGATCGGGGCAAAGACGTGCTCCGCCAGCGCCGGCACGTTGGAGCGCAGCGGCAGCAGCTTTGCCCCTGCCGGCATGATCTGATCGGTCGAGATGTTGTCGCCGACCTTGAGCAGGACCCGGCCCTGCAGGTCCTCCTCCAGCGGCCCACGCCGGGGGAGCGGCTTGATGTTGGGGCCACGCACGATCTCGACGGCGCTGCCGTCTGCAGGGGGCGGGATGATCATGTTATCCTCGAGCCCCAGAGGCCCGGGGTCAGCCACGCGCGGCGGCACACCGAGGTCCCGCGGATCGGTGATCACGCCCCGCAGTGCACTCGCCGCGCAGACCAGCGGGCTGGCGAGATACACCTGATCCCCCGGGGTGCCGGACCGCCCCGGAAAGTTGCGGTTAAAGCTGCGCAGCGAAGCGGTGCCGGTAGCCGGCGCCTGTCCCATGCCGATGCACGGGCCGCAGCCTGCCTCCAGGATGCGCGCCCCGGCGGCGATCAGGTCGGCCAGGGCACCGCTCCGGGCAATCGCAGCCAGCACCTGCCGGGAGCCCGGGCTGACCGTGAGCGAGACCCCGGGATGGACGCTCCGGCCCTTGAGGATGGCGGCGACGCCGGCGAGGTCAGCGTAGGACGAGTTTGTGCAGGACCCGATGCAGACCTGCGCGACCGGCGTTCCCGCGACCTCGCGCACCGGGCGTACGCTATCGGGGCTCGAGGGCAGGCAAACGAGCGGCTCGAGGGACGAAAGGTCCAGTTCGATCACCTCATCGAACTCGGCACCGGGGTCGGCAGCGAGCGGGCGCCAGTCGCCCTCCCGACCCTGAGCACGGAGAAAGGCGAGGGTCTGCTCGTCGGAGGGAAAGATCGAGGTCGTGGCGCCCAATTCGGCGCCCATATTGGCGATGGTCGCCCGCTCCGGAACGGAGAGCGTCGCCACGCCCGGTCCGCCGTACTCCATCACGCGGCCGACGCCGCCCCGCACAGTGAGCCGGCGCAGCAGCTCGATGATCACGTCCTTGGCCGTGACCCACTCGGGCAGGCGGCCGCTCAGCCGCACAAGGGTGACGCGGGGCATCGTCAGGTAGAACGGGGCCCCCGCCATGGCCGCGGCTACGTCGAGGCCGCCCGCGCCGATGGCGAGCATGCCCAGCCCGCCGGAGGTCGGGGTGTGGCTGTCGGCCCCGAGGAGCGTCTCTCCGGGGACGCTAAAGCGCTCGAGCTGCACCTGATGGCAGATGCCGTTCCCGGGCCGGGAGAAGTAGATGCCGTATCGGGCCGCGACCGACTGCAGATACCGGTGATCGTCGGCGTTCTCGTAGCCGGTCTGCAGCATGTTGTGGTCGACATAGCTGACCGAGCGTCTCGTGCGCACGCGGGGCACGCCGATGGCCTCGAGTTGCAGGTAGGCCATGGTGCCCGTCGCGTCCTGAGTCAGGGTCTGGTCGATACGGATGGCGATCTCGGCCCCCGGCTCGAGGCGGCCTTCGACCAGGTGCGCGGCAAGGATCTTCTGCGTGAGGTTCTGTGGCATGGGATACTCCGAACCGAGGAAGATGTCCCTACCTCCGGGCGCGGCTTTGTCATGTCTGCAAGCGCCACTGCCCGTGGAGGGAAAACCGGCAATGCCCGCTGTGCAGCATTGCGCCCGTGGCCGCCTTTGCGCCGCGGAAGAGTTGCGGGGATGGCACGGATTATAGCACGACTGCGTGCTCAGCACAACAGGGCTGCGGTAGTAACTGTTCGCACTCGCATCTTGGCAGCGCCGGCTGCCACGTGTTGCCCCCACCCCGCGCCCCTCCCCCAGGCGCGCGCCGCGGCGCGCGCCTGGGGGAGGGGGTTCCCCGACGAGCCCACGCAAAGCCGATCCCGATTGGCAGGCCTACCAGCAGCCTTCCTCCGTGCCGTGCACCGAACGCGAGGCTGAACAGCTACGAGAAGGCGGACTTGTGCCGAAGGCGTACCGGGCTAGCCCACGATGGTCACCCCGACCTCGTCCGCCACGCGCCTTACGTAGGCTGCGGCCTCGGCGTACTCCTCGGGGGTCTGCAGATGCTCCAGCATCAGCGGGAGGTCGGGGTCTAGCCGCTCCAGTTCTTGCAGGAAGGTACGATAGTCCAGGCCGCCCCGGCCCGGCACTACCTCATCGAGGTGCACGGTGAGCTGATCGCGGAGCAGGATGTCCTTGCCATGGCAACTCTTGATCCACGGGCCGAGCTGTCGGAAGCACTCGCGGATCAGGGCGCTATTGGCAAAGTAGCGCTGCGGGCTGGAGACCAGGTTGACCGGGTCTAGGTGCACCGCAAACTGCGGCCGGTCTATGGCGTGGATCAGGCGCAGGTAGCTCCCGGGCGAGTCGGGGTACATCCACGGCATCGGCTCCAGGGCGTAGAAGGTGCGTGTCGGATGGACCGCGTCGATGATCTCCCGCACCGTTGCGACGATCAGGTCAAAGGTCTCCTCCGTCAGGTCGGCAGGATGGGGCCCGTCCCACTTGGGGCCGCGCGAGCCCGCAATGTTGACGCAGCAGCGGGCTCCGATACGATCCGCGAGGGCCAGCCGCTCTTGGCAGTAGGTGATGGCTGTCCGTCGGATCGCCTCGTCGGGACTGAGCGGGTTGCTCCAGGCCCCTACCTCGGCGATTACAAGGCCGGCATCGGCGGCGGCCTGCGCGTAGGCCTCGATCACCGCGTCCCCCTCGTCGCCATTCAGCGGGCAATAGGCAGCGCTGTAACCAAGGCGGCGCACCGCAGCCGCCCACTCCGCCGGGCTATCGAACCGACCGTGGACCGGACCCCCAAGCCTCATCTCAGCCCTCCCCGTCCTGTGCCTCTTCGCCGGGCGTGCGCCCGGTGGTGTCTTCGTTCCCTGTCACGATATCACAGACAAGGAAGCCGGTCAAGGGCGAGGATGAGCCGTGTCCGCTGCCTCTGGCACCGGGCAGGGGGAGGGCATTACAGGGCGTTTCGGGTTTCGCTGGCGCGCCGTGGCGCGCCAGCGAAACCCGAAACGCCCACCCCAAAATGCCCCGAGGAGCGGATAAGGCCGAGCTCCTCCCTCCTGCGACAGGGCTAAGCGGCAGCCCAGGCAGTGACGCATCTTGGATGCACCCCGCACAGTGGCCCACTTGACGGCATCAGCACCTTGTCCTATCTTTGTAGCCGGAAGCAAGCTGTGTGTCGCCGCCGAACGGCCAGGGGCCCACAGCGCCCACATGCCGCTGGAGCCCGTGCTTGGCCGCTCCACCTGTATCCTGCCCACTCCCCAGGAGCGTGGCCGAGGTGAAGCTCAGCACGACGTTCGACCGCACCGCCGACCTGGTGCTCTTTGAGGGTAGCTGCCTGGATCTGCTCGGACAGATTCCGGACGGCTTTGTCAAGCTCGTGGTGACTTCGCCCCCTTACAACCTGGGCAAGCCCTACGAGCGCCGCCTCGAGCTCGACGAGTACGTCGTCCAGCAGCGTCGCGTCATACGAGAGTGCGTCCGGGTCCTTCATCCGGAGGGCAGCATCTGCTGGCAGGTCGGAAACTACGTCCACGACGGCGAGATCGTGCCTCTCGACATAGCCCTGTATCCGATCTTTGCCACCCTCGGTCTGCACCTTCGCAACCGTATAGTCTGGCACTTTGGCCACGGGCTGCACGCCTCAAAGCGGTTCTCAGGGCGCTACGAGGTTATCCTCTGGTTCACCAAGGGAGACGAGTACACCTTCAACCTGGATGCCGTCCGCGTGCCGCAGAAATACCCTGGGAAGAAGTATTTCAAGGGTGCGAAGCGCGGCGAGCTCTCGTGCAACCCGCTCGGAAAGAACCCCGGAGACGTCTGGGAGATTCCGAACGTCAAGGCCAACCACGTCGAGAAGACCATACACCCGTGCCAGTTCCCGGTCGAGCTGATAGAGCGGCTCGTCCTGGCCATGACGAACCCCGGCGATTGGGTCCTGGACCCCTTCATCGGCGTCGGAACGACCGCCATCGCGGCGCTGATGCACGAGCGCAAGGCGATAGGTGCCGAGATCATGCCGGAGTACGTGGCGATCGCCCGCGAGCGGATCCGCCTGGCGGAGGCCGGCCAACTCCGGATACGCCCCATGCATAGGCCTGTGTACGATCCGGAAGCCCCGCAAGAGAACGTGCCCCCTGCGTACGTGCAGCTCGAGCCCGCTGCCCGGCCACTGCAGTTGTTCGAGCACGGCCTGTCCGACGAAGCGGCGGAGGATCGCTCGTGAGGATAGTGTACGAGTACTCACACCTCGGGGGAGCGGAGATCCTCAGGGTGCGCTACCCATCGCACGAGCAAGAGATATACGACGCCATCTCCGAAGTGCGTGCTCAGCGTACCAAGCTCAGCAGAGAAAAGACGATGCTGGGCCGCGAGCTATACAGCCCGAGCGCCATGAATCGCCAGTTTCACGCCGCTTTCGCGGCAAGGGGCTACAAGGAACTCCGTGATACATACACCATCGTCCTGCCGGACAGCGACGTCAGAATCCCGGGTGCCTACAAGCAGATCGATTTTGTGAAGGATGGCGTACTTGTCGAGGTGCAGTTCGGCAAGTACGCTTTCATGTTCTACGACATGGCCAAGTTCCAGTACTTCTTTAACGAGAACAAGGCGGACCTCGGGGTCGAGATCGTCCCTTGCCATGCGCTGCACGCCCAGATGTCCACCGGTGTCTCTTACGGCGAGCAGTTGGTGTACGATATCGAGCGCCTGAAGCGCCACTTCCCAGCGGTGCCTGTCAAGGTGATCCTGATCGACGCTGACTAGGCCGACCCCGTCCCGAGCCTCGATCTGGCAATGGCGGAATCTACCGCCAGGCAGTACTACGAAGCCGCAGGTCTCCCCGCCCCGAACGTGCAACCCTGAATGTCTGTCTCGGGCTCGGCCGGCGCGCCGTGGCGCGCCGGCCGAGCCCGAGACACCTCATAGATACCTCTCCTCCCCCAGGCGGACGCTGCGGCGTCCGCCTGGGGGAGGAGATGTTGGGAGAGGAGCCCGCGCTGCAGGCACGGTTCATGCCGGATGCCTCTGTGGGGCCGGGCCGCTCGCGGCGGCGGCAGATGCAGCCCCGTTCGCGCGGGTGCGCGGGCGGGGGCCAGGCCGCCCCGACATCGGCCGGCCCCGCGGGCTCAGCAAGGAGGTGAGGATAATGCCTGTCCGACAAGTCGAGGGTGTGCGCATCGAGGAGACCGGCCACAAGAAGTGGAGCTTTGACTATGGCCCGGGCGACGTCAAGGCTCTGTACAAACGCGGCGCCTGGCGTAGCTGGCAGGATGAGATCAACTGGCTCCAGCAGTACGGCGAGCGGGACAACGAGTTGACCCCCGGCGAGACGGTAGCCCTGGTCGAGGACCTGCGCAGCCTCATGCAGGCTCGGGCACCCTTTACGCCCGATCCGATGCAGGCCTACCAGATGGCCCACAAGTATCGCATGGAGAACAACCGCAAGTTCGCCAGGGAGCACGCCGAAGCGGTCCAGCAGGCGCGCGAGATCGCTCGCAGCGCCCGTAAGAAGAAGTGACGCCGCGCCGGCAGCGAGTGTCGGCCGCCCCACAGCCGGGGTGATTGGGCCGCCCGCAGGAGGACACCGCTCCGGCGCCGGGCGGCCCTGCCGGCTGGTTGCAGTGAACTCTGCGCCCCGAAGGCACAGGCCAGTTGCCTATGAGACGACGTCCTTGAACTCGATCTGTAGGCGCCCAGCCTCGCTCGTGAGCACCGCGAGGACGATGCGGTGCTCGCCGGGGCCAAGGGTCTTCCCAGCTACGGCGATGCGCGCCTCCGTGCCGTAGGGCAGGTACACCGGAGTCCGGCCGCTGATCTCATCGCCGCGCTTCTGCCCCTGCCGCGTCGTCACGGAGAGGGACGCCGGGGGGCATCCTTCGTCGTCGACCGTCAGAGGACCGATGCCGATGATGGTCCCCGAGTCGACCGTGTTCTTCAGGGTGAACTCGAACCCTCCCTCCGTGTTCTTCAGGCTGCCCTTGACATAGATGTGGCTGAGCATGTACGACGGGATCATCCTCTTCCTCCTCTTCAGCCGTCTCCCCTCACACCGGCCTGCCACCTCGCCTGCCCGCATCCTCCGCAGCAAGCACACGGAGCAGGTCCTCCGCCTCATCGCGGTCCATCAGATACCCGATGTGGAAGGCAAAGCCCCGGCCGCCGAGCTCGCGCACGATGGTCCGCGCACCCTCCGGGGTCACGGCCAGCTGACACAGCTTGCCGCCATCCCGGATCCGCTTGAGCAGCCACAGCCACTCCTCGGGCGGCGGCGCGCCGTCGCCGGGGACCCACTGGATGCCGCGCAGGCGCTCGAGCGATAGCAGCATGTCCAGATGGACGATCTGCCCCTTGCCGTCGAGATGGTAGAAGCCATGGTCGAGAGCCTCGCAGCAAGCGGCGAGGTCGGGCAGCACGAACCGCTCGAACATGCGCGGCGAGAGCATGTAGCAAAAGTCGCTCTGCAGCATGTAGCATCGCCCCGGCGACCAGATGGCTGCCCACGGGTTTGTCCCCCGGCCGGCGACTCGCACGATCTCGTACAGCTCGTCGTAGTAGCGCAGCCACAGGCGTGTGATCTCTCCGACGAGGCGCTCCACTTCCTCGGGCGCGTCGTACAGGTCGAGGAGCAGTTGCTCGGTCGTGCGTAGCGAGGCCAGGATATCCAGATTGCCGCCGAGGTCGGTATGAGCGACGGCAACCTGCCGCCCCCAGCGCTCCACCGCGAGACGGGTGAGCTCCCGCACGCGCTGCCACCAGGGGTTATCCGGGTCATAGGTCGGGTGCAGATCGCGGATATCGACGCGTGCCGCCGGCTCGAACCAGACCGTATCCGGCACCGGATTGACCCGGGCTCCGAGGAACCCCGCCATGATGCCGGGCCCAAAGTTGGGCCACCAGCGCGGGAAGGCATCGCCATAGAACCGCCGCGCCTCGAGGTGTGCCTGATAGCGGTCGATCACCTCTTCGGCGGGCATGTTCATCCCCAGGCTTGAGACAAAAGAGGGCGCTTCCGGAAGCCGCCTGCTTGCGTCGATGCCCTCGATGACCACGATGGGCCGGTCCAGTTCCCCAGCCCACCAGGCGCTCCAATCCCGCTCAATGCGGGCCCAGTCCTCGTCCGTCCACTGAAGGTTGATGGCCATGTGTGCCCTCTCCTTGTCGTGTCTGGCTGTGTCAGGCGCACATCGCACCGCGCGGATCGGTCGCTGCGCTTCCGTGGCGAGCTTCCCACTCCCGACTGATGGCGAGGAACTCCTCGCACATGGCGGCGATGGCCTCCGGGCGGTGCCCTGCCCCGGTAGGGTCGGTGTACCAGCGGGGGACAAAGCCCCCCTCAGGGCGCCCGAGGAGCTCCGCCATGCGGCGGCAGTAGCGGCGGATATCCTCCAGCGTCCCCCGAACCATCGTGTTCTGTATGTCGACACACGAGAAGAAGGTGATGCGCCCGCCAAAGCGCCGGCCCAATAGCTCCAGTCCCATGTTCTCCTGCTGGTCCATGTGGATCACGTCGAGGCCAACCTCGATCAGGTCGTCGAGGATGTCGACGATGTACCCGCAGCTATGGAGGAAGGTCAGGAGCCCGGCCTCGTGGGCGGCGCGGTAGATGCGCGCGTAGCGCGGCTTCCAGAGGGCGCGCCAGGAGGCGGGGGAGATCATCAGCCGGTCCTGCAGGCCCCAGTCGTCGCAGAAGATGAAGCCGTCGACCCCGGCTGCCGCATAGCGCTCGATGGCCACGAGGTTCATCTCGACCAGGATATCCAGGAGTTCGCCCAGGCGGTCCGGGGCGGTGTGGATATCCGCCCAGGTGTTCTCCAGGCCGCGGATAAAGTGCACCCGCTCATAGATCGAGATGCCGCTGCCGAGCAGGAACCTGTCGCCGGCCCACTCTCGGGCGCCCTCGACCGACCGCCAGCGACGGGGATCGCGGATGTCGGGGATGCGCAGGTCGCCGAAGTGGCTCCAGTCCTTGAGCGGGTAGTCCTTTACCTGCCCGAGGCTACTGACGCCGATATTCTCCCACACGGCGCCCCACTCATCGATCCCCTCTGGCGGCCGCTCATCGGGCGAGGGGTTCATACTCACCAGGCTAAAGTCGCTGCCATACGGCTCGGGGAGGTCCCGCGCCAAGCGGGGAGGAGACTGGAAGAGCACCGTGCGCCGCACGACCTCTCTGCTATCCATCATGGAGCGCTCCTCGCCGAAAGCGCTGCCGGAAGAGGCGCCCTCCCCCGCGCCTGGAAGCAGCGGGGGCGGGCGCCTGCTGGGCCACGCGCGTGCCTTACACGGTGTCGCTGATGTCGATGTCGAGCCGTCCGACCTCCCGTGTGAGCACGGAGAGGGTCAGACGATGCGTGCCGGGCTGGAGCGTCACACCCTCGACAACGATCTTGACCTCGGTATTCAGGCCAAAGACCAGCGGGCTGCGGCCGGAAACCTGATCGCCGCGGTACTCGCCCTGAGGGGTGACAAAGGTTAGCTTCTCCGGCGGGATCGAGGTGTCATCGAGGGTCAGGGGGAAGAAGCCGACCAGGCTGCCGGGCGCCAGGTTGTTCTTGAGGGCAAACTCGAAGCCGGTCTGCGTGTTCTTCAGGCTCCCCTGGACGTAGAGCTTTTTGAGCAGGAACGACGGGACTGCCATGGCTGATCCTCCTTTGCATCACTGAAAGCCCCTATCCCTGATCCGAGACCCCGGTGCCCGGCGCGCGCCCTGCGCTGCCTGCGGCCGCCGGTCACGGCTCAGACCCGCTTCGCCACGCTGTCAAAGGTCGGCTTGAGTTGGCCGTAGAGGGCGCGGTAGTCCTGGTAGTAGCCGTCGTAGATGGCCACCTCATCGGCCACGGGCTCGACGCGGTCGACCACCCGGATCGTCCGCTCGGTCGCCTCGAACACGTCCTTGTAGACCCCCGCCCCGACGCCGGCAAGGAGAGCCGCCCCGTAAGCGGCGCCCTCGGTAATGTTGATGGTCACAAGCTCGGTGCCAAAGATGTTGGCCATGATCTGCCGCCACAGGGTGCTGCGCGCCCCGCCGCCCGAGGCCCGCACCTGCCGAATGGGGATGTGCAGCGCCCGCAGGAGCTCGAGGGAATCCCGCAGGCCGTAGGCGACGCCCTCGAGGACGGCCCGGACCATCGCGCCCTTGCCGTGCCGCAGGGTGAGGCCCACAAAGGCGCCCCGGGCATTGGGGTCGGCGTAGGGGGTACGCTCGCCTGTGAGGTACGGCAGGAAGAGCAGGCCCTCGCTGCCGGCCGGCACTTGCGCCGCCTCGGCAATCATGATCTCATAGGGGTCGACGCCGCTGAGGCGGCCGACCTCGCGCTCGGGGCCGGCGATAGTGTCCCGCAGCCAGCGGAGCGACCCGCCCGCCGAGAGCATCACGCCCATGACGTGCCATCTGCCCGGCACGGCATGGCAAAAGCTGTGCAGGCGAGCCTGAGGGTCGAGCTTCATCTCGTCGGTGGCCGCGAAGACGACCCCCGAGGTCCCCACAGTGACCGAGATGACTCCCTCGCGGACGATCCCCGAGCCGACCGCCTGCGCGGCCTGGTCGCCCCCGCCACCAGCGACGGGCAGCCCGGGGCGGAGGCCCGTCTCGCGGGCCGCGGTCTCGCTGACCGTGCCCGTCACCTGCGGGGACTCGTAGCTGTTCGGCATCCAGCTCGGCGGGATGTCGAGGGCCTCCAGCACCTCCAGCGACCAGCGCCGGTGGGCCACGTCAAAGAGCACCGTCCCCGAAGCGTCCGAGACCTCGGTAGCATAGTCGCCGGTCAGGCGGTAGCGGATATAGTCCTTGGGGAGAAGCACCTTGGCAATGCGGCGGTAGACCTCGGGCTCGTTCTCCCGCACCCAGAGGATCTTGGGGGCGGTAAACCCGGGCAGGGCGAGGTTGCCGGTCAGGGCGAGGAAGCGCTCCCTGCCGACGGTGTCCATGATCTCGGCACACTGGAGCGCGGTGCGCTGATCGTTCCACATGATGCAGGGCCGGAGGACATGCCCGTCTGCATCCAGTGCCACCATGCCGTGCATCTGCCCGGTGAGGCCGAGCCCGGCGACGTCCTCGGCATGCACGCCGGACCGCTCGAGCACGGTCCGGATGGCTCCGACGGTGGCCCTCCACCAGTCCTCGGGGTCCTGCTCTGCCCAGAGCGGGCGCGGGGTGTAGAGGGGGTACTCTTCCGTGGCCGAGGCGATCACTGCGCCCTCGGCATCGATGAGCAGGGCCTTGGCACCGCTCGTCCCGATGTCGATCCCCAGCAGGTAGCTCATGGCAGCCTCCCGACTTGGGCTACAAAGCAGTATGATAGCACGCAGGAAGCAAGAAGGGCGCCGCAACCGACCTCCGAGGCGCGAGCGCCCCCGCAAGGGCCTGCACCCGGAAAGCCGCCTTCCGGCCCCTGTGCGTGCCGAGCTAGGAGTGTGCAATTCTTCCCAATCCAGTATACGCACAAGGCCGGTCTGTGGCCAATTCGGGCGCGCGCCCGGGGAGGGCGGACCGGTCGGCGGAGTCGCGAGTTGCCCACGCGCCGTTGCGGGAGCACCGCATCCCCCGTGCCCCCTTCCCCGCCGCCTCAGCGGCGGGGAAGGGGGTCTCTTTTGATGGAGGGGTGTTCGCGGGCGGCGAAGCCGCCCGCGAACACCCCTCCTACCTCGATTCCCCGCCCCCGCACGGCGGGGCGGGGCCAGGGGTGGGGGCATACGCGGCAACTGCAGCAGGAGCCGCCTGTGCGTCGGGGATACGCCCTCGGCCAGACGGAAAAAGTCCCCCGCTGGAACCTACAGCCCCCCAACACCGTCATAGAGATGATCACACCGGTCGCCTAGGGCACTCAGCGCCGGGAGGCCGGGATCCATCCGTAAGGAGGCGAGCAGAGAGATGTTGACACAACGCCTGATAGCAGTTGTTGCGGTGCTGGCCATGGTCCTGGCCACGCTGACGGGGTGCAACCGCGCACCCGCCGTGGCCCGGGCCGACGTGATCAAGTCGGACAAGGCGCGGCTTGCGGCGCCGGCGCTGGGAGAGGCCCGAGTCGATGCGCTCGTCGAGGGCAACACCGCCTTCGCGCTCGACCTCTACCGGGCGGTGGCATCCCCGGACTCTAACGCCTTCCTGTCCCCTTACAGCATCTCTCTGGCGCTGGCCATGACCTATGCGGGCGCCCGCGGTGGCACGGCCGAGGAGATGGCCAGGGTGCTTCACTTCAGCCTGCCCGAAGAGGAGCTGCACCGCGCTTTCAATGCGTTGGACCAGGCCCTCGCCAGCCGCGGCCAGCAGACGACCAAGGAAGATGAGCGCTTCCGCCTGCACGTGGCCAATGCCCTCTGGGGGCAGAAGGACTATAGCTTCCGGCCGGCGTTCCTCGACCTCCTCGCCCAGCACTATGGGGCGGGGCTCCGCCTGCTCGACTATCGCAGCGACCCTGAGAAGGCCCGCGAAGCCATCAACCGCTGGGTCGAGGAGCAGACCGAGGAGAAGATCAAGGACCTTCTCCCTCCCGGCTCGATCGACGCACTCACCCGGCTCGTCCTCAGCAACGCCATCTACTTCAACGCCACCTGGCTGAACCCCTTCAACGAGGAGGCCACTCAGGACGGAGCCTTCCACCTCCTCGACGGCAGCACGGTGACGGTGCCGATGATGCAACAGGACGAGCGGCTCGGCTACGCTGAGGGCAACGGCTGTCAGCTCGTTGAGCTCCCCTATGTCGGCGAGGAGGTCTCGATGGTCATCCTCCTGCCTGCCGAGGGGCAGTTCGAAGCCTTTGCGCAGGGCCTCGATGGCGAGGAGCTCGCCGCCATGGTTCAGGCCATCCGGCCCATGCAGGTCTCGCTGACGTTGCCCCGGTTCAAGTTCGAAGCCAAGCTCCAGCTCAGGGACGCGCTCGTAGGCCTGGGCATGCAGCAGGCCTTCGACCCCGAGCGGGCAGACTTCTCGGGCATGACGGGCCAGCGGGACCTCTACATCGACGACGTCTACCACAAGGCCTACGTCGCGGTTGACGAGGAAGGGACGGAAGCTGCCGCTGCCACGGCCGCAGTGATGAGGCTCACTGCGGCGCCGGCCGAGACCCGGGAGGTGCGGGTCGACCGCCCCTTCCTGTTCTTGATCCGCGATATCCAGACCGGAGCAGTTCTCTTCCTCGGGCACGTGGTCAACCCGGCGGCCTAACACCTCCCGTCGATGGAGCGCACGGGGCGGGCGGCTTGGCCGCCCGCCCCGTGCGCTTCCGTCAGTCCCTCAGCCCCTCCATCGCGTACCGCGTGAGCTCCGACACGCTGAGCTGCTCGATCCCAAGCTTGTCCAGCGTCCGCCCCCGCCGCCAAAAGTCGGTCTGATGCACGATGCAGGCGAGGCGGATGATGGCGTCGACACACTGCACCGAAACGCCGTAGCGCTGCCCGAGCGCGGCTATGGGCACGAGGCTCATGGGGATCTCCTCAAAGATGTAGCGGTGGTTGAGGGTCGGCGGGGCCTTGATCCCCCGGTAGCCGGGCTGGTTCTGTATAGCCTCATAGAGGGTAGCCCCGGTGGAGTCGTAGGCCATCTTGAGCCACTCCAACGCCGATCGGGCCCGAATGCCCAGCGCTGCCGCCACGGTCACCCGCTCGCGGTCCAGCGCCTCGAGGACCCGCGCGACAGAGGGAGTGACGCCGTCGATGTAGAACTGGAACTCGCCGCGGGTCGACTCGATCCGCCCCGCATTGAGCAGGGTCAGCGCCGGGTGAAAGATGGCGCCCATGTTGTTGAGTCCGGTGTGCAGGACGCTGATCCCGTCGATGAACTGCGGATAGGCCGAGCGCAGCGCCTCAAGGACTCGCGCCGTGCGCGTGGCCGGCAGGGCGGCGAGCGGCACCGCCTCCTTTATGGCAAAGATGCGCGCCTGTGCCGGGCCATCGGAGCGGCTGGCATAGATAAGCGTCTCAGCCTCGGCCACTGTGACGTCTGCCCTGCAGCCGCAATCGTTCAGCACCTTGACGAACTGGAGCGCTCCTCCCGTGCGGCCCGGGTGGAGCACCACGATCTGGCCATCACGCAGATAGGGCGCCGCAGCACGGGCAATGTCGGCATGCGCAGTGGAAGGCACCACGACCATGACGACCTCGGCCTCGGCAAGGGCCTCGCCCATGTCCGAGGTGACGAGCTTGAGCATGCCAAACCCCCGCGGCCCGCCCTGATAGCTCTCCAGCTCGATGCCGCCGCGGCGTGCTATGGCCGCCACGTTCTCAGGTGTACGGTTGTAGAGGGTAACCGGAAAGCCCATCAGCGCCAGGTGCGCGGCCATCGCCTTCCCGCCGTGACCGGCCCCGACTACCGTGTAGCGCGTCTCCCTGCCCATGCCAGCCTCCTGTTCGTCAACGCAGTCCAAGCCGGGCCAGGCGCTCGGCCTCGGAGATGGGACGGCCGCTCCCGGGGTCGACGGCCACGCAGGCGCCTCGCTCGTCGATCCGAGAGACGATCTCTCCCCTTGCAAAGGGGTTATTGCGCAGATGGGGCGCATCCAGCACCCCGGTCGTGACGGCGCGGGCCAGCGTTGCCGGATCGATCAGTGGATCCGCCACGCCCGGGCCCGCCAGGTTGCAGATGGCCTCCAGTGTGACCCGGGCCTCGCTCACCAGTTCCTCGCGGCGCGCCTGCACCGCCGGGTCGCGCGACATGTCCGGCTGACCCTGCAGGGCATTGGCAATGGCGCGACGCGCCAGCCGACAGGCCTCGATGACATCCTCCGCCGTAGCGGCGTGGTCCGCCTCGGTATGGCCGACAACGTGCACAATGTGGGGCCGGAGCGCCATCTGGAAGTAGACGGTCGCCGCCAGATGCGCCCGCGCAGCCTCGGGCTCGAGCGGGTAGCTCAGGAGCCCTGTACGGGTCTGCCGCCAGATGCGAAAGTCGGCCCCGGCCAGAGGCTCGATGAGGTCCAGGATGGCCAGCATCTTGGCCAGGTCCATCGCCTCCGACACTGCCGGAGGGCTGTTGAACATCAGTTGGGCGATATAGTCCCGCACCCCAAAGGCCCGTGCATTGTGCGCCGATAGGTAAGCGGAGACCACCGTGATCACATCGGGAGCATCCCTCATGGCCCAGTGGTGCGGCTCGTTCAGCTCTACCGGTATCCCGCGCTCTCCATACCACGCCATGACCTGCTGATGCTCGCGAATAGAGCCCTCGAGGTCCCAGGGACCCCGCCCGTCCATCCGGTTGAACCAGAAGATGGGTATGGCGCACCAGGCAATGTTGATGGTCTCGACGTACATCTCGGCGAGCCGGATAAAGTCGTCGGTTCCGGAGTAGGTGCGCAGAAGCGGATAGTTGCCGCGACGGCTCGCCGCATAGAGCGCCCGGTAGTCGTCGGGGGACCGGACCGGCACCCCGCCGGCGCCTGTACGCGCCGGGTCCTGTCGCTCGGGGTGGAAAAAGTTGGCCTGCGCATCCTGATCGGTGCCGAGCGAGATCACGTCCAGCACCCTCGCCTCGGCGATGCGAGCGATGCCCTCTCGCGTCGCCTCGACCGTAGGCAGGCCAAAGTGGTGGCGGAGTACCGGATAGGGCGCCTTCCAGGCAATGCGGTCGATGAGCGTCTGCGGATAGTCGCTTTCGGCGTGGGATGCTGTCGGCCGCCCCCTGAGGTAGGCCAGCACGTCCTCGACGGGCTCCTCGCCGCTAAAGACCCGCTCGAAGAACCCAAAGGCGCGTGCCCGGGCCGCGACCGGCGGGGTGCCGCCAAAGGCAAAGCGCACCCCCTGCGTCCGCAGGTCGTCGGCGGCCTCTGCGAACTCGCCGAGCAGGCGCTCGCCGGTCTCCGGCGTCAGCCGGTAGGACACGGCCACGAGGTCCGCCTTCTCACGCCTCGCCGCCTCCAGCACCTCCGCAATGGGGGTGGCGGGCCCGAGGAAGACCGTCCGCCAGCCTGCCGCCTCCGCAAGCCGCAGGAAGTTCATCACTCCGGCGACATGCACGCACTCGCCGAGGGCGGCGGCGACTACCGTCTTCACTGCCTCCTCCTCTCCGATGGTCCCATGCCTGTGGATAGGGCTACACACCAAGATGAACGGCGGCGTATGGGGATAGCGGACGCCGGACGAAGGCACACCCGGAGATCGGCGTGCCGCAGCAGACGACGGATCGCGGCATACACGGCGCTGTGCTGCGCCAATGGCGAGCCTGTAGTGGCGTCTCGGGGCGAGTGCGACGACAGGCAGAGAAGCACCCAGGCTCGGTGGCCAGGGGCCGACCGTGATGGCAGAGGGTGGCCCAAGTGCAACCGTCGGCGATGCTGGCGCGACCTTGCTCCACCTGGCTGCGGGACGGGGCTGCAACAGGGATGAGACCGACGCGCACCCATTCTAGCATCTGGCTGGTGTCTCTGTCAACTGGGGTGCCGGATCTATCCTTTCGGTACGGCGAACCGTAGCTGGGGCCAACACACCCCTGGACGTAGCTGTTCAGACTCGCGTTCAGTGCCTGGCACGGAGGCAAGCTGCTGGTGGCCGTGCCCATGGGGATCGGCTTCGCGCCGGCTCGTCGCGGGACCCCTTCCCCCCGTCCCCCTCCCCCGAGCGGGCACGCCGTGCCCGCTCGGGGGAGGGGAGCGGGGTGGGGGTAACACGTGGCAGCAACGGCTGCCAGGATGCGAGCCTGAACAGTTACCCCTGGACTGCCCCTGGTTCTCAGGGGTGCTTCAGTTGACGGAAACGCCCTCTCCCGTATAATCTTATCCAGGGGTTGTCACAAGCCACCGCCGCGAGTGGCCGGGTTCTCCCTCGCCAGCCGAGGTTGCCATCCTCGTGGCAGCAATGGCAGCCCGCGCCAGCGGGTCAAAGGCATACTCCCCTGTTGGTGATCGTTCCTTCCTCGAGCGTGCACCGGCGCGAAAGGCATGCATATGGCTTCCCACCTCGCCACCGACAGAGGCAAGACACTGCTGCGGGTGCCGGGATGGCGCTGGCCATTGGCGCCGGTTGTTGCTCTGCCCCTGGCTCTGTTCGCCTTCGCGCTTTCCCACGCCCCCGCTGCACTGGCCGGCACACCCTGGGAGGCGACGATTCGCTGGCTCCCTGCCCTCGGCCTGAGCCTGCAACTGAGGCTGGATAGCCTCAGCCTGGTCTTCACGCTTCTGGTCACGGGCATCGGCACCCTGGTGATGGCCTACTCTATCCCCTACATGCAGGGCGAGTATGGCCTGGTGCGGTACTACGCGTCCCTCACCCTGTTCATGCTCGCCATGACCGGGCTCGTCGTGGCCGGCAACCTCCTTCTGCTCTTCGTCTGCTGGGAGCTGACGAGCATCAGCTCCTACCTGCTCATCGGTTTCCGCCACGAGGAGGTTGAGAGCCAGGAAGCTGCCCTGCAGGCGCTCCTGATCACCGGTGCCGGGGGCCTGGCGATGCTGGCCGGCGTCGTCCTGATCGGCCAAGTCTACGGGGGCTTTGATCTGGGCGTGATCCTCGCCGAACCGGCCCGTCTGCGCGCCCATCCCTGGTACGGCTGGGCGCTTGGGCTGATCCTTGCCGGTGCGTTCACCAAGTCAGCCCAGTTCCCCTTCCACTTCTGGCTGCCGGAGGCCATGGTGGCCCCAACACCGGTCAGCGCCTACCTGCACTCGGCAACGATGGTCAAGGCCGGAATCTACCTGCTGGCGCGGCTCGCGCCCCTTCTCGGTGGCACTCGCGCCTGGCAGGCCACGCTCCTCACGGTGGGCGGACTCACCATGCTCCTGGGCGCCTGGCAGGCACTCAGGCAGCACGATCTCAAGGCCATCCTCGCCTATACGACCATCAGCAGCCTCGGCACGATGGTGGTGCTCCTGGGCCTGGGGACGGCCGGAGCAGCGCAGGCAGCGCTGGTTACCCTCATCGCGCATGCCCTGTACAAGGGCGCGCTCTTTCTCGTCGCCGGTGCCATCGACCACGAGACGGGCACCCGCGACGTCAGGCTGCTGGGGGGCCTTTGGGTGCATGGGCCTACCCTCGGTCTGGTAGCGGCACTCGCCACCCTCTCCATGGCAGGGCTACCGCCGACCCTTGGTTTCGTGGCCAAGGAGCTGGGCTACGGCGCAACGCTGGGATGGAGTGCCCAGGCAGTCGCAGCGGGCGGGCTCGCGCTGGTCCTCCTGGCTGCCAATGCCTGCAACGTGGCCCTGGCAGTGGTCCTGGGCTACCGCGTCTTCTTCGGGGAGGCAGGCGGGCCGTGGCCGCGCAAGCCGCACGGGGCAAGCTGGCTGCTGGTGCTCCCCGGGTTGCTGCTCGCCGCCGCTTCCTGGCTGGCCGGCCTCCTCCCGCGCTATCTGGATGGTGCCGTGGCCGAGGCCGTTGGCCACGTGCTCCCGGGGGCTCACCCTGCGCACCTGGCGCTCTGGCATGGGTGGAGCCTGCCGTTGGGGCTCAGCGTTGCGACGCTCGGCTCAGGGGCCGCGCTGTACGCGCTGTGGACTCGGCGCCCGCCGGCGCCGCGTGGAGAGCCGCGCTGGTCGGCGCTCGCGGCCTACCGGTGGCTCGTACACAGGGCCCTGCCCGCGGCCGCCGCCGGCCTGACGCGCGCGCTTCAGAATGGGTCGCTCCGTTTCTACATGATCGTGATCCTGGCCAGCACCGTAGTTGTGGCCGGTGGGACGCTCCTGCGCAGCGGGCTGTTGGGCCGGGGCATCCTTGGCGGCGAGGCCTATGCCTGGCCGGAGCTCCTCATGACCGGGCTCCTGGTCGCTGCCGCCCTGGGGGTGGTGCTGGCGCCTACGCGTCTGGGCGCCATCCTGTCGCTGGGCGCGGTGGGCTCGATGGTGACGCTGCTTTACGTCCGCTTCCGCGCGCCCGACCTGGCCCTGACCCAACTGCTGATCGAGGCCCTCACCGTCATCCTGCTGTTGCAGGTATTCCACTACCTGCCGCCGGGTTTTGAGGAGACCGTGCGGCCGCGTCGCGCAGCGCTCGAGATCGTGGTTGCGGTGTCGGTAGGGCTGCTCATGGCCGGCCTAGTGCTGGTGGCGAACGGGGTACAGTTCGCACCTCCGGTCGCCCGCTACTATCTGGAGCAGAGCGTGCCCCTTGCCCATGGCCACAATGTGGTCAACGTCATCCTGGTCGATTTTCGCGGGTACGATACTCTGGGCGAGATCACGGTGCTGGCGACGGCGGCCATCGGTGTGTACGCACTGCTGCGAGCGAGCCGCAGAAAGGCCTAGAGGCAGCGATGTCGTCCCTGATTCTGCGTACGGTCGCCCGGCTGCTGCTGCCGATCCTGGTTCTCATATCCCTCTTCCTGCTGCTGCGGGGACACAACTCTCCGGGCGGAGGCTTTGTCGGGGGTCTCGTCTGCGCCGCGGCCATCATCCTGCAGATGCTGGCGTATGACGCACCGACGGCGCGGCGCATGCTCCGCGGCGGCCCTTGGCTCCTGTTGCCTCTGGGGTTGGGCCTGGCACTCGTCAGCGGCCTGGCATCGCTCCTCTGGGGCCAACCTTTCATGACGAGCCACTTTGCGAGCGTGCCCCTGCCGGGCGGGAGTACACTCGACCTCGGGCTGCCGACCGTCTTTGACCTGGGCGTCTATCTCGTTGTGCTGGGGACGGTGCTCCTGATCGTCCTCAGCCTGGCCGAGGAGTGACGGCATGCTCATCCTGCTGGCGGTGGTCATCGGGGTGCTCTTTGCAACGGGGGTCTATCTGCTGTTCCGGCGCAGCACGGTGCGGCTGATCATCGGCCTGGCGCTCCTCGGCCACGCCGCCAACCTGTTCCTGTTCACCATGGGAGGGATCAGACCGGGGATTGTGCCGATCGTCGGAGCCGGTCCCATCGAGCAGATGGTCGATCCGGTGCCGCAGGCCCTGATCCTGACGGCTATCGTCATCGGTTTCGGCATGCAGGCTTTCGTCCTGATCCTCAGCTACAGGGCCCATGAGGAGCTGGGGACGGACGACCTGGATGAGATCAAGTCGACGGACCTGACATGACGCTACACCTCGTGCTGCCCGTGGTGCTGCCGCTCGTCGGCGCCGTCCTCTGCCTGCTGTTCTACCGCATGCCACGCGTTCAGAGGATGGTTGCGCTTTCCGCATGCGTCGGGCTTTTGCTGTACCTGGCGGGCGTTCTCTGGCCTGTGCTCAGCCGGGCGGGGTACGCCACCCTGCGCGTCGGCAATTGGCCGGCCCCCTACGGGATCGTCCTGGCCGTTGATGTGCTATCGGCCATCATGCTGTCGTTGGCGGCGGTCGTTGGGCTGATCGTGCTGATGTACGCCGGCGCCTGGTTCCGCGGCGAGCCGGAGGAGCCGCTGCTCTATCCCTTGTACCTGGTCCTCTTGATGGGCCTGAACGGGGCATTCCTCACGGGCGACATCTTTAATCTCTACGTCTTCTTTGAGGTCATGCTGGTCTCATCCTTTGGACTCATGGTCCTCGGCGGAGCGCGCCGGCAGATCGAAGGCACGGTCAAGTACCTGGCCATCAGTCAGGTCTCCTCGGTCCTCTTCCTGATCGGCGCCGGGCTGCTCTACGGGCTGGCGGGCACGCTGAACATGGCGGACCTGGCCCGCAAGCTGGCCGTGCCGGGGGCAGCCCCCTACACGGCCATTGTCGCTCTCCTCTTCCTGGGCGCCTTTGGCATCAAGGCTGCGGTCTTTCCTCTCTTCTTCTGGCTGCCAGCCTCCTACCATGTGGCAAAGACGCCCGTCGGCGCCATCTTTGCCGGGCTCCTGGCCGAGGTCGGCGTCTACGGCCTCTGCCGCGTGTATACGTTGCTCTTTCCGGCGCAGTGGCCGGCACAGAGCGGCCTGCTCCTGGCCATTGCGGCGATCACCATGCTCGTCGGCGTGCTCGGGGCGATTGCCCAGAACGACATCAAGCGGGTCCTCTCCTTCGACATCATCAGCCAGATCGGCTACCTGGTCATGGCGCTGGGCGTCAGGTCGCCCCTCGCGGTTGCTGCCGGGGTCTACTTCATGATCCACATCGCCCTGGTAAAGACCAGTCTGTTCCTGCTGGCCGGCGTCGCCGAGCGGGCAACCGGTTCGGCCGACCTGCGCGAGATGGGCGGTCTGCTACGCCGTGAGCCCGTCGTGGCGCTGTTTTTCTTGGTCATGGCCCTGGCGCTGGCAGGCGTGCCTCCCTTGAGCGGCTTTTACGCCAAGCTGGGTCTCGTGCTGGCCGCGGTAGAGGCGGGCGAGTACGCTGTAGCGGGCGCGGCCCTGGCCACGAGCCTTCTCACCCTGTACGTGATGGCAAGGGTCTGGACACTGGCATTCATGAGAGCAAAATCGGAGCAGGGGCCAGCTCAAGTCCGGGCGGGCAGAGCGCTGCTGGCTCCTGCGGCCGGCCTGAGCACCCTTGCGGTCACCGCGGCTTTGCTGGCCGCTCCAGCCCTGGCGCTGGCTCAGCGAGCGGCGGCGCAGCTGGCGGACACTGCACCCTACATCGCAGCCGTCCTGGGCGGATAGGCAGGAGGGGGTCATGTCTCACTTCCTGTGGAACATCGCGCTGGCCGTGCTCTGGATGTCGCTGCAGGGTCGGTTCACCTCATCGAACTTTGTCATGGGGTTCCTGATCGGGTACCTGGTCATCGCCGTCTGCCGACCCGCGCTGCC
>ENA-ORXB01001317-ORXB01001317.1-sediment-metagenome-genome-assembly--contig:-NODE-1317-length-30757-cov-5.797490_pt1 | contig 30757 bp, 24 predicted proteins | sample MGYA00237863_ERZ511475 | MGnify/ENA primary metagenome ERZ511475 (study PRJEB26305, sample SAMN06343858) | sediment metagenome | isolation source: hot spring sediment | place: Canada: British Columbia... | reverse complement strand
CGCGTCTTGCGTCCGGGAGGGGAGCTACGCCTGGCCACGGATGTCGAGGAGTACTTCGTGCTCATGGGTGAGACGGTCCAAGCCACGGGCGCCTTTGAGACGGTGCAATGCGGCCAGGACACCACCACGCCGCCGGAGTGGCAGACCAATTTCGAGAAGAAGGCCCGGGCCAGGGGCAGCCCGATCTGGCGGGCGGTCTTTCGCCGTCGTGCGACAGAGGCGGAGTCTGAGGAAACGCCTGATTCCGAGGGCCGGACAGCCCGATGAAGAGAGCCGGACGGCCCCATCATGAAGCGGGTGGTCCCATCCTGGGATTTCGCCAGCCCCGGTGCAAAACCGGTGCTTGTGCCCTAGGGAACGGCGTGATGAGAGGCGTTCGGCGTTACTTGCGGGCGGCCTTGAGCGCCAGGGCCGGTCCACCGGCGGCAGCCTGAGTGGCGGCGTCGCAGCAGGCGGAGCAGTCCGTTTCGCACAGGGGGCAGCCATCACAGGCCACGGCACAGGCGGAGCACGGCTGGCTGCAACAGGGGGCCGCAGCCGCAGACGGTTGCGCACAGCAGGCGGCGCTCAGCGTCGGCTTGGCACAGCAGGCGGGCACCTCCGGCGTGCTGGCGGAACCCGACGAGAAGAACGCCGCAATCGGGCAGCCGCCGTCGCAGGTGCTGCAAAGATTGTACTGGTAGAGGCCGTAAGCCCCCGCGGTGAGCACACCGGTCACCACCGCCAAACCCAGGAAAATCTTGGACATGGTAAGCTCCTCAGTTTTCGCTCTGTGCAGAAGCACCGCGATCCGCACCGTGACCGCCCGGCTGACTCGCTTCCTCTTCGGGAATCCTCCCCCAGGTCAAGGAAAGGGACGCCGACCGAGGCGGAGAGGTCCCCGCTGACCTCATCTCACGGCGGCAGTGCACTGCATTCCTATGGTAATCGGTCGCCGAGGGCCGGTCAACCTGACTGTTGGAGTAATAATGCTGGGAAAGCGGGCGGCCCCCTCTTGTTGAAGGCAGGCCGAGGGCTTATGCTGGGCAGCATGAAGTACGCAATTGTCATACCCGATGGCAGTGCGGATGAGCCGGTGGCGGCGTTGGGGGGGCGCACGCCGTTGCAAGCGGCGCACACGCCGAACATGGACCGGGTGGCGCAGCAGGGAGTGGTCGGCCTGGCGGACAATGTGCCGGACCGTCTGACCCCGGCTTCGGATGTCGCCACGCTGTCACTTTTGGGTTACGATCCGCTGGAGGTGTACACGGGGCGGGCGCCGTTAGAAGCGGCAGCGATGGGGCTGCACCTGGGACCGCACGATTGGGCCATCCGCTGCAATCTCGTCTACGTGCCGGATGGGCATATGCGGGACTTCACCGCCGGCCACATCAGCACGGAGGAAGCGCGGGAGTTGATCCAGGCCCTGCAAGCGGCCCTGGGGGGCCGGCGCCTCGGCGGGGGAGTCATCGAGTTCCACCCCGGCGTGCAGTACCGGCACATTCTGCTCTGGCGGGGCAGCGGCGGCGAAGACGGAGCGGCCCTGGCCGCGACGCGCACCCAACCCCCGCATGACATCCCGGACCGCCCGATCGCGGAGTATCTGCCCTCCGGTCCGGCTGGAGCCTGGCTTCAGGAGTTGATGGAGGCCAGCCGGCCAATCCTGGCGGCGCATCCGGCCAATCTCCGACGCCAAGCCGCCGGGCAAAAACCAGCCACGCAAATCTGGCTCTGGGGCCAAGGCCAGGCTCCGCGCCTGACTCCCTTCGCCGAGCGCTTCGGAGGAGTGCGCGGTGCGATCATTTCCGCTGTCGATCTGGTCCGCGGCGTCGGCGTGCTCCTGGGCTGGCACCGCATCGATGTGCCCGGCGCCACCGGCTACCTGGACACCCATTACGCCAACAAAGGAAGATACGCCGTGGAAGCCCTGGGGGCCTTCGACCTGGTCTGCGTCCACATCGAAGCGCCGGACGAAGCCTCCCACGAAGGCAAGGCGGAGGAAAAGGTGCGGGCCATCGAGCAGATCGACGCCCACATCGTCGGCCCTTTGCTGGACGCTTTGCCCCGCTACGGCGCTTACCGCTTGCTGGTCGAACCGGACCACCGTACCCCGCTGCGGACCCGCGCCCATGCCCACGGGCCGGTCCCCTTCGCCGCCTGTGGCACGGGCATCGAGCCGGATGCTGCCGCCACCTACGACGAAGCGACCGCCGCCGCCAGTGCCCTCCGCTTCCAGCCGGGTCATACCCTGATGCCCTGGTTTCTCGGTCTGAGCCAGCATCCCCCGCGCTGAGGAAGGTTCCGCGCTTCCGCCGCCGGCACGGGGGAGGAGGTACAGATCATGATGTCCCGCAGGTCTCGGCTCCGCATGATGTCCCGCAGGTTTCTGCTCCAGTATGGCTGCCTGGTGGCGGGGGGAGGGCTGCTGGCCGTCCTCCTCGGCTCCGTCTCCCCGTCAGAAGGCCCAGCCCGCGCCGCCCAAGCCCCGGAGGAACCCGCCCCGCCGGTGACCATCCGCTGGCACGGCCAGTCCTTCTTCACCGTCACCACCAGCCGCGGCCTCCGCATCGCCTTCGATCCCCATGCCATTCCCCACTTCGGTCGCGGACCCCAGCGGGTCGATTTCGTCCTCATCAGCCATCCCCACAATGACCATGACCAAATCGGCATCTTCGAGCCGCCGCCCAAGGACGCCGATGTGTACCGCGGCGTCATCGAACCCCGCCCCGGACGCCAGGAGTGGAAAAGCTACGACGAGCGGCGCGGCGCCATCCGCTTCCGCACCGTCGCCACCTTCCACGATGCCCTCAGCGGCATGCAGCGCGGCAAAAACACCGTCTGGGTCCTCCACACCGACGGCCTGAACATCTGCCACCTCGGCGATCTCGGCCACGAACTCTCCGACGAACAACGCAAAGCCATCGGACCGGTCGATGTCCTCATGGTCCCCATCGGCGGCATCTACACCCTCAACGGCGAACAGGCTGCCGAGGTCGTCCGCCAGCTCCGGCCCCGACTCTACGTCCTCCCCATGCACTACGGCGTCCCCGGATACGACGACCTCCTCGGACCCGAAGAGTTCCTCACCTACTTCAAAGACGACGAAAAGGAAAAACGCCTCGGCACCAACGAACTGATCGTCCGCGCCAGTGACAAACTGCCCAAAGCCAAAGTCCTGCTCCTCGGCTGGAAAGACCGCACCAGCAAGGACGGCAAATAACCCACGCGGCCCGCTTCCCCCGGCGATCCCCTCCTGCCGCCTGCCGAATCCCACCTCCGCCGCTGAAGGAACAGCGACAACTCCGATTTACCGGGAAAAGCCTATCGCTCCGAAGAACCTGGCCCCTTGGAAATTGACTGCGCAGGCAGCGCGGGACCAACCCAGGCGATCTGAGCGAGGAAAGGCTCACCAGAAGGAGCGAAAGTGTGGCTCAACTTGACTGAGCAAAGGTGTGCTCAATCCGTGAGCGAAGGTGTGGCTTAACTTGACTGAGCAAAGGTGTGGCTCAGCCCAAGCACGCAGTGGCCCGGAAAAAGCCGTTGTGCCGCCGCATCCGAGTCCCAAGCATCACCCCACCCGTTCATTACCCCACCGTTCACCGATGGGTATCGACGGCCATTCCCCGAATGAGCTGGGTATTCCCCCGCTGGTGCCAAAGGATGACCTCGCCGTTCACCGATGGGTATTCCCCGGCTGGTGCCAAAAGAATTACCCCACCGTTCATTGATGGGTATTCCCCGGCTGGTGCCAAAAGAATTACCCCACCGTTCATTGATGGGTATCGCCCGGCTGGGGTCAAAGAATTACCCCACCGTTCATTGATGGGTATCGCCGAACGGTGGGGCCGGAACAGAGAAGAGGCAGAACCCAAGTGTGATTATGGTAACTCTCCCTGGAGGCGTCAAGAGGAATTTTGAATCACCTCCGCCTGGGGTGTAACCAGATTCTCTGGGGGTGGGGGCTGAACCCGCGAGGTGTTTCCCCAGACTAGCAGAGCTGCCCGGCAGGGAACTCCCAGAAAATCTGGTTGCACTCGGGGAGAGAGCGAGGCCGGCTCGCTCTTGGCGCCTCCCACGGCAGGTGATATGGCTGTTGGTTCTGCGGACCGTCTCTTCACGGAGTGGGAAGGCGGCAGCGTAACGGAAAGCCAAACGGGAAGGACCAACTGGCACACAGGACAGACTGAAAAACAAAACGGAAAGCCAAACTGGGAGCGTTTCGCCATGCCCCGACGAGAATGGAAAGTACCCGAACGAGGTCGAAGAGCAATAGCGGGCGTGCGGCGGGGGATCGCCGTTTGGGCGGTGGGAGTGGCGCTCTGTTCCGCGGCGGCAGGAACCGCTCCAGAAGGGGTGCCCCGCTTCCGCTGGACAACGGGTCTGGTCCTGACTTATCAACTCCGGCAGCGCACCACCGTCCAGGAGACGTTTGTGGACGAACGGCAGCAGAAACAGACCCGCCAGACAACGAGTGACTTGCAACTGACACGCGAGTGGACAGTGCAAGCGGTCGATGCGATGGGCATAGCCACCTTGCAGATGCGCATCCTGTCCCTGCGTTCGGAACTCCGTCGAGGCGAGGAAGAGCCGTTGATCCGAGACTCGGCCCAGCCGGAACATGCCAAGGAGATGGCCGCCTTTCTGAACAAAGGGCTGGTGACTGTGCGGCTGGATGGTCGAGGCCGCCTGCTCGCAGTGACCGAGGTCCGCAGCGGCTCAGCTCAGCGCCTGGAGGTCGAGTTGCCTTTCCGCCTCATTCTGCCGGAGGAGGGATGGGAAGCCGGCCGGAGCTGGCAGCGGCAAGCCCGCGTGAAAATCGATCCGCCCCTGGGAGTGGGGGACAGCTACACTCTGGAGCAGAAATACACCCTGCTCCGCCGACAGGGGAACCTCTGGACGGTGGGTCTGTCCACCCGCTGGACCGAGGAACCGCCGCTCGCGGAACAAGCTGCGGTGTTTCCCTTCATGTGGGAAGGGGAGGTAGACTTTGACGTTGCCGCCGGGCAGTACCAGGGCGCCCGCTTGCGCATTGAACGAGAGCTTCGGGACCACCTCGGCCCCGGCAGCCGTTATCTCTATCGCAGCAGTTACGAGGAGCAGCGGTTGCCGCGCTGAGAGCTGGGGCGCGAACCCTGCCAACGGGGCAGGCACGCCGGGGCTGCCGGTCAACTCTCCGCCACGCAGGGATTCCGCAGGATGCCGATCTTTTCGATCTCCACTTCCACAATGTCGCCCGGCTGGAGCAAAATCGGCGGCTGGCGTGCGATGCCCACTCCGGGAGGCGTTCCGGTGAAGATCAAATCGCCCGGCTCCAGGGTCATCACCTGGGACAAGTAAGACAGCAGATGCGGCACGCCGAAGATAAACTCGCGAGTGTTGGAATCCTGCAAAGTGACGCCATTGCGGCGGAGGCGGATTTGCAGATGGTGCGGATCCGGAATCTCATCGCTGGTCACCAGCACCGGACCAACAGGAGCGAAGGTGTCGAAGGTCTTGCCGATGATCCACTGCTTCTCTTCGCCTCGAAATTGCCAATCTCGCGCACTGACATCATGGCCGCAGGTGTAGCCGCCGACATAGTCGTACGCCCGCGCATCGTTGGGAATGTGTTTGCCCGTCTTGCCAATGACAATCACCAGTTCCGCCTCGTAGTCCACTTTTCGGGCCACTTTCGGCAGGCGAATCGGGTCGCCGTGCGCGATCAGAGTGTTGCGGAACTTTCCGAAGAGGACCGGTTCCTCCGGGATCGCCTTGCCTCCCTCGCGGGCATGATCCCGATAGTTCAGGCCAATGCAGAGGATTTTCCCCGGATCAGGAATCGGCGGCAGCAGCCGGACGCTCTGCGGCGGGTAAGCGACGGCCGACGGCGCGGCGGCCACTTCCGCAGCCAGTCGGCGAATGGCCGTCGAAGCCGCTAGCAGAGCTTTCACATTATCCGGCAAGCCCGGCTCGCTCGCATGCAGGTCCACATAGTATCCATCGCTGCGCTCGACCGCGGCGCGCGGACCCTGCGGGGTCTGGATCGTCGCCAGTCTCATCACTTTCTCCCATCAGACCATCGGAAAACTACGGCTTGAGCATCACGGGGTGTATTCAATGGATGGCTCGCAAAACGGCGAGGCGGAACGAGGGAAAATCTCCCGCAGGCCGAGGGGTGATATATCCGGAGGTAGCGGCACATCCGCAGGGTTTCGCATCCCATCCTGATGAGGAGGAATCCGCCCGGTCAGCGGGGGATGCCAGTCCGGACAGCCGCTCGGATGGCCGCTTCACGGGCCGCGAGAAGAGGGGGCGGGAGAAGAGAGTTTCTCCAGGTGCTTGCGGAGCAATTGCAGGGTGGTGTAGCGAACGGAATCGCTGCGGGGATCATCGAGCGGCGAAGCCTCCCGGCTGGAGGGAAGGCGGAGGGTGAAGCTCTCAAGCTGGCGGAAAAGTTCCAGGCGGGCGGCGGCCTCCAGCGGGATTTCCCAACCGGGGTCCGGACGCAGTCCCCAGGCGTCAGCGGGCTGACTGTCGGGATAGCGGTGGCGGGGTTGGCCGTTGGGCCGGAGCATCAGGCCGGTGCTGACGCGCAGTTGCAACTCCGCCACTTCCATGCCGATAAGCGTTTGCAGAGCCGCCCGGCCAGCACTGCGCTGTCCCGCAAGCCAGCAGCGGTTGTGATCTCGCAAGGCGGCGGCGATCATCTCTCCGCCCCCCAAAGTTTCCGGCCCTATCAACACCACCAGAGGCAGTTGCGGGCAAAGGGGCGGGTGAGGAAGTGTGCGCAATTCCCGCAGCTCGGCAGATGCCGGCGGGCCGACGCGGACTTGGGGATATTCCATCCGAGCCAGCAATGTGTTCGCCGGTAGGAACAAGCTGGCGACCTCGATGGCGCTTTGCACATATCCTCCCGGACACCAGCGGAGGTCCAGGATCAGACCCCGGCAACGCTGCTGCTGCAATTCCTCGAGCGCGGCCCGCAGTTGCAAGGGAGCGTGCAATTCCAGCGGCCCCAAACGAACGTAACCGATCCGTTCCGGGCGATCGAGCCACCAATCCCAACTCCCGTCCCCATCACGCCGGACCCCATAGACACATTCCGCCTGATACTGCTCCTGAGCCGCGATCCGTAGTTCGATCCGCTGGCGGCCCCGCTGAATCGTCAGATGACACGCGGGTGACAATGGCCGGCCTGTGACTGGATCGAAGGTCATTGGAGCATAAGCCCATTCCTGGAAGAGGCGGGAGACATTCTCCGGCGTCAATGCTATGCCGCGATAATGCGTAATCACATCTCCCTTCTGAATACCTGCGAAGTGCGCCGGACTGCCAGGGATCACGCGCCGGACCCGCCAGGGATAATGGATCGGAGCGGAAAGTTGTTCCGGAGCCGGTACGTCGCCCATGTAACCCACCGGGGGATAGCGCCGCAGGGCTAAGGCCCGCTCCCACTGGTACGCTGTCCAGCGTAAACCCGTCCAGCCCTCCAGTTCCAGTCCCACGCCGAAATCCAGCTCCACGGAAAAGGCTTGCGCCACCCCGGAACGCCGCCACGTGACGCTACAATGCCCTTCCGTCGCCTGGCTGAATCCTTGCAATCCCAGCAGCAACGATTGCGTCCCCCGCAGCCGGGGATGATCCCGGAGCTGGCGGCGAATCTCCATGAGCAGGCGCACGCGCTCCGAGGGAGTATTGGGCAGGCAGGCCAGTTGCTGGCCGACTTTCTCCGGCAACGGCGCATCGATCGCCTGGTACCACTGGCGAATGGCCCCGGCGATCAACACTTTTTCTTCCACAGGCTGGTACAAAGAGGCCCGGACCATCATGGCAGCCCGATCCAGGGTCTCGGCCAGCATGCGGACTTGCCGCTCATCCACTGCCTTTGCCGTAGAGGCGGCCGGGTCATCTCTGGCCTTCGCGGCATCGCCAGACCCTACAGGCGGCAAGGCGGGCGCTTGGGAGACGACACCCAGCATCGTCGCCAGCAGCACCCCCATCATCCCCAGCTCCAAAAGCCGGCCTGCTTCTGCCCGACGCATCATGCCGTTTGGCGACACCTTCTACCCCCCTCGTATGAAGCACCTCTCGAACATCCCCACCTCTACTTTGGCGCATATATGTAACTTCCGCAAGGCATCCACGATAACAATATCCCGCTTCCGCAAGTTTGGAGCCAGCCGGTTCCCTTCGTCGGGGAAGGCCCAACCGGCAAGGTCGTGGTCCGGCCTTTGATCCTGAATTGAGTCTCGTAGGTACAGGTCCTCTCCTGCTCCCTCCCCGCCTCTGCGCTCGCGACAGGGGTGCCACGGATGCGTCAGCGGGATGAGGGGTGCCACGGATGCGTCAGCGGGATGGATTCCGATACCCCTTGCCGCCCGCAGGAAAACACCCCGACAAACGCTGCCCCCAGAACAATCACCCAGGGTATGCCCCCAGGAAAATCACCCAAGGCAACCGATAGACTTGATACCATGAGCACTTTGGCGGCGGGCAAAAAAGGAGCTTCCGCAAATACGATCCCCCCCGTTCTTCCCAAAGACCGTAAAATTGCCCCGGATCATCTTGACAGAAAGGGCGATAGGTACAAAGATGCATTTTGATGCGGGCATAATGCCGCTCCAACGAGGGGGAAAAGGAACCGGTAAGGAAAACGGGGGTGAAACCCTGGCAGGTGTGACATCGACGGGTATCCGCCGGGGATGCCTAAGGCTCTAGTGCGACTGAGGTGCATCGTTATGGCTACGGAATCTACCCGCCGGCGCCGGCTGGAAGTCGAAGACATCGGAGATATCGCCGTTGTCAACTTCGTGGATAAAAAGATATTGGATGAGCAAAATATTCAGATGATCGGCGACGACTTGTTCCGCCTGGTGGATGAGTTGGGCCGGCGCAAATTGCTGCTCAATTTCGGAAATGTGGAGTTCATGTCCAGTGCAGCTTTGGGGAAACTGATCACGCTGCACCGGAAGTTGCAGGCCGTGCAAGGAAAGCTGGTCCTGTGCAACATTGCCAAAGACATCCTGGAGGTCTTCAAGATTACCAAACTGGATCGTATCCTGACCATTGTGCCGGATGAACAGGCAGGACTACAGTCATTCTGAAAAAAATATGCTAATCTAAGGGTGATGGATCCGATACCGAAGATCATGAGTCAAGGGCACGATGTCCTTCACAGGCGCATTCTATGAGCGGCCAATTGCTTATGAGCGCTCAGCATGAATTGATCATACCGAGTGATCTCTCTGAAGCTCGACGGATCCAATCGCTGGTCGAGCAAGTCCTGCAAAAGTGGGGCTATTCGGAGCACGACATTTTTGCCATCAAGTTGGCGTTAGAGGAAGCGCTGGTCAATGCGATCAAACACGGCAATCAGATGGACCCAGACAAGAAAGTCCATGTCCGCTTCGCCGTCAATGACCGCCAATTCGAGATTCACATCGCTGACGAAGGCCCCGGTTTCAATCCCGACGATGTTCCCGACCCAACGGACCCAGAAAACCTCGAGCGTCCCTGCGGCCGAGGCCTGCTTCTGATGCGCGGCTTCATGACTCACGTCGAGTATGCTCCTCCAGGCAACCGAGTCCGCATGATCAAGGTACGGGCCGACAGCCAACCTTCCTCCTGACAGCATCCCCCTCATCACGACCTATCCCCGCCAGGGGAAGAGAATAACCTAACCGGTAGAAGAGAAGAACACAACGAGTCCACGTAAAGACCCCGCTTTCGGAAGGCACCCTGAACCGCAGCGAAGCATCGGGGCAAGGCATGACTTTTCCCCCCACTTCATCCCCTTCGAGCTTTCATCCTCCGGAGCGACTGGAGCAGCTCCGCCAGGCGTTACGTCGCGGGAAATACCAAGCGGCGCTCTTCGACTTCGATGGCACCCTTTCCCGCTTGCGGGCCGGTTGGCCTCAGGTCATGGTGCAAGTGCTCGAAGAGTACTGGCAAGCGGCGGGATTACCGAAAGACGAACCGGAGCAGACACGCCAGCAATTGCTCCACCTGGTGCTCTCGACCAACGGCATGCCCCCGTTACGCCAGATGCACGTTTTCGTCCAAATGGTTCAGGAGCGCGGCGGAAGCGAATTGGACCCTTCGGAATGCGCGGCCACCTACCAGTACCGCCTGAGACAACTGGTCCAGCGCCGCTATGATTCCCTCCGGCGAGGCGAGACAGCGCCCCCGCAGTGGATCGTACCGGGGGCGCGTGAAATGCTTGCTGCTCTGCAACGGCGCGGCTTGAGGCTGTTCTTAGCCAGCGGCACGGAATACGATCAGGTTCGTGCGGAGGCGGACCTGCTCGGCCTGCGGCCATTTTTTCCCCACGGCATCTTTGCTCCCCAAGGAGAGGATTTGTCCTTTGCCAAAGGGCAGATTATTGACCACCTTCTCCGCAACCATGATTTGCGCGGGGAAGAGTTGATCGGCTTCGGCGATGGGGTTGTGGAAACACGGGAAGTCAAGCGTGTGGGTGGTACAGCGATCGGGCTAGCCACCTCCGAGGTCTCGGAAATCGCAACTCCCACACTACCGTCGAGCACCCCAGCCACCATGACTGCCTTGGCCGCTTCGGATGATCCCACCGTGTCCGACAAATGCCAGCGCTTGCTGGCGGCGGGTGCGGACCTCATCCTGTCCGATTATCTGGCCTTATCCCTGGACTGACAGAGCGGCGGGAGCGTCAGCCGACGGTCGAGCACGAACAGTGTTTGCCACAAGCGGGCCTATTCGGAATAGGGGGAAGCGAGCCGGTTGCAATCCTTTTCTGCTCCGAAGTGGACAGGTGTGATGCAGCCTCGCCGGGGACACTAGTAGCGCGGGTCGGCGAGGATCTCTTCGCTGACGATCGGTTCGTTGAGGGTAACAATGCCGGCTTGGTCATCCCATTCCATATTCGGCATCATTTCCTGCATGACTTTGTGGATGACGTCGCGGATGTCCAAGAAGGCGGCGACGCAATCGGGGTCGAATTGGCGGCCGGCCTGGCGTTCCAGTTCACAGAAGGCCCAGGCGGACGAGCGGCACTGGTGATAGGTGTGATAGGGTCGGGGCGAGGTAATGGCATCGAAGGCATCCGCCACAGCGACGATCCGGGCCAGATAGGGAATATCTGTGCCGGCGAGGCGGTCCGGATAGCCAGTACCATCCCAGCGTTCGTGATGGTTGCGAACGATCGGGATGATGGGCGCCATTTCTGGGATGTTGCTGAGGATTTCCGCCCCTTTGGTGGTGTGCTCCTTCATCAGAGCGTATTCTTCGGGGGTGAGTTTGCCGGGCTTGCGCAGGATGGCGTCGTCGATCCCAATTTTGCCGATGTCATGCAAGGGGCTGCCGAGGCGGATGATGTCGGTCTGCTCGCGATCCAGCCCCAGGCGTTCGGCCAGGAGCAAGGCGTAGCGGGTCACGCGCTGGGTATGCCCGCCGGTGTAATCATCGCGGAGTTCGACGGCCTGAGCCAAGGTGGTGATGGTTTTGAGGAAAAGTTCGCGCTGCTGGTGCAATAGCAGAGCGCTTTCGAGGGTCGCCGAGACGTGGGCTGCCAGGGCGTCGGCCAGGTGAAGGTCATCTTCCGTAAACGGGTGCTGTTCCAGCCCGCGGTCGAGATGCAAGACACCCAGGCGGCGGCGCGGCGTGCGGAGCAGCACGCACATGACACTGCCCATCGCCCCTTCCGCGATGCTTTGACCCAAGCGCGTATCGCTGTCTAAAGAGGTAAAGGTGCTGTACAGCAAAGAGACACCCGCGGCGTAACACCGCTGCGCCAGTTTCTTGGAGTAGAAGTGATGATGACTAGCGGTGTTGTTGCCGTGAGCGACCGCCGCGGTTCGCCAGCGTGGCTCGGCCGTATCCCCTTCCGCGAGAATGATCGCACCCCGTTGGGCGGCCAGGACGCTGACCGCATCGTTGAGGATCGCCTGATACAATTCATCCGGATCATGGGCATGCACGAAGTGATGGCCGGCCCGTAATAGAGCGATCAATTGTTCGCCGGGACGGGGCATCTGATTGCGGTCAAAGGCCAGGCGGCGGATACCTTCTTCATAAGTGGAGGGCGTCGTGGCCAGTATGTGCTGATTGGAGGAGGGAATTTCCGGAACGTCATCGCTCTGTTCCACCAGTACAGCGACTTTGCCGAACTGGAGAATATCCCGGCAGCGCAAGGGGTGCTCCAGGGCGCCGATACGCGCACCGTTGACGTAGGTCCCATTCGTGCTTTCCAGGTCCCGGATATACCACCCTTCTGGGCCATGACGAATCTCCGCATGGCGGCGGCTGACGGAACTGTCCTCCAAAACCACTTCCAGAGAGGCCAAACGCCCCACGCGCAGGAGGGAGTCTGACTCCCACACCTTGCCTTTGAATGCGCCACTGATGCCGCGCAGGCGGATCATCCGCTTCACGGGACGCCGCTCCTCAACCTCCCTCCCAGCTCGCGCCGCGGATAGGCTCCATCTGCCGGCTCATCCACCGCCGCTGGGAGTTTACATTCCTAAGCATAACATAGTCTTGTGCTCTTTCTGACCACAATTGTAAAGTATGAAAAGGGAGAGGGGGATACTCGTGCAACTATTTTGCGAATTTCTCCAGCCAATTCTTCCCTCTCCACAATTTCTTCGTCCCAGCGAAGCCTAGGCGCGCCGTTGGAATGCGTCCGAGGAGGGCGGCACGCTTCATCAGAGAATCGCCCGGCATGCTGGGTTTCCGTTCAAGGGTGTCTCAGTCCCTGGCCGAAGGTCTGTGTTCTGCTTCCGCAAGGACAATGAAGAGCGAGATGCCTAGGGTCGAAGTGACCGACACCAGGATGTCAGTCAGCGGAATGAAAGGAGACGGTTTTGGAGGGGGCGAGGCCGGTCACACTTTTTCCGATCAGCCAGCAAGGGAAGTTTGAGGATTGGACATGGCCGTCGGCGTAAAGAATGTTGCAACCGTAGGGATGGCCGATGTAGGGAGAGGACCCACTTCTCGGATTCGAGACCCCGGCAGGACATGGGCGGGGAGCATACCAATCTTCAAGAGGCTGGCCATAAAGGGGAGAGAGCCGGCGGACAGCGTCCCTCTGGTCAGGGCGTCCGGCCATGGTCCAGTATGATACGTAAATCGAGGAAATGTCCGCGGAGTGAATAACGACCGGCTGAAGCGGGAAGGAAGTATTTTCCGGACTGGCGGTCAGAGAACAAAAAACCACAGGCAGGCAGGAGGAGACGGCCTCCGCAGAGGGCCAGGAGGCGTAAGGAAGCGAGGGTTCCGCCAGCGGGCTAAAGGCCGCCAGAGAGGGAACGCTCGACCCATGGGCATTCTGCTGGACGTAGGAGAGGCGAAGCGTGTTCTGGCAGGCGAGCCAGTCATGGCGGGCGCGCAACTTGCCCACAGCAGACAGGAACAGACCGCTAGCCAGGATCAGAATGCAGCCGGCCACGAGGATATCGGGCCGGAAGCGCCCGCCTGTGATGCGCCAATCGGGCAAGGTCCGCGGTGCTCGTGGCAAAGTGCGGGAGGGGCGCGGCCAGAGGTCCTGAAGGCGTGCCAAGGTCCGCTCTGCCAGTCCCTGGCGCGGAAGGACAAGGCGCTGGCGCTCTCGTTCCAGAGGCTGGAGCTTGCGCCGCAGACGTTCCAGGCGTGCAGCCAAGGCGCCATCCGCCTGCAAACGAGCTTCCAACTGCCGAGCCTCCGCCTCGGAGAGTTGGTGCAACAGGTAATCCAGCAGAACTTCGTCACGCATAAATGTATCGCAGTTTCCACGGGCGATGCTTGCAGTTACCCTACAATGGCGTGGCGGCGAGGCCTTGTTCTTTGTGCCCTCCGAGCCGCACAAGGGGAAAGCCTTTCACAAGGGGGAAGAGGCGGCAGCAGCGGAGCGGGGGCGCGGCCAGGGCACCCTCAGCGGGTCCGCCGGCTGCTGGGCCGAGTGCCGGGGCGCATCAAAAGCCGAGCAGGCCTCGAGGAGTTTCTTCAAGGCCGCATGCAAGCGGGATTTCACCGTGCCGATGGGAATGCCGAGCACCTCGGCAGCTTCGTGGTACTTCAAGCCTTGGAAATACACCAGCAACACGACACTCCGCAGGAGGGGGGGCAGGTTTGCCACCGCTTGGCGGACTAAAGTCCGCTGCTCCGCGCGCTCCAAAAGGTCCAACGGTCCGTCCGTCTCGTCGGCGGCGACCAGGTCCCAGCCGCAGACCGCCGCTTCGTCGTCTCCCATTCGTTCCTCCCACAGCCCGGCGCGATCTCGCCGCCGCTGCAACCGCCGCAAGGCATCGATCGCCTGGTGGGTGGCGATGGCGTAAAGCCAGGGGCGCGCCGCCCGGCCCGGCTCATACTGGTCGATCTTCAGAAACACTTGCAAGAAGGTGTTCTGAAACACATCCTCCGCCAGCTCATCGTCGTTGAGATAGCGGCAGAGATACCCGAACAATTCCCGCTCATAACGGCGCACCAGCAAGTCCAGCGCGGCCGGCTCGCCGCGTTGCAGGCGCAACAACAATTCTTCATCCGACGGTGCCGATTGCACAATCGCCCCCACTCCCACTCTCCACACATGGCTACGCTCAGGGAGCCGCCAGGGTTCGCTCAGTCCAATCCGTTTTCCTCAACTCTGGCGGACTGTTCTTCCTTCCAGCCCGATCTTTGTTAGGCCATCTTTCCCGTCTCTTCCATGTCGGGAATCAAACCCATAGCTTCTCTCGCTCAAGTCCGCCTTTATCTGCGCTCAAGCTCGTCTTCTATCCAGCCGCGGTTCCCTGAGCCAATCGGAAAACTCTTGTCGATCGTTCCTTCAGAACTCACCCTCAGACTCATTCTAAAGAGGAAAAGTATCCTGGGGAGCGCAAGACTTTGCCTCTCTCCCCCCTCCAACATGTGCAGACATCCCGTCCAGGGGTCCAACCCAGCGGTCCCGCCGGGTCAGGAGTCAGGAAAGCGGGAGACGCAGAGGACCATCAAGAGATCACGTGATTGACGATCAGAGGCCTACTTTTCCGCGGGCCAAAGACTACTCAAGCCGCACCACCAGGCGTTGATTGGCGGACACACTCCGGCGTGTCAGGGTCCCCTGGCCATGCGGCAAGACGATTTCGAGGTCCACCTTTTCCTGCGAGCCGAGGCCAAAATGAGCGATCGCAGGTTGGCCGGAAGCATATCCGTAGCCGACGGCGATTTCCCGGCAACCAAGCATGGCGCCCGGCTGGCCCAGTTTGCCGGTGGGGTAAACATAGATGCGGCAGCCAATCCCTTGGCGATTGATCGGTCCCTTGGGGAAGTCACACTGCACTTGGAGCCAGTGCCCCCCCGGCGTGGCGTTGCGCAAGAGCAAGGAGGGAGCTTCCGCCCACCAGTTGGGCAGGAACAAGTCCAGGCGGCCATCGTTGTCAAAGTCCGCCGCAGGACCGGCGGGCATATAGATGATCTTCTTCTCCCGGAGGATGCGGGCGAAGAAGGCCGCGGAACTGCGCACTTGCCGATCCTGAGGAGTGGGAAAATCGTTGACACCGAGGGCGTACTGCCGGAAAGTAGGAACCTCGTCCCCCCGAACATCACCTCCAGGGCGAACACCTAGGCCCTTGTAGATCAAAGGATGCGAACGCTGGTTGGCAAACGTGACCAGACTGGCGTACAAGTCCGGCCAGCCGTCATTATCAAAGTCCTGAATCTCAACATGGGGAGCCTTCAGAGGCAGAGGGACCAGACCCGCTTTGGTCGTGACATCTTCAAAGAGGGGCAGGCCGTTGCGGATGCCGCGGTGCAAATACAAGCGATTGGCAACCGGTTCGACCCAGGGGTGGGCATAATGCTGGCCGAGGTAGAGGTCCAAGAGTCCATCGCGATTGACATCACCGGCACAGACGCCACAGATCATGTTGTCACCCCCGGCTCCTCCGGCATCGGGCCAACCTGCCTGGAAGACCTGGGAGTCAGCGGCGCGAAACTTACCCCGGCCATCGTTGAGGAAAAGCCGGTTGCCGCCGCTGTTGGCCGCCATGAAGATGTCCGGCCAGGTGTCGTTGTTGAAGTCAGCGGCAACGACGCCGTAGCCAGGGATGTCCGCGGGAATACCAGCCGCCTGGGTGGCATCTTCAAACTGAAGCCGCCCCCGGTTGCGGAAGAGACGGCTGCTCCGCGTCGTGGAGCCGTTGTATCCGCGGATGGGGTCTTCGCCGACGAGCAAGTCCAGCAAGCCGTCGCCGTCGTAGTCGAGCACGGCTACACTGCGGCCTCCAAACGCCAGCGGACAGGCCCCGTTGCCCGCCGAGATGTCCGTGAATTTCCCCCCGCCGTCATTGCGGAACAGGCTACATCCCCGGAGCTTGTTCTTAGGTTGGGGCATACTGCCGATGTAAAGATCGAGATCCCCGTCATTGTCCAGATCGGCGAACACCATGCCCGTGGCCCGATTGGCAATCCGCAGGATAGGCTGTTCATCCAGGTGGAAGCGGCCCTTGTGGTTCAGGAAGAGCAGGTTGGGTTTATCGCCGGGCTGCCCGCCAAAGGTACCGACAATCAGATCGAGCCAGCCGTCGCCATTGACATCTCCCCACGCCGCCCCGTGCCCCCGGATCCCCTGTAGAGCGGGCCACAAACCTGTCTTCTCCGCCACCTCCTCAAAAGGGAAGGGAGCTTTTTCCTCAATCCCCGCGGAAGACTCCCCCGTCAGGGCTAGAAGCGGCAGGGCCAAAACGAGAAGCAGAAGCCAGACCACGAAAGTGAGGGGCATTCGCATGGCGGACCTCCTCTCTGAATGATGCCGGCGGGCAGGGGGGGCACAACCGAGGCGCGACGGGTCTAGGGACGTTCGCTCGGCGGAATGTGGACGACCGTCAAAGCACAGCAATCCCAAGCCCGGCTGCCCCGACTGGCATTCCAGGTGATGTACAGCCTCTCGCCTTTCTCATCGATCGCGGAACTGTAGGTGCCCCGCAGACTTACTCCATACTTGCGCTGATAGAACGGATGCAGGAACGCTATCACTTTCTTCTGCCGCGTGCGGGTGTCGAATTGGACAATCGGCGTGCCATCGGCATCACTGCTGCCATGAGCGCCGGGAATGTAGTAGAGGTAGCGTCCCGTGGGATCCGCATCGAGCGAGGTGATGTACTGTTGGCTGGCAACAGCGGCGGAACCGAGCGCCTCGACCTGCTCCGTCCGGGTGTCCAAGGCGTACAACTGGGCCTGTTGTCCCTTTTGCCCTTGGGAGACCGCATAAACATATCCTTGGGGCGTTTCCTGAGTGGCCGCCCGGATGCCGAAGGCCGCGGCGATCTTTTCCGGCGCTGTCCCCTGGGCTGGGTCCCAACGCACAACTGTTTGCGGATCGCCATCGGGATTGTAGTAAACCCGCCCTGTGGAACTGACCCAGATCATGGCTCGCGAAGGCCCGTGAGGGCCGGAATATATCAGCTTGCGCTGCCGGACGTCGTAAGCGAAGAAGCGGATGTCCTTTTCCTGCTGGGCGGCACCAGCTACGGTTCCCCCATAAAAGATCATCCGCTTTGGGTCCAGGACACTGCAAGGAATACAGTGCTTAGGAACTGGCCCCTGTACGACAACCTCGGCCTGACCGGTCCCCGGATGCACGCGAATGATCCAATCTCCCTTGTAGTGGTAGGTGTCGTTCGTCACCTGAGTGGAGCCACGATGCGTGGAGAAATAGAGCCAGCCGTCGCTGCCGAGATCGAGGCGGCTGTGAATTTTGCCCGGCGTATAGTGGCCCGCCGGCAGTTTGAGAAGCTGCCGCACATCGACCAGCAAGCGGAAGTGCCGCTTCTGCGGATCGTACTCATAAACAAAGGCATTCCCTTGGGGAGCTAAATGATCGCCTATCGAGGCGTAGTACTTCCCCTGCGCGCAGAGACTGTCGCCCCAGTTCGACCAGGGTTTGCCCTCATAAGTTTGGCCGGGGAAGTACAGGAACTCGACCGTCGGCGGCGTGCGTGCAATCCGCACCTCTTTTGCCAAGCCCGGAGGCGCTTGAAGAAACTCCTCACTCGTGTCCACGACCACCGTCTGATCCTGGGGCAGACGGGGCGGAAAGCTGATTCCCGGCACCCCCTTTTTCTTCTGCGCGACGACTGGCTGAAACCCCCCAGCGGGACTTGTCACGACGGCTAGACCCTTCACGCCGGGCGAACCCTGAGCCTCCCACAGCACGCTCCCCAAGGCAATCCCGGTCACAGCAGCGGCCAGCACACCCCACAACAGCAGGCGGGACAGCATCGATGGGTCTCCTGATGGGACACGGCAGCAAGGCAGGTATATCCCTCCCATTCTAACACCGCGGACACAACTCGCGATCCGCAAGAGGGCCAATAAAATTGCCGCATTTTACGTCCGCCCCACCAACGGGAAAATGATTCACCGGCCTGGGATTGGAATCCCCCTCATCTCCGCGCATCGGTACCACCGCTAGCATTGGCACGATTTGGTCCTCACGGCCAGGGGGAACGACTCCCCCTCGCCGAATGACATTCCCCCGATCGGAGCCGAAGGGTATAACGCGCCAATGTCCGGAGCGCATGAATGCTGCAAACCCATGCGAAGGGCAGGAACCCTGAGGGCATTTGTAGGAATCCTCAGCATCTTTGCAGGAATCCTGAGCCTTGGAGACAGAGAATAATCCCCTCTCCCTGGAAGAAACCGGAAAGGTCCGAGAGGGGAGGAGGAAATCATGGCCGGTCGGTCCTTTGTCCATCTGCATCTGCACACGCATTACAGCCTGCTGGATGGTTTCAATCGCATTCCGCCGCTTGTGGAACGGGTCCAGCAACTGGGCATGAACGCCTGCGCGATCACTGATCACGGCAACCTATACGGGGCCATCGAGTTCTATCTGGAATGCCGCAAGGCCGGGATCAATCCGATCATTGGCTACGAAGCCTATCTGGCACCGGGAAGCCGCACGGATCGCAGCGCGCGCAGCGAAATGGGCGCCGCCACCCACCTGACCTTGCTGGCCAAAAATACGACCGGCTTCCGCAACCTCATCAAGCTATCCAGTCTGGCGTTCCTGGAGGGATTCTATTACCACCCCCGCATCGATCGGGAACTCCTGGCAGAATACCACGACGGGATCATCTGCCTGAGCGGATGCCTGGCAGGGGCGTTCAACCAGTACATCCTTCAGGAGAAGTTGGAAGAAGCCGAGAAACTGGCCGCCTGGTTCCGCAAACTGTTCGGCGAGGACTATTACATTGAGTTGCAGAACAACGGCCTGGAGTTGCAAGATCGCTGCACGGAAGCCGCTGTAGACATCGCCCGCCGGCTGGGTATTCCTACGGTGGCCACCGCCGACGCCCACTACCTGTGCGCCGAGGATGCCCTGGCTCATGACGTGCTCTTCTGCATCAATACCCGCCGGACTCACGATCCCCGCCGCCGCCAGTATCCGGAGGGACGCTTCCGCAGCCCCTACTATGTACGCAGTCCGGAGGAGATGTACCAACTCTTCCCCGGATTGGAAGAGGCCGTGGCCCGCAGCCAAGAAATTGCCGACCGAGTCGATATTCAATTGGACTTTGGCAAGAGGCACTTCCCCGTTTTCACGCCGCCGGAGCAGAAAACCCCGGAACAGTATCTGCGCGAACTCTGCGAAGCCGGCTTGCGCCAGCGCTACGGCGACCCACCGCCGCCCGCCGCCCAGCAACGCCTGGAACACGAATTGAACATCATCTGCCGCATGGGCTTTGCCGGTTACTTCCTCATCGTCTGGGACTTCGTCCGCTATGCGCGGGAACAGGGGATCCCCTGCTCGGCGCGCGGTTCGGCCTGCGGGGCCATCGTCAGTTATGTGCTCTATTTGAGCCATGTCGATCCTCTGGAGTACGACCTGCTCTTCGAGCGCTTTCTCGACCCCAATCGCAGCGAAGCCCCGGATATCGACATCGATTTCTGCCAGGATCGTCGGGAGCAGGTCATCGAGTACGTCAAGCGGAAATACGGGGCGGAGTCGGTTGCTCAGATCGGGACGTTCGGCACGCTGGCCGCCAAGGCTGCGCTCAAGGACGTGGGGCGAGTGCTGGGAGTGCCGCTGGAGCGGGTCAATCAACTCTGCCAATTGGTCCCCACACGCGGAGCCATCACAGCCAGCCTGAGCGAGGCCCTGGAAAGCCCCGACTTCCGGCGGGAATACGATTCCGATCCCCAGGTGAAACAACTGGTAGATATCGCCCGGAAACTGGAAGGCATCAATCGCAACGTCGGCACGCATGCCGCGGGTGTGGTCATCGCTAATGGACCAATCATCAACTATGTGCCCGTCCAGCGGGTCATCCGGCGGACCGATGGCGAGGAAACGGATGCTGCCGAGGCCGGGGATATCGCGGTGACCACGCAATGGGAAATGACCGTCCTGGAAAAGGTCGGCATGTTGAAAATGGACTTCCTCGGCCTGCGGACCCTGACGCTGATCGATAACACCATCCGCCTGATCAAGCGAACCAAAAAAATCGATATCAACCCGTATGACATTCCGCTCAATGATCCCAAGGTGTATCAGATGCTCCAGCGGGGCGAAGCCAAAGGCGTGTTCCAGTTCGAATCCGAAGGGATCCGTGAGCTGCTCAAGCGGATGAAGCCGGACAACATCCGCGACATCATCGCCTCGACTGCCCTTTACCGTCCCGGCCCGCTCGAAGGCGGACTGGTCGATGAATACATCGAATGCAAACACGGACGCAAGCAGCCGACCTATCTCCATCCGGTCATGGAGGAAATTCTCGGCGAGACCTACGGCGTCATGGTTTATCAAGAGCAGATCATGCGGCTGCTCAACCGCCTGGGCGGCATCGAGTTGTCCAAAGCCTACGCCTGCATCAAGGCCATCAGCAAGAAGAACAAGGAAGTGATCGAGGCCCGACGGGGCGAGTTCATCCGCGGCGCGGTTCAGAACGGGCTGTCCGAGGAACAAGCCGCCCGCATCTTCTCTCTGATCGAAGAGTTCGGCAAATATGGGTTCAACAAATCCCACAGCGCGGCGTATGCCCTTGTTTCGTACCAGACGGCCTATTTGAAGTGCTACTATCCGGCGGAATTCATGGCGGCCCTGCTGTCTTCGGAAATCGACGACGGCAACAAGCGGGATATTCTGGTGGACCACATCGCGGAAGCCCGCCGCATGGGACTGAAAGTGTTGCCGCCGGATATCAATCGCGGCCGGGCCGATTTCGATGTCGAAGGGGATCAGATCATCTTCGGTCTAACGGCGATCAAGGGCTTAGGCCGCGGGGCAGCGGAGGAGATCGTCCAGGTCCGGGAGAAAGGGGGCAAGTTCCGCGGCCTGTTCGACTTTTGCGAACGGGTAGACCGGCGCATCGTGCCGCGTTCGGCGGTGGAGCGATTGATCAAGGCCGGAGCTTTCGATGCCTTCGGGCGGCGGGCCGCTCTCTTTGCCGCTTTGGAACGGGCGTATCAGGCAGCGGAGGAAAAGGCGGCGGATCGCCGCCGGGGACAGAAGAGCCTCATCGACCTGCTGCTCGACTCCCCTGCTCCCGCGGCAGAAACCAACGGCTCCGCCGAGAAACACCTGGGGGCCTTCCACGCCTCGGAGGAATTGCCCGATGTGCCCGAATGGACAGAAACCGACAAACTCAAGTTCGAGAAGGAAGCCCTGGACTTTTACATGTCCAGCCACCCGCTCGCCCAGTACGAAAAACAGATGCAGCGCTTCCGCAGTCACGAGTGTGCCGACTTGTTCAAAGCGAAGGCAGGGACCGAAGCCCGCTTGGCTGGCATGATCGTGGACCTTGCCGTGCGTACCGCCAATCGAGGGCGCAATGCCGGCCGCAAATACGCCACCTTCCGAATCGAAGATTTCAGCGGCAGCGTACGCTGTGTGCTCTGGTCCGACGAATACGCCCGCTATCGCGACCTCGTCGTCCCCGACGCCGTTTATCTCTTTGAAGGAGTCCTGAATCAGGCGCCGGAACGGGCGGAACCGGACTTCCAGATCAAACGCATTCTCACCCTCGACGAAGCCCGCCGGGAATACACGAAAAGCCTCGTGCTGCGGATGCCCTACGCCGACGACCCAGAAATCCTGCGCAAACTGGACGGCTTGCGCCTCGTCCTCCAGAGGTATCGCGGACCATGCCCCGTCTATCTGGTGATCTGCGACCCCTGGGGTAAACAGGCCCACCTCCGCCTCGGCGAGCAGTATCGCATCGACCCGGCCCAACTGCCCATCGGGGAAATCGAAATGATCCTGGGCAAAGGTACTGTGGTCTTCTCCCGGTAAATCATCTTCAGCGAGGGGTAGACAGACGGCGTCTTCAGGAACAGCAGACTAGCTGCACCATCACCGTCGGCTAGGTGTAACTAGATTCTCTGGGGGTGGGGACTGAACCCGCGAGGTGTTTCCCCAGATTAGCAGAGCGGCCCGGCAGGGAACCCCCAGAGAACTTGGTTGCACCCGTTTCCTCGGAGCATCGACTCGACCGTTCAGCAAGTTCGCCCTTAACCGTGAAAAAATCTCCGGCGAAATTCTTGAAAAATTGTGTTGACAGCCCGCGCTCGGCATTGGTAGGTTAAATGTTAGTTGAATCATATCAAAAGGATGACACATCCAGAAAAGGAGTCGCACATGTTCAGACCGTTCGCCTGGGTTCGCATGACATTGAGCGGAATTTTACGCGGGGGGGGGGCGCTGCGTACTGACCGCGCATCCGTGTAGCCGGCGACCATCGCCGGCGCGTCGGGGGCCGCGAAGCACGCGCCTAGCCGTCGAACTGCTGGAGGACCGCGTCGTGCCCAACAGCGCCCCGCTCATCAGCGGCACGTTCTTGACGCCGTCGTCCCTGAAAACCAACGACCTCGCGACCGTCCAGGTGGCCGCGACCGATCCCGACAACGACCCGATCACCTTTACCTATGTCTGGAAGGTCAACGGCAACGTCGTCCAGACGACAAGCAACACCTCCGCCACCACCGACACGCTCGACCTGAGCATCGCGGGCCACGGCGACAGGGGCGACTACATCGAGGTCGAGGTGACGCCATACGACGGCAGCGACCCCGGCCTGCCGGTGTCCACCGGCACAATCGTCGTCAACAGCGCGCCACTCGTTACGAGCGTCAGCGATCAACATTCCCTGCGCGGCGATTCGATCTCACTGCAAATCAGCGCGACCGACGTCGACGGCGACACGCTCACCTTCGCCGCTGATGGCCTGCCAGCCGGTCTGAGCATCGACGCATCCACGGGGTTGATCAGCGGCACGATCGCTGGCGATGCCGTGCCGGGAACGTATCAGGTGAACATAAGCGTCAGCGACGGCAGTAGCTACACGGTGCAGTCTTTTGCCTGGACGATCTACCGCACTCCGGCGGAGCTTTACGCCGACTACCTGGCCGCCGTGGCCGACGCGAATGCCGCTTACCTGGCTGCCATCGCCAACCGCGATGCGGCGATAGCAGCCGCGCGACAGCAGGCGCAGTCGCAGGCGGACGCTCTGTATGCGGAATATCTAACCACCGTGACCTCGGCGCAGGCGGTGTATGACGCGGCGATTGCGGCCGCCGAGTCGGCTTACAACGCCGCGCTGGCCGATGCCGACGCTGCCTGGGAGAGCGCGACGGCCGATGCGCGGGCGGCGTATGAAGCTGCCCTGGCCAACGCGCAGGCCGCCTACGATGCCGCGATTTCCGCCCTGGACGCCAACTACCAGGCCGCCATCGCCGCGGCCGATGAGGCATATGCCGCATACCTTGCGCCCTATCAACAAGCGCGGGATGATGCCTATGCCGCCTGGCAAGCCGACCCGCAGAACAGCCAGCTGGAACAGGAGTACAACGATGCTCAGGCCGCGCTCGACGCAGCCATACTCACAGCGACGGCGCAGCGTGACGACGCCTACGCTGCCGCCCAGGCGTCACGGGACGCCGGTGCGGCCAATGCCGCGGCCGAGTTGGTCGCGGCTCAGGACGCCGCATTCGCCGAATACCAGACCGCCATCGCTCCGGTCAACGCGGAATGGGACGAGGCCGAGGCGGCCGCGTGGGCTGTGTACCTGACCGCCAAGCAAGCCGCCGACGATCAATTCCTCGCATCCGAGACCGCCGCCTGGCAGGACTACCTGAACGGCGTCGCGGGCATCGAGGCCGAGCTGGCGACGACGGAGGCGAGCATCGAGGCCCAGTACGAGGAGGAGGTGACGAGTGCGGTAGCCGCCTGGCAAGCCGCCGAGGCTACCGCCTGGGATGCCTACACGACAGCGCTGGCGGCGATACCGGACGCACCGGCGTTGGCGGTGCGGGTGGCAGGCCCACCGGCGGCAGAGCCGTTTGTCTGCTGTCAAGTGGGAGACCGACTGGAACCGGTGGTGGCCGTTCAAAAAGAACGCGGTCCGTTGATTGACTGGAAAACTGCGAAGGCCACCGGCGTGGTTCTGGTAGGAACTCAATTTGGCGATGTACGGCGTTACACTGTCACCATTCGCGGCGGTGACACGATTCCGGTCTATCGCCCTCTCAGTCCCAGCGACCCGCCAGGGCGACGGGACTACAACTGTCACGGATATACCTTCGGAGGGTGGAACGCTCCCGGTGGACCTTTCATTATCAACAATCCAGACGTTCCGGCGATCCTTCGAGCCGGTTACGAAGAAATTCCCGCTGCGAAGGCCCGCGCGGGTGATATCGTGGTGTGGTACGATGGTGACAAAACCATCCATTCTGCCGTCTTGAAAGACGTGGTGATTACCGATGGACGGTTGGATCCCATGCGCACAACGTTGCGAACCAAGAATGGCAACACCCCGTTCCAGGACGCAATGACGCTCGACGCCCTTTGTAATGGCCCGCTGTTCCCCGGCCAAGATCCACGACGGGGCTACGGCCTCAACTTCCGTGTCTATCGGGCGCGGTGAGTGTGCTGCACTCGCTGTGTCTGAGGGCGACAAATGCGAAAGGAGGGATGGACATGACTCGTTGGTATGCCCGCGGTGTATTGCTGTTCTGTTGTTTTGCGGTCGGCTTGAGCGTGCCGGTTTCAGCGGCCGCACAGGAGAAAGATAAGAAGGCGGCGCCACCAGAGGGTAAGAAAATGCTCGAACTGCGACTATCGTGTTCCAAGAACGTTGTGGACTACGACGAGTTGGTTGATCTTTCCTGCGAGTTGAAGAATATCTCCGACAAGCCGATTACCATTGTCTATAAGGGAAGCAACGGGTTGCGCGATTACATTACCTATTTTGCGCGGGAACCAGGCAAGGATTGGAATGAAGGACAAAAAGCGAACATTCATCTTTCGGATCTTGGCATTGAAAGGCGGCCGCAGCTCCTGGAACCCGGAAAATCTCTGGGATACAAGGAACGCGGTGTTCACGCTTCGTCCAGGGAAAACCCGCGACGTAAGCCTGGGATTTACCAGTATAAAGCGGTGTTTGAGTACCGCGATCCCGACGACGAAAAAGCGCCGCTGCTTCGGGTCGAGTCGAATGTCCTGGAGATCGAACTGAGGCCAAAGGAGCAAATGAGGTGATCGAGGAACCGAACGCCGAAAGGTGAGGATGGAGGAGGCATCTGCCGGCGTCGCGGGCATCGAGGCCGATCTGGCGACGACGGAGGCGAGCATCGCGGCCCAGTACGAAGAGGAGGTGACGAGTGCGGTAGCCGCCTGGCAAGCCGCCGAGGCTACCGCCTGGGATGCCTACACGACAGCGATGGCCTCGCTGCCGGGGACACCGCCGTTGACCGAGCGGATTGTAACGTCGCCGGCGGCAGTCGAGATCCCGGCCCCGCCCACCAATCCGCCGCAAATGTTGGCCTTGGGGCCGCGCTTGGTTCTGCCTCTCTGGCCGCTGTTCATCGGTCAGCCACAGCCCGAACCGGAATACGGCACCCGTGAGTTTTGGCTCACTCGGCCGCGCAGAAGCGCCAGGGACGGTGGTCTGAATATCACCGCAGAACAACGACGTGATGTTGTTCAGGATGCAATTGCCGCTCTCGATACGACGTTCCGATTGGAAACCATCCCCGTGCTGAGGCCGAATGACCCGGCACCGCGATGGATTCAGATCGGTCGCGATCGAGCTGCAACGGGTTTGTTCGAGGGCGGTCTCGTATTCGGTGGCATCGCAACGCCGGCGCAGCTGGCTCGCATCCACCTGCGGGTGAATCTGATTCACCTCAAACAACACTTGGTCGATAGCTTTTACAACATGGTCGTGAACAACCCACCGTCCGGGCGACAGTGGACCGAGGAAGACCGGCGCGATATCGCTAATGCCATGAATCGCACGGCGGATGATCTGATCCGCATGGTCGACCTGTTTCTTCGCACGCATCCCGGCGCGAAGCCGTCACTCGATAGTCGACACTGGTGGCAGAACCGGTTCAGTGCCCCTTGGTGCGCCGATTGGGCCGGGGCCATGCGGGCATGGATTACGGCTGTAATCACTAGCCGGGGTCCCCAACATCCCGCTAACAGATACCTACAATTTGAGTGGGGACAGGCGAATCACATGGGATATCAACACAATTTCATCATTATCAAGCCGAGCGGGCATACGGTGCAACTGAGCACCCCAGAAAATGACGCTGTTGATCGCAAGATCCTGTTGTTCGATCCCTGGCGTGATTTGCTGCCTCGGGCCTATCCAGCAACACCTTGGAGCCAGAGGCCCTACGCGACACCAACGAAAGTGCCGCAAGCCAGGGACATAGAAGAGTACCTGTATTACTTTGATCGACTTGGCGATCCGCGGTTTTCGGATCCGTATCTTGGGCTTGGCGAGTTCTACCGTTATCGAACCCGGTGATAGGAATAGGGAGGATTCGATTCATGAAACGCCCAGCCATTATTGTCGTCGTTGGAATGGTGATTGCGCTCACATATTACCAAGTCGAAGCTCAATCTCCGCGTAAGATTATCGGGGATGCGGGCATCAACCAGTGGACGCCAGCCGCTTTTTCTCCTGACGGAAAGATGATTCTCGCACGAGGGTTTCGCCCTGACAGCAAGCTTGGACCGCCGTATGATCAGGTTCTGAGACTTTGGGATGTTGCATCGGGCAAGGTAATTCGTGAATATCGTTATTCGAATGAAACATCGAACCAATATTTTGAACAGGTAGCATTCGCTCCCGATGGAAAGCACGTTTTTGCGTGCGGCCAGGGACTGCCGTTGATCATGTGGGATACGCAGACTGCTAAAGAAATTCGCACATTCGGAGAGGACCGGTATTGGGTATGCTGCTTTGCCCTGACCCCAGATGGGAAATTCGCCATAACGGCTAGCACAAGTCAAGAACTCGCAGTGTGGGAACTAGCAAGCGGAAAGTTAGTCAAGAGTGTTTCTGTCCGGGACCATTATGTTCCCGACTCAATAAGCGACATTCTGTTTAGCAAACCGACCGATCGTTTGATCGTGTGTGACATTGATGCCTTTTCCCTGTGGCGTTACCCATCGCTGGACTTCGTAATCATGGGTACATCGTTGGAACGCGTGGGACCAAAACAATTTCCACTGCCGTATCCGATTGCTTTGAGGAGCTTCGCGCTGGGTTCAGATGGGAGAACGATTTTCTATTCCGAACCGCGCGGTCCCGTTTACGAACTCGATATTGCGACAGCCAAGGTCAAACGCACCATCGACCTCAAAGCCGTGAACCGGATCCACGTTCTGACGGTCAGTCCGAAGGGAGACAAGATCATGACAACGGGGTTTCACGGCCAGACAGTGGTTTACTCTTTGCCCGAAGGAAAAGTTCTCAAGCGTATGCCGGGCTACGGCAATGTGCAATTCTCCCCCGACGGCAAAACAGCGCTGACCTTCACCAAGGACGGCCGCATGATGCTGTGGGACTTGGAAGAGGAAATCGAGAAACGGAGAGAAAAAGAATAGCAACCCGACCTGGCCACCATAGTCGAGTAAACTTGGAGCCTATGACTCTTCGCAAAGTAGCTTCGGGTCGATGGCGACGCTCCAGCGACGATGACGCAGGCGAGCATCGCGGCCCAGCATGAGCAGGAGGTGACGAACGCGTTTGCGGCGTGGCAAGCCGCCGAGACCCAGGCTTGGGACGCCTACCAAACGGCGCTGGCCTTGCTGCCGGGAGGACCGGCGCTGGCAGTGCGGATTGGGGGCCCGCCCGCGGCAGAGCAAACATGAGCATTGCAACTCCAGCCGCAAGCCCAGGCACAACCTCGTCGGCCGCGTGGAGTCATTTCGATTAGACCAGGCTCTGGTTCCGGTGCCGAGGGAACCTTGATTGAGGTTACTGTGATACGGGGTTTCGACGCGAACGCTCAATTGAGGGTAGATTTCAATGGTGACGACGTTGACATCCTCCAGAACGGCAGGGTTGTGAATCCAGGGAATCTCATCACAGATGCCAACGGCCGGGCCACCTTCACTAGCTGCGAAAGGACTACCCTATTTTCGGCCGAATCAATCCCCGTGGTGAGCCGGTGGGTTACATCATCCGGGTCAGGAGCGGGACGGGTGAGAATACCGTATTCGCCTATGGCCATTACATCGTGACGCGACGATAGGAGGTGAGCATGAGACGGTCGCTCTTTTGCATCGGCAGCGCGCTGGTTGCCCTCCTCGGCGTTTGGGTGAGCGCCGCCCAGGAAGGTCGGGATGAAAAGACCGAGTTAGAGGGTACGTGGGAGATCGTAGCACTCAGCTTAGAGGGTGATCCCTACGACGAAGAGGAAATCAAGGCCTTGCCCACTCGGAGGCTCGTCTTCAAGGGCAAAAAGCTGATTTCTCTAGATAGCGGTGGCGAGGTCATTTTCGACACCACCTTCAAGGTGGACGCGAAGCAAAAACCTCGCACGATTGATACTACGTGCAGGGATTCCGACCATCCTTTCGGCTCGTTGGTGATTTTTGGAATCTATCGGCTGGATGGCGATACGCTGACTATAAGCTGGCGATATGATCCCAGCGCAGAACGCCCCAAGGACTTCAACGGCGGAGAGGGTTCGCGGCAGAAGGTACTCACGCTCAAGCGGGTGAAGTAGAGGCGGAATGAGGCGGAAATGGGACGCATCTCATATCATACGCAGCCATCATTTCGTGTGAAATAAGATGCGTCCGCTTTTTGCTCGTTCGGGAAGAACTTCACCGTGTACCAACGACGATGATTCTACGCAAAGTTATATATCGTCTTCACTAGGGGTGCCACAGGCACCCAATAGCGGGAGGAACCAATTATGAATGGGACTTTCTTGTTTGCGATTTTGCTAAGTTGCCATTTTCATTCACAGGATGCCTCGCCTATGCAGCAGAAGAAAAAGGAGTCCGCCTTGGAATGCCGATTCATCGTTGCGGAAAGAAAAATCAGGATTGGGGAAGTCCCGAATGCCGCCGTCGAACTCAAGAATACAGGCAAGGAGGACATTCGGATCACCTCTAATACGCATCCTTTTGAACACCTCGACATCGAGGTACGCAGCCCGGATGGCGAAAAGATTTCGGATTCGGAGACGAAATACGGTGGGATATTTTCACCATCCACTCCAAAACCGATGCAAACTCTAACGCTTCGCCCTGGTGAAAGCTATCGCTTTACAGTGTGTCTTTTTGCCATGACCCCAGAGGAGAAACGAAAAAAGGCCGGCGATTATCGAATCAAGGCAGTGTTCGACGATGGCAACATTCGCAGCATCTCGCCGGAAATCACCATGACACTCGTCGCCCAATGATCAGCGACAAAAAAAGGCGCGCCATCCAGGAAGAAACTCGAGGTATACAAAATGATCCGGCAAGACTGCTTTCTCCAAATTCCGATGGAAGCCTGAATGGCGGCCAGTCGCCAGATTTGTTGAATGGTTTCTCGCCGCCTGGCTCACCCCGCGCCGCGGAGTTGCAAAAAGTGTTAAGTATACAAATGTACAAATTCTGTCCGAGGAAATGCAGGGGCAAAATATGTTTTTAACGAGGAGAATTACGACCTCAAGAAACTCTACCAGAAAAACAAGTAGGATAACAAGTTGAGGTGACACCCGAAAAAAGAAACCAAAAATGGCGAAAGGAGGGATGTGATATGACTCGGTGGTATGCCTGGGGCGTGTTGCTGTTCTGTTGTTACGCGGTTGGCCTGAGCGTACCGCTAGCAGCGGCCACGCAACCTCAAGATCACAAGGCCCCGCCGCCTGAGGGTAAGAAAATGCTCGAACTGCGAATATCATCTTCCAAGAAGGTCGTGGACTACGACGAGGTAGTTGAGTTTTCCTGCGAGTTGAAGAATATCTCCGACAAGCCGATTACCATTGTCTATAAGGGAAGCAACGGCTTGCGTGATTACATTACCTATTTCTTCCGAAACCCAGGCGAGGATTGGAGTGAAGGACTGAAGGCGAATAGTCATCTTTCGGATCTCGGCATTGAAAGGCTGCCGCAGCTCGTGGAACCCGGAAAATCTCTGGGATACAAGGTAACTGGCGCTTTTTCGTCCACGGCTAACCCACGACCAAAGCCCGGCATTTACCAGAAAAAAGCCGTGTTTGAGTACCGCGATCCCGACGACGAAAAAGCCCCGCTGCTTCGGGTCGAGTCGAATGTCCTGGAGATCGAACTGAGGCCGAAGAACAAATGAGGTGATCGAGGAACCGAACGCCGGGGGAATAACAAGGGAAGTAACTATTATTTTGGCGCATCATCATTCGCAATCCCTGGAACCAACATGCGCCGGGCAATCGGTTCGGCAGCACGTTCAATTCCAGGGAGACTAACACCACCTTTAGCACAAGGAGGATGTATCGCAACGGGGGCAGCCGTCTTCACTTCTTTCCGGTCAGTTCGGCGAGGCGGCGTTCGGCCTGGCGGATGCGGTCCGGATCGGTGTCGTGGGCAATGTGTTCC
>ENA-ORXB01001315-ORXB01001315.1-sediment-metagenome-genome-assembly--contig:-NODE-1315-length-30777-cov-16.896124_pt1 | contig 30777 bp, 22 predicted proteins | sample MGYA00237863_ERZ511475 | MGnify/ENA primary metagenome ERZ511475 (study PRJEB26305, sample SAMN06343858) | sediment metagenome | isolation source: hot spring sediment | place: Canada: British Columbia... | reverse complement strand
ATCCCCGCCTGCACAGTCGGTATCCTAACATGCCCCAATTTCGACCCCGAAATTTCCCGAATCTGGTAATTTTTACAGGTCATTGCGTTAAGAAACTGTGATATAATGGGGTCGGAGGCGAAAGGAGGACGCAGAACGGTCTTATTGCCTCCGAACAACACTCTAATAGGAGGTTCATGTGATGAATCGCGTGGTTACTGGAACGATGCGCCGAATTATGAGCGCACTGACGGCTACTGTCGTGTTGATGAGTCTCGCAAACGCGGACGGCGACCTCGTTTGGTTCAACGGGAGTTTCGACGGCGAGAATGGCCTCGCCAGCGAGCGCAATACTGTTGTATCTGACGCACGCACATACGATGACTTCTCGCTGCCGAGCGGCTACGATCGGGTCACAGGACTGCTGGGACATTTCTTTGTTTCTAACATAGTGGGCGCTCCTGTCTACTGGGAGATTCGGCAGGGTGCGGCTCCTGGTACAGGCGGCACGCTGATTGCATCTGGTACTCAGACAGGCGCAAGCTATACTGCTATTGGAGGTGCCTTCGGACTTACTATCTACGAGATTCGCATGAAGTTGGATACCCCCGTCAATCTCGCGTCCAACACTGTCTACTGGATGACGATGGCGCCAGTGGGCAACGGCACTGGGCGCGCGTTTGTTGCCACGACCAACGGCGCGGGCGCAATCGGCGCACCGATTGGCGGTGACAACGGGCTCTTCGACTCGCCACCATTCAGTGCGTTCTGGGTGGCAGCAAACACAATAATCGGCGCTGGTCAAGCCAACTTCGCCTACGGCGTCCAAGCGGTACCCGAGCCTGCGAGCATGGCAGCGTTGGGCGCGGGTCTGGCGGGTCTGCTGGGTCTGCGTCGCCGCGCGCGCCAGTAAGGCGTGGAGTCTCTGCATCGTTGCGCATGCGCTCCCCTGCATTTCGGGGGGCGCATGTTTTTTCGTCTGCCGTTTAGGTCGGGGTTCCTGTTGGGCGCGGTGTTGGTGGGCGCTTTCGGCTCAGCGAGGCGTTTTCGCCCTCACCCCCAGCCCCTCTTCTGGTAAGAGTACATCGCTTAGGTTCACTGCACGCCGAGCGAGTGTGCTTTTTTGCCCTCACCCCCAGTTCCTCACCCACACAGTGGGCGAGGTGTGTAGAATATGTAGTAGGGGCACGGCATGCCGTGCCCCATTGACATCAAGTTAAGCCCTCCGATTCCAGTATCAACTGAAAAGCCGCAGGACGCTCCCGACGCTTCCCCACACGACAAGTCGCTAAACACGACTCAAACAACTCCAACAACGCCCCGAAACCCCAACCACAACGCCAACACACCTCCAACACCACCGACAACCGCTGAAACGCACGCGCCGCCTTATGCAAACTCCTATCCCATACGCCCCCGCGCCACACCAACACCAGCCAGTGCCACACCACCACACCCATCAACTTCGCATACAACTCGCACAACACACGCCACACATTCCGACTGCGACATTCGTCTACACGAAAACAACTCTTCCACACCCGAAACAAAATCTCCACCTGCCACCGCACACGCGCCAACACCCCAACCTCCTGCGCCGACAACAACTCTTCAGGCACATTCGTCACCACCACCAGCCACTGCGTCAACGCAAGACGCGCCTGCGTCGGCTGCTTGCCCTTCTTGCGCGCATACTCCCGCAACCGCTGACGCGCACGGTTCACGCTCGCCTCCGACAACCGAAACGCAATCAACCGCACAGGCACACGCGCCTGCTTGCCCAACAACACCCGACATTCGCTCACCGTCTCCACCTGCGCCAACCATTTCAGCAAGTCCAACGGCTCGCCCGTCTCAGTGAACACCGACGTACCCACCTTGTAGCGACACACAACATACTGCCCCAACGCCTGCTTGGCGTGCAACTCCTCCAAACACAAGTACCCCAAGTCCGCCAGTTCCAAGCTCCCCGCAGGCAAGTCGTCTATGCCATACGGCGTGGCGCGGTCGTGGCAACGGGCAGGCTGCAAAGTCGGTCCGTCTAACTGCCCCGTGCTGAAGTTCCACCGTACTTGCAACTTGACCGCCGCTGTGCTGCCTGTGCTGCCCCCAGCCCCCTGCCAGAGCGTTGCTAACGCTTTGGGCAGGCTAATCACTGTGCTGTCCTTGATAAAGACGCCCGCAAACCGTTGCAGCAGGGGTGCCACTTCAGGGGTGCAGGTGGTGACCACGCACGCCACCAGCCGTTGCAGCAGCGCGTAGAGCAAGTGCGCGGCTTCTGGGGTGAAGCGTTGTTCGATGCCTTGCGGGGTGAGGGTCGTGCCTGCGCGTGCGGCGGCTTGTGTCCAATCAGTGTAGGTGGGGCAGGGATTGCTGGCAGCGCCGAAGACCATCCTTTGGGCGAAGGTGCTGCCAGTGATACCAATCGCCAAGCCGAAGTTCACAAAATGAGCAGCAGTTGCTAACCCCCTCCTTAAGGTTCCCCCTGCGAGCAGGGGGAACCGAACGGGCGCGCGGCGCGGTTCCCCTCGCGAAGCGGGGGGAACCTGCAGGAGGGGGGCAATTCATGAACTTTGGACGCGCGATTGGTATAAGTTCAATCTCTCCGCAAGGGTGCTATTCCCGCCCGTCCACAGGTACACTCCCTGCCATGACGACGACGCACGACGCCCTGCTTGCCGATGGTAGCCCGCTGCGGGACACGCGCGCCGTTCCCCTAAGCGACTGGACGCTGGCGTGGGACGCCAACCGCATCCCCGTGCGCGTGCCCAGCGCGTGGGAAGACTACGGCATTCCGCGCGCGTTCGAAGGACCCTGCGACTACCTGTGCGCGTTCACGGCGACGCCCGAAGCGGGGACGCGCGAGTGGCTGCACTTCGGCGGCGCGAGTTATGAGGCGCGGGGCTTCGTGAACGACGCGCCCGTCGGCGTGCATCGGGGCATCTGGGACAGCTTCTGCTGGGACATCACCGACGCGCGGCAATCGGGCGAGAACCGCCTGCGCGTGCAGGTCATCAAAAACGGCGGCGCGACCTACCCCGTGCCCAAAGTGCTAAGCGGCTTTCTGCCCTATGTGTCGTGCGCGTTTGGGGGGCTGTGGCAGACGGTGCATCGGTTCCAGACGGGCGCGGCGTGGCTGTGCGACTTGTGGGCGCGCGGCGAAGCGGACGGGCGCGTCGAAATCACGGGCGCACTCGGCGGCGCGCTGCCCGCAACCGTCAGGCTGACCCTGCACGACCCCGACGGGCGCCTCGTCGCCGAAGCGCGCTTCGACGCCGACGCCCCGCAGTGGACGCAAGCGTTCCAACTCGCCGAGCCGCAGCCGTGGTCGCCCGCGCAGCCGCGCCTGTACCGCCTCGTTGCCGAAGTGTGGCACGACGGACGCCTCAGCCACCGCACGGAAACCGCGTTCGGGCTGCGCACCGTCGCCGTGCAGGGCGCAACGATTCTGCTGAACGGGCAGCCCGTTTACCTGCGCGGCATCCTCCACTGGGGCTGGTACCTGCACACGCACGCGCCGAACCCCGACTTGCAGACCGCCGAGCGCGAACTGCGCGCCGCCCAGCAGTGCGGGTTCAATATGCTGAAAGCGTGCCTGTGGGTTCCCAGCCGCGAGTACCTGAGCCTGTGCGACCGCCTGGGGCTGCTGGTGTGGCTGGAGTTGCCCCTGTGGCTGCCGCAGATGGACACGGCGCAGATTGCCCACGCGACGCGCGAGTACGCCGCGATTGTGCGCCAAGTGCGCAACCATCCGTCGGTCGTGCTGTGGACGCTGGGCTGTGAGTTGTCGGCGCGGTTCCCCAGCGACGCGCTTGGGGAACTCTACGCGCTGGTCAAGCGGCTGACGGGCAGCCCGCTGGTGCGCGACAACAGCGGCGGGGGCGAGTGCTACGGCGGCGCGCTGCAGGAGTACGCCGACTTCGCCGACTACCACCTGTACGGCGACGCGCACTTTACGGGGGCGACCTTCCGCGCGTTTCTGGAGACGCCCCGCGCGCCCGCCCCGTGGCTGCAGGGCGAGTTCGCCGACCACGACACGATGCGCGACTTCCCCACCCTGCGCCGAAGCGTGCCCGCCGAGCAACTCTGGTGGCTGTCGCAAGACCCCGCCGTGAACCCGCAGGGCGCGCGCTGGTTCTACGAGACGCCGTTTGTGGAGGCGCGACTGCAGGAGGCGGGACTAACGGAGGCTATCCCTGACCTCGTGCAGACCTCGCGGCGCGAGATGACCGCCTACCACAAACTGGTGCTGGAGACCATGCGCCGTCTGCACGGCACATCGGGCTATGTGGTCACGGGGCTAAAAGACACGCCAATTAGCACGGCAGGCATCCTCGACGAGCGCGGGGAACTCAAAGTCGCGCCCGACGAGTACGCCGCGTTCAACGCCGACACGGTGCTGCTGGTGGACTGGCATCGGCGGCGGGACTGGATTGCGGGCGGCGACCGCGCGGCGAACCCCGACCCGCACAACCACTTCGCGGGGCGTGTGGTCTACCCGCGTCTGTCGGCAGCGCACGCAGGCGCGCCGCTGCACGGGACGACGCTGCGCTGGCGGCTGGAGACCGAGCATGGCGCGCGGCAGGCGGGGGAGGCGCGCATCGGGCGCATCACGGCGGGCGTCGCGTTCCTCGCGCAGGCGGAACTGACCCTGCCCGACGCGCAGACGCCAACAAGCGTGCGCTTCGTCGCGGAACTGGTCGCCTCGTCGGGCGCGGTCGTCAGCGCGAACGAGTGGCAGTGGGGCGTCTACCCCGCGCCCGTGTGGGACGCGCTGGGTCAGGTCGCCGTGTACGACCCGACAGACGCGCTGTGGGGTCTGCCCGCGCCCGACAACTTCGCGCGGTTGACCGTCGCCGACGCGCCCCCAACGGACAGCGTGCTGCTGACCACGCACTTCGAACCGTCGCACGCGGCGTTCATAGCGCAGGGCGGCCGCGCGCTGTGGCTGCTGAGTGCGCCGACGCCCGATTGTGTGCGCCTGCCCTTCTGGCGCGAGGCGGCGCATCGGTTCCTGCCCCACCCGCTGTGGGAACATCTCCCGCGCCCCGCGCATCTGGACGCGCGGCTGCTATCGTTCAGCACCGACTTCGCGCTGCAGGGCGAGTCTTGGCAGGGCGCGCCGCTGCAGCCGATTTGGCAGCGCGTCGACACGCGCACGGGCTATACGCACGCCTACCTCGCGGAGGCGGCGCACGGCGCGGGCAGACTGCTGCTTTGCACGCTGCACTTCGCGGGGCATCACGGCGAGACGCCGATTACCCTGCGCTATCACCCGGCGGGGCAATACTGGCTGTGGGCGATGCTGCGCTATCTGGCGAGCAGGTAGCGCACGAAAGCGTCGGTGTAGTCGGGCGCGCGGGGGTCGTCGGTGAGCGTGTAGCCGCTGGTTTGCGCCCACTCCTGGGCGAGTTGGCGCAGCATGGCTTGGCGCGTGTTGTGGGCGGCGGCGAGTCGGGCGCGGGGCGCGTCGTGGGGGTCGCGCGCGGGTTGACTGACGCGCAGGGGCGGGAAGGACGCCTTGCGTTGTGGCGCGGGCGGCGGCGTCTGCGGCGGCGGCAGGTACAGTTCAGCAGGGTCGGGCTGCGCGGCGAGTTGCGCTTGGATCTCCTGCTCCGCAGTGCGCACAAACTCGCGCCTGCGGGCGTTGACGCGCACGGCGACCTCCTGCTCGATGCGCCGAAGCCGCGCTTGGTACGCCGACTCAATCGCCTGCTCGCGTTGCTGCCATGCGCGGTCGTGCTGGTCTAACCGCGCCTGCGCCTCGCGTCGCGCGTCGCTGTCGGGCGCGGTGAAGATTAGGGCGACCAGCAGCGGGAAGCGCGTCTGCCCGTGCTGTTGGAACGCCTCGCGCCAAGTGGCGTCGCGTTCGGCGCGGAGCGCGTCGGTGTCGTACTCGGCGCGCAGTTCGGCAGCCCAGCGCGCCTCCAGTTCAGGCAAGCCCTGCAGGCGCGCCTGCAGCAGTCGCTCGCGCACGGCGGCGCGCTGCTGCTCGATGCTTGCGAGCGCGAGGGCGCGTCGCTGGCGCAGCGATTCGGCGGGCGCGGGCGCTTCAAGCCCTTGCAGCGTCGTCGCGTCGGGCGGCACAGCGACCGCCTGCGCGGGCAACGGCGCCGACGGCGGCAGCACGGGCGACAACGCAACCGCCTGCGCCGCGCGCGCCAAGTCCACCCGCACGCGCGGCGACTGCCGACCCTGACAGGCGGAGAGCATTAGGGCAAGGCAGAGCATGGGGGCAAGCACAGCGCAAACTGCGGGCGAACCGCGACGAACCCCCTCCTTAAGGTTCCCCCTGCCCGCAGGGGGAACCGAACGGGCGTGCAGCGCAGTTCCCCTCACGCAGCGGGGGGAACCTAAAGGAGGGGGGCAACTGCACACTGTGCCTGTGCCATCTCGGTTCCCTTCGCGCAGCGGATGGAACCTTACGGATGGGCATAGATCCTCTCGTGCTTGTGCGCCTCTCGCCATAATCCCGCCCGCGAGTATACCCTGCGCCTCCCCAAAACGCCCCGAACCCCTTGCATTCCACCCCCCGAATTGTGCTACAATATAGGCGGGGAGAAATCGGACTCTGTCGCCGATAATTCGGTTGACGACGACTCCCTGTGAATTACTGGAGACGGTATGGAAACATTCTATCGATACGATGTTGTCCAAATCAATGACGGCATGTATGCCGCGCTGGAGGGTCGAGAATGATGTGGCAACGCTTTACAGAGCGTGCGCGGAAGGTCATCTTCTATGCGCAAGAAGAGGCGCAGCGGCTGGGTGAGTCTCAGGTCAGCACCGAGCATCTGCTGCTGGGGCTGGTGCGCGAGTCGGACAGCGTCGCGGCGCGCATCCTGGATCGGATGGGGGTGAGCCTACAGCGCATCCGCAACGAGATTGAACGCTACGCCACGCGCAGCGACGCGCGGTTCGGCGCAGAGATGCAACTCACCTCGCGTGCGAAGCGCGTGATTGACCTCGCTTACGATGAGGCGCGGCAACTGAACAACAACTACATCGGCACAGAACACCTATTGCTGGGACTGATTCGGGAGGGCGAGGGGCTGGCGGCGCGCGTGCTGCACAAACTCGGCGTCGAACTCGATCGCGCCCGCCGCGAGGTGATGAACCTGCAAGAGCATGAGGGGCAGCCTGCGCCCACCTCGCGCCCGCAACGCTCGCGCACCCCGACCCTCGACGAGTTCGGACGCGACCTGACCGAGATGGCGCGACAGGGCAAACTCGACCCTGTCATCGGACGCCACAACGAGGTCGAGCGCGTGATGCAAATCCTCGCGCGACGCACCAAGAACAACCCCGTGCTGGTCGGACCGCCTGGCGTGGGCAAGACCGCTATCGTTGAGGGCTTGGCGCAGCGCATCGTGCAGGGCGATGTGCCCGACCAACTGCGCAACAAACGGCTGATTTCGCTCGATCTGGCGGGACTGGTCGCGGGCACGAAGTATCGCGGCGAGTTCGAAGAGCGCATGAAGCGCGTGCTGGACGAGGTGCGCAAGGCGCAAGGCGATGTCGTGCTGTTCATCGACGAGTTGCACACGCTGATTGGCGCAGGCGCGGCGGAAGGCGCGATCGACGCCTCCAACATCATGAAGCCCGCCCTCGCGCGCGGCGAACTGCAGTGCGTCGGCGCGACCACCCAAGACGAGTACCGCAAATACATCGAGCGCGACGCCGCCTTAGAGCGACGGTTCCAGCCCGTACAGGTGCGCGAGCCGTCGGTCGAGGAAGCCATCCAAATCCTCAAGGGGCTGCGCGACCGCTACGAGACGCACCACCGCGTGATTATCACCGACAGCGCGGTCGAAGCGGCGGTCAAACTCTCCAGCCGCTACATCACCGACCGATTCCTGCCCGACAAGGCGATTGACCTCATCGACGAGGCGTCCTCGCGCGTGAAGCTGCAGCAGACGCTGCCGCCGATGGAACTGCGCAAAGCCAAAGGCGAGCTGGAAATGCTCCAAAAAGAGATCGCCAGCGCACGCCAACAGAACGAGTTCGACCGCGTGGACGAACTGGAAGACCGCAAGGTTGCCCTGCAGGAGCGCATCGAGGCGATGGAGGACGAGTGGGCAGCCGCGCGCCAAGAGATGACCACGCTGGTCACCGAACACGATGTCGCCCACATCGTGCAGAGCTGGACCGGCATCCCCGTCGCCCGACTGGTGGAGAGCGAGACGCAGAAGCTGCTGCACATCGAGGACGAGCTGCACCGCCGCGTAATTGGGCAGCACGACGCCGTCTCCGCCGTCGCACGCGCCCTGCGCCGCGCACGCTCGGGACTCAAAGACCCCAAGCGACCGATGGGCACCTTCATCTTCCTCGGTCCCACAGGCGTCGGCAAGACCGAACTCGCGCGCGCGCTGGCGGGCTACCTGTTCGACAACGAGAACAACCTCATCCGCATCGACATGAGCGAATACATGGAGCGGTTCAATGTCTCCCGCCTGATTGGCGCGCCGCCGGGCTATGTCGGCTACGAGGAGGGCGGCGTGCTGACCGAAGCGGTGCGACGCCAGCCCTACAGCGTGGTGCTGCTGGACGAAATCGAGAAAGCGCACCCCGATGTGTTCAACCTGCTGCTGCAGGTGATGGAAGACGGGCGACTCACCGACTCGCAAGGGCATGTGGTGGACTTCCGCAACACCATCATCATCATGACCAGCAATGTGGGCGTGCGCTCCGTCGTGGACGATGCCGGCATCGGGCTGCGCCGCGATAAGCAGACCGACCCTGAAGACCCGCGCGCCTACGAAGCGATGCGCAACCGCGTGCTGGAAGAGATGAAGAAACTCTTTCGCCCAGAGTTCCTCAACCGTGTGGACGAGGTGATTGTGTTCCACGCGCTCACGCGCAACGAGATCCTGCAGATTGTGGACATCATGGTCGCGCGTGTGCAAGAGCAACTCGCAGGGCACAACATGCGCCTGGTGCTGGAGCCTGCCGTCAAAGAGCTGCTGGCGCAAAAGGGCTACGACCCGAACTACGGCGCGCGCCCGCTCCGCCGCGTGGTGCAGCAGATGATCGAAGACCCGCTCTCGGAGCAACTGCTACTGGGACGCTTCGAGGAGGGCGACACCATCGTCGCGCGCCTGAACGAGAACAACGAAATCGCGTTCGTCAAGGGCGAGAACTTGCCCCCCGCAGGCGAGAGCGACCTGACCACGGCGGCAATGCAGTAAGCGTGCGACACGCGCTTCAGGCAGTAAAAATGGGCTGAGGGTGCAACCCCTCAGCCCTATTCTGTTACGCCCGGAAAGGAAGTCGGATATTACTTTTTGCGGCGGCGGAGCCCGACCAGACCTGCCAGACCCGCGCCCAGCGCGAGCACGCTCGCAGGCTCAGGCACCCAGTCCTGCTCCACCAGCAGCAGCCCTGCCGTGTCGACGCCAGGCGCGTTTGCGCCCGCGATGTCGAGAACGAAGACCTCGAACACGGTGAAGTTGCTGGACGGCATGCTGAGCGGAATGAAGGTGTTCACGCTGAACGAGCCGTCGCTACCGCCCGGATACGCGCCGCCGAGAAAGACGCCCGTACCGTCATAGAGCACCTCACTCGTGTCTCGGTCTACGACCTTCTTGAACCAGACAATGCGACCCGTGCCCTGCACAAAGCCGCTCACAACGAAGTTGAAGCCCGTCAGGGCGTTCTTAGAGTTCGTCGGGTCGTTAATCGAGTAAACGCCCGTGAAAGTACCGTTGGTGAAATTGGTACCGTCGCCGACCAGAATCGGGTTCGGCACGCCACCAGCCGTGTTGAAAGTCACTTGAGGCAGCGGGTTCGAGATAATCGTCGTCGGCACCGTTGAAACAACAGTTCCTGGATTCAGCACGCCAACGCTGGTCAGTACCGTCACATTCCAGCCCGATGCGTATGCACTTGCGACGGCGACCGCCGCAGCTACGCTCATCACCAGTTTATTCCATCGCGTCATAGACATCCTCCTTTCTGAGGGTGGACTACTGCGCTGGGGCGAACCAACGCAGCGTGACCATATTATAGCACATTTTACAGGGGGTTGTCAAGGGGGGACGGGACAATTTTCCAAAATTCGCCCCCAAATTCGCTCGAACGGGTACAATCTTGCCTGCGTATGAAGGCGACTTGGCAGCGGACACACGAGTGCGGCGTCCTGCGCCCCGAACATATCGGGCGGACGGTGCGCCTGAACGGCTGGGTACATCGCGTTCGCGACTTGGGCGGACTGGTGTTTGTGGACTTGCGTGACCGCACGGGACTGGTGCAGGTGGTGTTCGACCCCGCGATTGACCCCGCGCTGGTGGCGCAAGCGAGCGACCTGCGCGTGGAATATTGCGTCGCGGTTGAAGGCGCGGTGCGCCGCCGACGCGCGGGCGCGGAAAACCCCAAACTCGCCACGGGCGACATCGAGGTCTTCGCGCACGCGCTGCATCTCTTTAGCCCCTCCAAAACGCCCCCGTTCCAACTCAACGAGGAGAACCTTGAGGTGGACGAGAGCGTGCGCCTGCGCTACCGCTACTTAGACCTGCGCCGACCCGTGATGTACCAGCGCCTCGAACTGCGCCACCGCATCGTGAAATACATCCGCGATTTTCTGTCGGCGCGCGGCTTTCTGGAAATCGAAACGCCCATCCTCATCAAAAGCACGCCCGAAGGCGCACGCGACTACCTCGTGCCCAGCCGCCTCTATCCGGGCAAGTTCTACGCGCTGCCGCAGTCGCCCCAGCAACTCAAGCAACTGCTGATGGTCGCGGGCGTGGAGCGCTACTTCCAAATCGCCCGCTGCTTCCGCGACGAAGACCCACGCGCCGACCGCCAACCCGAATTCACCCAGCTCGACCTCGAAATGTCGTTCGTCACCCAAGACGACATCCTCAACCTCATCGAGGAACTCTACATCGGGATGATTGAGACCTGCACGGACAAGCGCGTGCTGAAGCCCTTCCCGCGCCTAACCTACGCCGAAGCCGTCGCCCGCTACGGCACCGATAAGCCCGACCTGCGCTTCGGACTGGAACTGCACGACCTGACCGACCTGCTGCGCCAGACGGAGTTTCAGGCGTTCCGAAGCGTGATCGAAGCGGGCGGGATTGTGAAAGCTATCTGCTTGCCAGGCTGCGCCGACTACTCGCGCAAACAGATTGATGAGCTGACCGAGTTCGTCAAGCGGTTCGGCGCGAAGGGGCTGGCAACAATCGCCTTCACCGCCGATGGGGTGCGCTCGCCGATTGCGAAGTTCCTCGCGGAGAGCGAGCTACAGGCGATTCGCGAGCGTACAGGCGCGCAGGTGGGCGATCTCCTCGCGATTGTCGCCGACGCACCGAGGGTCGCCAACGAGTGCCTGAGCCGCCTGCGCCACCGCATGGGACAAGAACTCGGACTGGCAGACCCGAACCTGATGGCGTTCGCGTGGGTGGTGGACTTCCCCCTGCTGGAATGGGACGAGGACGAGGGGCGCTGGAACCCGTCGCACCACCCGTTTACCTCGCCCCGCGAGGAAGACATCCCCCTGCTGGAGACCGACCCCGGCAAGGTACGCGCCAACTGCTACGACCTCGTGTGCAACGGCAACGAACTCGCCAGCGGCAGTATCCGTATCCATCGGCGCGACCTGCAAGATAAGATTTTCCACCTGCTGGGCTACTCCGACGCCGAGATTCAGGAGCGGTTCGGACACCTGCTGGAGGCGTTTGAATACGGCGCGCCTCCCCACGGCGGGATTGCGCCTGGGATTGACCGACTCGTGATGCTGCTGGCGGGCGACGAGACGATACGGAATGTGATTGCCTTCCCGAAAAACACGGCGATGGTGGACCTGATGTTCGGCGCGCCCTCGCCCGTGAGCGAGGAGCAGTTGCGCGAGTTGCACCTACGGATTGTGCCCGATGATGAGGCTTGAGGGGCGCGCGCCCGCGAAACTGAACCTGACGCTGGAGGTGCTGGGGCGTCGCGCAGACGGCTACCACGAGGTCGCCAGCATCATGCACACCCTCAGCCTGTGCGACGCGCTGACGCTGGAACTATCCCCGCCCGAACAGCTTGACCCCGCGCGCGGCGAAATCCGCCTTCAGGAGGCGTCTGACTGTCCGCCCCTGCGCGAGGCGATTCCGACCGATTCGCGCAATCTGGTGTGGCAGGCAGTGGGGCGGTTTTGCGAGATGTTGAATTTGCCCCCCTCCTTGTGGTTCCCCCCGCTTCGCGATGGGAACCACCCCTCCTCGGTTCCCCCGGCTGGCAGGGGGAACCTTAAGGAGGGGGTTCAAGCATCTTGGCGCGCAACACTCCTCAAGCGCATCCCATCGCAGGCGGGGCTGGGCGGGAGCAGCAGCGACGCCGCGTGCGCCCTGCGCCTGCTTAACCACTGGGCAGCCCGATATGAGCGCGCCCTCTCGGACGACGCGCTGTATGCCCTCGCCAGCGAGCTAGGCGCGGATGTCGCCTTCTTCCTCACGGGTGGGTGCGCCTTGGCAACAGGCAAAGGCGAGCATCTGCAACCCCTGCCGACGCTGCCCCCCTTCTGGTGGGTGCTGGCGAAGCCCTATGGGGTGGGCGCGCCCACAGGCTGGGCGTATGCGCAACTTGGACGGGGCGCATACAGTCCTGCCGTGCGAGCCGACCACACCGAACGCCTCGTGCGCCTGCTGCCGACCATTCGCGCGCCCCGCGACCTCGCCCCGCTGCTGCACAACGACTTCGACGCGCCAATCCTGCAAGCCATCCCCGCGCTGGCAGAGCTGCGCACGCGCCTGGAACAGGGCGGCGCGCTGCGCGTGTTTCTGTGTGGCAGTGGCGCGGCGCAAGCCGCCCTGTGCGAATCGGAAGACCACGCAGAAACTCTCGCAAAGACGCTACTCCAGCAGAATTACTGGGCGGTATGGGCGCGGAGCGGTTGACTCGTCGCGAGAGATGGTGTATAATATGGCGTGCTTGCATTTAGGCAGGCAAATCTCACCTTTAGGAGGTCATACCATGAAAGGCTTTACTTTACTGAGCGCGGTAGCGCTGACGACGATGGCGTTGACAGGCGCCGCTTTTGCGCAGCGAGCGATCTCGCCCCAACTCGTGGGCGAACTCGAGCCACGAACGGCTGTCATCCCTGCGCATGCTTTCTCCGTGCAGAAGGTCTACCCGGCGAACCAGTTCTTCCCTGCAGGCGCTGACCCAGATCCATACATCTACCTCGGCGCCAACTGGGGCTATGTTATTCCCACAGGGACAACATCTGGCGGCGTATCTCTCACATTTTTCAACCCCGGAGACCTTGCGACCAACGAATATGCCGATGACATTATTCTTGCAGGTGGCAGTACCTTCCTGCCTCTGGCGCACCCGAATCCCGCCGCCTGTTTGAGTGAAATCACGGTAGGCGTCTACCTCGGAGCGACATCCGCAGGTGATGTGACTCTGCGAGTCCGTATTTACGGCTGGGATGGCTCCGTAGCAGCGACTGCTCAGTATCCAGATCCACTGAATGTAATCGGAGATGCGAACCTCATATGGGACTCTGGCACCACTCCGCTTAACTACGGTCCGCTGCAGCCTGGAGTCTACCTGCTGACAGTGCCCGTTCCGAATGTCTCGGTGTCCAAGGCAATCTATATTTCCACAATTGTGGGCGGCTTGCCTGCAACTGGCGGTCTCATTATAGCCCACGGACATGGGCATGTCCACCTGATGCCCTCTCGCGGCGACTTCCGCCGAAAGTCTCCCTCTGGTCGTTTTGGTTTCACTACGGCGACTCAGGGGAGTTTCCTCATCAATCTTCGCGGCAAGCATAACTTTGTGGGACAGGTAGACATGAGTGCGTTGAGCGATCGTGCGAAGCCGAAAAACCCTGTAGACCAGTGGTTCGATGGGGATACCGATGGCGTTGCGGAAGCCCTGCGCCGCAACATCGTCGATGTGGAGGTCGTGAACGACGCGGCGACTCCATTCACCTCGCGTTTCACCACCTACCTGGACGAGAATGGGCGGTTCACCTTGCCCGTGTCTGCGGAGATTGCCTCGATTACCGTGCGCCGCTGGGATAACGGGCTGAAGGTCACCTTCGACCGACCCGCGGGCGGCTGGAGCACGGATCCGTGCAGCCCGACGGCAGAGACGCAGACGATGACCTTCGGCGATGTGAACGGCGACGGCATCATCGACGACGCCGATCTGCTGACGGTGCTGTTCGGCTTCGGCAGCGGCGAGTAATCCCCACGCAGCGCCGTTTCCAAGCCCCCTGCCCACCCGCGGGCGGGGGGCTTTTGCATTCCCGCAGTGCAGAGAATCGCCCCATGCGCCGATACTGAATCGCGAGTATGCGACCCTTTCGGTTTCGTCTGGAGCGGGTGCTGCGCTATCGGGAGACGCGCGAAGAAATCGCCTACCGCGCGGTGCAGCAGGCGGCGCGCCAACGCGCCCAACTGCAAGAGCAAATCCGCGCGCTGACCGAGCAGATGCGCCAGCTGGCAAGCGCAGCCCTGCACCCCCACGAATGGGCGCAGCGCGAACAGACCCTCGACGCGCTGCAGACCCGCCTGCAACGCCTGCAGGACACGCTGCCGCTGCTGCTGGAACAAGAGGCGCACGCGCGGGAGGTCTACCTGCAGGCGCGGCGCGAGCGCGAGGCGCTTACCCAACTGCGTATCCGCGCCCACGAGCAGCACCAGCAAGAGATGAACCGCCTGATGCAACACGCTATCGACGAGGCTGCCGTCTATGCGTATCAGCGACGCCTTTCAGAGGACTCTGGAGCGGGTACAGGCGATTGAGGCGCGTTTGCAGTCGCTGCGGGGCGAGCCGCCCGCAAGCGCGCCGCAGCCGTTCGAATCGGCGTTCGTCGCGCCTGTAGGCTTCCCTGTCGGCGGGACGCCCCCGCCCGGCATGCAGATTCGCACGCGCGAGTGGGAACCTGTCGTCGCCCCGATCGCTGCGCGGTACAACTTAGACACGGCGCTGGTGCTGCGCATTATCGAGGCGGAGTCGGGGGGCGACCCGCGCGCCGTCTCGCCCAAAGGCGCACAGGGGCTGATGCAGCTGATGCCCGAAACTGCCCGCGCGCTCGGCGTCAGCGACCCGTTTGACCCCGTGCAGAACATTGAGGGCGGGGTGCGCTACCTCAGCCACCTGCTGCAACGGTTCGGCGACCTGCGCCTTGCGCTGGCGGCGTACAACGCAGGACCAGGGCGCGTGCAGCAGTACGGCGGGGTGCCCCCCTTCCCCGAAACCCAGCGCTACATCGAGCGGATTTTGGGGTAGGCGTTGCTCCATGCGCCCTCCCCCTGTGCAAGGGGGAGAGGGTTGGGGTGAGGGGGTGTTCTCAGCGCGTTGGCGCAGAGGCGCGGCGGGGCTTCTTGCGCCCGCCCAGCAGCCACTTGAACACCTTCAGCGCGCCCTGCTCCCACGCCACACGGTGCGTCACGCCCGTGCCAACCTCCAGCCCCGCCGCATGCTCCAAGTACCACTGGTAGGAGCGAATCAGCGCCTCGGCGTTGCTATACACGGGCTGCCAGCCCAACTGCGCCTTCGCCCGATCGATGGACACGAACGAGTCCCTGTCGGCGGTCAGGTAGACCCACTTGTAGAGCGGCGAGAGTTTGAGCGCCTCCAGCACACGCAGCACGAGTTTGACCAGCGCGGCGGGGGTGCCCATCGGACGCGCGCCCGACCCCGCGAAGTCGCACAACGCCTGAATGTCTTCGCGCACGGTCTGGAACCGCTCCGCGCCGATGTTGAAGGTGTCGTTCGCCTGCGCCGCGTCCACCGTACACGCCAGCCAGTACGCCCGCGCGAGGTCGGTGACCTCCAGCAACTGGTAGCGGTTGCGCCCGTTGCCAATCATCGGGATACGCGCCCCCGACTCCACCCAGTCGTACAGAATCTGGAACACCCCCAATCGCGCCTGCCCAATAAAGGTCTTCGGGCGAATCACAGGTACGATATGCCCTTTGGCGCGGAACTCCTCGCACACGCGCTCCGCCAGAATCTTGCTTTCGCCGTAGGGACCGACGCCACTTAGCGGGTCGGTCTCCTCAATCGGGTGCTTTCTGGGCACGCCGTACACGGCGGTCGAGGACACATGCGCCACGCGCTCAACGCCTGCGCGGAACGACTCGTCCAGTACGGTGCGCGTGCCGTCCACATTCACGCTGAAGATGTCGGCGCGTTTCCACAGGGGCAACGCGGCTGCGCCGTGAACGACCCAGCGCGGGCGCGACGCTTCCAACGCCGCACGCACCTCGTCGCGATTGCGCACATCGCCTTTCAAAAACAGCGTCCCGTCGGGGTACTCCGATTCCTCGTAGGGCGCAATATCCAACAGCGCGGGACGCACGCCGTTGCGGGCGAAGTGGTGCGCCAAATGGTAGCCCAGAAAGCCCGCACCGCCTGTAATCAGCACCGTGTCCATACGCGGGGAATTGTACCGCACGCGGTATACTGCAGGTTCGATGCGAGTCCCACTCGGCGGGCTGGGCGTTGGCGCAGCGGTTCTGAGCGGGTGCGGGGTACGGCGCGAGCCGAACACGCACGGACGCACGGTCGTGCGCGTGTGGAGCATGTGGACGGGCGACGAGGAGAAGGTCTTTCAGGGCGTGGTGGACTACTACAACCGCATTCAGGACAAGGTGTACCTACAGAATTTGGGCGCGGTATCAGACGATAAGATTCTGCGTGCGGTCACGGCGGGCGCGCCGCCCGACTTTTTCACCCTGCGCGAGCCGGGCTACCTTGCGCCGCTGGCAGCCAATGACGCGCTGTTGCCGCTGGACGATTGGTTCCGCGCTGCGGGCTTTCGCGAGGCAGATTTCGTGCCCGGCGCGCTGGAACTGGGACGCTACAACGGCAAACTCTACTCGATGCCCTACCTGCTGGATGCGATGGCGCTGTTTTACAACCCCGACCACTTCAAACGCGCGGGTCTCCCGCCAGACCGCCCGCCCGAAACGCTGGAGCAGATGCTCGACTACGCGCGTCGGCTGACGGTGCGCGAGCGGAACGGCGCTATCCGCACGCTGGGCATGCGCCCGCCCGACCTGATTTACATCATCGGCGCGTTTGGGGGGCAGTTTATTGACCCGCGCACAGGCGCGCCCACCGCTGACCATCCCACAAACCTCGACGCCGCGCGCTACTACCGCGCCCTGATTGAAGCGATGGGCGACGGTAGGGCGATTCAAGCCTTCACGATGAGCTTCGGCAACGAGCAGGGCACGAACAACCCCTTCTTTCTGGGCAAAATCGCGATGATGCTCAACGGACAGTGGAACACCTACTGGTTCCAGAAATACGCGCCGCGTGTGCCCTACGCGATTGCGCCCATCCCGTATCCCGCAGGCAAGCCTCACTTGCGTCGCCCGACATGGATTGGGCAAAATATGTTCTGCATCCCGCGCGAGGCGCGCCACCCGCGCGAGGCGTGGGACTTTTTCGTCTGGATGCAGCGCGAGGAGGCGCAGCTGCTGTTCGCCGAGACAATGCACGGGCTGCCCAACATACGGCGGATGCTGCAGCACCCCCGCCTGCGCACGGTGCGCCAGCCCGACGAGGCGTGGAAACGCGGCTACGCGAAGTTCCTGGATCTTCTGGACAGCCCCAACGCGCGCTATTTCCCCATCACGCCGATTGCCGCGCTGTACCTGAGCGAGCTTTACACCGCGCAGGACTACCTCATCAGCGGCAACAAGTCGCCCGAACAAGCGCTGCGCGATGTGCAGACGCGCCTGCTTGCCGAGTACCGACGCTGGCAAAACAGCTGACCTCTGAGTCAATCGCCGCCGCGTGCCGATAATACCCACAAGGGGAAGTCTATGACCGAGCGGGTGCTTATTGTGGACGACGAGGAAGATTTGCGCTATGTCTACACGCGGCAGCTACGGGGCGACGGCTATCTGCTGGACACCGCCGCCGACGGCGAGGAAGCCATCGAAAAGATTCGCGCGACCGAATACGCCGTCATCCTGACCGACATGCGCATGCCGCGCAAAGACGGGCTGGCAGTGATTGCCGCTGCACGCGAACACCTGCCCGACGCCGAAATCATCGTGCTGACGGGGCACGGCTCGCTCGAAAACGCGCTGCAGGCGTTCAAAGCGGGCAACATCTTCGAGTATCTGCTGAAGCCCTTAGACGACATCGGCGTCCTCAACACCGTCGTCGCCCGCGCTATCGAACGGCGCAACCTGCGCAAGCACAACCGCGAATTGTTCGAGCAGCTCCAGCGCGCCTACGAGGAACTGCGCCAGAAGTCGGAGATGCTCGTCCAGAACGAGAAGATGTCGGCGATTGGCGTGCTGGCGGCGGGCGTGGCGCACGAGTTGAACAACCCGCTGACCGCCGTCGTCGGCTTCGCGCAGATGATCGCCGAAAAACTGAAAGCGAGCCGCCCCGCCAACTGGAGCGACACGGAGTACGAACGCGCCCAGCAGGCGCTGGAGAACCTCGTGCAGGGGGCGCACCGCGCGCGCGATATTGTGGGCAGCCTGCTGCGCTTCGCACGCGCCACCAAGCCCGACGCACGCACCCTCGTCGACATCAACCAGACCCTACGCGACGCCTTTGTGTTCACGGAGCATCTGCTGCTGCGCCACGGAATCATGCTGGAGAAGCGCCTCGCGCCTGAGCTGCCGCCCGTGTGGGGCAACTCGGCGCGCCTGCAGCATGTGTTCACGAACCTGCTGATCAACGCGCAGCAAGCCACCCCCAGCGGCGGCACGGTGCGCGTCATCACCGAACGCGCCGAAGAGCCGAAAGGCGTGTGGGTGCATGTGGAAGATACAGGCGAGGGCATCCCCCCGGAAGCCCTTGAGCAAATCTTCGAGCCGTTCTACACCCGCAAGGCGCAGGGCACAGGGCTGGGGCTGTCCATCGCCAAGCAGATTATCGAAGAGCATGGGGGCGAAATCCGCGTCGTGAGCGAACTCGGCAAGGGCGCGCGCTTCTCGGTGTTCCTGCCCGCCGATGACGCGCACACCATAGACCCCACACAGCAGACGCGGGTGGCTTGACCCCCCCTTGACAAACGCCCATCGTCGGGTATAATCCTGTAGACACTTATCTACCTTCAGGAGGCGACGATGGCGACGAACAACATCTCGGCAGCAGACAAGCAGAAGGCGCTGGAAGCCGCGATTGCGCAGGCGGAGCGCCAGTTCGGTAAAGGGAGCGTGATGCGTCTGGGCGAGGCGACCCGTATGCAGGTGTCTGCCATCCCCACAGGCAGCACCGCGCTGGACGCCGCGCTGGGCGTGGGCGGCATCCCGCGCGGGCGCATTATTGAACTCTACGGCACGGAATCGTCGGGCAAGACGACCCTCGCGCTGCATATGATCGCCGAAGCGCAGAAACTCGGCGGGAACGCGCTGTTTGTGGACGCGGAACACGCCTTAGACCCCGAATACGCCCGCGCCATCGGCGTCGATGTCGATCGGCTGTTCATCTCGCAGCCGTCCACAGGCGACGAAGCGCTGGAGATTATGGACACGCTGATTCGCAGCGGCGCGTTCGATATTGCCGTGCTGGATTCGGTCGCCGCGCTGATGCCGCGCCAAGAGGTAGAAGGCGACATCGGCGATGTGACGGTCGGGGCGCAGGCGCGCCTAATGTCGCAAGCGTTGCGCAAGCTGGGCGCGTCTGCAGCCAAGAGCAACACCGCCGTCGTATTCATCAACCAGATTCGCGAGAAGGTCGGCGTGATGTACGGCAACCCCGAGACGACCCCAGGCGGGCGCGCGCTCAAGTTCTGGGCGTCCGTACGCTTGGAAGTGCGCCGCGTGGACAACATTAAGCAGGGCAACGAGGTTATCGGCGTGCGCACGCGGGTTAAGGTGGTCAAAAACAAGGTCGCGCCGCCGTTTCGGCAGGCGGAGTTCGACATCGTGTTCGGGCAGGGCATCTCACGACTGGGCGACCTGATTGACCAAGCGCTCGCGCTCGGGGTGATTCAGAAATCGGGCACATGGTTCAGCTTCGGCGAGACGCGCCTGGGTCAAGGACGCGAGAACGCCCGCGCCTATCTGGAGCAGAATCCCGAACTGACGCAACAGATCGAGCAGCAGGTACGGGCGCAGATGACGCCGACCGCCGTCGTCGCCGCCAACGACGCCGACGAACTGGCGGAGGCGGTGGACTAATAAGTGTCTTTGCAGTGAGATTTAACATAGCCCCCACCCCAACCCTCCCCGCGTGCGGGGAGGGAGTTCCTCCCCCGTGTACGGGGGAAGTTAGGAGGGGGGCATGTCGAAGAACCAACGCAAAGGCACTTACCAGTCGCGTGAGCAAAGTTCATGAATTGCCCCCCTCCTTGAGGTTCCCCTCGCGAAGCGGGGGGAACCGCGCATGGGTTCGGTTCCCCCTGCCCGCAGGGGGAACCTCAAGGAGGGGGTACAGACGCAAATTCCCCCACCCGCCGATTACCACAGGGTACAATTAGACCCCGATGGCGATTCGCGTCAGGTTGGGGCAGGACGAGGTGCAAGTCGAGCCGGGCGGCTCGGCGCAACTGCTGGCGACGGTGCGCAACGAAGGCGACGCGCCCGACCAAGTCGCGCTGGAAATCGAGGGCGTCGACGCCGAGTGGTGCGCGATTCCTATCCCGTCGTTCCCACTTGCGCCGGGCGAAGAGGTGCAGGAGCGCATCCTCATCCGCCCGCCACGCAACACCGAGAGCCGCGCGGGCACCTACCCGATTCTGGTGCGCGCCCGCTCGCTCGAAAACGGCGGCTCAGGCGTCGCGCAAGCCAGCATCACGATTCGCCCCTATAGCATGCTCACGCTGGAGATTGCGCCCAAGCGCGGGATTGCCTCGCCCCTGCGCAAGCGCGTGCCCTACGAACTCACCCTCGCCAACTACGGCAACACGGAGCAGACCGTGCAGCTACACGCCTCCGACCCCGAAGACGAGGTGGTGTTCGAGCTGGAGCGCGAGCGCGTGCCCCTTGCGCCAGGCGAGACGCAGAGCGTGCTGGTCTACGCGCAGCCGCGTCGGATGCCGACTCTGGCGAACCCCGCGCTGTTCAGTTTCACCGCCACCGCGCGCAGCGTCGAAGACCCCCTGCGCTCCACCTCTGTGCAGGCGCAGCTGGAGCGGCGGGGGCTGGTTAGCCCGCTGGTGCTGGGCTTTCTGGCGGTGCTGGGGCTGCTGCTCGCGTTGTGGGCGTACACGCGCCCGCTGCCCGTCGAAATCGAAGAGTTCGTCGCCCAACCCGCCCAATTCACCGCAGGCGAGACAACCACCCTCAGCTGGATTGTGCGCAACGCCGACACGGTGCTGATTGAACCCGGTCTCGGCGAGTTCGACCCGAACAAGACGCGCTCGGTGCAAGTGCAGCCGCAGACCACCACGACCTACCGCCTGATCGCCCGCAATCGCTACGGCGAGCAGATGCGCGAAGTTGTTGTGATTGTGCAGAACGCGCCCGAACCGCCCGCGCCTGTGATTACCCGCTTCTACGCCGAGCCGACCCAAATCAAGCGCGGCGAAGCGGTGCTTCTGCGCTGGGAAGTGCAAAACGCCACCGAACTCATCCTCACCCCGCCCGGCGGACAGAAGTTAGACCCCGCGATGCCCGGATTCGAGCATCGCCCCTCGCGCACCACCGAATACGAACTCATCGCCCGCAACGCCGTCGGCAAATCGGTCAGCAAGAAGGTCAAAGTGGAAGTCATTGACCCCTCGCAAGCGCAGATTCTGAGCTTCACGGCGCAAGCCGAGACGATTACCGCAGGCGAGAGCGTCGCGCTGCGCTGGGAGATTGTGAACGCCATCCGCGCCGAGATCGACAACGGCGTCGGACGCATCGACCCCAAGCAGGGCGAGATCACGGTGTCCCCCACCGCAACCACCACCTACACGCTCACCGCCTACGACGCCGAGGGACGCCCCGCGCAGGCGAAGGTGACCATCACCGTAGAGCCGCGCACGGAACCCCCTGGCGAGACGCCGTAAGCCTGCGTGCTGGGGGCACTCGGCGGAACGAGGGGGCGCATTCGACCGCGTGGCGGTTCGGCGTTCAGCGACTAACTCTGTGCATCAGGGAGGCAGACTATGTATGGGACATGGAGGTACTGTTGCGCAACGCTTCTCGTGAGTTGTATCGTGTTTGTGAGTGGCGGCGCGGCGTTCGCTGGTAGCACGACCGCAGATGCTACTGTACGCGCGCGCGCCCATAAAAGCGCGAAGCCGCAAGACCCACAACGCTTGCACGAACTACAACAACGCATCGAGGCGCTGCAACAACAGCTCGAATCGCTACAACGGGAGATGCAGGAGGTGCGTCTCTATATCGAAGAGCAGACGCAGGAGACTATCCCCGCAATCCAGACGAACCTGGCTGAGACGCTGCGGGTTCGCCCTGGCAACTACATCCAGTTCCAGTGGTTCGACTCGCAGGAGAATCGCGCCAACGAGGGGTTCCAGTTGCGACGGTTCCGCATCAGCCAGACGAATGTGATTGACCCGCGCACACAGATGCGTTTGGCGTTCGATGTCTCTACGGGTTCCCAGCGCATTTCTGCGGAGCTGCGCGATGCCCAGTTGATTTGGGACATCGAGCCGACGGTGGAGCGCGTGGGGGTTCAGCTTCTGGCGGGTCAACAGCGGTTGCCGTTGGGCTATGAGTTGGAGCGCTCCTCCACAGATCGGGAGATGCCCGAGCGTGCGCTGTATAATCGCACGATGTTTGCGGGCGAGCGCGGGCGCGGCGTGTTTATGCGCTACGGGCTGGGGGATAACGCTTTCGCGCACTTCGGGGTGTGGAACAGCCTCACCTTCCAAGACCCGCAACAGACGAGCGCGAACACCTTCGGCAATCTGGGCAGCGCGCTTGCTTGGCACGCGGGCATTCGCTACTACACGCAGCGCTACGAGTTCGGGCTTGCGGGCTTCTTTGGCAAGCGACCGGGCTTCACCGTCAACGACCCCGCCAACAACAACCAGCCCATTCAGGCACCCAGCGTGAACCGTGAGTTTGTTTATGTGGACGCGACCGTCCACGATGCGTTCATTGAAGGGCTCACGGTACGCGGCGAGCTGATGCTGGGCAGAGACCGCGTGCCCACCACCCGCATGGTCAGCGGGGTCGCCGTTCCGCGCTTCACACGCGCGACGAACATCTTGGGCTACCAGATTCAGGGCGCGTATCGCCTCAACTACCGCAACTTTTTGACTGTGCGCTACGATGTGTTCGACCCCGACACGGGGCGCGGCGGCGACAGCACGCGCACTTGGGGCTTCGCCTACAACTACTTCATCAACCCTGATGTGCGCCTAACCGTTGCCTTCGAGACCCCTGATGAAGAGGGTTCCGAAGCGCGCAACGACCAGTGGACAGTTCGCCTGCAATACCGCTACTGATCGGGGAGGAGGTAAGCCGATGAAACGCAACGCAGGAATGGCATCACTGGGCAGACCGACGGCGGCGGCAGGCGCGTCCACCCTGAGCCAACGGAGCATCACAATCACAGGCTCCGACACGATGCTGATTTTGAATCAGCGGTGGGCGGAGGGGTATGGGCGCGTGAACTCGCGCGTCAGCGTCTCCGTGGCGGGCGGCGGGTCGGGCATCGGCATCAACGCGCTCATCAACGGGATAACGGACATTTGTGCCTCGTCGCGCCCGATGCGCAAGTCGGAAGTCGACCGCGCCCGCAGCCGCGGCGTGGTGGTCAACGAAATCCCCGTCGCGCTGGACGGACTCGCCGTGTGCGTGCACGAGTCGAACCCTGTGGAGTCGCTGACGATGGATCAGCTGCGTCGCATCTACATCGGGCAAATCACCAACTGGCGACAAGTCGGCGGTCCCGATTTACCCATCGTCGTGTTCAGCCGCGACAGCAATTCAGGCACCTATGGCTTCTTCCAGCAGAATGTGCTGAAGAACCAGAACTGGGGGCGCGGCGTGCGCTTTATGCCCTCCACCAGCGAGGAGGCGCGTGAGGTCGCCCGCACGCCTGGCGGTATCGGCTACGGCGGTGTGGCGTACTTCAAGAACCGCCCCGGCGTCAAACTGCTCAAAATCGCGGCGAAAGAGGGCGAACCTGCCTACGCACCCGCCGAAGAGAATGTGCGCAACCGCCTATATCCCATCTGGCGCTATCTCTACTTCTACACCAACGGCAAACCGCGCGGCGAAATCGCGAAGTTCATCGAGTGGGTGCTTTCCAAAGAGGGACAGTCGCTCGTGGAAGCGGTCGGCTACTACAGTCTAAGTCCGTAAGTCGCGGGGGACGCAACGGAACGCTTGGGTATAATTCGCGCCGACACCGTGTATAGAGGAGGCAACCGATGGCGACAACTTACTCGATCAAGGCAGAACCGCGCACTTTGTTAGGCAAGAAGGCGAGAAAACTGCTCCGACAGGGGCATGTGCCCGGCGTAGTGTTCCGCTCCAACGGCGAATCGACGCCCGTGCAGTTCGAAGAACGCACGTTGGGGCGCGTGTTGCACTACGCAGGCACGACGCACCTGATTGAGGTGGAACTGAACGGCGAGCGGCTCAGCACCCTGCTGCGCGAGGTTGACCGCGAGCCGATCACCGCGCGCATCCGCCATGTGAGCCTGTGGGCGATGGCGATGGACGAACCCATCGAGACCGAAGTGCCCATCGTGCTGGAGGGCGAGTCGCTCGCGCTCAAGTCGGGCGGCGTGCTGATACACTCGCTGGAGAAACTGCGCGTCAAGTGCCTGCCGACGCAGATTCCCGAAGCGATTCATGTGAACCTTGCGGCGCTGGAGAACTTCGGCGACTCGATTCACCTGCGCGACCTCCAGTTGCCTGCGGGCGTGCAGGTGCTGGACGACCCCGACACGACGCTGGCGTCGGTTGCGCCGCCGAAGGGCGTTGCGGAGGAGGAGACAGCCGCCGCCGAGTCTGTCAGCGAGGGCTAACGCTTCGCCCACTGCTCCAGCATCTGCAAGGCGCGCTCGCGGCTTGTGTCCAGCGGCTCCTGCGGGTAGGGGTAGTCTTTGCCCAGCGCCACGCCCGCCTGACGCAGCACGCTTTCAGGGGCTTCCCACGGCGCGTGGATGTATTGCGTCGGTAGGTTCGCCAGTTCGGGAACCCACTGGCGCACATACGCGCCGTCGGGGTCGAACTTGCGCCCTTGGATGACGGCGTTGAAGATGCGGAAGTAGGGCGCGGCGTCCGCCCCGCAGCCTGCCGTCCACTGCCAGCCCAGCACATTGCTTGCGGGGTCGGCGTCGACCAGCGTATCCCAGAACCACGCCTCGCCCAGCCGCCAGTGGTGCAGTAGGTTTTTGGTCAGCCACGAGGCGACAATCATGCGCGTGCGGTTGTGCATCCAGCCGATGCGCCACAGTTGGCGCACGCCCGCGTCCACCATCGGGACGCCCGTGCGCCCGCGCGTCCACGCTTTGTAGGCGGGCGTCTCCACCTCGCTCCACGGGAACGAGTCGAACTCCGACCGCAGGGCGCGCGTCTGGGTGTAGGGGTGGTGGTACAGGATGTGGTAGGCGAACTCGCGCCAGCCGACCTCGCGCAGGAAATGCTCCACGCCTTTTGTCCACTTGCCTTTGCTGTGGCGCAGGGTCGCGTGCCAGATTTGGCGCGGGGTGATTTCGCCGTGCTGCAGGTGGGGCGAGAGGCGCGAGGTGGCGTCCAGGTCGGGTCGGTCGCGCAGGGCGTGGTAGTCCTCTACGGCGTTGCGCAGGAACCACTCCAGCCGTCGGTGCGCCGCCGCCTCGCCCACCTGCCAAGTCGCGCGGAAACCCGCCGCCCAGTCGATGGTGGGCAGCAGTCCCAGCGATTCCAGCGGCTCGGAGGCGGGCATACGCTCAGGCGTGCGCAGCGTCTCTGGGGCGGGCAGCGGGTCGGGCACATACACCACCTGCAACATCCGCTTCCAGAACGGCGTGAACACTGTGTAGGGCTGCCCTGCGTCGGTGCGCACAGCGTTCGGGTCGTGCAGCAGGTAGCTGGGAAACTCGCGCGTCTCGATGCCCCGCGTGCGCAGGGTGTTGTGGACGCGCTCGTCGCGTTCCCACAGTTGCGGCTCGTAGCGCGTGTTCCAATACAGCGCGTCCGCGCCTGTTTCGGCGAGAATCTGCTCCAGCGCGGGCAGGCTCTGCGTCGCGCGGCGGATAATCAGTCGCGCGCCCAGCCGCTGCAGCGACTGGGCTAACGCCTCAAGCGAATGGTGCAGCCACCACTGGCGCGCCGCGCCGGGGGCGCGCTCGCCTTGCTCTTCGGGCGCGTAGATAAAGACGGGCACAACCGCGCCGCGCTGCGCCGCCGCATAAAGCGCAGGATTGTCCGCGACGCGCAGGTCGCTGTGGAACCATACAACGGTCGTTTTCATAAGTGTTCCTCCATATCACTCAGTTTTACCAATCGCGCGTTCAGAGTTTATTGATTGCCCCCCTCCTTCAGGTTCCCCCCGCTTCGCGAGGGGAACCGCGCGGGGCGCAGGTTCGCGTTCTCCCCCGGCTTCGCGAGGGGAACCGCGCGGGGCGCAGGTTCGCGTTCTCCCCCCGCTTCGCGAGGGGAACCAAGCCGCGCACCCACGCGGTTCCCCCTGCGGGCAGGGGGAACCTGAAGGAGGGGGTTATCATCTGCCCTCAGCGAAGCGTTTCTGCAGTCGCTGGATGCCCTGCGCCTTGCCAGTGGTGCGGTCTAAGTCGATCAGCACGCCGCACACGACGCCCGCGCCTTTGGCGACATCGCTCTTGGCGGGCATGCCCGTGAGGAATCGGCGGATGGACGGCTCCAGTTCCATGCCGATGGACGAGTGCAACGCGCCGCACATGCCCGCGTCGGTGATGAACGCGGTGCCGTTGGGCAGGATGCGCTCATCGGCGGTCTGCACATGGGTGTGCGTGCCGACGACCGCGCTCGCGCGCCCGTCCACATAGTAGGCGAAGCACGCCTTCTCGGAGGTCGCCTCGCCGTGAAAGTCCACGAACACGAACGGCGTCTGCAACTGCGCGTAAATCTCGTCGAACTTGCGGAAGGGGCAGTCGGCGTTCTCCATAAAGATTCGCCCCGCCAGCGAGATGACCGCCAGCGTTTTGTCCAGCACTTCGAAGTGGGCGACGCCTTTGCCTGGGGCAAGCGGCGAGTAGTTGGCGGGTCGCACGATGCGCGGGTCAGCGTCCAGCGTGGGGTAGATGTCGTTTTTGTCCCAGATGTGGTTGCCTGTGGTGAAGCCCGCGATGCCCAGCGCAAGCAGGTCGTGCATGACGGCGGTAGTGATGCCCTTGCCGCCTGCGGCGTTCTCGCCGTTGGCTAAGATGATGTCGGGCGCGTAGCGTTCGCGCCATTCGGGCAGCGTCTTGGCGACCGCCTGACGCCCCGTGCGCCCCACGATGTCCGCCAGAAACAGGATCCGCACGGGGTAAAGTGTACCTTGCGGGCGCAGCTATCCCTCCTGCGCAATCGCGCGGCGCAGGGCGTTGTGCTGGTCGGGCGCAAGTTTGCGTCCGTGCGCGTCGGTGCAGTAGAAACTCAGCACGGCGCGCCCTGCCCACTGCCCAAACCGCGCGCTGTGGATGTTCCAGCCCAGTTGCGACAGCGCATACGCCGCGCGATACAACGCCCCCAAGTCGGGCGCGGTGTGCAGGTCTACTACTGTGTAGGCTTCGGAGGCGTCGTCGTGAATCTGCAGTTGGTTCACGCGCAGGGGGGCGTCGGGGTCTTTGCCGTGTTCGCGCAGCAGGTCGGCGACCGCCTGCTCCCCGCGCAGCACCCGTTGCAGGGCGCGCTCCAGCACAGCGCACTGGTTGGGCAGCAGCGGGCGCGACCGCACGGTTAGCCCCAGCGTGTCCAGCGCGACGCGCGGCGCGTCCTCGCGGGTCAGCACCCGCGCCGAGACAACCTCTACATCATACGCATACAGCACGCCCGCAATCTTGCTCAACAAGCCAGGCTGCGGGTCGTCGAAGGTACACAGCGTCAGTTCCGTGTAGGGCAGGTCAGGCGCGTTGTGGAACTCCACGACGGGTCCCTCGCCTGCCCGCACGCGCTCGATGTAGTGCAGGTGCAGGCTGATTTGTTCGGGCGGGGTGTTCAGTAGGTAACCCGACGGCATCTGCTCGATGTGCTTGGCAATCAGCGCGTCGGGCAGGGGGTGCTTGGCGAGGGCGCGTTGCAGTCGCTTGCGCACGGCGGTCAGCGCAGGCGTCTCGTCGGGCAGCCCCTCCTCCAGCGCACGCATGCTGCGCCGATAGAGTTCCTGCAGGAAACTCGCCTGCGCGGGCGTCCAGATGCGCTCGCCGACGGCTTGTGTATCGGCGCAGGTCAGCAGGTACAGCATCCGCAGGCGTTCGGGCGTATCTACAATGCGGGTGAACTCGCGGACGGTTTCGGGCAGGTGCAGGTCGCGTTGGCGGGCGGTCTGCGCCATCAGCAGGTGGTGCTGGATGAGGAACGCCACTTCGTCGGTTTCGGCGTCGCTCCAGCCGAGTTGGGGCAGCCACTGCCGCGCGAGGTCTGCGCCTGCGTCGGCGTGCGGGCGGGTGGGGTCTTGCTTGCCCGCGTCGTGCAGCAGCAGCGCCATATACAGCAGTTCGGGCGCGGCGAGTTGCTCCAGCAGGGTGCGCCACAGCGCGTTGCCCTCGCCACGAGCGTAGCCGTCCAGCAGGCGGATGGCTTGCAGCGTGTGTTCGCCGACGGTGTAGTCGTGGGTGGGGTCGCCTGCAGGCAGGCTCATCAGCGGCGCGAACGGCGGGAACGCCCAGCCCAGAATGCCCAGTCTTGCCATCGGCTCCAGCACGCGGTACACCTCGCCGGGGCGGCTGAGGATCTCGCGCAGGGCGTCGCCGACGGCGCGCGGGTCGGGCGGCGGTGTGTGGGGCAGCGACTCTTCCAAGCGGGTTTCAATCGCGCGGCTCAGCCCCAGTTGGTAGCGTTGCGCCAGCAGGAAGCACAGCAGGCGCCATTCGGGCGGCTCGCGTTCCAGCGCGGGGGCGGGCGTAATCTCGCGGTGGATGCTGTCCAGCCCGACGCCCAGCACCAGCGGCGCGTTCACGAGGCGTTCGATGGCGCGTTCGGTCAGGCGGGCGTGGTCAGCCAGCGCGGTGTAGAGGGCGTGCATCAGCGCGGCGCGTTCGATGCCCAGTCGCTCGGCGAGTTCGCCCTGCTTGGTCAGGGTCAGCTGCTCGCGCGCCTCGCCGCTAATGGCGTGCAGGTAGGCGCGGTAGCGTTGCAGGGTGCGCGTGGCGTGTTCGAGCGTCTCGGCTTCGGCGGGCGATAGCACCCCCTCGGCGACCAGCGTCTCCAGCACTTGGTCGGGGGCGACGCCGTAGCGCGCTTCGGTCATCCAGTTCAGCGTGTGGCGGTCGCGCAGCCCGCCGCGCCCCTCCTTGAGGTTCGGCTCCGTGCGCAGCACCCCCTCGCCCAGCCGCGCCCAGCGCGACTGGCATTCGCGGTAGCGTTCCAGCGTGAAGCCTGTGGGATCTAAACTCCGCCAAAAGCGCGCCGTGAACGCCTCAACCAGTTCGGGGTCGCCCTCGATGGGGCGCATCTCCAGCAGCCCTGTGCGCGTTTTGTGATCGAGCGCGTCGCAGTCATCCATCAGGCGGTAGGCGTAGCCGACTTTGAGTTTGGCGTCGGTGTAGAACACCTGCATCATCGCCTGGAACAGCCGTTTGACCAGCCGTTCGGTGAACGGGTCGTCTTCCTGCGCGGGGGTGAAGGTCAGGTCGATGTCGGAGAAGGGGGCGAGTTCGCGCCTGCCGTAGCCGCCTGTGGCGAACACGGCAAGCGGGCGTTTCGCGGGCGCGGGGATTTCTTGGGAGGCTTGCGCCCACGCGCGTTGGTACAGGGCGCGCAGCGTGTTGTCCAGCGCGGTCGCGTACTGGCGCATCCACGCTTCGATGGGCGCGTCGGTCGCAAACAGCGCGTCGATGAGATGGCGACGCGCCTGCACCAACTGCTGCGCAATCGGCTCGTGCGTTTCGGGGACAGCGGCGCGCATCGGGAAGTAGTGTACCCGTCGTTCGGGGTTCTTAACGCCCCCTTAACTTCGCAAAGCGTACAATTGCTGTGTATCATTTCTGATACGGAGGCATACAATGAAAGGACACACGATCACACGCGCGCTTGGCGCGCTGGGCTTGGCGGCAGCGACTGTCGCCGTTTCGCTGGCGCAAACGCAACTGGCGTTCTGGGACTTCAACGAGTCTGATCCGCTGAATGAAATCACTATGCTAGCGCCAGATGGAGGCGTGTTCGCTCCGCAGTCGCAAATCTCCATTAGTCTGGCGCAGTTCCGCTTTGACAACGGCGGCACGGGCTTCCGCGGCTCGCCGCTGGATCCGAACAACGCGAACCACCCAACCCCGCCCAACTGGGGACTGCAGACCACCAACTACCCTGCGCAGGGTCAAAATCCAGGTCAGGCAGGTATTGTGGTCAGCGTGCCTACCACAGGCTACCGCAACATCGTGGTCAAGTTCGATGTGCGCTGGAGCAACACGAGTTCCAAGTTCATCGCGCTGGAGTACACCACCGACGGCGGTGCGAACTGGACGCGGGCGCGCGTGCTGGAGGCGCGTCGCGGCGACCGCTGGCACGGCGACACGGACGCGAACGGCGGCTACGGCGCACTTGTGGAACTCGACCTGAGCGGCGACTCCGCCGTGAACAACAACGCGCAATTCGCCTTCCGCGTGGTGACCATCTTCGAACCCAACACGGGTCAGTACACAGCAGCGAACATCTCCCAAAATCCCAACGCGAACTACGCGGCAACCGGCACGCTGCGCTATGACCTCATCGAGGTGCTGGGCGAGGCGGCAAGCAGCGGTCCCGAGGGCGATGTGAACGGCGACGGCTGCGTGGACGACGCTGACCTGCTGATTGTGCTGTTCAACTT
>ENA-ORXB01001311-ORXB01001311.1-sediment-metagenome-genome-assembly--contig:-NODE-1311-length-30971-cov-4.500744_pt1 | contig 30971 bp, 20 predicted proteins | sample MGYA00237863_ERZ511475 | MGnify/ENA primary metagenome ERZ511475 (study PRJEB26305, sample SAMN06343858) | sediment metagenome | isolation source: hot spring sediment | place: Canada: British Columbia... | reverse complement strand
GGGAGGGGAAGGGGGAGGGGCCTATGACGGCATCGAAGAACGCGAGTTTCCCCAGAAATGAACTGCACCCTGCCCCCACCTGGCACTCGCGCCAACCGAGACGAGCCCCCAACGTGAGGAGGGTTTGGATCACGAAAACAGGAAACGTCGGGAAAACGCGAAAGACATTACGCGGCAATCTGCTCCCAGGTGAGGTTTCCGGTTCGGGCAGCGCCCCCAAACCTCCCCCTCGCATCCTCGTGTCCCTTCCCGCCTTCGCGCCCTCTCACGTCTTCGTATCCTTTCGCGTTCTCGTCTTCGCACCCTTTCGCGCGTCCGTATCCTTTCGCGTTTTCGTGCCGCTTCGTGTTTTCGCGGTCCGGGCTCCTCTCTGCAACGACAGCCTCCGCCCCCACTGCGACACCCCGCCGGGCAAAGACCCCGCGGCCTCGCTCGCCAAGGGCGACGCGGTGCATCGCACCCGTCGCGGTCTGCCAGGCCTGCCGGCCGACTGCCGCCCTCAGAACTCGATCTGCCGCAGGATCGTAGAGTCCCGGATGGACCCGTCGTTCGCCAGCAGGAACGCCTTGCTCAGGATGACCGAGAGCATGCCGTCGCCCTCGAAGGGGAAGCACACTTCTGCAGGCACGCCAGCAGTAAGTCCCGACGGGGCCCGCCGACGAGCTCACTGACTGCCCAGCGCTAGCCTCGCAGCGCACCCTTCCGGGGAGCATGTTCGCTCAGCCAGGCTCCACCAACGCCCCTCACGTCACCTCCCCTCCGCCAACGCCTGCCACAAGCTGACCGAGTATCTCAACGATCTGGTGCGTCGTACGCACCACCACCTCTGGTGCAAGATGGTAGGCCTTCAGGGAGCTGCCCTTGACCGGCACCGCTCCCGCCAGCTTCTTGACTGCCTCCGCGTACCGTTCCAGCACGGGCATTTCTGACGGCGCCCTCTCGGCTTGCGTCAGGTCGAACCCCAGGGTGAGGTCGGTCAAACCCATCCATCCGCTCACACCTGGAGGGAACAACCAGGCAACGCTGACCGGCTCCCGATGCTCACGAACCCTTAGGCGGATCGACGCCCCGACTGTGCCCAACTCAAGCCGCAAGCCGAGGCTCCGGCAGTTGTCCAGGAGCTCCTGCAAAGCTTCACGGTACGCCTGATCAGCAATGCCGTCCAGCAGCTTACTCTCACTTCTCTCACTTACCGAAACGCGTGATGTTGGCTGCGGCTTCGAGACCGTCCTGGACTCGAACGCTGTTAGCATCTCCCCCTCAAAACGCACCAGCTCCAGTGCATATATCCGCGGCCCTGACAATACGTTGTTGAGGTACTCGATCGTACGGGTCATCGTCGGTGTAAAGTCCTGGGCTGCGACCACATAGCTGAAGGCGCCGCTGCTCAGTTGCGCCGTCAGTCTGTCCCTGAACTGCGCCGCCTCCTCATCGGTCAGGTCTGGCCATACGGCGCGCACCGCCTCCTCCAGCGACTTCTTACCGCGGGTCCGCTCGTCCATGCAGTGATCGCTCACAAAGTAGCGATGCGCCACCGTATCCTCGAATTGCTGGTAGCTCATGCCCCAGAGGTCGGCCCCATAGTCCAGCAACTGCGCCAGGGCGTGTCGGAACTCCGTGTTCTGCGGGCCCGTCTTGAACTCGATGATGAGCAGATCACCCGTGCGCGCAAGAGCCACAAGGTCGACGGAGCCCGATGGCAGGGTCGTTTCGCGCCCCACGACCATAAGCGGCCCCGTGAGCCCAAACTCATCCGTCGGCAGGAGGTCCGGGTTCGCCTTCATCAACTCCTGCAGCTGCACCTCGTCTGCAGCAGGCCTTTCCGTCAGCAGCATCGGCGCACCGTCCTTACCCAGGACCAGTATCTTCCTCGCCAAGGCAAACTCCCTCCACACAGTCGCGACCACGAGCGGCACCCTGCGTCGCCCTCACCCTGGTCAACCTGGACCAATCGCCGGGCCGTCAATGCATCCCTGGACCGCCTGTCCCGAGGTGATCTCGGGCACTGCCACACGGGCCAGGCGCCAAACCCGGTGGTTGTAACCCCATGGCGCGCTTTGCGCTTGGGCGCCCGCGGCGCCGACCATGCGCCTTCGCGAACGGGCCCGCTGGCCGTCGACGGAGGTCGACAGTTGGCCTTCGGGCAGCCCGCGGGCTGCGGCGAAGCCGACAGCCCGTGGCGTCGCCGGAAGGCCCCGTAGCCCCTAACTCATTCAATGGGCTGCTCGCGTCGCATGCCCCGCATCCCGCAGAGCATCCGTGAGTCACATTAGGATCCGCGCTGCATACCTCCCCTGACGAGGTCGAACACGGATATGTAGAATCCCCCAGTCTCAGCCGCCCACCTTGCTTTGCATTCTATCGAGTCTGTCAGTGACATCTCTCCGTCAAGAATGAAGCACAGGTCCTGGCCACTCATGCCGATGATGTTCGTGGATCGCCCGGTAGAAAAGGCCTCCAGGCCCCGCTGTGTGAAGCCGCTCCTGCTTATGAACAGCCCGCGAGACCAGGTGGATTTGCTCTCCACCTTCTCTCCGAACACAAGCAGATCCGCCTCTGGGGTCTGCTGACGCTGCCATTTCGCTTCGACCAAGTAGGTGTGTGCATCAAACTGAAAGCTCCCATCTATCTGCTCCCCCACCAGCCTGAACGCGGTCCTAGGCGCCAGGTTGTAGAGCGAGAACAGCTCCTGCAACAAACGCTCAAATGCATAGCCCTGCTGCTGTGGGGGGAGCTTCTCGAGGCCGATCAACTCGTCCCTGAGCTTGGCAAGCTCGGCGGGCGTTACCCCTGGCCGCACTGCCTGGACCTCATCGGCCCGCCTCTTTGGTAGCGAGTCCAGAAACTTTGGGTCCCACAGCTCCGGTATCTTGAACCCAACACGTTTGAGCAACTCGTTCAGTGAACGGATCTCATCCAGCGTGATCGGGTTATGCTTGCCGCGGTAGATGAGCCCCTTGCGCACGATCTCGAGGACAAGGGGACAGAACGCGCTCTTGCGCGTCTCCAATGTCTGTTGCAGCAGAGCAGCGATGGCAGGTCGCTTGCTCCCGCCGGGCCAGAAACCCTCAAGGCCCAAGCTGCGTGCCACTCCTCGAAACGACAAGGCGGGGTCGGCATAGGGATGGGGGTTGCCGGGCAGGAAGTCGTATAGCAGACTTGCCATTTCAGTGATTGCCTGTGACTCGGCCAGAGATAGCACCATTCACAAACCTCGCTCATCAGCCTGCGCCGGATTTCCCTCCCCGGTCGCGCTCAAGGTCACTCACACCCGTGTGCGACTGCTGCGGCCTCGCTGAACCGATACGGCCAACCGATGGCCAACGCATCCGTCATGAGCGCCGCGCATGGCCACCCCTTGCGACACGTCGCTCAGTTTGTCCAACAATCACTGCCCTCCGATCAACCCGATGGCACTCGCACGCTGTGCAGTGGTCTGTCGCATGACCACTCTTGTGAATCCGCGCGCCCTGATGAGTACGTCGTGGCCCCTGACACCACAACCCCTGGAGGTCCTGCCCTCAGCTGAGAGTCACCGCAGATTGACAGCCCCGGGAGTGAGAGGAGATGCGGGACGAGAGCCGGCCACTGGAGCAGATGACGCCATGGCTGTCTATGCCAGGATCTCCACCTTGCCCATAAGCACCAGCTGGAAACGCACGACGTCGGTTAGGAGTCGCTGGACCAGACGCCGAAAGGCCAAGAGTTGGGGGCCCACTCGTGTCCCCATGGGCTCAGCTCGCCGATGTGCTTCACTCCCAGCGCGTCCGTCCGCGTCAGTGCCCTGTCCCACCTGCCTGCTCTGTCGCCCGGGCGGGCGAGATCATGCTAGACTGGCGTACGCTGGCTCACGGTACACGACCTCCGCCATCAGGAGCAGACCCCTTATGGGAAGCGCCTGTAGTGTCATGAAGTTGTACACATTGTAGAGAGGCGAACATGTCGCGTCAACTGCAAGGCGCCGAGCCGCGCACGGGAACAGGCGGTGCCAGAAGGCGGGTGCAAGCGTTGAGGCGCTGGGCTCCTGAACTGAGGAGGCAGCTTGAGTCGCAGCCTGCCGGCCACAGCAGGGAGCAATTGCTTCCCCCGCAGCGACCCGCCTCGCGATTTGGCCCGCCGCATCATTTCGTGCGCTCGGCTGATCCGGTCTCGGCGCCCCGGCCGCGACCAGGAGGCTGCCGTCGCTCAAGACCACCTCGGGCCCCGTCCTACCTTGGCCCAGGGCGCGACGCGATCGGATGGGTTGATCCAGCGATTGGCGCTACAGGAGCGTGCCCGCACGGCGGCGCTTCGGACTCGAATGCGACCCATGGATGTTCTGCAGAATGGGGGGCATAGGACGCAAGCAACCCACCGAATGAACTCGGGGCTATCGGGCTGCCGACCTGCCTCGACGGGGAACGGGCCCCGCCCGCGAAGGCGGGCGGTTGGCGCCGCAGGCGCCTCCAGCGCGCGAGGCGCGCAACCCGATCTCAGTCGCCGGCTTCGTAGTGCCTCATCCGCGCGGCCGGCAGCCAGCGATGGATGCGTGCATCACAACAGATCGGGTACTAGCGCCCCAGGTTCACGCGGATCGTCTCAGCCCCAAGCTCCACGGGCTCGTACAGCGCCATCAGTCCCGTTGCCCCTCGCTGATCTCAAAGGCAACGTTGCCACGCACCCGCTCACCTCGAGCCAGGGTGCCAGAAACCAGGCTTGGTGACGGCGCCTCCCCCACCAGTGAAGGAAACTCTTCTCCCGTCTGCGCTCGTACCCTGAAGTAGAAGGGGTTGTATGGGGCTTCGTCGCGGCTTACGTTCTCGATGGTCACGTTCAACACCAGAAAGGTGCGTCCTGGCTCGGCGGTCCTGCCAAAGCCGTCGGTACGGTTTGACGTACTGACCTCATTGACCGTCAAGGCGATCCCCCCACGCTCGCAACGCTGCCCGACGGTGCAGACCTCAGCGGCACCCGGAGGCGTTGGGGTCTCTGGCTGCGGTGTCGCTACGGGCGTACCACCCGCTGTGGCGGTTGCCTGTACGCCCGCTACCGCGGTAGGTGTCGCTCCGCCCGGCGAGATGGAAGTTACGGCCACGATGGCGCAGATGGCGACGAGTGTCGCCCCAACGATCGCCGCAATGACTATCTTCCAGGTGTTACTCGATCTCCGTGGCTGCCCTTGCTGCATCCCACATCCCTCCTTAGCAAGGTAGGGGATATTAAGGTCGAGCAGCAAGTTGCGTGCCTACGGCTAAGGTGTCCTCTCGGCTAACGCCGGGCCCCGAGGCGCATCACTGCTTCGGTGCGGTCAGAACGCACAGGCAAGACTCGAAGGAGTCCGCACACTCGCGTTTTCGTGTCCCTTCGCGCTCCCCGCTTCGCGTCCATCGCGCTCCCCCTACGGCCTCCTCGGCCGGTACTGCAGCGCCTCGGCCAGATGGTGCGTCTTGATATCCGCCGCCCCATCGAGGTCCGCGATGGTGCGGGCGAGCTTGAGGATGCGGTGAAAGGCCCGGGCGCTCATCCCCAGCTGCTGCACCGCAGCACGCAATAGGGCGCGGCCCGAATCGTCCAGCCGGCAGTGCTCCCGTACCTCGTTGGGCCCCATATCCGCATTGGTGATGATGCGCGGGCCGCGCTGCGGGATGCGCGTGCCTTCCCCATCGACGCCGAACCGCTCCCGCTGGATGGCCCGCGCCCTCTCGACCCGTGCCCGCACGGCCGCCGAGGGCTCCCCGAGCCGATCGTCGGTGAGCTTGTCGTACTCGACCCGGGGCACGTCGAGGTGGATGTCAATGCGATCGAGCAAGGGCCCCGAGATGCGCCGCTGGTACCGGCTGACCGTGGCCAGCGAGCAGGTGCACTCGTGGGTGGGGTCGCCATAGTAGCCACAGGGGCAGGGGTTCATGGCGGCGATGAGCATAAAGTTGGCGGGGAAGGTGAGGGTGCCCTGCGCGCGGGAGATGGTGACGACCTTGTCCTCGAGAGGCTGGCGCAGCACCTCCAGCACCCGCGGGCCAAACTCGGGCAGCTCGTCGAGGAAGAGGACTCCCCGGTGCGCCAGTGACACCTCTCCCGGCCGCGGCCACTGCCCACCGCCGACCAGCCCGGCATGGGAGATGGTGTGGTGCGGCGCCCGGAAGGGACGCTGCGTGACCAGAGGCGTGTCGGCCGGGAGGAGCCCCGAGACGGAGTAGACCTTGGTGATCTCCAGTGCCTCCTCGATGGAGAGGCTGGGCATGATCGAAGGGACCGCACGGGCCAGCAGCGTCTTGCCGGCGCCGGGCGGCCCGGAGAGGAGCACGCAGTGCCCGCCGGCTGCCGCGACCTCCAGCGCCCGCTTGCAGTGCTCCTGCCCCTTGATCACCGCCAGGTCCGTGGCGTACAGCGGCTGGCTGAGTTGCCCCGCGTCGAGGACGTGCTCAAAGGGCGGAATGCGCTCGATGCCGTTGAGGTGCCGGATGAGGGACGCAAGGTCAGGCACGGGGATGACGGTGAGGCCCGGCATGAGCGCCGCCTCTGGCGCGTCCTGCACCGGCACGTAGATGGTCTTGAGGCCCTGCTCGCGGGCCGTCGCCGCCATGGAGAGGATGCCGTTGGTGTGCCGGACGCTGGAGTCGAGCGAGAGCTCGCCTACAAACATGGCGTCCGACACATCGGCATAGACTTGCTCGGAGGCGATCAGCGCGCCGATGGCGATGGGCAGGTCGTAGGCGGGACCCTCCTTGCGGAGGTCGGCAGGGGCCAGGTTGATGGTGAGGCGGTGCCTTGGGAACTCGGCGCCCGCGTTCTTGATGGCGGTGCGGACGCGGTCCATGGACTCTTTGACGGCTGCGTCCGGGAGGCCGACGAGGGTGAGCGAGGGGAGGCCGCGGGAGTGATCGACTTCTACCTGCACCAGGGCACCTTCGAGCCCCACGACGGCACAGCTCATCACCTTGGCGAGCATCCCGGCACCTCCCCTGCGACGATGAAGAGCGGAGCGACGGCGGTATTATAGCCGGGGATGGGGAGTTGTGCCAGTGGAACATGCGCCTCTGGTCGGCTGCAGGGGAGCCCCTCCCGCAGGTTTGGCGGGTTCATCGAGGCGCGGATTCCGCCAAAGGTGGCACACCCCTGCCTGCACAGCAGGTCGGGGAACCTGCGGGAGGGTTCCAAGCGAGCCAGGCCGGATGGCTATGCGGGCGGCGGCGCCAGCCCACCAGCCCCTACCCAAGGCTTTGGCCGGGAAGGCCGCCAAGCGGCATGCCCGGCCGCCTCCCGCAGGCCACGCTATGCCTGCGGAGGCTTCTCTTCCCCGGCCACGAGCACGCTGAAGGAAAAGGTGCTTCCGACCCCAACCTGGCTCTCGGCCCAGATTCTGCCGCCGTGCGCCTCGATCAGCAGGCGGGAGATGTACAGCCCGAGCCCCAGTCCGTCAGGGGCGCGCCCACGCGCCCGGAAGTACCGCTGGAAGAGGTGTGGCATATCCTCCGGCGCGATCCCGGCACCCCGGTCGGTCACCGCGGTGATGACCTCGTTCCCCTCACGGCGAAAGGTCACCGTCACCTCGGTGCCCGGCGCAGAGTACTTGAGGGCATTCGAGAAGAGGTTGGCGAGGACACGCTCCAGCCGGTCCGGATCCGCGCTGACCGGCGGCAGCCCCTCCGCCGGCACAACGCGAATTCGGGCCGTCTCCATGGTCGGCGCGAGGCGATCTTTGACCTCCTCCACGAACCGGACGAGATCGATCGGTTGTCGCCTGAGCTCGAGGGGGCGCACCTCCAGGCGGGCGGCATCGACGAGGTCCTGGATCATGGTGTTCATGCGCTGCGCGCCCTTGAGGATGGCTTCGGCGCTCTGGCGCTCCCGGCCGGTGAGCCCCGCCTTCTCCAGCGCGCGCAGAAGCAGCTCGGCCTGCCCTTGAATCGCCGCAAGGGGATTGCGCAGGTCGTGCGAGACGGCCCGCAAGAGGTCGTCGCGCTGCTCCTGCAGCTCGTGCATGGCAGTGATGTCCGTGAAGGTCGCCACCGCGCCGATCAGCTGCCCGTCGGGGCCGTACACCGGTGCAGCGCTCGACGAGACCCACAGCGTTCTGCCATCCGGCGGGTGCAGGACGAGCACTTCGCCGCGCACCGTCTCGCCGTGCAGCGCCCGAACCAGGGGAATATCCTCTGCCGGCACGGGCTGCCCGTCGGGCCTCGTCACCCCATACATCTGGGCTCCGGCGGCGATGTCCCGCAAGGGTTGGTCGGGTGAGATGCCCAGAATGCTCCGCGCAGCCCGGTTCATACGAACGAGCTCTCCCGCTGCGCTATAGACGAGCAGCCCGTCGGCCACAGAGTTGATGGTCGCGTCGAGCTCTGCCGCCCGCCGCTGCACCTCCTCCAGCAGGCGCTCACGCTCCTCTTGCAGCTCGCGCATGCGCGTGATGTTCATGAAAGATACCACCGCGCCGAGGAGGCGACCATCGGGCGCACGGATCGGCGCGGCGCTGACGGAGACCCACACTTCCCGCCCATCGCGCGGGCGACGGGCCAGCAGCACGGCGCCCTGAATCGTCTCCCCGCGAAGGGCCCGGGCCGTTGGCAGCTCTTCCATTGGAACCGGCTTGCGCTCGGGGGTTTCAAAGCGCAGCAGCGCCATCCGCTCGGCGAAAGGCAACACCCGCTGCTCCGGCAGGTAGCCTAGCATCTCGTCGGCAGCACGGTTCATGCGCACGATTTCGCCGGCTGGTCCGTAGATGATGAGGCCGTCCGGCACCGCCGAGATGGCGCCATCGAGCTCGGCGGCCCGGCGCTCGGCCTCCCCGCGGGCCGCCTGAGCCTGCCGGTAGAGGCGCGCGTTCTCGATGGCCAGGCCCGCCCGCCTCCCGAGCTCCTGAGCCAGTGCCAGATCGCGCGGTCCGTAGCGGCGGGGCGACTCGGTGATCAGCAGCACCAGCGCCCCCAGCGGACGCTCGCGCCCAAGCAGGGGGACGGCTATGACCGACCGCGGGCCCATCTGCTGGTTCATCCGGAGGTGCTCCTCATCCTGCGCGATGCTCTGCAACAGCGCGAGGTCGACCTCCGGATACAGGATCGACTCGCCCCGGAACACGACCGCCCCATAGCCCGCCCTCCGCGGGTCCAGCGGGTAGCGCCGTTGCAGCTCCCGCGCCAGCTCCTCCTTCTGAGGATTTACGTGGACTACCGCTGCCGGCCGGGCCCGCTCTTCGTCCACCAGGATGTCCACCACGGCCCAATCGGCCAATGTGGGGACCATCAGCCGTGCCACCTCCTGCAGCACGGCCTCATAGTCCAGCGAGGAAACGAGCACCCTCCCCACCTCGCCCAAGAGGCGAAGCCCCTCCTCGGCCCGCTTGCGCGCCGTCACGTCGCGGTCCATGCCCCGGTAGCCGGCGAGGCGGCCGGCCTCATCAAAGAACGGCACCGCGTTGGTCTCCAGCTCCACGACCTGCCCGTCTTTGCGCACGTTCCGGTTGGGGAGGAACCTCAGGATGCGTCGCTCGTCCCGAACCGACCGGAAGAGCGCTTCAAAGCGAGGCACATCCTCGGGGGGAAGGACGTCGAGGACGGTCTTGCCCAGCAGCTCCTCGGGCTCGTAGCCGAGGATGTCTCGGACGCTGGGGCTCACGTAGGTGTAGACGCCATCGGGGTTGACCTCCCAGATGACGTCGCTCGAGATCTCGACCAGATGGCGAAAGCGGGTCTCGCTCTCGCGGAGCGCCTGCTCGGTCCGATGCCGGTCGGTGACGTCACGGCTGAAGGCGCATAGCCTGTGCCCGCGCGCCGTCTCGATGGCAAAGACCAGCGACTGCACGTACCGTATCTCACCATCCGGCCGCCGGAGCGGCATCTCCCGAGACCAGGCCCTTGTGGGTACCTCGCCGGTCCGCATCGCCTTCCGGATCGCCTGCTCGAGGCGCTCCTTTTCGCCGGGAGAGAGAGGCTCTGGCTTGAGTTGGACCTGGACGTCCCACAGCGGGCGGCCGAGAGTCTCCTCTGGGGGCATCCCGGCGATGCGTGCCTCGGCATCGTTCCACTCGATGATGCGCCCCTCCTCATCGGTGAGGACGATGCCGTCAAGCGATCTCTCGAGGATGCCGCGGTACACCGCCTGCCCGGCAGCCAGGCCGCGCAGCCTATCCTCGAACTCGGCAATCTGCGCGCGCAGGGCCTGGCACTCGCCCGCGAGCTGACGCAGGCGCGCCTCTGCAGCACCAGGCTCCCCGACCGCCTCTCGCCGCGCGCCCCCCGCCTTGCGCATGGCCCACCTCCCGCTGACTGCCCTTCCTGCCGGCGTGCAGCAATTCTCGGTCCAGGACAGGCCTCCGCATCCAGACGTCAGGGATGACGGCCGCGGGCAGCGCCAGGCCGGCCTTGCCCGCTGCCAGCTAGCGTGGAACCCAATCGGCGCAACTTTCCAACAGATCCCCCAACTGCTCAAGTATCCCGGCTACGCGGTCGATCTTGGTCAGGGGAGTGTCATGCGACTGTATGACGGCCTCTACATCCTCCTGAGCCCGTCGCAGGCAGGCCGCAATAGCCCGCAGACAGGCATCGGTCTGAACCTCGGTGAGAAGGTCCTCATCCAGCAGCGAACGCCGCGACAGAGCTCCCTGCGGCGCGTCAGTGTCCATCACACATCCCGTCGCCCATCGAGCGCCTCGCCGAGGGTGACTTCATCTGCATACTCCAGGTCGCCGCCAACGGGCAGGCCCATGGCCAGGCGGGTTACCCGGATGCCCGTCGGGGCGAGTTGCCGGGCCAGGTACATGGCCGTCGCATCGCCCTCCATAGTCGGGTTGGTGGCCAGGAGCACCTCCCGAACGCCGCCACTCCTCACCCGCTCGACCAGCTCGCGCATCTTGAGCTCGTCGGGGCCGATGCCATCTACCGGCGATAGAGCTCCATGCAGCACGTGATAGACGCCGCGGAAGCGGCGCGTCCGCTCGATCGCCAGCACATCCAGCGGCTCCTCGACCACGCAGATGAGGCCTCGATCCCTCTCCTGATCCGCACAGATGGGGCAGGGATCGTGCTCGGCGATGTTGAAGCAGGTGCTGCAGAGCACGGTGCCCGCGCGCAGCCCGCGGATGGCATCGGCGAGAGCGATGACCTGCGCCTCGGGGGCGCGCAGCATATAGAAGGTCAGGCGCGAGGCCGTCTTCGGGCCGATCCCCGGCAGGCGGCTCAGCTCCTCAATCAGCCGGCCAACCGGTCCAGGTGTCAGGGACATCACAGCAACCCCGGAATGTTCAGGCCGCCGGTCAGAGGTGCCATGCGGCTCTCAACCAGCTTTCTCGACTGGGCCAGTGCCTCGTTGTAGGCCGCGACCAGGAGGTCCTGCAGCATCTCCACATCCTCAGGGTTGAGGATCTGCGGATCGATCTTGACCTCGCGGACCTCCTGCTGCCCCGTCATCGTCACCGAGACGGCGCCTCCGCCCACGGTCGCCGTGACCGTCTCCTCGGCAAGTGCCTGTTGCGCGGCAAGCAACTGGTTCTGCAGTTGCTCAAGCTGTCGCATCTGCGGCATTGCCGGCATGCGGAAGCGGCCGCCCTTTCCCTTGCTCCCCACGATGAATACCTCCTAATAAGTGCATCGGTGGCCCTGTGCCACCCCCACCTACTTCCCGTCCTCTTCCTCGGCATCGGTACGCTGCACGCTCTGCACCCGGGCACCGAGGTCCTCTACGGCGTACCTCACGACCGGGTCCTCGCGCACGGCCTCATCCACCGCCGGGCCCCGGGCACCCTGAGCCGGGCGTCGCCCGGCGACGATACACTCGACCTTGCAGGGCGCGCCCAGAAACTCCTGGAGCACTTGCTCCAGAATGCGGCGGTTCTTCTCCTCCATGACCCGCTCGCGGTGGAAGGCTGCCTCCATCTCAAAGACCACTCTGCCACCGGCGAGCTCGCAAGGCCGCCCCGAGCGCATGAGGGCTTCCAGCACCTTGCTGGCGCCCCGGAGCCGCTGCAGTATCTCCGGCCATCTCCGGATGAGCTGGGCGAGCGTCACCTCGTCCCCGGCCTCAGGCACCGGCGTCGTACTGGCAGGCCTTGTGGCCTCTGCGGCGGCACGGGCGGGCGGCTCTGTTCGCCGGGACGCGGCGGTCGCTGCCGCTCCCGCGCTCGCCGCCGCGGGCCGCACCACCTCTCGGGCCGATGCATGCCGGCTCCCGGCGGGCGCTCCGGCCTCAGGCTGCAACGCCGGGATCGTCGGCTGCCTGGCCCCCTCCTGAGGCGACCCAAGGAGCACTGCCTGAACAAAGGCCAGCTCGAGGGGCACCTGAGGGCGCACCTCGCCCCGAGCCACCCCTTCGCTCTGGCTGAAGATGCGCAGCGCATCGGCCAGGCGAGGCAGGGTCACCCGTGCGAGCTGGTCGCGCATACGCTCGGCGGCCTCGGCCGTCACATTGGCCAGCTTCTCATCTCCCCCCGCCTGGAAGAGCAGGAGGCCCCGCAGGTACTCGACCAGCTCTAGCTGAAGCTGGCGGGCGTCGGCGCCGGCATCGACGAGCCGGTTGATCTCGCGCAGCCCCTTGGCGATGTCACCATCGAGCCAGGCATCGACCAGGTCCGCGACCGCCCCAAGGGATACGCCGCCCAAGAGCTCCTGCACGCGCTGCAGGGTGATCTCGCCCTCGCCCGCGGCGACGAGTTGGTCGAGCAGGCTCTCGGCATCGCGAAAGCTCCCGCCTGCCCGCCGGGCGATGGCCTCGATGGCCGCCGGCTCGATGGCGATCTGCTCGACCTGGCAGATATGCTCGAGCTTGCGCCGCAGGTCGGCCAGCGGGATGCGCCGAAAGTCAAAACGCTGGCAGCGGGAGAGGATTGTGGGAGGGATGCGCTGCGGCTCGGTCGTCGCAAGGACAAAGATGACGTGCGGCGGCGGCTCCTCGAGCGTCTTGAGAAGGGCGTTAAATGCCTCGTTGGTCAGCATATGCACTTCGTCGATGACATAGACCTTGTACCGCCCTTCATTGGGCGAGAAGGCGACCTTGTCCCGCAGGTCGCGTATCTCGTCGATGCCGCGGTTCGAGGCAGCATCGATCTCGATCAGGTCGAGGTCCCGCCCGGCGTTGATGGCCTCGCAGCGCGCACAGCGGTTGCAAGGCCGCTCCGCCGGCTCTGCCAGGCAGTTGACGGCCTTGGCCAGGATGCGCGCGGTCGACGTCTTGCCTGTGCCGCGAGGCCCGCAGAAAAGATACGCGTGCCCGATACGCCCGGCACGCAGCGCGTTCTGGAGGGTCCGCGTCACATGCTCCTGTGCGAGGACCTCGTCAAAGGTCTGCGAGCGCCATCTTCGGTACAAGACCTGACCACTCATTTGCCCGGTCCTTCACCCTGCTGGGCGGGCCCTTCCCGTCGAGCCCGCCGGACATAGTGTAACACCGCGAAGGGCTCTTGGCAAGTAAATGTGAACTGGGAGGCGCAGTTCCCCTCCCCCGTCCCCTCTTCAGTTCAGGGGCGGACAGTCTTCGTCCGTCTGTGCAGGCGTAAGGACCTTCCATCGTTAGACCCCCACCCCTGACCCCGCCCCCGCGGCGCGGGGGCGGGGAATCCAGAACAGGAGGGGGTGTTCGCGGGCGGCGAAGCCGCCCGCGAACACCCCCTCCATAAGAAAAAAACGCCCCCTTCCCCGCCGCACAAGCGGCGGGGAAGGGGGTCGGGGGGATGGGGCACTGCCCCGCGAGTGCCCTAGTCGCACCCGTGGAGCTACCTGTCCGCCTCTGAAGGGGCCGGGGGTAGGGGCGGCGACCCAGTGGGAGCAGGGAATTCTTGCCGCGGATGTCCGCGGCAGGAGAAGGCGGCAACTCCCGCGCAGTGTGAACGCGACTCTTCGCAGACTATGGATGGCGAGAGAGGAGGAACCCCATGCAACAGGTCTCTTACCGCGGATGGCAGAACTGCTATCGCCTGGCCAACAACCGCATCGAGGTCATTGCCACGGCCGACGTCGGGCCTCGGATCATCCATCTGAGCGTGCCGGGCGGCGAGAACATCCTCGGCGTGATGCCCGAGCAGGCCGGGCTCACCGGCGGCGACGAGTGGCGCATCTACGGCGGGCACCGGCTGTGGCACGCTCCGGAGGCCAAGCCCCGCAGCTATTACCCGGACAACGCCCCGGTCGATGTGCAGATCGACGGCCGAACCCTTCGCCTCATCCCCCCGCTCGAGACGACCACAGGCATCCAGAAAGAGATCGCCCTCACCCTGATCGGCGACGAGCCCCATCTGGAGGTCCGGCACGTCCTCGAGAACCGGGGCCTGTGGCCGGTCGAGCTGGCCCCCTGGGCGCTCACCGTGCTGGGGCTGGGCGGACTGGCGATCCTGCCGCAGTCGCAGTGGGTCCCGCCCGATGGCCTGCTGCCGAACCGGGTGCTGGTCCTGTGGCCGTACACGGACCTCCGCGATCCGCGGGTGGTATGGGGGACCGGATATGTGCTCCTCAGGCAGGACCCGGATACCGCACAGCCTTTCAAAGTGGGGCTGAACGCTACTGCCGGCTGGGCTGCCTACTACCGGCAGAACCTGTTGTTCGTCAAGTGCTTTGACTACGATCCCGACGCGTTCTACCCCGACAACGGCTGCTCGGTCGAGAGCTATACCAACGACCGCTTCCTCGAGCTGGAGACCCTCGGACCCCTGGAGCTCCTCGAACCGGGCGACTCGGTCGAGCATGTCGAGCACTGGTTCCTCTACAGCGATGTGGCCGCCATCAACACAGAGGAGGATGTAGAGCGGATCGCCCGCCCCCTGGCGGAGCAGTCGCTGGAGGAAACCTGGCAGTAGGCGCCGGGCCGAAGACGCGGCCCGCAGGTCAGGCCGTTCCAGACCGCAGCAGCCTCGCGGTGTAGAGCCAGGTCACAAGCACGGCGAGCAGGCCGAAGGAGAGCGCCCAGACCGGCACGCCGGCTACGGCCAGCGGCTTCCAGAACCGGTGCACCCCGAGCGCCAGGACCGAGAGCAGAATCACGGGGATGGCCTGACGGCGGTTCGGCGTGGATCCCAGCCAGGCGGCCCAGGGCAGGAGCAGCAACGCATGGTAGTGTTCCCAGACCAGCGGGAGCACCAGAAGTGCGGCACCCAGAACAAGGGAGATATCCAATGCCGCTGCGCCGGGTCGTGACGTACACAGCACGCAAAACGTCACCAACACCACCCCGGTCGAGAGGGCCAGAGTGACCGGTTGCACCAGGACTGGCAGGTCTACAAGGGCTCGCGCCACTAGCGAGACCTCGTTGTCGGCCCTGAGCAGGCTGAACCCGTGGACACCGGACTCCAGCAAGCGCTGAACACCTCCAGCGATGGACTGGTTCATCGCCAAGGCTGGCACCCGAAGCGAGGGCATGATCTCCCGCAGGTAGCGGGAGGTGTTGGCTGGTCCACCACCTCCCGCAATGCCTACCCCAACAGTTGCCGCGACGGCGACCAGCCCCCAGAGCACCGCCCCCCAACGACGACGCAGGGCCAGGGGGACGAGGGCAACCAAGGGGAAAAGCTTCATTCCCGCGGCCGCACCGATCAACAGGCCGGCCAGCCTCTCTCTGGCCGGAAGTGCCGGGTCCGAACCCGCCAGAAGCGCCGCGTTGACCAAGAGGAATAGCAGAAGGATGTTGATCTGGCCCAGCGCCAGCGTCGCGGTGACGGGCGGCAGCAGCAGGCAGAAGACGAACACGAGCAGGACACGGACAGCACTCAGGGAGAGTCGGGCGATGGACAGCAGCGACCGGGCGCTGGCACCGAGCAGGGCCAGATTCAGGGCCAGCCACACCGGTGCCGCTACCCTGAAGGGGAGCAGGGCCAGCGGGCGCATGACCACAGCCAGGAATGGAGGGTAGATGTAGCCTCTGGCCACGCTGCGTACGCCCTCTCCGGCCACGGCTGCCCGCTGCACTTCGAGGTCGTACAGCTCGTGTGCCCGTCCTTCGTTGAGGATGCGAGCCGCCGCATAGTAGGCAGCCAGGTCGATCGGCGCCGGCTGCAGGAGTGCGGGCAGGTTCCTCACGAAGGAGACGGCGCACAGGAGAGCGGCCATGAGGCCCAACGCGACGAGCACAGCCGTGCGCCGGCCGCTTTTCGTCCTCAGAGACTCCATCCCTCAGTGCTCCACCATTGAAAGCTAGGCCAGCAGGGCGAGCAGCCTGCGCTCCGCCTCCTGCACATTCCTTCGTGCATCATAGTGGGTCGCCGCATGGGCGCGCCCCGCTTCGCCCATCCGCTTGCGAGTCGCGGGATCCCTCAGGAGCCGGACGATGGCCGCCGCCAGCGCCCGCGGGTCCCGCTCCGGCACGAGCACCCCGGCCGTCTCCGGCACGTACTCGGGGATCGCTCCGCTGCGGGTCGAGACGACGGGCAACCCGCTGGCCATCGCCTGCAGGTTGGTCATCCCCACATACTCCTCCCACTTGCGCGTCGTGCGCGAGGGCGAGACGAGCAGCGTCGCGGCGCGCAGACAGGGTGGCAGGTCACGGTTCTTGACGGGCCCAAGGAGGAGGACGGCATCCTGCCAGCCACGCTCTTCTGCCCAGCGCTCGATGGCCGGGCGCTCCGGCCCATCCCCGATCAGCACGAGCCGCGCGTCCGGCACCTCCTCGCGCACCAGGCTGTAGGCCTCGAGGAGGTCGGGAATGCCCTTCTCGGCGTGCAGCCTTCCCACATAGAGGAGGGCGGGGCCTGTGCCCCAGTCCGGCTCGCGGCCATCGGGCACCGGGGTGAACTCGTCGGGGTCGATGCCCCACGTCCCGTACATGTGGCGGACAAGCCTGTTCTCAGGCACTCCCAGCCAGCGGAGGTTCCGTCGCGCCCCCTCATTGAGGTAGAAGAACAGGCGGACCGAGCGCAAGACGGGCTGGAGGACGAGCCACAGCAGCGCGGCGACGGCTCTGCCATACTTCTGCGGCAGAGGACGGCTGATATGGGCCCCGGCCACCAGCGGGATTCGCCGCAGCCAGACGTACAGGCAGATCGCCGCCTGGAAGGGCAGCTGGGCGAGGGAGTAGGGCTCTACCCCCTGTACGATGTCAGGCCGGGCCTGCCATAGCAGGCGGAAGAGGTCCCATGGCCGACGGTAGCGGACGAGAGACTCGTCCAGGTCGGCGGGGGAGAGGTCGCCGTAGGGCGCCTTCCGGTAGAAGTGTCGGATCCTGAGGCGCGTGAAGTGGCGCATCGGCGCCACGAGGTCGCGCCGGATGTCGGTGCTGACAATCGCCAACAGAGGAGCCTGCTTTTCGGCGATCATCCCTTGCGCCACCTTTTCCAGGCATGGACGAGCTGCAGTCCCAGCGCCGCCGCGGCTCCATAGTGCTTGCGGTAGAAGAGCACGAGGCTCTCCTCCCGCTGCCGGCCGAGTTGTTGTGTCAGCTCCGGCGTCAGCTCACTGCTCCCCCGCTGCCGGTGGTAGACCGTGGCATGCGGCAGGTAGTGCACCTCCCAGCCGGCCCGGCGCATACGGTAGCACCACTCCAGGTCCTCCGCGTACATCCAGAACCGCTCGTCCAGCCCGCCGACGCCGGCGATGACCTCCCGCCGTACGAGGAGGGCGGCGCCAACCAGCCAGTCCACAGCGAGCGGCTGGGTGAGGTCCCAGCGGGTCATCCGCGCCTGGCGAGTGACGGTGTTCTGCGGCCAGAGGCGGTCCACCACTCTCTCCCAGGCCATCTCCCAGGGGCGCAGAGGGAAGAGATCGCAGGACTGCTGGACGGTGCCATCCGGGCGAACCAGCCTCGGCCCGACGGCACCGACCCGGGGATGCCCCTCCATGTACGCGAGCAGGGTGCCCAGCGCTCCCTCGGTCACCTCCGTATCGCTGTTCAGCAGGAGCACGCACCGGCCGCTGGCACGCGACAGGCCCTGATTGTTGGCCCGGGCATACCCTATGTTCGTCTCATTGGCGATCAGGATGACCTCCGGGAAGCGCTGCATCACCATCTCGACGCTGCCGTCGCTCGAGCCGTTGTCCACCACGATGACCTCACAGCCGAGGCCCGTGGCGCTCCGCCGGACCGAGTGCAGGCAGGTTTCGAGGAGGCCTGCCGTGTTCCAACTCACAATGATCACCGACAGATCCGAGGCAATGCATCCCATGGTCGTGACTGCGACCCGCATTAGCCGGCTTCCTCTGCCAGTGCTCGCCGGAGTGCCGCCTCGAGTTGCCGGGCGGAGCGCTCCCAGGTGAAAGCTCGGATCATGCGATGACCCGCTTCGGATATCCGGCGCAGCGCGGCCGGATCGTCCAACAATGCCAGGATGTTCTGCGCAAGGAGTTCGGGCTGGCGGGGAGGCGACAGGAGCACCGTCTCACCCGGGATGGCGAAGTCCCTCACGGCCCCCGAATCCGTCGCAACCACAGCACACCGGCAGGCCATGGCCTCCATGATAGGGAGGCCGCAGCCTTCGCGCCAGCTCGCGCTGACAAAGATGTCCATTGAGCAATAGAGCAGGCGCAACGCCTCGCCGTAGGGCCTGTGATGGAACTCGATGTATCGGGGCAACGCAAAGGCTGGGCGGTGCACCCCAAACAGAACCACCCTCACCTCGGGATAGCGCTGATGGACGATCGCCAGGGCCCTCAGGCCATCTGTGGCGCCCTTCCACTCCGCCTGATGATACATCATGCCGATACATGGCGGCGAGTGATAGGCCTTGTGGTCGTTCCAGAACTGGCTCAGGTTCACGCCATTGGGGATGAGGGCATACACTTGCTCGCCAAACTCTCGCTCGGCCAGTTCCTTCAGCCAGGAAGCGATCACGATCTTGCGCAGCGGCAGTCTCCACGTCGCATCCACCCTCGATTTGTCCGGCGGATCGTGGAGCGCCTCATAGTGCTGGATGAGGTAGAACTTGGCGCCGAGCCGTCTCCCGTATCCGCTGACCCACTCCGCTGTCGTCCAGTACGTTGCGATCACGGCGTCGGATTCTGGCAGATACCGCTCATGTAGGGTCGGCACCTCAAGCAGCCTGATGTCGGGGCGGAGTTCGAACCACGGAAAGGGTGCTCGCCGGAGACGCCGGCTCGCCTCATGTTTCAGCATCCGCAGGCGCGCTTTGAGGCCGAGCCACTCGTCTCCGCGGAAGCGAGCGGCCTGGGCCGGCCAAACCACCGTCACGTTGTGCCCCATGGCCTGCAGTTGATTGCCGTACTCGAACACCACGCGGTTCCCGCCGGCGAGTGTGGGAAGCGAGGGCAATATGAATGTCACCCGCATGGTACGCCTGCCTTGGAGCGCTCCACGCACCCCTTCGGGTCACACTAGGTCCTGGAGATCAGCAGCCGCAGGACCTGCCCAGCAGCGGCCGAGAATCGCTTCCGCTCGAGCGCCAGCATGACCAGGAAGAACATGCCGGCAGCCAGGGCGCCCCGGGACGCCACCCGGGCCAACAGCGGCAGTGCGTCCAGCTGAGCCACGCGCGTGACGAGCGCGCAGGCCCCAAGCGACACCAGTGCCGCTGCCGCCGGCACAGCCAGTGTCCTCACAAGCGAGACCGACACCGTGTCCCTCATGTACCGATGGGCGAAGGCCAGCCCGACGGCGAAGGAGATGCCGACCCCCACACAGGTTCCGACGCTGCCCCAGGCGAGCGTAAGTGGGGTTGCCACCATCATGAGGGTCAGGGCCTGGCTCCCCGCAACCGTGGCCGTCCGCTGAGGCCGGCCCGCTGCGGTAAAGAGCGAGTTGGCCGCTTCCTGCAACGGCCTGAGGACCGAGTAGATGGCCAGGAAGCGCACGAACAGGGCGCTCGGCAGCCAGCGCTCCCCGTAGAGGAGCCTCACGAGGTCGGGCGCCGTGACGAATACTGCCAGGGCGAGCGGCAGCGCTGCGATGGTCACCAGCCATGTAGAGAGGCTCACGGTCCGTTGCAGGCGGGCCGGGTCATCCTGCAGTCGCGCATAGGTGTAGAACGCCGCCCGTGTCGTCACGCTGTAGACCAGCAGAGTCGGCCACTGGGCGATCCGGTAGGCGCGGTCGTAGTAGCCGAGGGCAGCCACGCCGACAAAGGTCCCTACGAGGAGGTTGTCGAACTGGGTGGCGACAATCGCCGCGATGCTGGCCAGCCCGACCATCCGTCCGAAGCGCAGGAGGGAGGCTGCGACCTCCCGGTCGAGGCACCATTTCTGGGCAAAGACTTCCGGCAGATGTTTCCGCGCACTCCACCACATGCCCACGAGCAGGAGCAGCGCATAGGTCGCGTTCTGGGCCACCAGGCTCCAGTAGCCGCCGCCATGGAGGGCAAGCCACAGCGCCGGCGCATACGAGAGGGGGAAGGCGACGCTGCTGACCAGGCTCGTGCGCCCAAAGAGCAGGTGCTTGTCCTGCAGGAGCCACGCCGTCGCCATGATCGAGTCGGAGATGCCTACGCCGGCCAGGACCAGCATCACCCAGATCACCGAGGCCGGATAGCCCAGCGCGCGCAGCACGGGAGCCGCGAGGGCGGCCAGCGCCAGGGTCGCGAGGCCGACCGTCGCGTCCAGTGCCAGATGGGTGCCTGCGAGCGCGCCCGTCGTCTCGGGCCTCTGGGCGAAGGCCTGGCCGATACCAGATTTCGGGCGAAGGTTGATCAGCGCGAAGAAAAAGCCGGCGAGGGCAAAGACGCCGAAATGCTCAGGAGCCAGAATGCGGGTGAGGACCAGGTTGGCCAGGAAGCCGAAGCCGATATTCAGGTAGGAGCTGAGCGCCACCCACAGGCCGCCCCGCACCACCCTGAAGGCCAGAGGCTGGCCCTCGGCCTTTGTGACCTCACCGGCCTCCCGTATCAGCGCCATTCGAAGCCACCCGCCAATCCAGCCACTCTCCTCGCCTGCGCCGTGGGGACATTATAGACCGCGCAGGGGGTGTGGTCAACGGGAGGCCGCCTCGGCGGCACGTAACGGCGACGCGGCGCGTCGCCCTTACACGGCCCAACCTTAACACCGAAAGGCCAAACTCGAGGGGGTAGCCCCCCATCCCCTCTCCAGGCGGACGCTGCGGCGTCCGCCTGGAGAGGGGAGATACCTAGAGTGGGCTCGACTTTGGCCTTTCGCCGCGTGCCTCCCGACATCGTGCAGAAGCCGCCAGGATGGCACCCACCGGCCCAGTGTTGGGGAACCCCTCCCCCTCGCCCCCTCCCCGAGGCGGACGCCGCGGCGTCCGCCTCGGGGAGGGGGAAGATATTGTTGGGTGTCTCGGGCTCCGCTGGCGCGCCGCGGCGCGCCAGCGGAGCCCGAGACACCCTTAAAGAAGGGCCCCTCCCCCGAGCGGGCACGGCGTGCCCGCTCGGGGGAGGGGCGACAGGGAGGGGGCCTTCGTATCAAGCAGGGGCGTGCCCGGACATCTGCCCAACACAGTGTGGATCAGGAGGCCTGACCCGAGGGCAGCAGGAGCTCCCCACGGGGACATGCCCCTGCTCAAACACCACAGTTGACCATTTCGCCCTCCTGTACCACAATGAGGCGAATGCCTCACTGACCCAGACCAACCACCAAGGAGAGCCCCATGTCGCTGGAGACCTTTATCGCCGCCATGCCCAAGGCCGAGCTCCACCTGCACCTCGAGGGATCCGTCCGCCCCGCCACGTTGCTGGAACTGGCCCGCCGCAACGGTGTGGCCCTGCCGGCCGATGACGAGACCGGCCTCAGGGCGCTCTACCGCTTTACGAGCTTTGAGCGCTTTATCGAGGTCTACTTCCTCATCAAGAGCGTGCTCTGCAGCCCCGAGGATTATGCCCTCATCGTTCGTGACCTCGGCGCCGAGATGGACCGGCAGAACATCCGCTACGCGGAGGTCACCTGGACGCCGCAGCTGGCCGAGATGCAGGGCCTGAGCTATGAGGAGGCGCTGGCCGGGGTCGAGGCCGGGCGGGAGGAGGCCCGCCGCCTGTGGGGCGTGGAGATGCGCTGGCTGCCCGACATCGCCCGCGACTATGGCCCCGAGGCAGGCGAAAAGGTCGCCGCGCAGGCTATCGCCGGGCTCGGACGCGGCGTGATCGGCCTCGGCCTCGGCGGGTCGGAGCACCGCTTTCCTCCGGAGCTGTTCGAGGCGGCCTTTGCGCGGACCCGGGCAGCAGGGCTGCGCAGCTACCCCCATGCCGGCGAGCTGGCCGGGCCCGAGTCGGTCTGGAGCGCCCTGCGCTTGCTCGGCGCCGACCGGATCGGCCACGGCGTCCGCGCCATCGAGGACCCGGAGCTGGTCGCTTACCTCCGCGACCGGCAGATCACGCTGGACGTCTGCCCGACCAGCAACATCTGCCTGCACCTCTACCCCGACTATGCGGCGCATCCTCTGCACCGCCTCTACGACGCCGGCGTGCCGGTCACGATCAACACGGACGATCCGCCGCTCTTCAACACCGACCTGGTGAGCGAGTATCGCGTCGCGGCCCATCACTTTGGCTTCGGGGCGGACGACCTGTGCCGCCTCAGCCTCAACGCCGTGCGCGGGTCCTTCCTGCCCGAGGCGGACAGGGCCTGCCTTGCAGGCGAGTTCGAGGCCGAGTTCGAGCGCCTGAAGCGGCGGCACCTGTAAGCCGGCTCGCCCTCGCATGGGTTCAGAGTCGGACAGGCGTTGTCCGGCGGCTCGACTGCAGGGGGCGGAGCGATGCAGTGCCCGCTGCCATCGGGCGGCCCATCGGTCCTGGCCGCGTTTGGCTTGGGCCCCGCTCGGGCCTACAATCCCCTCAGGCGGCTTTGCCGGTCAAAGGAGGTTGCCATGAAGTTCTCCACCGTCGACCTCTCCGCGCTCTTCGACCTGAGCCTCGAGGGCCTTGCTCCCCCCTGGCATCCGGGCGTGGCCGAGAACCTGGCCTCCATGCCCGCAGGGCAGCAGAGCTTTTGGGGGATTCCCTTCGCGCTGGCGCCGGCAGAGGGGCCGCGCTGGCTTGCCCTCTCCCAGAAGCCAGTGACCGTGCCCCTTCAGGGCCGCGCGAGCTATGTCGTGGTGGCTCACTTCGCCAACGTGCCGCCGGACGGAGGGCCGGGCCTGCCGGGCGAGGTGCTGGCCAGCTACGTCCTCGCCTACGCCGATGGCGCCGAGCACGCCGTGCCGATCCGGCGGCGCTTTGAGGTCTCGCAGCTCTGGTGCGGGTGGGGCCTACTCCCCTTCGCCGCCCGTCCGCACACCAAGGATACACCCCTGGAGTGGCGCGGCCCCCACGAGCGCGGCTTGTGGGGCGTCAATCAGACGTCCGTCCTGGCTGCGAACTCGGGTGGCCCGGCCTACTGGCTCTATGCCCTCCCCAACCCCGAGCCGCAGCGCGAGCTGGCCGCCCTGCGTCTCGAGCCCACGGGCGCCGACCTCCTCGCCGTTGCCGGGATCACCCTCTACCACGGCCGGGCGCATCCGCTCCAGCATCGGCGGCTGCAGGCACTGCGCGTGATCCTGCCTCCGGAGGAGGCAGTGCAGCCCGGCAACCTGCCGGTGGAAGTGGACCTCGGCGTCATCGCCCGGCAGTACGCCGTCCCGGCCTTTGATGGGGAGCGCTGGCTTGCGGCCGAGCTGCAGGGCTGGGGGGAGGAGCCTCCGGCGCCCGGACCCACGCCCGACCTGCGCGTGGAGGTCTCGGCCAGCCCCGAGGCTACCCTCACCATAGGCCAGCATGTGGTGGACCTCGGACCGGTCTACGAGACGGGCGCCGGCAGCAGCCGCGATGGCGCCGTCAGGGTCGAGCTCCTGGACCGGGAGCGCACCTGGGTGCACGTGACGGTTGAGGATGCCACGACCGGCCGCCCCACGCCCGTTCGCGTGCACTTTCGTACCCCCGACGGTCGATACCTGCCGCCCTACGGGCACCGGCGGGAGGTCAACTTTCACTGGTTCCAGGACTATGGGGCCGACCTCAGGCTCGGCTCCACGGACTATGCCTATGTCGACGGCCGCTTCCAGATCGAGCTGCCCGCCGGCGAGGTCTATGTCGAGGTTGCCAAGGGCTTTGAGTACCGCCCGCTGCGCCAGCGACTGGAGATCAGGCCCGGGCAGCGGGAGCTGCGCCTCTCGCTGGAGCGCCCCTTCGACCTGCGGAGCAAGGGCTGGGTCACGGCCGACACGCACGTCCACTTTATCTCCCCGCAAACGGCCTGGCTCGAGGCTCAGGCCGAGGGGGTCAACCTGGTCAACCTCCTCGCCTCGCAGTGGGGCGATCTCTTCACCAACGTCGGCGACCTGACCGGCGACCGCTCGGGCGTCTCCACCTCCGACACCATCGTATGGGTCGGCACCGAAAACCGCCAGCACATCATGGGGCATATGAGCCTGCTGGGCGTGCGCGGGCAGCCCATCTTCCCCATGACTACCGGCGGGCCCGACGAGAGCTATATCGGCGATCCCCTCGAATCCTCGCTCGCCGAGTGGGCCGACCGCTGCCGGGCGCAGGAAGGGGTGGTGGTCATCCCCCACTTCCCGAATCCGTATCTGGAAGTGGCCGCGGACATTATCCTCGGCAAGGTCGACGGGGTGGAGATCCGCTACTTCTCGCCCGAGCTCGACAACTACAATATGCGAGAATGGTACCGCTTCCTCAACCTCGGCTACCGGGTTGCTGCGGTCGGCGGCACCGACAAGATGCAGGCGGGGATGCCGCTTGGCGGCGTCCGCACCTACGCCTACCTTGGCGATGCAGAGTTTACCTTTGCCAACTGGGCGCGAGCCGTGCGGGCCGGGCGCACCTTTACAACCAGCGGTCCCCTGATCGGCCTGAGTGTCGAGGGCCACATGCCCGGCGACGAGATCCAGCTCCCGGCCGGCGGTGGCACCCTCGAGGTCGAGGCCTGGGCCGACTCGCTCCAGCCCATCCATGAGCTGCAGATCGTGGCCAACGGCCGCGTCGTGGAGCAGGCATCGGCTCAGGAGGGCTCGGGGCGGCTGCACCTGCGCACCAAGGTGCGCCTCCCCGGCAGCGGCTGGCTGGCGGCCCGCTGCGTGAGCAAGCTGGTGGTGTGGCACATCTGGCCCATCCAGGTGGCCGCGCATACCTCGCCGGTGTACGTCGTGGCCCGGGGTGCGGAGCTCTTCAGCCCTTCGGACGCGACCTACATGCTCACGCTGCTCGACGGCGGTCTGACCTACCTGGATACGCTCTCCATCCCTGCGAGTGCCACAAAGCAGCAGGAGATCAAGGCTGTCTTCCGCCGCGCCCAGGCCGAGCTGCACGCGCGGCTGCACCGGCACGGCATCGCTCACTGACCATCGCCGTTTACAGACTGCAACCGAAGAGGAACCCTATGTCCGCGAGATCACCCGTCTTCATGCGCCTGCGGGAGGCCATCGAGGCCTTCCCGGTCATCGACTGTCACGAGCACACCATCGGGCCGAGGGGTGCGCCGGAGAACCGGGAGCCCGTCGCCTGCCTGATGGCGGGGTACGTCATCAGCGACCTCCTTGCCGTGGTCTACCCCGGCTTGGCGGGGGCCCGGCCGGACCTTGAGACGTACCTCCTCGACCAGAGTGTGTCGACAGAGGAAAAGTGGCCGCTCCTCGAGCGCCTCTGGCGGCAGATGGAGCACACCGCCTATGCCCGGGTCACCAAGCGCATCCTCAGGGAGGTCTATGGCGAGGCGGAGCTGTCGCTTGCAGCCCTGCAGCGCATCCGCGGGCGCCTGCTGAACCTGCGCGACCCGGCCGTCTATCGGAGCGTCCTCGACCGCGCGGGCATCCGCTGCCGGCTGGTCGACATCTGGCCCGATATGAAGGCCTTCATCTCGGGCAGGCAAGAGCTCTACGAGCGCGACCGGCTGCTCATCTCCCTGCCCGCGTTCCACGCCGTGCGCACCTGGCAGAACGTGTGGGACCTGGCGCAGGTCGTAGACCGCAGCGTCACCAGCCTCGACCAGTACCTCGAGGTGTGCTTCGAGATCATCCGGCGGATGAAGGATCGGGGAGCCATCGGGCTGAAGGACCAGTCGGCCTACAGCCGCACTCTGGCCTACGACAACCCACCGCGGGCCGACGCCGAGCGGCTCTTCAACGCCATGATGGCCGATCCGCGGAGCGCGCTGGGCTGGCCGGAGGCCAAGCCGCTGGACGACTGGCTCTTCCACCGTCTGCTGGAGATGGCCCGCGAGCTCGACCTGCCCGTCCAGCTCCACACCGGGCACATGGCCGGCATCCGCAACGAGATTGCCAAGACGAACGCCGTGCTGCTGACGCCGGTGCTCGAGCTGCACCGGGACGTGCGCTTTGACCTCTTTCACGGGAACTGGCCCTACATGGGCGAGTACCTGTACCTGGGCAAGAACTATCCCAACGTCCGCCTCGATCTCTGCTGGCTGCACATCATCGACCCGGTGTACGCCCGGAACCTCCTGCGCGAGGGGCTCGGCGCCGTGCCCCATGCCAAGTTCCACGCCTTTGGCGGGGACTATGGGGATGACATCCTCCACGCCGCGGCGCACCTCTCCATCGCCCGGGATGTGATCGCGGCCGCCCTCGCCGATCAGGTCGAGGAGGGGTGGATCGAGGAGGACGAGGCCCTGCGCATCGCCGCCGACTGGCTCTTCAACAACCCGAACGAGTTCTTCTGGCTGGGGTTCGAGCGGTTTGAGCCGTAGGGAGGGGGCCGCGCGGGACAGTGCCCCATGCCTTGTCGAGCGTAGTCTCCCGGGCGCGGCGGCGCCCGCCCGGGAGACCGTTTCACCGGTAGAAACGACGGCAGGGCCGGAGTCCTCCAGCGCAGCATGCTGTGGGTGGGAGGGAGTACCCAAGAAAGGGGATCCGGTCCAGTGAGAGCGTATCAAGGCATGCTGTCACCCTGCCGGGCTTGTTCGGTGTCACCGTCTGCAAGCGAGGCACCTCACCCCAGAGCTTCGGCGTGCTGTGCGAGACCCTCCCGCAGGTTCTGCGAGCCGCTCCGCAGCCCGGAGCGCGCCGTTCCCGCGTGACCGGCCCGGCGACGATACTGGCTGACCTGCGGGAGGGTCCACCCGGTGCACCCTCGCAGACTTGCACAACTTGGGCATTCCGGATATAATACGTATCGGCGGGTTACCGCACACACAAACAATCGACGGCGCCCTTGGGGGCGACCCCACTCCCGGGAGGCGACCATGCCCGCAAAGCCGCTGCATCGCGCCGCCCACCTGCTGCGCGTGGCCCTGGTGTGTGCCCTCCTCCTCGGCCTCTGCCCGCCTGGCAGCCCGCCCGTCCGCGCGGACCGGCTCGTCGGGCCGGGGGCGACCGCCACCGACATTATCGAACCCACGGCCACCGCCACGCCTACCGAGGCGTCGACTGGCACCCAGACCCCCGAGCCCACGGCCACGGCCAGCCCCACGGGAACGCCACAGCCTACGGCGAGCCCCACCGAAACCCCGACCTCCACCCCCACCTTCACCCCTGACGAGGCCCTCATCACGCCCGAGGAGGGCGGCGCCCTCCACTCCCGCGATGGGCGCGTCTCGGCGCTCTTCGCCGCGGGCGCCGTCTCGGAAACCGTCCGCCTGACCTACCGGGCCCGCCGCGCCGAGCCGCTGGCCCCCGGTCAGGCCGGCATCGCCCTCGAGTTCGAGCTGACGGCGACCACCGACGACCTGACTGCGAGGAGCGTCGAGCGGTTCGCCAGGCCGGTGGAGCTGCGCGTGGACCTGCAGGGCCTCGTGGACTGGGGCGCCCTCGCCTACTGGCAGTACGCCTTCCTCGGCTACCGCGACGAGAAGGGGCGCTGGCAGGAGCTGCCCACCCGCCGCCAGGGGGAACTCTTGGTCGCCCAGGTGGACCACTTTTCCATCATTGGCGCGGGCGTCGGCAATGTCATGAACGCCGGGTGGCTCCTCACCTACAATGACCCCCAGGTCTCTGCCTTCAGCGGCGCCCTCACTTACGAGTACCCGATCAGGGTCCCGCCCGGCCGGGGCGGCCTGACCCCGGACCTGCGCCTCAGCTACAACTCTCGCCGGGTCGACGGCATTCTCACCTGGATTCAGACCGACTGGGTGGGCCTGGGTTGGACGCTCGACACAATGGAGATCGTGCGCAAGGTGACGCCGGACTGGGGTACAGGAAGTGGGAGCCGCGCCTGGTGCTGGGAGTGGTTCTACTACGAGAACACCTTCACCCTTCTGTACAACGGCGCCGGCTACCGCCTGCGACCCGCCACAGCCAACCCCTATGGCCGATACTTCACGGAGGACGAGCAGTTCCTGTACATCGAGCGGCGCAACGTGCTGGCGGGCAACGGCTCGTCAGCCAACACGACCGGCGAGTACTGGATCGTCCGCCTGCGCGACGGCACCGAGTACCGCCTCGGGCACAACGCCGACTCGGAACAGACCGTCACGACCTACTACTACGACAGCAACTCGCAGCACGCCTGCTACTGGAGCAATGCGCAGCCGCCCAGCTCCAGCGCCTGCTATGCGGGCCACGCCGAGCGCAAGGTCGCGTTCCGCTGGCGGGCGGACCTCGTCACCGACCTTCGGGGCAACCGGATCGAGCTCTCGTACTATGAGACCCCGGAGAACGCCAACCCCTGTGGCGGCTACCGGGAGCGTGCGAGCTACCTCAGCGAGGTCCGGTACAACCGTCTGGAGGATGGCACCTGGGGCACCCGGGTCAGCTTTGTGCGTGCTCCCCGAAGCTCGGATGGCGTGGGGGACCAGATCGCGACCACCGACTGCTGGTACTGCCGCCCGTGGTACCAGGACGATTTCCTGCAGCGCATCCGCGTCGAGAACTGGGCCGGGAGCCGATACGAGGTCCTCCGCGAGTACCTGCTGACCTACGATGCCAACCCCACGCCGCCCGGGCACGACAACAACACCCGCCGCCTGCGCTCGATCAGGGAGTACGGACGCGGGGGATACGGGGTTGGCCCGGCCCTGCCCGCGACGACCTTCGACTATACGATCTACTGGAACAAGGGCTGGGACGGAGGCAACACCGACTGGCACCATGAGACCTTTGCCTACGAGCGCCTCACCCGTATCGACAACGGCTACGGGGCGGCGGTAATGGTCAGCTACCAGGCCGCGCCGGGAGAGGGCTACGACCAGCACTACTGGGAAGCCTGGAACTATCGCGTCGCGGAGAAGGTCACTACCGCTACCGGCGGTGGCAGCCGCGTGACGTACACCGTCCCGACCGGCATCAGCGACCGCTGCTACGACAACAACTACGACGGCTTCTGCGACATCGTATCGCCCCCCGGCGGCGGCAACCTGGTCGGCTACCGCTACATCACCGAGACGCTCAAGACGGCCGACGGCGCCGCGACGCTCGGGATGACGAGCTACTGGTTCCAGATCACTACCGGCGGCGACAACGAACGCTACATCGGCCGCGAGCGGCAGGTCAGCCGCAGAGACCCGGCCGGGAACGAGCTCGAGAGGGTGGCCACGACCTGGGCCGTCCACGTCACAACCCTGCCCAGTGGGTCGAAGACCTACTTTGCCTACCCCAGCACCGTCGAGGAGTACACGCGTGTCGGCTCGGCCCTTCCGCCCGTGCCTCAGAAAAAGGTGGTCAACACCTACGACACCACCTACGGCAACCTGACACGGGTTCGGGAGTACCTGGCCGGCTCGCTCTATCGCGACACGCAGACGACCTACTGCCCCAACGACTCCCTGTGGATCATCGACCGCCCTGCCGAGGTGGTGCTCCGCGATGGGGCAGGCACCGTGCAGGCCAAGACGCGCTACAGCTACGACGGTCAGGCCTGGAACACGCCGCCGGTACGTGGCGACCTGACCCGGGTGGAGCAAGCGGCGGACCTGGAGCCGGAGACCCTGATCACCACGCAGTGGATCACCTACACCACGAGCGCTGGCTACTACCAGCCGGTCGAGACGGCCGACGCCAACGGCAACGTGACCCGCACCGGCTACGACCCCTCCTGGCGCTACCCGGTCGTCATCACCAACGCCCTCGGCCAGGCCACGAGCTATGAGTACGACCCGGTGCTGGGCCTCGTCACCAGGGAGACCGGTCCCAACGGGCCGGGTACCTCCACACGCTACGGGTACGACGCCTTTGGCCGGCTCCTGACGGTCATCCGCCCCGGGGACAGCGACACGTACCCCACGGTGAGCTACGATTACTGCGACACCTGCTCCCCCCTGCGCATCACCACGCGAGAGCGGCTCGCCGCGGGGGCGGCCACAGCGGTGCCCACAATCCGCTTCTACAACGGACTCGGCCAGCTCATCGAGGAGAACCGCGGGACGACCGATAGCTCTGCCATCGCCGTGACCCACCTGACCTACAACGCGCAAGGGCTCTCGGAGAGCGCCTATCTCCCCTACACGCGAACCTACACCGCCGCCTACGTCCCCATGGACCCGAGCAAGTCCAAGACGGCCTATGCCTACGACGCCCTCGGCCGCCTGACCACCGTCACCCATCCCGATGGCACGACACTCCGCACCGTCTACGACGGCGCCCCCGACGGGCTCCTCACCACCGTAGTCGATGAGAACGGCCACCAGAAGGTCCGCAAGACCGACCCCTTCGGCCGGCTGGTCGAGGTGAGCGAGTTCACCAGCGTGCACCCCTCCGCTGCCCCGTACGCGACCACCCGCTATGCCTACGACGTTCGCGACCTCCTCACCGGCGTCACCGATGCCCTGGGGAGCCAGACGGCCATCGCCTACGATGCCCTCGGGCGCAAGGTCGCCATGACCGACCCCGACATGGGGCACTGGAGTTATGCCTATGACGCTGGGGGGAACCTGATCCGCCAGACCGACGCGCGCGGCAAGAGCACCTGCTTCTGCTACGACGGGCTCAATCGGCTCACCGGCAAGCAGTACGTGGAGGGGAGCACCTGCCCTGACCCGTTGCAGGCCGATGTCACCTACAGCTACGACGAGCCGGAGGGCTACGGCATCGGCCACCGGACCGGCATGAGCGACCCCTCGGGCAGCACCCGGTGGGCCTACGATGCGCGGGGGCGGGTGATCAGCGAGACCAGGACGATCCTGGGCGAGGGCGGCGGCACCTTCCTCACCCGCTGGACCTACGACTCCCGCGACCAGCTCGTGAGCCAGGTCTATCCCGGTGGTCCCGACGGGCAGACGGGGGAGACGGTTACCGTCGGCTAT
>ENA-ORXB01001309-ORXB01001309.1-sediment-metagenome-genome-assembly--contig:-NODE-1309-length-31042-cov-4.807299_pt1 | contig 31042 bp, 23 predicted proteins | sample MGYA00237863_ERZ511475 | MGnify/ENA primary metagenome ERZ511475 (study PRJEB26305, sample SAMN06343858) | sediment metagenome | isolation source: hot spring sediment | place: Canada: British Columbia... | reverse complement strand
CCGATAGTCATCCTCAAGGCGGGAACAAGCGAAGCGGGCGCGCGGGCCGTTTCCTCCCATACCGGCGCCCTGGCGGGCAGCGACAACGCCTATGACGCCGCTTTCAAGCAGTGCGGCGTCATCCGGGCGAGAAGCGTCGGCGAGCTGTTCGACCTCGCGAGCGACCCCGGCCAGCTCCAGAACCTCTGGGACCGGCCGGAGCATCGTGAGCTGAAGCGCGACCTGCTGCCCAGAGAGGCGCTCGCTCAGGCCATCGACTATGCGTCCGACGTGGCGGCGTGGGGCGCAGAGACGCTCAGCGAGGTATGCAGGGGCTATACTGGCAGGAGCCTGGAGGAGCACCTCGCCGAGCGCTTTCCGGATATGGACCTCCAGAATACGACCATCAACGGCTCTCAGCGGATACTTCTGGTCGGCTTTGGGGCAGAGCCGGCGCTCGAGCGGATGATTGACTGGCTGTCGGAGTCCTACGGTGTGGGCGTGAACGCCATTCTCCTGAGGTACGTCCGCACGTGCAACGGGGACGAGTTGCTCGTGCGCGCGGCGGTCGTGTCGGAGGAGGCGGAGCAACAACGGACCGAGAGGAAGAAGCTGCGCTGGGCGCTGTCGGACGTGCCGGGCACGTACCCCGTCGATGAGCTGAGGCAGAGGCTGAGGCAGTACTTGTCGGCACCCCTGTGGTCGTCCGAGAGGATGCGCAAGGCCCTGATCCCGTTGCTCCTGGAGCATGGCCGGGTGAGCCGGGACCACCTCAAAGACGAGCTCGTCAAGCAGGGAATGGCACAAAGCAGCGGGGATGCAGGCACCTATGTGGGGCTGATCTCCAGCCAAATGAGCCTGGCCAAGAACGACTTCCTGCGCCAGGTGATCGGGTATGAGAGCCATCCCCAGTACCCCTGGCTCAAAGGGGTGTACTTCGTCAGGGACGAGTATCGGGACCTGCTGAGCGAGGTGCTCCGCGAGATCGAGGGCTCGGGGCAGGTCCCGCCGCCGGGGCAGGCCGCGCCTGGGGAGGCGTGATGCGGCCGAACCCGGGCCCGGGCAGGGTGCTGGCCGCCGCATGGGCTGGTCGGTGCGTCAAGAGCCTATCCGTATCGCCATCCACGGCGGCTTGGAAAGCCGCCCTACGAGGTGTGCCTGGATGGTGGCCGGATTTCACAACCCGCCCCGAAAACCCCTCTCAAGCGGGAGGTCCAGGTCGAACCGCCCGAAGCCCCAGCCGCCCAACAAGGCAACCAGGATGGTGGGCCGGGTTTCACAACCCGGCCCGGGAATGGCCTCTCAACAGCGCAAGACCCACCCTGCGCCGCCCCATCCCCCGACCTGGTCGCGCCTGCCCCTTTGCGCCTCGCTCGCGGGCGTCCGCCGAAAACATCAGAGGGGCGAATCTTGCTCCGCCTCGTCCCCGAAGGCGAGTTCGAGGGCGGCGCGCGTGACGGCCTCGTAGCCGGCCTGCAGGGTGCCGAGGAAGCTCGCGGCGTGCGACGGCCAGAAGGGCGGCTCTCCCAGGCGCTTGAGGAGTGCCAGCTCCACCTCGGGGCGGGCGATGGTGAACGTCATGTCCTCCAGCGGGTCCGAGGCCGAAAGCCCTTGAGGTCTGCCTCCAGCGGGGCGTCCGGCGTGTCCTCTGAGGCCGCATCGGCGACCTGCGTGGGGGGCTCCGCACCGGGCTCGGCGACGGCGGTTGCGGCGCGACGGGCGCGGAACGCGGCCACGACTTGCTCCTGTGTTCGCCCCCTTAGATGAAAGAGCACATAGGGGTCGTGGTCAAAGGCCTCGTAGGGCTGCGGGCGCGAGCCCTGCACGCGGGCGTGCACCACCCCCGGCCCGAGGTCGATGCTCAGGACCTGCCCGGCCCGTGCGTACCGTCGCCCGCGGTCCAGGCGGCTGGCCCAGCCGAACGACTCGAGCACGCTGATCCAGCGGCTGGCCCACCAGGTCTCGCCAAAGCGCTCTCCTTGCCCGGTCCGTGCTACGATGCCACCGGCGACCGGGAGCGGCGCGGATTTCGGAAAGCGGCTGTCACCGTCGAAGTAGCGTGTCACGCCGGGCTCCTCCGCACCTCACAGGCGAGAGCCGGCAGGGCCCTGCCGAGGCAATCCGATTGTGTGCACAGCACACACTCTTCACAGCCCCTGACTGCTGGCAGAGCGCACGCTGCGGCGTAGCGGGCGCACAAGATTCCCACGTTGCGCATCTCCTGCCTCAGGCCTCCACGGCATCTCTCTGTAATGCCAGCAATTCGCGCAGCTCCTCGGTGCTGGGCTCGGTGAGCCAGACCTCGCCGCTCTCGACGACGCCTTCTGCCATGGCTCTCTTGCTCTCAATGAGCTCGGCGATGGCCCTCCGTGCCTGCGGGCAGCCAGATCACCGCCTCCGACTCCAGGGCGGGCATGGGCACGCTCGGAACCAGCGCGCTCCAGGCGGTGCGCACCTGCCGGGTGGAGGCCTGGCCCGGGTGCTCACGCGCGCGGTACGCGGTCAGGCGAGGCGGCCGTCCGCGCCTGGATGGCGGCGGGGCGACCCCCTCGCCCCAGAGGAAGAAGCGCCCGCCGGTGCCATCGGCCATGGGGCACCAGCTGCCGTGGAGGACGATCATGACACCTCTCAAGGCTGAGGACATTATGGTCAACATTATAGCTGATGTCGGGGCCGGAGGCAAGCTGTGGGGATGGAGCGGGTACTCACGCTCGCGCTCAGCTGGGGCGAAAAGAGGCGCCTGTCTGTCTCTGAAGCCGTGCGAGGCACGTGAAGGGGACGCGCCGTGGAACGCCTTCTGGATGTCGTAGCCGCTGTTGAACTTGAGACAATGCGAGGCATTTGTGGCTAACGCTGGACATACAACCGCATGGCGTTCAGCCATCTCCAGGGCTCAACTACCATGCTGTGGAGCAGCTCTTTGTACGGTTTGTGCCATTGGTCGAACCAAACGAGAGGGGCGGCAACCTGAAACAATGCTCGCTTCGTATCCCGGTTGTCCGGTGACACATCCTGGCTCGGCCGGCGGGCGTGGCGTACCCTGATCAAATAAGCGGGGGCATCCTATCCCTGTTCGAACACATGCTGATGACAGTGTCAATGTTGGCCTGGTAGACGCCCACGCCCGCCGAAGCGAGCGGTTTCGGGGGCGTGGGCTGGTTTCCGGCACGGGAGGTACGGTATCTACAGACAAGCATCCAGCAACCTGAAATGCCAAATGCTGGCGTACACGAATTGGCGTGTGCTCGCCATGTGGTTACGGTGTTGAAATCGGGCCTGTATCGTACATTATCCTGTGCGCTGAGGCGGTGTCACTGTTTGTTATCATAAAGAGCTGCGTATTCGAGAGTGGGAGGAGGGTGGGGCTCCAGTTCGAGGAATCGTCTGCGAATTGGATAGTGAAGGGAGCGGCCATCTCCTTCCAGGTCTGTCCGCCGTCCTTGCTATACAGGACAACCTTGCCATCGTTTTCGTCATAGAAGAACGGGAACGGCAGGTACCAGTCGGCGTATCGTTTGCCCATCCCGATCAGGACGCCGTTGACGTAGGTCAGCGCCGGGGTGGAGAACATCCAGCCATCGTTGTCTTTGTCCATCGGGGGAGCCGAGGCCACACTGCTCCAGGTCTTGCCATCCGTGCTTGTGACAATGCGGACACCGCCCAAATCCTCATAGTACTCCACGGCCATGTAATACGTGCTACCCCCTTTCACGATGCGGGGCATGCCGACGTGGTTCCTCGAATTGCCGACCGCTGTCACCCTGCTGCTCCAGGTTACGCCTCCGTCCGAAGATTCTCGGCGCACGATGTTCTGTTGTAACATGTCCATCGTCGTGCCGGCGTAGGAGTAATAGAGTTGCAGTTTGCCGTCGGACGAGATGGCGAACTCGGGCTCCCAGCACCAATTCGTGCCATCCTCAACCGTTGCCAGGAATGTCCAGGAGGCACCCTCATCCGTGCTCTTCCAGACTTTGATGATCTGTCCGGCGGGGGGCTGATTGTTGGGTGTGTCAATGTTGTAGCTGAGCAAGATCGTGCCTGGCGAAATCTCCAAGATGGCGGGAGCGCCAATCCAGGAATACGTCGGATCTGCGAATTCGGTTACGAAGGAGAAGGTTTCCCCATTGTCCACACTCTTGTAGAACCTGAGACGTCCGTCCCATTCAGAATACATGATATTGAAGGCGACCAGCAGTTTCCCGTTGGCGAGCTTGATCGCCCGCGCGTATTCAACGTGATTACTCGGTGATGAGTACAGTGTGTGTCCATAGTTGACGGCAGAAGCGGATGGCGCGAGGAGGGCCAGGGTCACCAACAAGAGAACTATGAAGAAACCAATTCCCTTTCTCATGGCCTGTACCTCCGGATTGTGTGAGTGAGTCTACTTGCACTTGCTCACACCGTATCGCGCTGCGAGCCACGCGCCTCTGTGTCGTAGAGGATACGCCGGGCGTCCCCCGTGATGTAGGCTTCCCTCCTCGCCGTGCCATTGCCCCGGCTATCCGCAGGGATGCTCGCGGGGTTGCGGCGCTTGGGGAAGCCATTGTAACCATGTGAACAGGGTACAGATGGATCATCTCTCAGAGAATGGCTGTGCTGTTCGCCCCGCGGCGCAATGAACAGAGGAGACGAAAAGCTGACTCGGGCGGCGCATGGAGCGCCCAGGCTACTCTGGTAGACTTCCGGGAGAGGCCGCGCTGCCAAGGACCTTCCTGATTGCGCTGCGACAAAGGCCTGCCATCTGCAGAGGATAGCTCGGCGACCAACCGTGTCGGCTGTCTTCAAGGAGCGAGTCACCGAAAGCATTCGTGTCAACAGAGACCGGACCTTTCGCATCAGTCTCTCTTCAATGGGTCGGTCAATAGGTCAGGACTACCTGGATCACTTCACTGGGGTTCTGATCAATCATCTCGTAGGCTTTGGCGACCTGGTCGTAGGGAATACGGTGAGTAATGAGGTTGCCCAAAGATAGTCTCGAGAGAAGCTCCAATACCGTCTGTTTCTTTCGTTCAGGGTCCCACATATGCCTCAGACAGGGATTGACGCTTGCGGCCTGAGAAGACCTGATGATGATGCGGTTGTGGTGAAATTCCTCGGACAAATCCAGATTGTTGCAAGGGCCCTGGTGCCATCCCAGCGTAATGACCGACGTGTCTGGCGCCGCAATGCGAATCGCCTCGTGCAACGCCTTGTCGTTTCCAGAAGCCTCGATGGTGACGTCAGCCCCCCTCCCATTTGTCAATCTGCGAATCTCGTAGGCCACGTCTTCACAAAGAGTAGGGTTGAAGACCGCATCGGCCCCGTTGGCCAGGGCGATCTTGGCACGTTTGTCCAGTATTTCTACGCCGAACACCCTGAAGGCGCCAGAAAGCCTGGCCAACTGAACCAGTAGCTGCCCCAAGACGCCCAATCCGTAGACGACGATGGTGTGCCCCAGCTTGATGTCGGCATCTAATATGCCATTGAAGGTCGTCATCAAATTGGTGAAGAACACCGCGTGCTCTGGCTCTATGCCGTCGGGCAACTTGACCAGGTCGGTTTCCTTTCTCACGATCTGCGATTGGTGGGGCGCGTGAGCGTACACGATATCGCCGACCTGAACAGTGCGCACGGCGGATCCTACCTCGATCACCCTCCCAACGTTGGCATAGCCCATGTACCAAACGCCTGGGTCGCAGCTACGAATGGGATAGGTCCATTTCTCATTCTCCGCTGCGGGTCGGAAAAGACGGACGCTCCCGTCCAGCTTGCGGCGAAAGAAAGGCGCATGACCACGATAGACGCTCATCTCTGTGCCGTGGCTGATGGCAGAGAAGAGAGTCTGCACTCGAACCTCATCTTCTTCGATGGGGGGCGCCTCGATCTCGGAAACGACCAGGCGCCGGGGGCCCGTGTAGGTCATGATCTTCATCTTCATGGCTATTCTCCTCTGGTCAGTTTCGGCCTACGAAATCCCTTTTCGCTCTCTCGATTACGCCGAGCAGCGCTCTTTCCGTGTCCTCGTCTATGTAGATCTTTGGCTCCTGTGCCATGATGGTCTCGTAGACGTCGCGGGCGCGCTCGACATCGGTTTTCCGGCCACCGCTCAGCCACGCGTTGTACATCTCGCGGGAGAACAGTGCAGGCTGCCAGTGCTCTTGGCGGAAGTGGCGGGCGGTGTGTACCTCGCCAATAAAGTTCCCGCCCGGTCCGACCTCTTTGATGACGTCGAAGGCCAGCGTCTCCTCGTTGATCTCAAAGCCGTTTGCCACGCGTTGCAGGGCGCCGGCGTACTCGTTATCAATGATCAACTGAATCGGCGAGCCGATCTCGTCCACCGAGAGGAGGCCCACAGTGCCCAACTGGCGGCTGCCCGCAAGGATAGCGGGGATGGCATTCAGGGCCTTTTGCATGCCTATCTCACAACTGGGCACCTTGGCGTCGCCCAAGAAGCAGTTGGCGTGAAAGGAAGCCCTGAAGTAGCGTGCGATTTGCCCGTAGGCCAGATGTGTCAACGCCAGCTCGGGACGTCCGTATTGGAGGGCGCCTGTCCTGAGGTCTATCACCGTGGCCGAATTCCCCATGCGCAGATACTTCAGTCCGCCAAAGATCCGCGCGACAAAGTTGATGGTCAACTGCTCGGCCAGTTGCAGGGACATCGTGCCGGCGAGGGTGGCCGGGGAGGTGCCGCCCGCGGATAAGATCTGGCCGGGGTAGGCGGGAAGCCCCAGGTCCCAGAAGTATAGAAAGATGCGCAGTTCCTCTCGGCCAAACTGGAGAGGAGAGATCATCTGGAAATCATAGGCCATATAGTCGGAAAGCGGCCGGCCCTGCGCGTCGGCCATAATCTGGCACATCTCGGTGACATAGGGCAGCAATTCGGCCAACTCGACCTTGCCGCACCAGCCCTTGCGCGAGTATTTCCACAGGAGCAGCCGCATGTAGAGCGGCCCGAGTTGCCCCGGAACGTCGGATGCTACCCCCATGCCTCCATAGATGCTGGCGATGTTCGGCAGACTGTCGGCTAGTTGCGTCATCTCGATGACGGTCTGGCACGTGTGCTCCCGTACCTGTCCAGTGCGCGGGTCGGCATAGTATTGGGGGTACGCGCCCGCCTCGAAAAACAGCCGGGTCTCCGGATCGCCCGGTGTCATCGTCCTGAAGGTTGGCGGCGCAGGCTCCGATTCCTCGATAAAGCGTTCCACGACTTGGCGCGGGAAATAGGCCATCTCGGTTTCGAGATTGACCCGCACACCGTGCTCGGCCAATATGGTCAACACTCTCTTGTTCGGTATGCGGACGCCCACCTCCCCCATAATGCGCAAGGCGTGTGCGACGATCAGTTCGATCTCCGATTGGCTCAGGACGTCGGCAGTGCCCAATACTCTCACTTTGTCCACTCCTTCGTTAGTTCTGCGCTTCCAGGAAGAAGAGCTCCATTGTCCGAGCCAATTCCTGCCCCTGCCCATCCTCAAGGACGAGCTCCAATCGGTACAGGCCCGGATGCAAGCCCGCTGTCTCCAGTGCGCCAAGGCGAGTAACCTGGACGTTGCCTGCGACATCCAGGCTTTCGAACCTCTGGTAGCGCGCTACTTGCTCCTCCGAGTCTAGCAGGCGCGCACGCAACAGGGCACCCGTCTGCGTCTGGCCGATGTTGCTGGCAGTGATCTCGATAGGGCGAGTGGCCGTGTGCACGACGCTCCCGTGCAGTCCGGACAGCAGGATCGGCTGGCACAGGCTCCGGGCGACGAAATAGCCCAACTTGGGACTCCCCTTTTCGTCGGTGACGCCCTGCATATAGGTCCATATGTCGAACATGCTCATAAAGTAGAAGCCGGCAAAGTAATCGGGATTCTCGCGCAGGTAGGTAATAGCGCTGCTCAGTTCCACCGCCTGGGCAGCTTGGGTCTCGCGCCAATCGTCCTGGGTGATCTCGCGCCCGTAGAAACTGAGGTCGTCCGTTCTGCGGTCGCGGAACCAGAGTGGGTTGGCGCCCCAGCGGAATCGTCCGTACACGTCCTTGACCTTCTCCGGGTCAGGCAGAGCATCGAAACCGAACTCGGTCAGGATGGAGAGTCGCTGGGCGGCAAACGCCGCTTTGACCCGGTCAATGTACTCCCGGAAGGGACGCAGGGGAGAGGCCATGAACGTGTTGTGAATGTCCCAGTAGGCCAGTTCCAGGCTGTAGACCGGGTAGTCCTCGAGAATGCGCCTCCGCGCCTCTTCTGGACTCATCCCCTTGCTCAGGCCATCCTCGTACAGGTACAGAATCTCTCCAGCAAAGTGCCCGGCCGGCAAGATGGGGCGCGATTCATCCTCCGCTTTGACCAGGCTGTAGACCTGTTCGTACCATTGGAAACGTCGGTAGTGCTTGATCGCCAGCAACGGCTCGTCGCCCATCTCCCAGATGATGATGCTGGGATGATTACGCAAAGAGCGCACCATAGCCTTCACGTCTCTCGAGGCGTACATCTCCATCTCGGGATGGGACAGCCAGACCTCGAAGAAGCCCGCCCAGGCGAGCATGTAACCCAACTGGTCGCAATACTTGGCGATGCGCTTGTAGTGAATGCGCAGGTCGCTTGGCCAGCGCGAGCAGTTGGCTCCCATCTTCTTATGCAATAGGATATCCTTGACGATGGCGTGGTCACTCGGACAGATCTCGGATTCGTTCCAGTAATGGCATACATCGTGGGTGCCCATGACATAGACTTTCTCGTTGTTCAGGTAGTAATTCCCGCCCACGATGCGGATGGTGCGTACCCCGAAGGTCTCGTACAGGTCATCCACCGGCTCGCCGGACTCGTTCTCGAGGACAACGTGCGCCAGGTACAGGTTGGGATGGTGCGGCGACCACAGGGCGGGGTTGTCGACGGTGATACGTACGTCGAGGGATGCCGGCTTCATGGGCAGAAGCTCGATGTCGGCTACTGCTACCTGCACAACGGGGCCTTCCTCGGGCAGCCAGGGGCAGATTTCGAGACGCACCCGGCCCCTGAACCGCTCCCAGGATTCATTGCGCAGGGTGAGCCGGCAGTTGATGGCCGCCCGATGGTCCACTAGAGTTTCGGTGAGCACAAAGATATCTTGCAGGTGAACCCGATGCAACACCTCCAGCGCGACCTCACCGGCGATGCCAGTCCAGGGCTGGTCGTACCAATCCACGCCCAACTCCTCCGGGGTGTAGGGCGCGTTGTAGTAGGAGAGTTGGAAGCCGTTGTAGAACAGCCACGGCCGGTTGGTCACGACGTTCCTGACCCGGACCGCGATGGTGACTCGTCCATCACCGGTCTGGCCCAATTCCTCGGTCACCTCCATCTCGAACGGAAAGAGACCCAGGTGCTGAATCATGACCGGGTTGTCGTTGACCCAGACGTCGCTGGACAGGTTGTTGCTGCCGAAGCGCAGGTAAGCAATCTGATGGGGCTCTAACCTGTCCACGGTGATTGACGTGCGGTACCAGTTGTCAGTCGTGGCGTACCAGATGTCCTGGCTCTTCTCCTGAAGAAAAGGATAATTGGAGTTCCCGTAGCGGATGGGATTCTCGGGGACATCTCGCGTCGAGTGAGGTATGGTTACTTGCTCCCAATCCGTGTCGTCCAGGTTCCTGGCGAAGTACCCCTCCCTCAATCCTCGGTCGTCTGAGTCATGTCGATACCTCCACTCCACTAGAGGAAAGGTCTTGCGGATCTTGGGAAGGGGTACTTCCTTGAAAGCCCGCACCGCGCTCTGAATCTCCGACTCGGTGACGGCTTCATCTGCACAGGCATAGAACCTGTAGGCTGTCTCATAGTACCGGCGCATATACTCCCACTTGCGTTCTGTTTCTAACTCGAAGAGCTCTCGATAGCCATTGGTCACGTTTTGCCTCCGGTGGTTGTACTGGGAAAGGCTCATCCTTTGAGGCCGGTTACGGCGATACCCTCCACAAAGGTGCGTTGAACGAGGAAGAACAGCACTAGTACGGGCACGGTAGTGGCCGTCACTGCTGCCATGAACCACGGGTAGCGCTCCAGATCCGCGCCTTTCCAGTTCACGCCAAAGTTATGGAGGACCAGCGCGATCGTGTACAAGGCCGGGTTATCAAGATAGATGAGCGGCTCCATGTAATCGCCCCAGATCCACCAGAACTGGAACACCATGGCAATCGCCAGCACAGGCTTTGCCAGTGGCAAGACGATCTTCCACAGGATCATGAACTCCGAAAACCCGTCTATACGGGCCGCCTCACGCAGCTCGGAGGGGACGCCCAGGAAGAACTGGCGGAGCAGAAAGATGTAATAAGGCTCCCCGAACAGGTAAGGCACAATGAGTGGGAGGAAGGTGCCCACCCATCCCAGGTGGCTGTAAAAGATGTACAGCGGGATCATCACTACGGCGTAAGGGATCACCATGGTCGAGACGCACAGGAAGAAGAGTGTATCGCGCCCATCCCACTCCAGGCAGGAGAAGCCATAGGCGACCAGCGAGCACGCAATGAGAGAGCCCAGAATGCGGGGGATTGCGATGATCATCGTGTTGGCGAAGGCCCTCCCGATGGGGATGAACGTTAGCCCCTTGAGGTAGTTGCTGAGGAGGATGCGCTCAGGAATGAGGACCGGCGGGATGCGGAATGCCTCCTGGCCCGTCTTGAACGAGGTGGAGACCAGCCAGATCAACGGCAGCGCGAAGACCAGGGAAAGGGTCACGGCCAGGGAGTGTACCCCCACTGCGGTCGCCAACGTCCGAAGCCGCCCGGGTATAGCGTCAAATCGGGCCTCTCCACTAACTGCAGGCATCTTTACACCCTCGCTCTTTCGATTGCCGGCGCCGGAGCTACTCGCCGCCGTAGAACACCCAGCGAGCGGAGGTCTGGTAGATCAGCACCACACACGCTAGGATTATCAAGGCCAGCAGCCAAGCCAGGGCAGAGGCGTAGCCCATCTTGAAGTAGGAGAACGCGTTGCGGTATAGATAGACCCCGTAGAACTCGGTCGCAAAGTTCGGCCCGCCCTTGGTCAGGATCCAGACCACTGAGAAGATCTGGAAGGTGCCTATGACGCCCATAATCGCGTTGAAGAGGATCGCCGGCGTGCACAAGGGCAGGGTGACGTGCCAGAATTGGTTCCAGGTGTTGGCGCCATCTATCTTGGCGGCCTCGTAAAGGGACTGCGGGACATCCTGCAACGCGGCCAGAAAGATAACCATCGCGCCGCCGCACAGCCAGTAGTGAATCAGCAAGAGCGACCGCTTGGCCCACTGCGGGTCTGCCAGCCATGGCACCGGATTCACCGCCAGCAGGCCGAGCAGGTAGTTCAGCAAGCCGACGCGCACGTTAAAGATCCAGCGCCACACGTAGCCGGTGGCCACGACCGGGATGATGACAGGCAGGTAGAAAATCGCCCGAAAGAGAGACCTGAATCTGAGCTTCTTCATGTTCAGGAACAGGGCCAATGCAAACGCGATGAGCAGTTGGCCCGACACCCCGAAGAATACAAACCAGATGGTGTTGCTGAGCGATTTGCGGAAGATATGGTCCGATGCCATGGCCCTATAGTTATTGAGGCCAATCCAAATCGGCGGCCTGACGATGTCGTATTGGGTGAAACTGTAGTAAAGAGAGGCAGCGATCGGGTAGATCGTGAAAACGGCGAGGCTGATGAGCCATGGGCAGATGAATATCAGTCCTTTGGTCAACCGCTTTCGCCTGCTGGAAGTCCACCGCGAGTGATGTCTTACACTGGCCATAGGAACATTGCCTTTCTGGTTGGGCTACGAGGCCAGTTCGCGCCCGCCCTGACAGCCTGGGCCTGACTCGCCTAGTTTACCAGGCGTTCCGGGTGAGTTCTCAGCACAAGACTGAGTGGAGATTGGCGCAAGCTCGTGGCTTGCGCAGTGGGACGAGCCGCGAGGCTCGTCCCACTGTACGCGTTGTACTGGAAACTAGCCTCGCAGGAGTTTCGCGAGCTCCTCCTCGCACGCTTTCTGTGCTTGCTGAAGGGCTTCCTCCGGCTCTTTGCCGTCGTAGATTACGGCGTTGGCCGCTGCCAGGAACTGGTTGAACTGAAAATCCCAGCCCAGGGGGCAGTTCTGAACGTTGGAGTACAGTTCGTCCGCCTCCGCAATCGAGCGCACGTAAAAGTCGAGGCCCGGGTATTTCCTGACGTCCACTTTCTGTAGGAACGATTTTGTCCAGCAGAACCCGCCGGCCATGTCGAAGGCGATCTGATTGGCGTCGTCGGAGGCGAGGAACTCCATGAACTTGAACGACGCCGCGGGCGCCTTCGCCGGCTTGGGCAGGAAGCACCCTGTTGGCAGGGACGATTGCACTTTGACGCCCTCGCGGTTGTCCGGCACCGGCACCCACGCGTAAGCGAACTCTTGTCCTTTGGCCGCTTTGTGGAACAGCTCGCCCGGTGTCCAGTAGCCGTTGATGTGCATTCCCTGCAGCCCCATGCACATGCTGCTATCGGGCTCCAGCCAGCCGCCGAAACCGGCGCGGAACGATTCAAAGTTCACTGCGCCGTACTCTTTGATCCAGTGGGCCAACCAGCGGATCGGCTCTGCCAATTCGAGCAGGTGGAAGGTCTTGGTTTCTGCATCCCACCAGTTGATTCCCCACAAGGCGCCGTAGTTGTAGAACCCAGCGCCAATCGTGCCGTCCAGAGGGTCGAACCCGATCTGGGAAAGAACCCCGCCCTCGCCCACTTTGGTCATCTTCCTGGCCCAGTCGAGCATCTCCGTGAGCGTCTGGGGAGGATTGTCCGCGTCCAGGCCGGCCTCTGCTGCCAAGCCCTTGTTGATGATGAGAGCCATGTCCACACCCGCCTCGCCTGCCGGAATGCCGTACTGGACCCCATTCCATCTGAAGGCTTCGAGCATGGCCGGGTAGTAGTTGTCTGGCCTGATGGCACTGCTGGATGCAATCATGTCGTCGAGTGCCAGCACCTGGTCGCGGGGCACAAGCTGCGAGCCGGTAAAGTCGAGCAGAACGTCCGGTGGGTTACCCGCGGCGAAGGCTGCAAGCACCTTCTGCCATTCCCCGCTGGTCGAAGTCGCCTCGACCTGGATGTGAGGGTTCTGCTCCTGGAAGGTCTGCGCGATCTTGGTCATAGCCTCGCCCCAAAACCCTCCCCAGTAGAACCAAAAGCGGATGCTTGCCGTTTCCGGAGGGGGCTCGGTGGCGACGGCTGCAGCGGTGGGTTCGACAGGTGTCGCCGGAGTCGTCGCAGGGGGCTTGGGAGTACACGATGCAAAGGCCCAGGCGCCGCCGGCGAGCGCGGCCAGTCTCAAGGACTCACGGCGGGATATTCTTTTCAGGCTCATGCTTGACCTCCTTTTCCAGCTGGACGAGGCGGCTTGCCTATGGGGAAGCAAGATGTGAAGAAGGACTCTACGCCTTTCTGTCCATAGGCACCTCCTTCTGGCTGGTCACAACTCTGGCCAGTTCCACGAACTGGGTCAGATTGCGCGATTGGTCTGGGTTGACGCCTTTGGCAAGCGCCCGGTAGTAGGCCATCAACTGCAGGACCGGCAGGTACAGCAGGCCCAGGATAGGGTCAGGCCAGTCGCAACCTATGGGGATGTGAAGTGTCGAATCCCCGGTGGCCCAAGCCGAATCCGGCGTCACGGCCACCGTGAGCGCAGCGTGCTTCGTGGTGTATTCGCGCATCACCTGCGCCTCGTACGCCTGTCCCGCTCGACTGCACAACCCCACGACCAGCGACTGTGCGCCGATGATAGATTTGGGGCCGTGGCGGGATTCGAGGAACGGGAAGCACATCACTTCGGAGAGGCTCATCTCCATCATCTTGAGAGCGCCGTCCAGCGCAATGCCATAGTGGGGGCCGGAGCCGATGACAAAGATGTTCTTGATTTCTCTGTCCAGAATACCGCGAATGACCGGCTCCGATTGTCGCACAACCTTGTCGACGAGAGCCGGTGCCTGCTCCAGTCTCCCAAGGATGGCGCCCTGCCTGCCGATCAGTGCACACATCATCTGAGCCGCCAGGTACATGGCCGAAAAAGACCTCGTCTGCGCCAGCGTCTCTTCCATGCCCTGTGGCAGCGAGATGGTGAGGCTCGACAGTTTCGCCATGGGCGCTTCGGAAGCGCATGTGATCAAAACCGTGCGCTTGGGAAACCTTCGCTCAAAATCCTCTATCGCCCAGAGCGTCTCGCTCGTTCTGCCCGAGCGCGATATCGCTACTAAGAGCGGCCTCTCGGAGCGTGCGGAATGGAAGCGGTAGGGAAACTGGACGTATTCCGAGGCCGTCGCGGCCTGGACGGGCACCCCCAGCGTGGACTGCCAGTAGTAGGCCACGGACTTGCCGACGTAGTAAGGCGACGTGCACCCTATGAACAGGACTTCGTCCGGCTGCATCCCCTGATAGAATGAGACGATGTCGTTCTTTCGAGAGTAGATGGCGCTGATACACGCCGCCAGTGTCTCAGCCTGCCTTGTGATCTCAAAGTAGCACTTGTATGGGTGCGGCATCGAGACCTCCTCGAAGTATCGCTCCTGCTCGGACGGTAACCTGCGGCAAGAGGGACTGGACGTCATCCCACCGGCAGTCGGCTGTGCCCTCGGTGCGCACCACCGCCGCCGCCGTCGCGGCGGCCCAACGCAGCGCCGTGGGCCAGTCGTCACGCTGAGATAGCCGCCAGGCCAGCGCTGCTGAAACGGCGTCACCAGCGCCGGCGGCATTGACCACCTCCTGGGGCGGCGCAGCTGCCTGGAAAACGCCTTGTTCCGTGAAGGCCAGCACGCCTTCCCTGCCGCAGGTGATCACCAGATTGGAGATACCGTACTGGCGGAACACCTGCTGGCCGGCGAGCCGCAGTTCCGCCAACGTCCTGGCTGGGCTGTCGAAAGTCCACCCGAATTCCTCTACGTTCACCTTGACGATCGCCGGGCGGTAGGCAAGTGTGTGATGAATGATCTCCCGGCTCCCGTCAATCAGGAAGGGCTTTCCCGCTTCGCCCGCCATCCGCGCCAACTCGCCGCAGAAACAGGCCGGTAGGGACGGCGGGATAGAGCCGGCGCAGATCACCCAATCGCTCTCTTCCAGCTTGCGCTGATACGCGCGCAGGAATTGGTCTGCGTGCTCTGGTCGGATGAGCAGTTCACCCACTTTGACGTGGCTCACCCGCCCCGTGCGAGATTCCGCCAGTACGTAGATCATCCGAGTCTCACCCTCCACCCAGACCGGCTCGGGCGTGATCCCGTAACGCTCCAGAAGTCGGATCAGGAGGTGGCCGTTCTCGCCGGCTACAAAGACCTGTCCGACGGTTTCGACCCCTAGATGCCTCAAGACGACCGAGGCATCCAGCCCTTTGCCGCCGATGCTGACGACTTCTTTCTTCGCCACCATTGGGAGGCCGGGGGTGAATTCTTGGATCAGGAGCACACGGTCGATGCCGGAATTCAGGGTCAGAGTGAGGATCATGCAATACTCACTCGGGCATCAACTTCTGGGCCAGGATACACCAGGCGTTGGTGTTGACGCGCTCCACCGCGTCAAGGCATAGCAAAAGATCGTGCGAGACGGCGAACACCCCGTGTTTCGGCAACAGGAGGACGGCCGCGTGGCGGCGGATGAGGGACTCTTTTCCGACCAGAGCGTCCCTGACACTTTCGGCCAACTCCTGGCTGTGTGAGGGCGCGAAGGGGATTGCGTCGATCACGCCCAACTTCTCGGTGGCTTCCAGTACCGGTTCCATTGCCCTTCCGGCCGCGCAGAACGGCAGCACGTGGGACGGGTGGGCGTGGATGATCGCCGACGCGTCTGGGAAACTCCGGTAGACCAGCAGGTGTGCTCTTCCCTCTCTAGAGAAATCCTTGTGGGTGAGGATTTCGTCACTCGCGATCGGGGCAGAGATGATGGTGGGGGGGTCCACGTTCCACAGTTGCCGGGCACCGCTATAGCGCGGGGTGATGTACATCCGATCCCCCACCCGCATGCTGATGTTGCCGCCGCACAGGTCCGTGAGCCGCCGCTCGAACAAGATTCTGCCCACGAGGGCGATCAGTTCCTCAGGAGGCGCGTTCTGGTACATGATTCACCCTATGAAATCGGCCACTGCACCGATCACGCCGGTCTCGCCGCTCAGCTCGCCAAGGACTATGTCGTCTTTCGTGAAGCGATGGCCCGACACGCTTTCGTACGACCGGCAATACCCGCCCATCAGGTTCTCGAACCGCTCTCTCGCCGCCGCGAGCAGTACCTCCCCAGCCTTCGCCGTCCCGCCGGTCAGCGCGATACGGTGCGGGACGAAGATTGGGAATAGCGAGGCCAGCAGTTCGCCCGTGTACATCCCGATTTCGCGCATTACCGGGACCGCTACCGGGTCTGAGCCGTTTGCAGCGCCCTGGATGATCTCGGCGGCGCTCCTCGGCACGCGGTATACCTCGCGCGCCAGGCGTTCGATGCCGGCTACGCCGATCAACGCCTCCGCGCACCCGCGGCAGCCAGCGGTACACTGTGGGCCGCCCGGCCTCAGCAGGATGTGGCCGGTATCTCCAGCGCACCCGCCCGTGAAATCGAGGGGCCTGCCGTCTACCATCACCCCGGCGCCCAATCCCGTCCCCATCGCCAGGCACATGAACCTGCGGCATCCCCGCCCGCTGCCGAATCTGTACTCGGCGAGGGTGTGGGCCGTCACATCGTCGCGAACGACCACCGGCAAGCGAAATTCATCTTCGATCAGAGCCTTGAAGTTGAAATCGTGCAGCGCCGGCGCGTTCATGCAGAAATACGGCCCGGTCCTGCCTTTGTTGAGCCAGCCTAGAAAAGCGAGGCCGATTCCCAATACAGGGCCGCCGGCTTGGTGCAGAGCATCTCGCATTGATGAGAGCAAGACGGCGATGAAACGCCGCGGGGACTCCGGCGCGACCCGGGTCGCGAGCTCGTGGAGATAGACGACCTCCCCCGCCTGGCTTACGAGCCCCACCTTGGTTCGCGAGCCACCGATGTCCACCCCCAACGCCACTGAGCCGGCTGGCGGCGCCTGATCGAGCGGCTTTTCTTCACGCCACAATGACATCAATTCCTTGTTCTGAAAGGGCACAAATGATCTCCCGCGGCGTCTCTTGGTCGGTGACGATTTTGTGGACTGCGGAGAGAGGACAGACCTGGGCGGTCGAAATCCGGTTGAACTTGGTGTGGTCCGCGACGATGATCACTTCCCTGGCGGTGGCCAGAATCTTCCGGTCGGTCGAGATCTCGGGAATAAAGTCGTTGCTCAAGCCATAGTGGAGGTCAATAGCGCGGATGCCAAAGAGCACCTTATCGGGGCGAATCGCACTCAATGCCTCTTCGACCAGATGGCCGTACATCGAATTTTCGCTGTGGCGAAAGATGCCACCGAGAATGATCAGGTGGATGTCATCCCGCTCGGCCAGGACGTTGACCACCAGCAGTGAATTGGTGATCACAGTCAGGTTCCTGAGCGCCGGCAGCCGTCTGGCGACTTCCATCACCGTCGTGCCGCTTCCCAGAAAGACCGTCTCGTTGTCGTTGATCAGCCGTGCCGCCGCCTCGGCAATGCGCGCCTTCTCCTCCGCCTGTTCGGCGCTTCGGAGCATCACGGGCATTTCAGGAGGCGCCTTACTGATGAGCCGGGCGCCGCCATGGACGCGTTCTACGATCCCTCTCTGCGCGAGACGGTCGAGATCCCTCCTGGCGGTAGCGATGCTAACGCCGAAGGTCTTGCTGATCTCGTGGATGCTGACGAGAGGTTTGTGCCTGAGCAGTCGTTCTATCTGAGCGCCACGATCGTATGTCTTCATCGCTCACCATTATATCACAATTCTCACAGGATTGCAAGAAGAGTGAGCGGATGGTGATGCGTTACTGCAATCATTAGACAGTGATAGGGACAGGAATGAGGAGCTCACTACCCGAGATCCTCAGATCACGAGTCGCATCATCAACAGGAGATCGTCAGGGCTATCCTCTCCCCGTTCAGCCAGGTACCGCCGCAGCGCCTGGCGTGCACGTCGACTCAGCCGGAGACCCCGCGCCAACCCGCTCTTCCCCCTGCGCACGATTACTGCTCCATCCCCCAGGTCCATGTCTCTCCGCAACAGGTTGCAGGACTCACCCGCGAAGGCCCGTGTCGACGCGTATCCGCATGATGGTCTTATCGCGATTGGTGGCGGGACGGCGTACAGGTACCCGCGGCAGCACTCGGGCGTGAACCCTTTGGCCCGCGACTCAGTCGCGCCTCAACAGCGCGAGTGCCGGCTACGTCGTGCCGGCAAGCGGGCCTGTCGCACTCGCGTGGGTGCGCCTCGCCGGGTGGGGGCCTCCGGTAAACAGGGTGGCAGGTCTTGTCCCGCCGCGCCCCGAAGGCGAGCCCTCGGGCGCGCGTGACGGTCTCGTAGACAGCCTGCAGGGCGCTCGGGCGGCCCTTGCATGGCCCTGTGACGGGTGCCAGCACCGACGTGGCCGGTGTCGCCCCTCACAGTATCAGCATCGCGTCGCCAAGGCTGTAGAACCGATAGCGCCGGCGGACCGCCTCCTCGTAGGCGCGGAGGATCAGCTCCCGCCCGGCAAAGGCCGAGACGAGCATGAGCAGGGTGGAGCGTGGGAGGTGAAAGTTGGTGACCATGGCGTCGACGACGCGAAAGCGGTAGCCGGGGTAGATGAAGAGGCCAGTCCATCCCTCAAAGGGGACGACGGGCTCGCCGGCACCCTGCGCCTCGGCCTGCGCCGCCGCGGTCTCGAGGACGCGCACGCTGGTCGTGCCGACAGCCACAACGCGCCGGCCCGCAGTGCGGGTCTCGGCGATGGCCAAAGCGGCCGCTTCGTCGAGCCGGCACCACTCGCGGTGGATGACGTGCTCCTCGACCCGCTCCTCCTGCACCGGCCTGAAGGTCTCGAGCCCGATGTGGAGCGTCACGAGGGCAAAACGCACGCCCTGCGCCTGCAGCGCCTCCATCAGTCGTGGGGTAAAGTGCAGGCCGGCCGTCGGCGCGGCGACCGATCCCCGGACGCGGGCGTAGACGGTCTGGTACCGCTCGCGGTCGGCGAGGGGATTGTGGATGTAGGGTGGCAGCGGCACCTCGCCGAGGGCATCGAGCAGGTCGTCGACCGCGGCGGAGAAGCGGATCAGCCGGCCGCCGGAAGGCGTCTCACCGACAACCTCGGCCTCGAGGGGCTCCCTGGGTCCGGCGGCGGGAGATGCCTCGATCCGCAGCCGCGTGCCTGTGCGGGCCCGCCGCCCGCCGACGAGGGCCTCCCAGGTACAGGGATCGTGCCGGGTCAGCAGCAGAATCTCTACCCGCCCGCCGGTCGGGACTTTGCGCGCCTGCAGGCGTGCGGGGATGACCCGGCTCTCGTTGAGCACGAGCAGGTCGCCGGGGTTCAGGTACTCGCCGAGGTCGCGGAAGTGCCGGTGCTCGAGGGAGCCGTCCGCGCGGTGCACGACCAGCAGGCGCGAGGCGTCCCTCGGCTCGACCGGGGTCTGCGCGATCAGCTCGGGGGGGAGCTGATAGTCGAACTCGGCGGTCTTCACTGCCGGCTGTGTCGGTTGAGGCCCAGCCAGAGGGCACCGATCAGGCAGCCGACGGCCAGGGCCCCTACCGTGCTCACGGCGAGGGTAAAGGCGCTGACAAGGACCAGCAGGTTCCGCCCGGGGCGCGCCCGCTCGAGCCAGACCACGATGAAGGGGCTGAAGGAGGTGATGATGTAGGTGACAAAGAGCCCACTGAACCCGGCCAGCGCCAGCACGCTGGTCAGATCGCGCCGGTGCACGACCAGCGCGAGGCATACCGCTACCCCGCAGCCGAGGGCGAGGAGCAGCGGCGTGTTGACCAGAGCCGACGAAAGCAATGTGACACGGACCATACGCATCCTGCGATCGAGCCACCCGGTGTGGCGGCCAAGCGCCATCGGCGCGACCGCAGCCGGATTGTAGCAGAGCAGGCGCCCTTTGGCAAAGAGAGTGGGCGGAACGCCTCTTTTCGTGACTTGCCAAATCTTATCCCCCATGCTAGAATGCCGCAAGCTCCCGGAGGGGTGTGGGCTCGGGGTTGCGTGCTCTCGTCTCGTGGCCCGGCTCCTCCCGTGGGACTGCCCTCAGGCCGGGGCGTCGCCCGCTACAGGGGATGCGACCGGCGCGGAGGTGGTCTCACACGGTCGGTGTCCCAGACCGTTGTCTATCTGCTATCCTCGGGTCGACTTGTTCATCCAGTACCTTAGCACGTCTTGATACTCAGGGGGTATCCTTCCCTGCCACAAGCCACTCACCCAGAGCCCCCTGCCGATCTTCCCGAAAGGAGTGGACACCAGACGATGGGGGAAGCGACTTCGGCCTGGAGAGAGCGGCTTATAGCCGCACTGCGAGACCCCAGGGTGGAGCGGCTCATCAGGTATGGCCTGGTACCGGCGCTCCTGGTCTGTAGCCTGTGGCTGCCGCCGGTCTCTCTGGGGGTGCGGCTGTTCCACACCGACTGTCCCCTGATCACGGCCAAGGGCGGTACGGTGCAGGAAAGCAATGGTGCACAGCTCGCCGTCGCGCCGGGTGCACTGAGTGGCCGCCTGAGGCTGCGGCTCCGGGCGGTCGAGCCGGCCAGCAAGCAGGCCAGCCGCGGTGCGGTGGCACAGGCGCTCAAGTCGGTGCCGGCCGGCCTCGAGGTCCGTGGGCCCCTCTACCAGGTGGAGGCCTACGGCACCCGCCCCAAGGAGGCTGACTTTAAGGCACCCCTCCCCTCGGGCCTGTCCGGCCCGGACGCGCTTGACCTCTACGCCTGGACGGGCAAGGACTGGCAGTTCCTTCCCAGCCGGGTGACAGATGGGGCCCAGGTGCAGGCGGCCCTTTCCTCGCTGCCGCTTCTGCTCGCCGCTATGGAGGCAAAGCCACAGGCCGTGGCCGTGGGCGTCGATGCGCCCGATGGTGCCGCGGTAAACGCCGCTCCGCTGGACCTGGCGAGCAAGCTCTACGTGGCGGGCCTCACTCTGGTCGAGGATGGCACGGTGCGCGGCGAGGTCTCCCTCGACACGGCGCCCCAGCAGCTGCTGGTGTTGCCGGTCCTCAGCAACCGCGTCAACGGTGTCGCCCGGACGGACTGGGTCGCCAACATCATCACCCGTTCCGAGCCGCGTGCCGCCCATATCCGGGCTATTGTCGAGGCGGTGAGCAAGGGCGGCTACCGCGGCGTGAGCTTGCAGTATGAGGGCCTCGATAGCGCCCTCAAGGGCTATTTCTCGACCTTTGTCGCCGAGCTGGCCGACGAGCTGCACCGGGCCGGCAAGGTACTGGCGGTGCGGATCGATCCGCCGACACCTGCCGCGGTCGGTACCTGGGACACGGCGGGCTATGACTGGGCGGCCCTTGGCCGTGCGGCCGACCTCGTCCGCCTGCCCGCGCTCCGTGACCCGAACGCCTACGCGCCGGGCGGTGCGATGGAGGGGTACCTGCGCGAGGCCGTGCGGCAGATCAACCGGCAAAAGCTCGAGCTGGCCCTGAGCGCCAGTTGCTTCGAGCAGGTTGGTGAGCAGTTCCGTGCCCTCTGCTACGGCGATGCGCTGTCTCTCGCCAGCAAGGCCGTGGAGGCCGGAGAGGATAACGTCGTCCTCCCGGGCGAGACGGTCGACCTCCGCGTGGCCAACCTGGCCTCCGGACTCGTGGAGGACCCCGCCAGCGGCCAGCTCTGCTTTGCCTTCAGGGATGATACCGGTGCCGAGCACAGGGTCTGGATCGAGAACTCGAGCAGCATCGAGCGCAAGCTCGCGCTGGCCGGCCGGTACCTGATCCGCGGCGTGGCCGTCGAGGACCTCGCCGGCACGGCCAACGACGCACAGATCTGGGACGTAGTGCGGGCAGCTGCGAGCACCACGCGGCGCAGCGCGCCCATAGCCTCCCGCGGGGGCTCGCGCTATAGCGTCGTGTGGTCGGTGCGGACCAAAGATGGCGAGCTGGTCGAGCAGGCGGTGAGCCCGGCGGACAAGCCCACCTTCAGCTGGACCGCCGAGAACCCCGGCGACTATATCGTGAGCGTGGCCATCTCCGAGGACGGCGGCAAGACGACCGTCGGCCAGCCCGGCAACCTGGAGGTCCTCGTGCCCACGCCGACGCCGAGCCCGACGCCGACCCGTCCGCCGACGCCAACGCCCAAACCCAAGCCGACGGCCGCTCCGGTGTCTCAGCCTCAGACGTCGCCGCCGCCGCCGGCACGGACGGTCGGCCTGCCCTTTGACTATGGCATCCAGGTCGACATGGTGACCGACCTGAACTATGACCGCATCCTCGGCAACGTGCAGGCTCTGGGATTCCGCTGGATCAAGCAGCAGGTGGAGTGGTTCCGCTACAACCCGGCGCCGGGGCAGTACGACTGGGGCCGCCTTGACGCGATCGTCGACGCCTGCTCTGCCCGCGGCATCAAGATCCTCTTCAGCGTGGTCAAGGCCCCCAACTGGGCGCGGCCGGGCGATGACGACAAGAGCGTGGCCGGCCCGCCGGCCGATCCGAACACCTACGCCGAGTTCATGCGGCAGATGGCGGCGCGCTACAAAGGCCGCGTGCAGGCCTACGAGATCTGGAACGAGCAGAACCTGTGGTACGAGTGGGGTGGCCATGGGCACCGGCTGAGCGCCGCCAAGTACGTGGAGCTCCTGCGGGCCGCCTACCATGCCATCAAGTCGGTCGATCCGGGGGCGGTCGTCGTCAGCGGCGCCCTGACGCCGACCGGCTGGAACGACGGCGATACAGCGATCGATGACCGGGCATACCTGCGACAGATGTACGATGCAGGCCTCCGGTCGGTGTGCGACGCTGTCGGCATACACCCTTCCGGCTACAATAACCCACCGGATGCCGACTGGCGGACCTGGAGCGATCCGAGGACCTCGCGTTGCAAGGGGCACCCGAGCTACTTCTTCCGCTCGATGATGGAAGAGTATCGCGCCATCATGGTGCAGTACGGCGACGGCTCGAAGCGCCTGATCCCGACCGAGTTCGGGTGGGCATCGGTGGATGGCCTCGGCGTACCGCCGGCCCGGGGCTATGAGTACGCGGCCGACAATACCGCGCAGGAGCAGGCCGACTTTATCGTGCGTGCCTTCCAGATGGGACGGAACTGGGGGTTTGTGGGACCCATGTTCCTGTGGAACCTGAACTTTGCGCCCCTCTGTGGCCCGCAAGACGAAAAGGCTGCCTTTGGCATCGTGGACCCGGGATGGGGGCCGCGCCCGGCCTTCCATGCCCTGGCGAACATGCCCAAGTAGGCGAGGAGTGCCGCGGCAGATCGGGAACTCGTGAGAGAATCGGGCGTGGAGCCTGGCTCGCCCGCGGTGGCAGCCGGCTCCACGCCTGCTAGTGGAGACGAAAAGTGGAGACCATGCGTGCGCGAAGGCGATGGCAGGCAGCCGCTTGCTGCCTGACCTGTGGTGTGCTCGTCCTGCTCGTGGCGCTGACCGGGTGCCGTCCCGCCACACCGACGCCGGGGAGCGAAGCCACCTCTACGCCCCGGCCGACCTTTACGGAGGCGGCCACGGCGACCGCCACATCGGCAACGACAGCGGAGACGGCTACCCCAGCGGAGCCGGCGAGCACGCCGACTCAGATGCCGGTCGCGGCCAACACCCCGACTTTGGCATCGCCGACGACCGAGCCGCGGTCGCCACAGGTCGTTCGGCTGCGCTCGCCCGAGTATGGGATGCAGTGCTTCCTCTGGTACAAGCCCGAGGTCGCCTCGCGGGACGTCCAGCTGGTCAAGCAGGCGGGGTTTGGCTGGATCAAGCAGGGCGTGGGCTGGCGCGACGTGGAGCTGAGCAAGGGCGCCTACAACTGGGTGCAGCTGGATGACATCGCCAAGTGGATCGGCGAGCAGCAGCTCAAGATCATCCTGCGGCTTGACCATCAGCCCCAGTGGGCGGGCGGCGGCTACCCGACCAACGGCCCGCCGGACAACTATGAGGATTTCGGCGATTTCTGCTATGCCCTCGCCAGCCGCTACAAGGGCCGCTTCCAGGCCTACGAGATATGGAATGAGCCCAACCTCGCGCGAGAGTGGGGCGGGCGGCGGCCCAACCCCGCCGAGTACGTGCGCCTGCTCAAGGTCGCCTACCGGCGCATCAAGCAGGCCGACCCCAATGCCATCGTCGTCAGCGCCGGGCTGACCCCTACGGGCACCAACGATGCCAACGCCATGCCCGACGACCTCTATCTGCGGGGGATGTACCAGGCGATGGGCGGCTCGAGCGACGGGTACTTTGATGCGCTCGGCGCGCACGCCCCGGGGTACAAGGCGCCGCCGGAGGCCAGCCCCGATGAGGTCGCCGCGAACCCCAACCTCGGCGGGCAGCGCTTCTTCTGCTTCCGTCGGGTGGAGGACCTGCGCCGCATCATGGTCGAGTATGGCGATGAGGAGAAGCAGATATACATCCTCGAGATGGGCTGGACGAGCGACCCCGTCCATCCCAGCTATGCCTGGCACGCGGTGACGGAGGAGCAGAAGGCGGACTATCTGGTGCGGGCCTACAAGTATGCCAAAGAGCACTGGGCACCGTGGATTGGGCTCATGTCGCTGATCTACATTGTCGACCCGGCCTGGACGGAGCAGGACGAGCAGTACTGGTGGGCCATCACCTACCCGGCCTGGCCCGACTTTAAGCCACGCCCCGCCTATGAGGCCCTGAAGGCCATGCCGAAGTAGGAGGGCGGCGTTCTCCGCATAGATGCAGGGGGCCGGCACCCGAAGTGGTACCGGCCCCCTGCTGACTCCCCGGGCTGCCCCGCGAGCGCCCTGGTCGCGCCCATGGAGCAACCGGATGCCTCCAAGATCGGTGAGCGGTTTCGGGGTGAGGCAGGCTGCCGGGGGCGCTCTGCCGGCAACCGGGCCTAACGCTTTGCGCGAGCCCGGTGCAGGACCTTTTGTTGGGGGTCTGGCGGGTTGGCGCGTCTGGCCGCCCCGCGGGGCGGCCAGACGCGCCAACCCGCCAGACCCCCGTCCTAGGGTAGGGCCGGGTTGTGGCTCAGCGAGACACCCGGCTGCAGCCTGGGCAGTAACGCAACTTGGAGGCACCCGAGTTGCGGAGGTGCACTCCCTTTGCACCACCGCCCCCGCGGGTGTATGATATGCGGAGTAGCGCTTCTCCTCATGGGCGGCGGTCGCGGGCGCCGTGAGGCGCGGCAGGGAGGGGTGATGATCCGCAGAGTAGCGCTGGGAGTGCTCATCCTGGCCGCGCTGGCCGGCTGTGCCCGCAGTCGCACGCCGGTACCAACCGGCCCGGCGACCGCCGCGACCACGCCCGGCGCCGCTTCCGCCTTTCCGACCGCTGACCCAACCGGTCGCCTGCCACGCATCCTGGCCGAGGTCTCCCTCGCCTTGCCGGGTGGCGACGTGTACCAGCCGCAGGCGGCAGGCTGGACCGACTCCGGCCAGTGCGTGGTGCTGGGCATCGGGCACCCGGGGCTGGGTGTTGAAGTGCCGCGGCTCTTGCTCCTCGACCTGGCGAGCGGAGCCCGTGGCCCGGCCTACGACCTGCCGGGCCGCAGCGCGACGGGCCTCGCGGTCGGCGGGACGCGCGCCTTTGTGGCCTACGAGGACGAGGCGTACCGCACGCACCTTGCCGCCGTCGACCTCGGCACGGGACGCATCCTGGCCGACCTCCCCGTGGAATATATGCTGTCGGAAGCGACGCTTGCCGCCGGCCCGACAGGCCCTCTCTACTGCCAGACCCCAGACCGAGTCGAAGCCCGCGACCCCGCGACCTTGGAGGTTGTGCGCAGCGTGGCCTACTCGGCCGGACCGGGCCTGCGCCGCCTCGTCCTCGATGCGGCGCACGGGCGCCTCTTCGTCGCGGCAGGCAGCCTCATCCTCGCCTACCGGACGCCCGACCTCTCGCTGCTGTGGGAGGCTCCGCTGCCCCAAGGGCAGCTGACGCACCTCGCAGCGGACCGCAGCGGCCGTCAGCTCCTGGTGCGGTGGGAGAACTATGTCGTTGACCAGACCATCGTGGGCCTTCTGGCCCTGGACGCAGAGACGGGCCGACCCATTGGGGCTCCCCGAGCCCCGGAGGGTATGGCCTGGGACCTGGTCGGGGCCGACTGCGACGCGGGCTATCTCTACTTTGCATCACCGGGAGGCGACACCCGCCTCTGGCAGGCGCGCTTCGATGGAGTGCCCACTGGCGTGCAGACCACCCTCGCCGGCTATGCGCGCCTCGGCCTCGACCCGCAGGGGCGGCTGCTCGCCGTGCTGGGGGATACCCATGAGCTCATCGCCCTGGACCCGGCGACACTCGAGGTCGCTGCGCGCGGCATCACCGGCATCGAGATCCGCCACCTGGTCGTGGATGCGGCGCACGAGCGCGCCTACCTCAACGACTCGGCGGGCCGGGTCCACGTGCTCGACACGCGCGACTATACGCTCCGCGCGAGCCTTCCCGCCGGCACAGGCGAGCCCATCGGCACAGGGCCGCTGACTCTCGACCCGGAGAACGGCCTGCTTTTTGTGGCGCGCAGGGACCGGATCTGGGGTGGAGCAGCGTCTCACGATGAGATTGCCGTCCTGCGCGTCGACCCCCTCGCCGTGGCCGGGGTAATGACCGGCGGTAACTGCGTAGCCGTCGACAGCGCCGGGCATCGGGCCTTCGTCGGCTGGCGCGCGCAGGGACCTGCCGATCCCCCCGGCGAGGTACAGGTCTGGGATACGCGGACCTTCCGGCGCCTCGGCACCATCCCTCAGCGCGGCGCGCCGGCGTACAACCCGCTCCGCGACGAGGTCTACCTCTGCGACTATTCCGTGCACATCGTGGATGGCAAGACGCTGCAGGTCACGGGCGACCTGACGCCCGACATCGCCGGGCAGCCTGTCCCGTGGTGCAGCGGCTGCCTGCGGGCCGAGAGCGTCTCCGTCGATCCGGCACAGGACCTCGTTGTCGTCGACCTCACCCTGCTCTCTACCGGAGGAGGACCGGGGCCGCTTCCCGAGCCGCGGACCTTCTCGGCACGCACCCTGCAACCGGTGACCCACACGGCGACCATCCTTGGAGCCGGAACCGGCGGTGAGCTGGTCATCTGCCCCGCCTCCGACGGCATCGTGTACGAGAGCCGGCGCTATGCCCGCTACGTCCTCTTCGAAAGCGTCGTGGCCTACCCGGTAGGATCAGCTGAGCCCCTCTCATATCCGGAGGGCCTCGGGCTGGACCTCTACCTGCCTGGAAAGGATGTAGCCCTATCCTTCCTCCGGCCTTATATCCTGGCCTATGACCCGCGACCGGGCCACTGGGAGCCGCTGGGATGGATACCCTATCAACCCATCGGCGCTGTCGATCTGGCCGGCCGGCGCCTGTATGCCTGGGAGGGAGCGCGCCTGAGGGTGCTCAGCTTCGATGGGGGGCAGCCGCTCCCGCCGGTGCGGCCCCGGCCATGGCCGGAGAGCGAGCCGCTCGGCAGCATCGAGGAGATCCACCCCTCGCCGGCCTTTGCGCGCGACCGGACGGTCTTTGTCGTCGCCGCCGGCCACATCCTGCGCTCGACGGATGGGGGCGCGACCTGGGTCGCGCTGCAGGGGCTGCCCTCTGCGGTCTGGTGGACCGTCCCGAGCTATCACTTGGCCCTGTCGCCGGATTTCGAGCACGACCGGACTCTCTTTGTCGGCGGGAACGCCGGGGCGTCCACCGGCCTGGGCGTCTGGCGATCGCAGGATGCCGGGGACACCTGGCAGCCGGTCTGGCAGGGCCTGGAGCATCTCCGCATTGATCGGCTGGCCATCTCTCCTCGCTTTGCGCAGGATCGCATGCTCCTCGCCTATGCAAGCTACAACCTCTTCTGGCGGGGCGAGAGCGGATGGTCGGTCTTTCGGTCGGAGAACGGCGGTGCCGCCTGGACCCTGGCCGCCCGGGTCGATGCCGCCCGCGGCGGGACCCTGCCGGAGCCCGAGGAACTGCTGCCAGCGGCGGACTCGGTGCGGTTCCGCCTGGGCGGGTACGGGCTGCTGCTTCGCTCGGGGGATGGAGGAGCATCCTGGCAGCCCGTGTTGCGCCTCGCTCGCCCGGGACGCATCCTCATCGCTCGCTCGCCGGATTTCGCCCGCGACGGCGAGGTCTACGCCGCCGACCCGTACACTCTCTATCGCTCGACCGATGGCGGGTTGAGCTGGCAGATGGCGACCGATCTGGGCGAGGCGCGCTCGGATCCCACGAGCGAGCTCACCGCCCTTGCCGTGACCAGGGGCGGCGATGGGCAACCGGTCGTCTTTGTGGGGGTGAGCTCTCCAGGCGAAGGGACTGGGTCCGTGGTGGCGCTAGAGGCCAACCGATTGACCTGGTCCCCTGCCCCCGTACCGGAGCCTACGCCGGCACCTTCGCCGAGCCCGACGGCCTGTCCCTCGGGTCTGGAGCGGCTGGGCCCGTGGCAGCAGGAGCAGCTTGGCTGCCCCGTATCCGCGCCCCGCGAGGTGCCGATGGCCTGGCAGGGGTTTGAGCGGGGGCAGATGTTCTGGCAGGGCGAGCGCCGGGAGATCATCGTCCTCTACAGCGACATGGAGGCCAACCGCTGGCTCTCCTTCCCCGATACCTGGCAGGAGGGCCAGCCGGACCGCGACCCCGCCCTTCAGCCGCCGCCGGACCGCGAGCAGCCCATCCGTGGCTTTGGCAGGGTATGGCGGGAGGAGCTGGGCGGGCCGGGGGCAACCGTTGGCTGGGCGGTGCAAGGTGAGCAGGGCTACACCGGCCGCTGGCAAGCGTTCGAGCGAGGTCAGGTGATCAGTGCACCGGATGGGGCACTCTATGCCCTGTTGGCCGACGGCACGTGGGTGAGCGAGTGATTCCGCGCGCCTGGCGGGTCACGCTCCGGAAGCCGGGGCGCGGCCCGGTATTGTGAAAGGAGGGACCTGTGGCACAGATCGACCCCTACCGGGCCCTCGCCCGGCGACTGGACCAGATCCCGAACGGCTATCCGCCGACTGCAGACGGTGTCGAGCTGCGGCTGCTGGCGTATCTGTTCCGCCCCGAAGAGGCTGCCCTGGCGGCCGAGCTGCGCCTGACGCCCGAGACCGCCACCGAGGTCGCCGCGCGCACCGGTCGCGACCCCGAGGAGACGGCGGCGCTCCTCAAGGGCATGGCCCGGCGAGGCCTGATCCATGCCCAGCGCGGCGAGACAGGCCTCCTCTTTTCCCTGCTGCCCTTCGTCGTTGGCATCTATGAGATGCAGTCCGGCCGCATGGACGCCGAGTTGGCCCGGCTGGTGGAGGACTACCTCCTCCGGGCATTCCCCGAGGTCCTCGGCATGCAGCCCGCGCTGCATCGCGTCATCCCGGTCGAGCAGGCCGTTCCGGTCGGGGTAGAGATCCTCCCCTACGAGCGCGCCTCGCAGATGGTGAACGAGTCGGCCGCCTGGGCGGTATCCGACTGCCTCTGTCGGAAGCAGCAGCGGCTGATCGGCAAGGGCTGCGACCGCCCGCTGGACGTCTGCCTGGCGCTCAGCGATGTCCCCGGCATCTTTGACCACGTGTCGGTTGTGCGGCCGCTGACGCGCGAGCAAGCGCTGGAGGTTCTGCGTCGCTCCGAGGACGCCGGCCTCGTGCACTCGACGAGCAACACGCAGACTCACCTGCCGTACCTGCGCTACATCTGCAACTGCTGCTCCTGCTGCTGTGGCATCCTGCGAGGCGTGGTCGAGTTCGGCCTGCCGCAGTCGGTCGCGCACTCGGCGTTCTGGGCGGCGGTGGATGAGACGTGCTGCAGCGGGTGCGAGAGCTGCCTGGAGCGGTGCCAGTTCGGTGCTCTTGCGATAGAAGATGGCGTGGCGCGGGTCGACCGGAGCCGCTGTGCCGGCTGCGGCCTGTGCGCGACCGTCTGCCCGAGCGAAGCGCTCTCCCTCGAGCGGCGCCCGCCCGACCAGGTTCTGCCGGTACCGCCCGACCTCGATGCCTGGTGGGCGGAGCGCGCGCGCAACCGAGGGATAGACCTGGACCGCGTCAGGTAACGCCGGGCCGTGATGGCGGTGCGCTCAGCCGCTCCCCTTGATGGTGACCTGCACCGCGTCGCGCGCCAGCACCTGACCTCCCGATCCCGCGCGCATCTCAATGATGACATAGCCCGCCCGGTCGCTGGGTGGCGGGGTGAACTGGATGGTCCCCGTATACGTCGAGGTCTGCCCGACGGTCGCGTTGGTCGGGAACTGGACCGTGCCCTGGGCGACCAGGTTGCCGTTGGCGTCGACGAGCTGGGCGGGGAGGACACGGTTCGCCCCGACGATCCCCTGGCCGCGGATCTCCAGCGGGGCGGTGACCTCGGCTCCTGCGACAGGGCTCTCGATAGTCAGACTGGCGAGGGGCTGATCGGCAGTACCGCGCAGGTTCACCGCTACCTCATCGCGCACGGGGGCCTGCCCCTCCGCTGCGCCGGATGAGAGGACCACCACCCGACCGGGGCCGGCGTTCCTGGGGGCATTGAAGCGCAGCAGGCCCCAGAAGGTGCCCTGCTGCCCGGGCTGGCCGTTCGCCTGGAACTGGATGGGGCCCTCGCCGAGGACGCCGCCCTCCGCATCGAGCACCTGGGCGGTGACGGCACCGCCAGGCGGGATGGTGCCCTGCCCGCGCACGATGACCGGGCTGACGATCGTCTCACCTGCCGCAGGCCCCGCCAGCGTCAGCGTCGCCCCGACGGTCGCCTCGGGCGACGCGGTCGGCGTGGCCGTGGCCTCGGCTGTGGCGCTCGGCGATGGCATCGGGCTGGCCGGCGGCGTCTCCAGAGGCGATGGGGTCTCAGTCCCGCCCCCGACGGGCGTGGCGGGAGTGACGGGGGGCACCGTCGGCTGGCAGCCAGCCGCGATCAGGGCGAGCCCCAGCAGGCCGGCGATGGCGATCAGCGCAAAGCGTCGCATCTTGTTGGCCATCCTCCTTCGCTGACCCTATAGCGAGGAGTGTGCCAGCATCGGCCCCCCACCCCTGACCCCGCCCCCGCAGCGCGGGGGCGGGGAATCTAGGTCGGGGGGGCTGGAGTTTGGCCTTTTCAGGTGCTCGTTCCTTATTGCTTGCTCTAGCGCTCCTGAAGGGTGGTATGGCGCGCCTCGTGCGGTTTCTGCCCCCACCCCGCGCCCCTTGTATAGAATGTCCCCTGCGGTCCAGTTGCCAGGATCGGGTGACCTGGCG
>ENA-ORXB01001307-ORXB01001307.1-sediment-metagenome-genome-assembly--contig:-NODE-1307-length-31143-cov-4.374622_pt1 | contig 31143 bp, 28 predicted proteins | sample MGYA00237863_ERZ511475 | MGnify/ENA primary metagenome ERZ511475 (study PRJEB26305, sample SAMN06343858) | sediment metagenome | isolation source: hot spring sediment | place: Canada: British Columbia... | reverse complement strand
CCCAGGGCAAATCCCGGAAAGGGACCCAGCAGCGCGCGCCCGTACTCGATCACGGTCTGCCCGGGGAAGCGCCTGCCCAGCCTGGCGATCACCTCCCCCGCCGCCAGACCGAAGGAGGTAAGCAAAAGAACGGACAGCCAGGAGTCCTGCCGGGCGCCTTTGTAGATCATGTGCGGCAGGAAGAGGATGGACGTCGGCAGGACAGCCATGACGAGAAGGAACACCGCCTGGCGGCCGGAGATCTTTTCCGCGCCGGGCAAAAGGACCCCCTCCTCAGAGAATAGTCGTCGGTCGTCAGTCGTCAGTCGTCGGGATAGTCGTAATTCGTCAAAGCGAATTCCTGATTGAACACACTCGATCGACTTTCATGTTTAATGGTGGGAACGAACGTCCCCGTGGGGAACTCCCTTCTTTTAAAACGTTCCCTCTTCCCTGTCCCCATCCCGGGGCGGCCGGGGCTTTGCGCCCGGCCCCATCCGGCGCACGTTCCCCTTCGCGAGAAAAGGCGGGCGGGTGCTCAGCAGCCACAGGGGCGCCCGCACGAACACGTCCTTCCACCCCCGGTATTCCGCCGGGGCGATCGGGGTCATGTAGGGCACGCCGAACGAGCGCAGGGAGCACAGGTGGGTGTAGAAGAACATCAGCCCCAGGACCAGGCCGAAAAACCCCAGCAGGCCGGAAAGGAGCACCAGCACGATGCGCGAAAAGATGTACACGTCGGTGAAGCCGGGGGTGATAAAACCGGCGATGCCGACCAGCGCGGTGACGATCACGGTGACCGAGCTGACCAGCCCGGCGTCGACCGCCGCCGTGCCGATAATCAGCGCCCCCACGATGGTCACCGCCTGCCCCACCGGCCGGGGGAGGCGCACGCCGGCCTCGCGCAGCCCTTCAAACAGCAACCCGAAAAAAACGACCTCCAGAACGAGCGGGAAGGGTACGCCCTCCCGGGCGGAGGCGATGGTGACGATCAGCTTGAAGGGGATCATCTCCGGGTCGAAGTTTACGGCGGCCACGTAAAAGGCGGGCAAAAGGACGGAAACGGCCAGGAAGGAGAGCCTGAGCAACCTGATGAGGCTCGAATTGTACGGCCGGGAGTAGTAGTCCTCCGGGGTCTGAACGGTTTCGTAGAAAAGGCGCGGCATGGTCAGCGCCACCGGGGAGCCGTCCACCAGCACCGCCACCTTGCCCTCCAGCAGGTTCTCCGCACCCAGGAATTCGGCCACCACGTCGGAGGCCGGACGGCTGAAGACTCGTCCCGGCTCGCCCACCTGCAGCAGCCTGCCTCCGATGAGCACCGCCAGCCGGTCGGCTATCTCCAGCACCTCGTGGTGGTCGTGGGTCACGAAGACGGCGGTGACCCCCATCTCCCGCACCAGACGGGAGATATCCCGGAGCAACATCTTTCTGGTCGGCATATCTAGGGAAGCCAGAGGCTCGTCCAAGAGCAGCAGTCGCGGCCGCAGCACCATAGCCCTCCCCAAGGTCGCCTTCTGGGCCTCCCCGCCGGAGAGGGTCGTGGCTTCGCGATCGGCCAGGCCCGTAAGGTCCAGTCTTTCCAGTATCTCTCTTATCCTTTTCTCCTTCTCCTCTCTGGGTAGGCGGCGCAGGTTTAACCCGTAAGCCACGTTGGCGCGCACGCTGCGCTTGAAAAGCAGGGGTTCCTGGAATATCATGGCTATCTCCCGGGCCAGCTCCCTCCTTTCCCGGCGGCTCAGGCGGGAAAGACGCGCTCCGTTCCAGAAGATCAGCTCACCCGAGACAGGTTTTTCCAGCAGGTTGATCACGCGCAGCAAAGTGCTTTTCCCGGAGCCGTTGGGCCCGATCACCGCCAGTATCTCCCCCTCGAAGAGATCGAGTTCCCCTACGTCCAAGACCTGTCTCCCGTCGTAGGAGTGTCTTAAGCCCCTGATGCTCAGGAAGGCGCTCAAGGCGTCACCCCCTTGCCGCGCCCGGAAATCAGGTTACGGGCTAGGCGCGCCGGACGGCTAAGCGGTGTGCCCTGCTGGATGAGGGTCATTACCCAAACCAGGAGAACGGTTATGGCCAGCAATATGATCCCCAGGGCGATGGCCATCTCGCTGTTTCCCCTGTTCACCTCCAAGACGGTGGCGGTGGTCAAAGTGCGGGTATAAGGTTCGCCGTTGAGAAGGAGGTTCCCGCCCACCATCATAGCCGCGCCCACCTCGGAGATGATGCCCCCGAACCCGGCTATCACCGCGGCAACCAGGGAGAGGCGGCTCTCCGCGAGGAGGGTGAGGGCGGAGCGAAACGCCCCTGCTCCCAGCGACCTGGATTGCAGCCTCAGCTTAGGGTCCACGTTCTGGATGGCAGCCATGGTTATCCCCGCTATGAGCGGCATGGCCAGCACTATCTCCGCCAGCACGATGGCCTTGGGGGTGTAAAGCCACCCCAGAAAACCCAGCGGGCCCCTCCTTTTCAGGAAGAGATAGACGAACAGTCCTACCACCACCGGCGGGAGCCCCATGCCCGCGTTGACCAGGGTCACCAGCAGCTTGCGGCCGCGGAAGCGGTACAGAGCCAGCACGCAGCCCAGAGGGATGCCCATGACCATTCCGGCCACGGTGGCGATGGCGCAGACATAGAGGGTGAAGAGGGTTATCTTCATAACGTAGGGATCGAAATGGGCGATGAGCTTGAAAGCCTGCACGAACCCGCTCCATATATCACCCACTGCCGTTCACCTCCTTTGAACCCTCGGCGCCCTAGCAAGGGCCCACTGACCTCTCCGTCGATCCAGGACTACTCCGCGCACCGCGCATCACCTTCCCCGACAGGGCGTCGGGATAGAAAAGTTGCTGCCCGTATTCCTCCACTCCGTAAACATTAAGGAACTCCTGGGCTTCTCGGCTGAGCATGAAATCCTCGAAAGCCCGCGCTCCGGTATGGTTGAGGTCCGGGTATTTCTCAGGATTGATAATCATCACATGGTAATTATTGTTAAGTGTCTCATCGCCTTGGAAGAGTACGGCCAGATCCAGCGTGCGCCTTAGGAAAAGGTAAGTCGCATTATCGGTCAAGGTGTAGGCGCCCTGCTCCGAGGCTATGCGCAGGGTATCCGCCATTCCCTTGCCGCTCTCCATGTACCATGCGCCGGAAGGGTTTACGCCCGCGGCCTTCCACGCCTCCCGCTCCTTTACGTGGGTGCCGGAATCGTCTCCCCGGGAGATGAACCCGGATTGTGATTTCGCAAGGCGGGCAAAAGCGTCCGCCGCCGAGGCGGCGTCCTTTACGCCCGCCGGGTCCGAGGCCGGGCCCACGAGGAGGAATTGGTTATGCATCACCGCCTCGCGGCGCACGGCATACCCCTCGGCCACCATCTTCTCCTCGGCGGCGGGGCTGTGCACCAGCAGGACATCCGCCTCGCCGTTGCGCCCCATCTCCATGGCCTGGCCGCTGCCCACGGCGACGACCTTCACGACATAAGGATACTCCGCCTCGAACATGGGGACCCACTCGTCAAGCAAGCCGGAATCCTGGGTGCTGGTGGTGGTGGCCAGGACAAGCCCGGTCCTCCTCGCCGTCTCCGCTTTCTTTCCACACCCCACAGCCGTTAAGAGCAAGCTTGAAATGACGGCTGTTCGGATTAGGAAAATCAACCACCTTTTTATCCCTATCATTGTCGCTCCGCCTCCTCTTCCCACTCTCCATGTTGGCCATCCCCTTCCCCTCCCTCAGCGCAAGAGAGCGCTTTCCGCCCCTTCCCGCCGCAGGGGAAATTCTCGCTCCGCCTCCTCTTCCCACTCTCCATGTTGGCCATCCCCTTCCCCTTCCTCAGCGCAAGAGAGCGCTTTCCGCCCCTTCCCGCCGCAGGGGAAATTCCATCCTCTCCCGGCAACCATAAAGCCCGCCGGGAGGCGGGCGCATGCAACATTTATATTTCCGCCACCTCCTTTCCAAACACGGGAGGCACGGGGGTTTCCCCCCGGACCTTGCGGCTCATATCCTTGGCCTTAACAAGGCTTTAGGAACGGAGCTCGGAGGCACTTAGGCCTGGTAAAAGTTGTCAAGGTTCAACGACAAACTTTAAAAACAACCCAGCGAACACTGAACGATTTTAATCCCCAGGGCGTTGGCGGCCTTTCCCACCTCCAGGGAAGGGACGCCCAGCTCCTCGGCCAGCTTGAGGGCCACGGCGCAGGCGATGCGCCCCTCTTTCGCCGCCGCCTTCACCGCCTCCAATACCTTCTCGTCCACCTCGGCGGACATGCACTCACCTCCCAATCTTCCCGCTACCCGGGAGAGCACTACCTCCCAGGCTTTTTCCCTGCCCAACTCGGAAACCAAGATCACCTTGGCCTTGGGATTCCTCCCCTTTATTCATCGCTCCAGGCGCAGAGCTTCCGCACCCGTGAGCTTCCGGTCACCGTTTATCACCACCGTGTGGGCCTTTGCCACCGCCAAGTATGCCGAAGGCTTGAAGTCCTCGCTGGAAGGCCCCATTATAAACACGGCGTAATCGGGATCAAGGTGCTCCAGGACGCTGTTCCCTTCCACGATCACCACCGGGGCCTCGAGCCGCGCCAAGGCGCGCCGGAGATCGTCCTCAAGGCATTCCCTGGTGGTCCGAACCCAGAAAACGGGATATGCCCCCGCCCTTCGCAGCCGAGCGGTATCGGTTCGCGAATCGGCCTGAGTATCGTCCTCCTCCAGGATGGCTTCCCCGGGCGGACGCTCGGCGTGGATGGAGACCTTCATTCCCGCGCAACCGCGACAGCGGCCGGCGAGGTAGGCGGCCAAGGAGCTCTTGCCGACATCCTTGTTGGCCCCGGATATGGTGATGATCCGCGGCCTACGACGACCATGGAAAAGCCCGTCTGGAGAGGACGGGCTCATGCCTGCCGACATTTTCCTCTCCTTTCCAAACACGGGAGGCAAAGGCGTTTCCGCCTCTACCCTATCGGTGCGGCGCCTTAGCCTACGGCCTTAGGCGAACGCACTCGGAGAGTTTCTTTCTCAGCTCATCAAACCGGCAAAGGAATTATAGCCGGAGCGCGTCGCCAAATCAAATTCCTAGATCTGCCAACTCGAAAACAACCCCGGCTACCTTCTCCTCTATCTCCTCTATACCCTTCGCTTCGGAGACCGGACGTAGCGCCATGGTTCCCAGATCGAACATTTGGGAGATCACCCCTTTCTTCATCTCTGTTTTGCTTGTTTTGTCGGGATGATAGGGTGGTCTCTCAACCTATTTCAACCCTGAAAGCGCCTACCGAAACGATACAGCATCGATCTGCCCAACTCGAAAACAACCTTGGCCACCTTCTCCTCTGTCTCCTCTATACCCTTCGCTTCGGAGACCGGACGTAGCGCCATGGTTCCCAGATCGAACCTTTGGGAGATCACCCCTTTCTTCATCTCTGTTTTGCTTGTTTTGTCAGGATGATAGGGTGGTCTCTCAATCTATTTCAACCCTGAAAGCGCCTACCGAAACGATACAGCATCCGTCATGCCGGCGGGTAAGATGAAAAAGGCGGGGAGCCCCTCTTTGAAGCCATACGTACGCGCAAATCACAGCCGGTGAGAGGTAGAGCTTAGATATGATGACGCTTTTCGGAAACGATCCCGTTCGGGCTTTATGGTTGTAGGCCGGCGATTTGCATTTTTGATTTGAGCAGTTTGCCGGCTGCATCAAAAGAAAGAGGCGTTGAAATTGATTTAAAATTGGGGGTTGACAACTTCTGTTTTTTAGTTATACTAATGTTGATAATGTGGAATATTAATATAAATGTTTAACAGCAAAACGAGGTGATGTCAGTGAACTTCAGGCCAAAGATATCCCTGGATGATTTCTTTTGGTGCGACGAGCTGCACATCTTGCGTGAGATCAGGGACGAAGAAACCCAGGAGCTCAAGGGCTTCAAAGCCTATTGCGGCAGGATGAGGAAGGATATCGACGATTCCTTCTGCCATCGTTGCTTTCTGCATTAAATAGCCTCATCGCATCTCGTCCTTCAACCGGTCGGGGCGGCGCCACGCCGCCCCGACAACTTTGGAAGAAATACCCTGACGTAACGTCAATTTCAGACCAGGAGATTTGATTTCGCTTGCAAGGGAAATCAATGTAAATGCCCCAAAGAAAAAATATTGGTGTAGAATAGTAATGAATTTTTCGGCTGGGGTGGAAAGCAGGAGGCGGAAGCGGTCATGGTAAATAAATCAGCGTCCGAGGGCGACAAGACGCGGGTGCCCACCGGCATAAAGGGATTGGATGATATGCTGGGCGGGGGATTGCTGTGCAATTCCATAGCCGTCATAAAAGGAGCTCCGGGGACCGGGAAAAGCTGTATCGGCATGGAGTACATAGCCAGGGGAATAACCGCTTACAACGAGCCGGGCCTGATTATCACCTTCGAGGAATTTCCGCGCCAGTTGTACCGCGATGCCTTGGCTATAGGGTTTGACCTCAGGGAATACGAGAAAGAAAACAAACTGCGGACCATCTTCACCACACCCGCGGTTTTTCTGCGCGAGATTCAGCAGCCGGGAGGGATATTCGATCGCACCATCGAGGAGATCTCGGCGAAAAGGGTTTTCGTGGATTCCATGACCCAATTAGAGCGCATTACTCAGGACCCGGTGCAATTGCGCGAGATAATGTATACCTTCCTCAACGGGTTGCTGCGCTACGACATCACGGCCATGGTTACCCAGGAAGACGCCTTTATCACCGGCAACATGTCCGTGGCCGAGGCTGGATTATCTTATATCGTGGACACCATCATCCAGCTACGCTACGTGGAAATAAGCTCAACTATCCAGCGCGCCCTTTTTATTCTCAAGCACCGCGCTTCCGATCATGATAAAAGTATTAAGCGCATGCTGATTACCGCGTCCGGAATAGATGTCCAGACGGCTTTCGAGGGCAGGGAAGGCATACTGAGTGGGAATCCCTATTTGACCAAGCGCTTGAAGAAAGCGGAGGAATTTTTCAAGTAGAAAGCCGGAAGGAAAACCATCGAGGGGTAAGGAAGGGATGCTTGATTTCGAAAATCTTGATCCACAGGTCAGCCTTTTTGTGGACGAGTATATCGACTCCTTCATCACTTGGGACCTGATCCTTTTTTTCCATGAAAACCCATACACGGTGGGTTCTCCGTCGAGTATCGCCATGAGCATAGGAAGGCTGGGGTCCGATATAGAGCCGTTTCTGGAGAGGTTGACCGAGAAAGGCATTCTGTCTTGCGAATTCAGGGCGGGCAACGGCGCGGAGGCCATTTACGCCTATAAGCCGGAGGCGGATTTCGAAAAGTCGGTGGTGGAGTTCAAACGGGCCTTAAAAGACAGGGCAAGCCGCCTGATCATCGTGAGCAAGGTTCTTCAGAAGGAAGCCCGCCGCTGAAATAATGATCTATCGGGCGGCAAGCGCCGAAGCACGAGGCACCCACGGTATTCCCGATAGCTTGAGCGCCGGGGAAGGCGATGTTAAAATCAAAACGGTCGATACGGGCGGAAGTGGCTCAGTTGGTAGAGCATCACCTTGCCAAGGTGAGGGTCGCGGGTTCGAATCCCGTCTTCCGCTCCAAAGGCGAAGGTAGGCGATTTAAGGCCTACCTTTTTACCGAAAGAAGCGGCCTTGGATAGAGTGGCGGCGTGGCCAAGTGGTAAGGCAAAGGTCTGCAAAACCTTGATCACCGGTTCAAATCCGGTCGCCGCCTCCAGAGTCCAGAGGGAAGCTCCCTTAGGGGGCTTCTTTTTGTGGGATAAAGGTATCGATTAAACACCGAACATCAGATTTCAGGTGTATTGCCGGCTTTTATGGCCAAGAGCCCGAGAGAAGGGCGGCAGGCTGGTCGGGAAGCGGGATTTTATGGCCGGATAACCTGTTGGGTCAGGAATCATCCACCTGGGGGTAGAGTTCTTTCAGCTTCTGCATGCGTTCCGTCATGGTCGGCTGGGTACGAAAAGGGGCGTAGGAGGTGTAATTGACCACGGGGTGGAAGAGCAGGGCATCGAAGCAGGCCGGGAGAAGTAACAGATCGATAATGTCATTCGAGGCGCTTTTAATGGCCCGGTAGACGGCCTCGGGATCCCTGGTCAGGTAAACCGCCTCGAGGTCCGCGTAGCATTCTCTCTCTTTGTCCATAAGGAACTGTAGAAATTTGTGGATGAAAAGCGGCAGTACGGAAGCGAGAGCGGCGAAAAGGAGGGCTATGCCCAACCATAGGAAGGTCGCCGTATATTGAGGGCGGACGCCGTCTTCGGTGGAGGCGAAAGCGGTGTAGATAAGCAGGACCCATAAGAGGGTAATTACGAACATGGATGCGCCGGCTAGTTTCAAGGGGGAGATGCCCTGGGCATCCAGGCCGGACGCTATTCGCCTTAGAGACCGCCGCCCCGCCAGACGGATCATCACCGTGTGGATGAGAGCGTCTCCCATGCGCATATGGGCGACCTCATGGGCCATGATGGCTTCTCTCTCTCGCGCGGGAAGCTTGTCCGCGACGCCCTGGGTGGCCAGGAGGGCGTAAGACCCGTCCGGAAGGGCTAAAGAAAAGGAATTGATGTCCGCGTTGGGAAAAACGAAGAGCTTTATCTGCTCGCTCATGCCGCTGGCCAGCTTGACGGAGCTTAGGGCGTCTTCAAGGCGTGGGTCGTTTTCCCGGGAAGGTAAAAGCCTAAAGTTCTCGAAAAGGCGCCGAAAACCCAGGGCATAACGCAGTATGACGTAGATGGCGAAGAGGAGCCAGAAAAGAAACAACATTATCCAGTAATTGACCCCCAGCTTGAGGGCTCTATGAAGGATGTAGATGCACAGACTCGATAAGGTCATGACCACTAAAGAAAAAACGGCAAAGGTTACGGCGAGACGAAGGCGGTTGCGCGACCTGAGCTGATATATGTCGTATCTTTTATTGTTCTTGTTCATTTCACTTACTTTTCGACAAGTACGGGGCGGAGATTGACTCCATGGCAATTTGTTCGTCGCGGTTGCCAAAGGGCAGGAAATCGCCCACAATATTAGCGACGAGGGCGCGTAGCTCAGTGGGAGAGCGCTTCCTTGACGCGGAAGAGGTCGTGGGTTCAATCCCCTCCGCGCCCACCAATGCTAAAGGCCACGGCGGCTTATCGCGATAGTTGTTAAAGATGCCCTGTAACCTTGATTGCGAGGCGCGGCGACGTGGTGGCTTCGCTTCCCCACGGGGCCGCGCAAAGCCGTCTTGACGCCCCTCTCCGGGAGCGGATTTTGCAAGGGCTTTTTAACCGACAGGCCTTACGTCGTGGAGGTAGAAAGATGAAATGCCCGAAATGTCAGGCGGAAAACCCCGAGGAGGCGGAATACTGCTCTCTCTGTTACGCCAGCTTCAAAACGGAGGGTGAGACGGGTGCGGCCGGAGGCGCCGGCAGGGAACTCTTGGAGAAGAACCGCGGCTCCATGTTGCGTTGCCCCAATTGCGAGGAAATAAGCCCTCTGGACTCGCCTTTCTGCCTTCGCTGCGGGTTTATTTTCGAGGACAAGGAAGCGATCATGATCAGCGCGGAGGAAGTCCGGAAAATCAGGCAGGAAAAGGAGGAGGCCAGGAGCAAGGAGTTGGAGGTATTGCTATATTCCCCCATCACCGTGACCGCGGAATCTGACGGAGCCGAGGTGATGCGCAGCTTGGAGGAAATCCTCAACAAGGGCTACCACGCCCGCATTCACGCTCACGGAAGAAACGCCACCACATACGCCATGAAGATTGTCGCTCTCATGAGCGAGGACTTCACCAAGAGGGGTAGGGACGTTGTCTTTAAGGCCAACCTCATCACCGAGGGGGCCATTGTGGACCTGGACCAGGTTGAGCTGGAGATAATCCTGGAAACGAGGTAGGAGACAGCGGTGAGGGTGGTACTGGACGGAGAGGAAAAGGAAGAAGCCGCCTCCGGCATAACCATAAGGGACTTTCTGCTTTCTCAAAACCCCGAAAAGGCCGACCTTGCCTTAGCGGCCCGCCTGAACGGCCGCCTCGTCGACCTAAGCGCTCCTCTGGAGGAAGGGGAGTTGAGCATGGTTACCTGGGACGACGAGGAGGGCAAGGAGATATATCGCCATACCGCCTCGCATGTCATGGCCCATGCCGTAATGGAGCTCTTTCCCTCGACCAGGCTTGCCGTGGGGCCTTCCATAGCCGAGGGCTTCTATTACGACTTCGATTTGGAGAGAAGCCTTGCCCCAGAAGATCTGGAGGCTATCCAGCGGCGCATGGAAGACATCGTGGCCAGGGACCTTCCCCTGGTACGGGAAGTGTGGAGCAAGGAGGAAGCACTGGCTTTCTTCCGGGGTCGAGGACAGGATTACAAGGTGGAGCTCCTGGAGGAAATCGAGGAAGACGAGGTAAGCGTGTACCGGCAGGGCGATTTCGTGGATCTGTGCAGGGGGCCGCATTTGGTATCCACGGGAAGGTTGCGTTACTTCAAGCTTTTAAGTTTGGCTGGGGCATACTGGCGTGGGGACGAAAAGCGACCTATGTTGCAACGCATTTACGGAACGGCATTTGACCAACCCGGCCAGCTTGAGGATTATCTCCATTTCCTGGAAGAGGCGGAAAGGCGCGATCATCGGCGCCTGGGAAGGGAGCTCGATCTCTTCAGCTTCCATGAGGAGGCGGGCCCGGGGGTGGTTTTCTATCACCCCAAGGGGGCCGTCTTGAGGGACATCATAGAGAATTTCTTGAAGGAAGAGCATCGACGCAGGGGTTACCAGATGGTGGTAACTCCTCATCTCTTCCGTGGGCAGCTTTGGAAGACCTCCGGCCATCTGGATTACTATCGGGACTACATGTACTCCTTCGAGAAGGAGGGCATGGAATATGTGGTGAAGCCGATGAACTGCCCCGGCCACGTGCTCATATATCAATCAAGGCCGCGTAGTTACCGCGACCTGCCGATAAAATATTTCGAGCTGGGGACGGTATACCGTTACGAAAGGTCCGGGGTTCTGCACGGCCTCATGCGCGTGAGGGGTTTCACTCAGGACGATGCCCACATCTTCTGCACCGAGGAGCAGCTGGAGGAGCAGGTGGCGGAATGCCTGGAATTTGCCTTCTATTCCCTCAGGACCTTCGGATTCGAGGAGTTCGAGGTCTTTTTAAGCACGCGGCCGGAGTCCTCAGTGGGCAGCGACGAGTTGTGGGAGAAGGCCACCGCCGCTTTGCGGGATTCCCTGGAGAAGATGAACGTGGACTACAAGGTGGATCCCGGGGAAGGGGTTTTCTACGGCCCGAAGATCGACGTGAAGCTCAAGGACGCTATTGGGAGGTTATGGCAGGGACCGACCGTTCAGGCCGACTTCAACCTACCGGAGCGGTTCGACCTTACCTACGCCGGGCCGGACAACCGTCCGCACCGGCCGGCTATGATCCACAGGGTGGTGCTGGCGGGGATAGAGCGTTTCTATGGCGTGCTGGTGGAGCATTACGCGGGGGAATTTCCTCTCTGGCTGGCCCCGGTGCAGGTGGTGATAGTGCCGGTAGCGGACCGTCACCTGGACTATGCGCACGCCGTGAAGGCGGCCATGCTGGAAAGGGGCCTGCGCGTGGAGGTGGACGACGAGAGGCAGACGGTGAACATGAAGATTCGCCGGGCGCAGATGAACAAGGTTCCCTTCACGGTGGTGGTGGGGGATCGCGAGCAGGAGGCGGGGACGGTGTCGGTGCGCGACCGCGGCGGCAGGGATACCAGGGGGGTGAATGTGGAGAATTTTCTCTCCCGCCTGGTCGGAATGGTCGAGGAGCGCGCCGTTGCCTCCGGCTGGGAGGAATGATGGAGCGGCTCTGGAGACCATGGAGGATAGCGTACGTGCGTGATATAGAGAGCATTCGCGATGAAGGATGCATATTCTGCACCAAGCCGGCGAGCGGCGACGACCGCGCCTCGCTGATTCTTTACCGTGGCGACACGGCCTTCATCATCATGAACCTTTACCCCTACAATAACGGCCATGTCATGGTGAGTCCCTTCCGCCATGTGGCCGGCCTGGAGGAACTTGAGGAAAAGGAGAGGGTGGAATTGATGGATCTGGTGGTCCTGGCGGTCAGAGCCATCGGCAAGGAGATGAACCCCCAGGGATTCAATCTGGGCATGAACCTGGGCAAGGTCGCAGGAGCCGGGTTCGACGAGCACCTGCATATGCATATCGTTCCCCGTTGGCAGGGCGACGCCAACTTCATGCCCATTGTAGGCAAGGCCAAGGTGATGCCTGAGTCGTTAGAGGATAATTACGAGAGGTTGCGCTTGAGCATCGCATCCCTGCTGCAGGAAAACCGACAATAAATAAGGCGGGGAACCTGAAGGCGCTATTCCTTTGTTTCCGCTTTAGAGGCCTCGATTATCTTCGTCGCTATATGTGAAGGTACCTCCTCGTAGTGTGATAGCTCCATCTTGAAGGTTCCGCGTCCGCCGGTAATGGAACGCAGGTCAATGGAATAGCGCAGCATCTCGGCCATGGGAACCTGGGCCCGAATAAGCTGAAGGCCCCCTTCCGATTCCATGCCCAGTATACGCCCTCTCTTGGCGTTAAGGTCGCCCATGACGTCACCCATGTAGGCTTCCGGCACCATGATCTCCACGTTCATGATCGGCTCGAGGAGGTAGGGGTCCGCATCGGCCAGGCAGTTCTTCAAGGCCAGAGAGCCGGCTATCTGGAAGGAGATGTCGGAGGAGTCGACGGGATGATACTTGCCGTCGTACACCGTAGCCCGGAAGTCCACCAGAGGATAACCGGCCAGGTAGCCCTCCTCCATGGCCTTGCGTATCCCTTTTTCGACCGAGGGTATGAACTGCTTGGGAATTACTCCCCCCACTATCTTGTCCACGAACTCGAAACCCTCCCCCCTCTCTAGGGGCTCCACTTCCACCCAAGCGATTCCGAATTGGCCATGCCCCCCGGTCTGTTTTTTATGCTTTCCTTCCGCCCGGGCCGATTTGCGGATGGTTTCCTTGTAGGGTACCTTGGGAAGCTCGGTGTGTACGTTCACCCCGAATTTTCTGGACATACGGTCCATCATGATTTCCAGGTGGGCTTCTCCCATACCGGAGATAATGGTCTGCTTTACCTCGGTGTCGCGACGCACGTAAAAGGTGGGGTCTTCGTCACCTAAGCGGGATAGGGCTACGGAGAGTTTATCCTCGTCACCCTTGGTTTTTGGCGCTACGGCCAAGGACATGATGGGGTCCGGGAAGCGTATGGGGGGCAGCACGATGGGGTTGTCCTTGTCGCATAGGGTGTCGCCGGTTGCGGTTTCCGTAAGCTTGGCCACGCCGCCGATGTCGCCGGCGGGAATCTCCCGCACCGAGATCTGGGTTTTCCCCCTGATGATGAAGACCTGCCCCAGGCGCTCTTCCTTGTCCTTGTTGGGGTTGTAAACCGTGCTGTCGGATGAGATTACACCCGAAAAGACGCGAAAATAAGATAGCTTACCTACATAGGGGTCGGATATAGTATTGAAAACCAAGGCTGCCAGGGGAGCATCCTCCACGGCCTTGAAAACCAGTTCTTCCTCGCTGCCCTTCTTGATGCCTTTGACCGTTTCCCGTGAGGCGGGTGAAGGAAGGGAGTTGACGATGACGTCCAACAATAGATCAATGGCGATGATATTGGTGGCGCTGCCGCATAGCACGGGGATAATGCTGCCGTCGTGTATGCCTTGCATCAAGGCATGCAACACTTCCTCCTCACTCAGCTCCTCTTCCTCTAGATATTTTTCCATTAATTCGTCATTTGACTCGGCAGCTCCCTCAATGAGCTTTTCCCTTGCCAATTGAACCTGCGCGGTCAGGTCGGCCGGGATCTCGGCTTCCTCGCGTTTTCCTCCCTCGCCGTAAAGATAGGCCTTATTGGAAATGAGATCCACCACCCCCTTGAAGTCGTGCTCTTCTCCGATAGGGATCTGGAAAGGCACTACCCTGGATCCGTAGAGGGATTGCAGTTGCTCTAGGCAACTTTGAAAATTGGCGTTCTCGCGGTCCATCTTATTGACGAAGAAAACGCGGGGGTAGGCATACTCGTCCGCCATTTTCCAGATCAACTCGGTTTGCACTTCCACCCCGGCAACCGCGGATATCACGAAGACCGCACTGTCAATCACCCTCAGGGTGCTTATTACCTCACCGATGAAATCGGCGAACCCCGGAGTGTCGATAAGATTTATCTTGTATCCCTTCCACTCGAAAGCCAGGGGCGTTGAGTTGACGGAGATACCTTTTTTCTGCTCGTCGGGATCAAAGTCGCTTACCGTATTGCCTTCGTCAACCCGTCCCATGCGTTTAATAACGCCGGCTTTGAATAGGGCTGCTTCGGCCAGCGAGGTCTTGCCCGAATCGCCATGGCCGAAGAAGGCGAGGTTGCGTATCCTGTCCATGCTGTATTTTTCCATGTAAAAAAACGCTCCTTTCTAGCTTTTCGATAACGGTAACTATTATATTAGCGTGAAAGGTAAGAGGCTATAGGCATAATGGGGTGTCCCACCGGCGCGTGGTAAAGCACCATGAATGGCTCATGGCTTTGGGGCGTTGATAGGGCGGCAACTAAGATATTCGCAGGTAGCGGGGCCTGTCGTAAGGGGCGGAGCGGTTGTCAGAAAGAAAGGGGTTGTGCTATACTTCAGCTAGAAAAGAGCGTAATCCAGGAGCCGAGTGGGCGAGCGCCCACTTTTTGTTTGGCGATGAGGTAAAGTTATGCAGGGCCAAGTATTAAAAGAAATGGAAACCAGGCTGGAAGAATTGATAGATCCGCTGATCGTCGAGGCGGGGCTTCGCCTGGTTTGCGTGGATATCGAAAGGCGGGGAAAGCGCCTGGTGGTAACGGTATGCTTGGACAGGGCGGGAGGAATAGACATCGACACTTGCGCGGAGATGAGCGAGGAGATTGGCCGATACATCGATGTCGAGGGTCTTATCGAAGAAAGTTATATACTGGAAGTCGAATCCCCTGGACTGCAGCGAGTTTTACGCAAGCCAAGGGAATTCCTAAGCTTCCTGGGCAAAGAGGTGGAGATAGTTTTAAGGCAGGCTTTCGAGGGGCGACAGAAGATGCGCGGAACACTCTTGTCGGCTGACGAGGAGGGAATCACGGTCAAGGTTGATGGGGAAGAATTCATGTTCCCTTACGAGGCGCTGAAGAAAACCAGGCTGTATTTCGAAGCGCCGTGGTAAGAAGTTGAAGGGGAAAGCTGGATAAGAGAGATAAGAGGAGAGTAGCCTTGAACCTTGAATGGCTTGAAGCCCTGCGGCAGATAGAAAGGGAAAAGGGCATCGACACGGAAACGGTGATCCTGGCGCTGGAGGCTGCGCTCCTTTCGGCTTACAAGAAAAATTACGAGACCAACGAAGAGGCAAGGGTCGAGGTGAACAGGGAGACCGGCTCCATTCACGTCTATTCGCAGATCCTGGATGAGGAGAGCGGTGAAGTAAGAGAAGAAGAAGTCACGCCGCGTAACTTCGGCAGGATTGCCGCCCAGACCGCCAAACAAGTCATCTTGCAGCGCATACGAGAGGCGGAAAGGGATCTTATGTTCGATGAGTACCGGGAAAGGATAGGGGATATCGTCACCGGGATAGTGCAGCAGTCAGATCAACGTTATACCCTTGTCGATCTGGGTAAGGTGGAAGCTTTACTGCCCGTGTCGGAACAGATTTACGGCGAGAGATACAAGCACGGGATGAGAATTAAGGTGTATATCGTTGAGGTCAGAAAGACCAGCAAAGGTCCCCAGATACTCGTCTCGCGCACCCATCCGGGGTTGCTGAAGCGGCTTTTCGAGCTCGAGGTTCCCGAAATCGCCGAGGGTTATGTGGAGATAAAAGCGGTGGCCAGAGAGCCCGGCCACAGATCCAAGATAGCCGTGGTTTCCAATGACCGCAATATCGATCCGGTGGGAGCTTGTGTGGGAGCGAGGGGAGCGCGCGTGCGCATGGTGGTTAACGAGCTGAAGGGAGAAAAAGTGGACATCGTTCCCTGGAGCGATGATCCCAAGGTGTTCGTATCCAACGCCTTGAGCCCGGCCAAGGTAAAAGAGGTCGTCATTCATCCTGAGGAGGAGCTGTCCGAGGTGATCGTGCCCGACAGCCAGCTTTCGCTGGCCATAGGGAAAGAAGGTCAGAACGCCCGCCTCGCGGCGAAGCTCACGGGATGGCGGATAGATATTAAAAGCGAAACCCAAGCCCGGGAGGAAAAAGAGGGATACACTGTTTCCATAGAAGACGGTAAAGAGGTATGGCTGGCCGTCGACCGCGAAGAGGACGTCCCGAACGGGGAAGTATCTGCGATTGAGGACCAAGAGCTTGAAGAACAAGATGAAGGGGATAAGGTGGAGCCGGAAGGCGAGGGTTGAGAAAAAATAAAAAACGGGCGTATCCATGCTCGGTATGGTTTCGGGATGGTTTATTATATTGGCGAGCTTTAGACAGGGGTTAGGAAAAGGAAATGGCGGGTAAGAGGGTCCATCAACTGGCTAAAGAGCTGGGTATGTCCAGCAAGGAATTGTTGGATGTCCTACAGTCCATGGGCGAGGATATCCAGAACCCCCTGTCTTCGATAAGCGAGGAGACGCAGGCGGCCCTGCAAAAAAAGCTCGCAAAGGCTAAGCCCCAAAAGGCCAAGGCCAAGAAGCCGGCCAAGGAGAAGGCGGCCGGGGAGAAGAAAGCGCTGGAGAAACCGAAAGCGGCCGCTTCAGGAGTGAAGGAAAAGGCGCCCGCGAAGGCACTCAAGCAAAGCTCGGCGACAAAGCCCGTTGTGAAGAAAGAGATGCCCGCCGCACGCCCACGACGGATAAGCAGGAAAAAGGAGGCCAAGCCTGCGGAGCCTAAAGCCGCAGAAGCGGCGCAGGAGGAAAAAGTAAGAGCGACTGAGGTTCCGCGGCCGATCGACGTGAGGCCTCCCAAGAGAAGCGTCTCAAAGGTCGAAGCGCCACGGCTGGAAAAGAAACCGTCACCAAAGGAACCCGGCACCAAGCCCATGAAAAAGAAGCTCCGCTTGCCCGAGGGCTTAACGGTTAGGGAATTCGCTCAGAGGATCGGCAAAACCCCCGCGGAGGTTATAAGCAAGCTCATGGCCATGGGGGAGATGATAACCATAAACCAGTCCCTATCGGAGGATCTCATGGTGCTGGTGGCCGACGAGCTGGGCGTGGACGTGGAGGTTAAAACCCGAGCCGTGGAAGAGGCCCCCGTCTACGAAGAGAAGCCGGAATTGCTGCGTAGGCGGCCGCCCGTGGTCACGGTGATGGGGCATGTGGATCACGGGAAGACATCCCTTCTGGACGCCATACGCAACACGGCAGTCACCGACGGGGAGGTCGGCGGTATAACCCAGCATATAGGGGCCTCGGTAGTGGAACACGAGGGTAAAACGATAACCTTTATCGATACGCCCGGACACGAGTCTTTCACCGCGCTTAGGGCAAGGGGCGCCAAAGTGACAGACATCGCCGTCTTGGTGGTGGCGGCTGATGATGGGGTTATGCCCCAGACCATCGAGGCTATCGATCACGCCAAGGCGGCGGGAGTTCCCATAATGGTCGCGGTGAACAAAACTGATAAGCCAGGCGCAGATCCCACACGCGTGCGCCAGCAGCTGACGGAATTCAACCTGCTTCCGGAGGAGTGGGGGGGAGACACCATCTTCGTGGACGTCTCCGCAAAGGAAGGAACCAACCTGGATCATCTCCTGGAAATGATCCTTCTCCTCTCGGAGGTCCAGGATTTCAAGGCCAACCCAGATGCCCCGGCCAGTGGAAATATTATCGAGGCGCGCCTGGACAAAGGCAGAGGCCCGGTAGCCACTCTCCTGGTAAAAAGGGGAACCTTGAGACGCGGGGATGCGCTGGTGGCGGGGATAGCTTACGGAAGAGTGCGCGCTCTTCTGGATGATAAAGGAAGGTTTGTCGAGGAAGCGGGCCCCTCTTTTCCAGTGGAAGTGCTGGGCTTGAACGTGGTTCCTGAGGCGGGAGACGAGTTCAGGGTGGTGGAAGACGAAAAAAAGGCCAGGATTATGGCCGAGACCAGGCTGGCAAGGGAAAAGGCCGAGATGGAGAGAAGGACTGCCCGCAGCGTATCGCTGGAGGATCTTTTCAAACAGATACAGGAAGGACAGGCTCAGGAGTTCAACCTGATCATCAAGGGCGACACCCAAGGTTCGGTGGAGGCGGTAAAGGACTCCGTGGGGAGACTGAAGGTGGGGGATATTACGATTAACGTCATTCACGCCGGCGTAGGGGCGATAAACGAGAACGACGTCATGCTGGCCAAGGCCTCGCAGGCGGTGGTCATAGGATTTAACGTGAGACCGGATTCCAATGCTCAAGAAGCGGCTGAGAGGGAAAAGGTCGACGTGCGCACCTACCGTGTAATCTATCAGCTGCTTGAAGACCTGGAAGCCGCCCTAGTGGGAATGCTCAAGCCGGAATACGAGGAGGTGCAGGTGGGCCTGCTGGAGGTGAGAGCGATATTCCGGGTTCCCCGCCAGGGGGTGATCGCGGGCGCGCTGGTAAGGGAAGGGGAAATAAACAGAAATTCCCGGGTGAGGTTGCTGCGGGACGGATCCATCATTTACGAGGGCGCGGTATCTTCCCTGCGGCGGTTCAAGGATGACGTCAGATCCGTTTCGGCTGGTTTCGAATGCGGGGTAGGGCTGGAAAATTTCCAGGATATCAAGGAGGGAGACACCATAGAGGTCTTGGAGCGGCGGGAGATACCCAGAGGAGGAGAATCAACTAATCCCTGAGGAAGGGTTGCCCCATGTTCATTGGCGCGCTTAGGCTGGAACTTTATATGCCCCAGTGCGGCAACCTCAAGGAAAAGCGTCAGGTGATAAAGAGCATCATAGACCGCACGCGGGCTCGCTACAACGTGGCGGTGGCGGAAATAGACAAGCAGGATCTCTGGCAACTTTCAAGCCTGGGGATCACTTGCGTAAGCAACAGCGAATATGCGGTGCGCGAGATGCTAAGCCGTGTGGATCGCAGCATCCGGTCCATGGGCAAAGCGGAGATTCTCGATGCGCCGGTTACCATACTATCGCCCTGAAAGAAGCCGACACCTGGGATAACGGTGATCTGCATGATTCCCGAAAGACTGAAGAGAGTCAATGAAGCCTGCAAGGAAGCCCTCGGGGAGATTCTTCAGGAAAAGATAAAGGACCCGCGCATAGGTTTCGTGACCGTAACCAAGGTGGAAGTTACGCCGGACCTCCGAGTGGCCAAGGTGTGGGTGAGCGTATTCGGGGAGGGGGATGCCTTGGAGGAAGCCTGGAAGGGATTGGAAAAGGCCAAGGGATTTATGAGACGGGAATTGGGGAGGAGAGTCCGCCTCCGCTACACCCCGGAGTTGCACTTGCATCTTGATCGGGGGGCCGAGGCAAGCGAAAAGGTACTGGATATCCTACAGGAGTTGGGAGAGGATAAGATTTGAGCGTTACGGCGGATATCATCAATGCCCTGAACCACGCTGACACGGTAGGAATTTCCTCCCATGTCGATCCGGACGGCGACAGCATAGGTTCCCTCTTGGCTATGGGAATGGCTCTTCGGCGCATGGGGAAAAAGGTGAGCGCCGCCATACCGGAACCGGGAGAATATCCGCCTCAGTATCTATTTTTGCCGGGTCGCGACTTTTTGGTGCCGCCACATGAATTCAAGGGAAAGAAAGACGTCTTTATAGCCCTTGATTGCAGTAATCCAGAGAGGCTGGGTTCTTTGTGGGATGAAGCACGAAAGGCGCGTCTCACGGTGAACATCGATCACCATGAGGACAATCTTTTCTACGCCTCCCTGAACTTGGTTGAGGAAGGCGCCTCGTCCACCGCCGAGCTGGTTTTCAAGCTGGTGAGAGAGGCCGATTGTGGTTTAACCGCCGATGAGGCCACTTGCCTCTACACCGGAGTGGTCACGGACACGGGGCGTTTTCAGCATCTCAATACCTCCGTGGATACCTTCAAGACGGCGGCGCAACTGCTTGAGGCCGGGGCGGATATCTTTCGCGTGGTCAAGGAGGTTTACGAGAGCCGGTCCCTTTCCTACACCTTTCTTATAGGAAGAGTTTTACAGCGTGCCGAAGTGCTGGAGAGGTATGGGCTAATCTTCAGTTATGTCACCCTGAAAGATATGGAGGAGACCGGGGCCATTCTCGCGGAGACGGAGGATTTGATCGACCATCTGCGCATTGTGCGGGGTACGCGCATGGCGGCTCTATTCAAGGAACTCGATAACGGCAAGGTACGGGTCAGCCTGCGCTCGCGAGACGGTTTCGAGGTGGGGCCCATAGCGCGCAGCTTGGGCGGGGGAGGCCATGCCATGGCGGCCGGATATACGTCGGATCTGGACATCGATGGCAGCATAGAGAGCCTGCTTGGGGTGCTAAGGGATGCCCGTTGACGAGGAAACACCGGATGGGCTTTTACTACTAGATAAACCGAGCGGCCCGACATCGCATGATATGGTGGAGGAGGTTAGGCGTTTGTCGAGAGCGCGCAAGGTTGGCCATGCGGGCACCCTTGACCCTATGGCTTCCGGCTTGCTGATAATACTGGTGGGCAAGGCCACGAAACTGGCGGCTTATATCCCCGGTGATCCCAAGGTCTATGAGGGAAGTATATGCCTGGGCGTGTCGACGGACAGCATGGACATGGAGGGAAAAGTCGTTTTCTCGGGAAGATTTGACGGCGGACCGGAAGAGGTAAAAGCCGCCATGCTGAGCCTGCAGGGAGAAATGGAGCAATTACCCCCTATGTACTCGGCGGCCAAGTATCGCGGCAAGCCCTTGTACAGTTATGCCCGCCGCGGTGAGGTGGTGCCCAGACGCGCCAGGAAGGTAAGCGTTTACCGGGCGGACATGACCTCCTTTCGAGGTGACGGATCAAGGGTGGAGTGCGACTTCCTGATCTCTTGTTCGCCTGGTTTCTACGTAAGGGATTTTGCCGCGCGGATAGGAGAATTGTTGGGATGCGGCGCCGCCCTTTCTCGCCTGCGACGTTTATCTTCAGGCCCTTTTCTTGTGCATGACGCCTTGCCGTTACATGAGGTGGCCGAGCGTTACGCGAGGGGAGAAACGCCTGTCCTGGGCCTTGACTTCGCCCTGCAGGGGTACAAGCGAGTGACCGTTAAGGAGGAAGGGATAGTGGCCGTTCGTAATGGTGCCGCTATGGGGGAAAACGCCGTTCTTGAGAGGGATGAAGGTGTAGGGATAGGAGAAACGGTGGCGGTAATGACCCCCGGGCGGGAGATACTCGCCCTGCACCAAGAGGTCGAGGTTTCCCCATATTCCTCCAGGCCTCGACGGGTGTTGTAAGAAAGGCGAACTTCATGAGGCGCAGCATACATTGCCGATGTGGCTGCCACGGAGGAACGCAAGGATCGGTGAGGTCGGGCCGGCGAGAATGTTAGGGAGAGGAGTAAGTAACCTTGGAGATTATACCGGGGATCGAGGCCATACCCGAGGATATCGGCGCGTCGGTCGTGACCATCGGGATGTTTGACGGCTTGCACCTTGGGCATCGCAGGATAATTCATATCGCCCATGAGAAGGCCAGGGATCGCGACATTAGGTGCGTGGTGTTCACTTTCGACCACCATCCCCTGGAGATCATCGCCCCCGGCAATCACCCCAAACTGCTTTCCTCCAGCGCGCAGAAGCTGCGACTTCTCGAGGAGATGGACGTGGACATGGTCCTCATGGCCCATTTCGATGAGGGATTCTCCCGTATCCCGGCCGGAAATTTCGTGGATGATCTCCTGGTGCGACGCTTGGGCGCCGTTTGCGTGGTACTCGGCGAGAATTTTCGTTTCGGAAAGGATGGTTGCGGGAACGTAGCTTTTCTTAAAAAGGTAGCTGGTCGCTATGGAATGGAGGTGGAAGCGGTTCCGCTGTTGCGCTTTGACGGGGAGATTATTTCCAGCACCCTGATAAGAACCATGATCGAGAAAGGGGAGGTCGAGGAGGCCTCCAGGAGATTGGGATGGGATTACATGATAGAAGGAGTAGTGGTGAGGGGGGATGCTCGTGGAAGAAAGCTGGGTTTTCCGACCGCCAATCTCGAGGTACACGATAACCGTTGCATACCGGCGCGGGGCGTTTATTCCGGACAGGCCCACCTAGAAGAGCGCGTGCTGCCGGCGGTCACCTACATAGGGGAAGTGCCCACCTTTCCGCATCCCGGCCTGGAGAGACAACGCATCGAAGTGCATATCCCGGGATGGAAGGAGGAACTTTATGATCGCTTCCTAGGGGTATCTTTCAAGAAGCGCCTGCGCGGGGAGATTGCTTTTGCGAGTCCCGATGAGCTTACCAGGCAGATCAAGGAGGACGTGGAAAGGGCTTTGCGGGAATCCTGAGCGTGACCTTGTATTTTACGCCGGGGTAAAAGCTGTGCTATTATCGTTTGGAATAACGAGCTAAGAAAAGGATGATTTAAGGCGGCGGCGGCCGCCTGAACCTAGTCCTAGGTTTGGAGAAAGCCAGCTCCAATCTTGGGTCTATGGGGATGAAGGAGGTGAAAAGGCATGCCCCTTAGCGGTGAGGAGAAGCTCGCGATAATCGAGGAGTTTCGATCTCACGACAAAGACACAGGTTCCGCCGAAGTCCAGATAGCCATCCTCTCCAAGCGCATAGATGACCTTACGGAGCATCTGAAAGTGCATAAAAACGACCACCATTCCCGTAGGGGTCTTTTAAAGATGGTGGGCAGGAGGAGAAGGCTATTGGATTACCTGAAAGAGAAGGATCTAGAGCGGTACCGTGATCTGATTGAGAGATTGGGACTACGTCGTTGACGTTGTGAGCCCCACGAAAGAATGGCGATTTTGAATGGAGATGATTAGGGAAATGACAGAGGGAGAAACCAAAAAATACACGGCCGATCTCATGGGCAAAGAAATAGAGTTTGAGATAGGCAAACTGGCCAGCCTGGCCGACGGAGCGGTGGTGGTTTCTTGTGGCGGGACTGACGTCCTGGTAACGGCGATGGGCTCCAAACACGAGGTGGACAGGGACTTTTTTCCTCTGGTTGTGGACGTTGAGGAAAGAATGTACGCTGCCGGGAAAATCCCCGGGGGATTTTTCAGGAGAGAGGGTCGTCCATCGGAGAAGTCCATACTGACCGCAAGGCTTATCGACAGGCCGCTAAGGCCCAACTTTCCGGAAGGTATGCGCATCGAGGTACAGATTATTGCCACCATTTTGTCCGTGGATCAGGTTAACCTTCCCGATATTCTGAGCATCAACGGGGCGTCCGCTGCGTTATGCATATCGGATATCCCCTTCGACGGGCCGGTGGGGGCAGTAAGGGTGGGATTGCTGCCGGAGGGGCTGGTAATCAATCCCACGGTAAAGGAGTTGGAGAGAAGCTCCGTAGATCTGGTGGTAGCGGGGATTATGAACCAGGAAACCAACGAGGTGGACATCATCATGGTGGAATCCGGAGCCGATCAGGTGCCGGAGGAGGATCTTATCGATGCCCTTGAATTCTCCAAGCAGGGACTGAGAGAAATGATCAGGATACAGCAGCAGATGGCTAGGGAGGTGAGCAAGCCGAAGCGTGAGGTAAATCTAAAAAAATACGACATCGAAGCGGTGCGCATGCGTTTCCCGGAGATGAAGTCGCGCATTGACCAGACGATCAGGGAGATAGCCCGCAACCAACTGGAAAAAACGGAGAGGGACAAGGAGCTGGAAAGGCTTCTGGAAAGGTTTGTCCTCGCCGCCGAGGGCGAGGGAGCGAGCGAGGATTTCATTGAGTCGGTCAAGGAGCACTTCAGTATGCTCACGGGGCAGGCCATGAGGCGCTTGATAGTGGAAGAAGACATGCGTATAGACGGACGCCGCCCGGAGGAAATAAGGCCCATCACCTGCGAAGTGGGGCTGGTTTCGCGTACCCATGGGTCCGGGCTTTTTTCCAGAGGATTGACCCAGGTCCTGACCCTGCTCACCCTGGGCCCCATAAGCGACATGCAGACCATAGATGATCTATCGCCCGACGAGAGCAAGCGCTTTCTTCACCACTATAACTTCCCCCCCTTCTCGGTGGGAGAGACGGGCATGTTGAGAGGGCCGCGTCGCAGGGAGATAGGCCATGGCGCTCTGGCGGAGAGGGCTCTGGTTAGCGTCATACCGGACGAGAGCGTTTTCCCCTATACCATCAGGCTGGTTTCGGAGGTTCTTTCCTCCAATGGATCCACATCTATGGCTTCCGTGTGTGCATCGAGCCTGGCTTTAATGGATGCCGGGGTTCCCATAAAGGACAACGCCGCAGTGGCCGGCATCGCCATGGGGCTGATCAAGGAAAGCGAGAAATCCGTCGTGCTTACCGATATCCAGGGCATTGAGGATAAATACGGTGATATGGATTTCAAAGTGGCGGGAACCGACAAGGGCGTTACGGCGCTGCAGATGGACATGAAGATACGCGGCATAACCGTGGAGGTAATTCAGCGCGCCTTGAGCCAGGCCAAAGAAGCCCGCCTTTACGTGTTGCGTAAGATTCGTGAAACCATACCTGAACCGCGCAGCGAGCTTTCTCCGTACGCGCCCCGCGTGGTTACTTTCGAGGTTCCCGTGGACAAAATAAGGGAGATTATCGGCCCCGGCGGAAAGGTGATCCACCGCATAGTCGCCGAGCACGACGTGGAGCTGGACATTGAGGATGACGGAAGGGTGTTTATTACCTCGAAGGATCTGGAAAGCGGTATGGCGGCCAAGAGGATGGTGGAGCAGATAATCCGCGAGGCCAAGCCCGGTGAGCAGTTCGAGGGCTTGGTAACCCGCACCACGGGGTTCGGGGCTTTTGTGGAATACCTGCCGGGAAAGGAGGGTCTGATCCACATATCCAAGTTGTCCGATCGCCATATCGCGAGGGTGGAAGACGTGGTCAACGTGGGCGATCGCATCAAGGTGGAGGTTTCGGAGATAGATAAGATGGGCCGTGTCAACCTACGCGGCATTGACTTGAAGATACCCGACGATTTGCCCGAATCCGGCCCCGACAAGGGGGAAAGAAAACCCGGGTCTGGTCGGGATTCCAGGCAGCAAAACCGATATGCGCCCGGTCAACGCGGAAAACCCGAGGGAAGGGAAAAAGGAAGAGGAGACTCCACCCGGCATAGACAGGAACGGAAGAACTGGTGACGGAGCCCCACCTCCTGATGAAGGAACCACAATACCAGCAGACAGAGAGCCCCAACGGCATCCGGGTGCTAACGGAGAAGATGCCCAATTTGCGCAGCGTGACCACCGGTTTTTGGGTAGGGGTGGGATCTCGTGACGAACCACAAGAGATTTCCGGCATCAGTCATTTCATTGAGCATCTCCTGTTCAAAGGAACCCCCAGCCGCTCCGCGAGGCGCATCGCGGAGGAGTTCGACGCCATGGGTGGGGAGCTGAACGCCTTTTCGGCCAAAGAATACACCTGTTATTACGCCAAGGTCCTTGACGAGAGGGTGGAAGAAGCTTTCGAGATCATGACCGATATGCTGCTGCGCTCCCTGATGCAGCCCAAGGATGTGGACGCGGAGAGGAAGGTCATTCTGGAAGAAATAGCCATGCACGAGGACTCTCCGGACGACATCATTCACGACCTTTTCGTTTCGGCTCTCTGGGAATCGCATCCCCTGGGACAATCCGTGCTGGGTCAGCAGAACGTGATCAGGACCCTCGGAAGTGAAGAGATAAAGAGATATTACGGCCGCTATTACCGTCCTGAAAACGTGGTGGTGGCGGCAGCGGGAAACATAGAACACGAGAAAGTGGTGGAAATGGTGAGCCGCATGATGGATGCCGACGGCGGCTCCTCCAGAGAGGAACGGCACTGCGTCGTTCCCGAAATCAGACCGCACACCGCGGTCTACGACCGTCCCACCGAGCAAGCGCACGTCGTGTTGGGCACCCAGGGCTTACCGCGCCAGCATCCGGCAAGATTCGCTCTGGCGATATTGGACAATATCCTGGGGGGAGGCATGAGCTCGCGGCTCTTTCAGAAGATAAGGGAGGAGCGCTCGCTGGCATATTCCGTGTTCACCTACCATTCCATGTACGTGGAGACCGGGCTGGTGGCCGTGTACGCGGGGACCAGCCCGGAGAACATGCCCGCAACCCTTGAGCTAATCAAGGAAGAAATCGAGCTCATCCTTACGCGAGGGATAACTTCAGAGGAGTTGGAAAGGGCTAAGGGGCACATCAAAGGCAATCTGGTGCTGAGCCTGGAGGACAGCGGAAGCCGCATGACCCGCTTGGGAAAGTCGTGCATTTGCCGGGGAGAGCTGTTGACCCTTGACCAATTGTTAAGCAGAATAGATGCAGTGACTGTCGAGGATGTCCATCAACTGGCCAAGGATCTTTTTGGGAAACGTGAGCTCGTGGTGACCATTATAGGTCCTTTCGGCGATAGAGAGATCCAAGGCCATCTCTTCTAGGATGGTGGGATGATGAAAATAGGGATTTGCGGCGCCGGCGGGCGTATGGGCCGTGAGGTCTGTAAGGCGGTGCTCTCAGAGCCAGCTTTCGAGCTGGTTTGTGCCGTCGACCCCCATTACGAGAACCAGTCGCTGCGTGAGCTGGTATTCGAAGCCCCTGAAGGGCTGAGGATTGCCGCGAGGGTTGAAGCCCTGGTAGAGAGCGGCGCCGAGGCCATGGTGGATTTTTCCATCGCGGAGGCGGCGAAAAAGAACGTTCCTTTTGCCTTGGAACACGGCATACATTGCGTGGTGGGAACCACGGGATTGAGCCGCGAGGATCTCGAGAGTTTCGAGGCCACGGCGCTCGAGCATGATGTTGCTTGCCTGGTGGCCCCGAATTTCGCCATAGGGGCCGTTTTGATGATGCATTTCGCCTCTCAGGCTGGGCGTTACTTGGAAGGTTGCGAGATCGTGGAGATGCATCACCAAGCCAAGATCGACGCGCCATCCGGGACTTCACGCCATACGGCTCGCATGATACTAGAGGCGCGAGGGGTAGATTCCTGGGAGGAGAAAGACCAAGGGCCCAGGGGATTGAGCATGGGTGGAATCAACCTGCACTCCGTACGCTTGCCGGGCTTGGTGGCGCATCAGGAGGTTATCTTCGGAGGGAAGGGACAGACTCTCATCATACGACATGACTCATTCGATCGTTCCTCGTTCATGCCTGGCGTGATCTTGAGCCTCAAGAAAATCGCGCAACATAGGGGACTGGTGGTCGGGCTGCAGCATATACTTGAGCTGTAGGCGTGCGAGGCCGGGTGGCGCATATCCACCGCTTGAAGCGCGTGTTGTCAGAAATACCGCATGTGATACGGGCGTTTCAGGATAGCCGCATCCTCGGCTGCCGGAAGAGGTGAAATACCGCCGTCCGTTGAAGAAAAATAGAAGAAAATCGAAGATGGAGTATTGTGCTTTACAAACATAACTTAAATAGTGGAAGGCAAAAGCTGAAGCGGAGGGAAGGTAATGACAGCTCCGGCTCGCAGAGCGGGCAGCCAATCCAAGAAGGGAAATAAGGGGCGAGGGAAAGGCACGGAAAAGAAGAAAGAACTCCCCCGCAATATAAGGGAGATCTACGCCGTCGGCGTAATTTTGGCGTCCCTGTTGCTCTTCATGGCCTTTTTCCTGCATGCCCTGGGGCCGCTAGGAAGGGGGTTAGATTGGTTTTTCTCCTATTTGTCGGGATACGTCAGGTATATCTTTCCTTTCGCCTTCATGCTCCTGGGAGTGGCCCTCTTCATAGGTCGCCTCGGAGAGCCGGCGTCGAGAGAAAAGGAAGGTTGGCGTATAACCTGGGTCGAGATTGCCGGTATGTTCCTATTCATGCTGAGCGTATGCGCCCTTTTGCATTTGAGGGTGGGCGGCACCGAAATCATGTTCGCCAGGGATGAACTCTTTGAGGGCGGAGGGATATTGGGCGCGGTGATCGCCTGGCCTCTGGTGAAGCTCTTGAGCAGGGCAGGAGCCTATGTGGTGGTTATCTTTGCCATCATGGTCAGCCTGTTCCTTCTCACCGGCCTTACCGCTCCGCAGTTTTTCCGCCGCAGGGCGGATGAAGGGTGGGAAGAGCGCCGCGCGAAAAGGCCTGACGCCGCTGTGGGGGACACGCAAAAAGGCTCGAAAAGAAGAAAGCGCCTGCCCGGAGAGGTTGAGGTAAAGGCGCGCTCCGGCATGGACTCGGGGGCGGAGGAAACGGTGACCCCTCAACCCCCCAAGCCGGTCGAAAGCTCGAGGGCCGCGCCGGTGCAAGCTTTGTTGGTGGAGGAAAGCGGGCAGTTGGCCATAGAGGTCGATGCAGGAGAAAAGGGCAAGGCATACCGGCTTCCGCCCCTGGAGCTGCTGAGCAAGGCCGGAGGACGGGATTCTATATCCCGGAAGAGCGTCAACGACAGCATCGGTATTCTTGAAAAAACCCTGCACGATTTCGGTGTCGATGCCGCAGTCACCAGGGTTACCAGGGGGCCTACGGTTACCAGGTTCGAAGTGGAACTGGGTTCGGGAGTGAAGGTGAACCGGGTGCTGGGACTCAGCGACGATATCGCCTACGCGCTCGCTTCCCCGGACATACGAATAATCACGCCCATACCCGGCAAGTCGGCCATCGGCATTGAGATACCCAACCATGAGAGGGATCTGGTAACCCTGGGGGATATTCTGGGTACCCAGCAGGCGAAAAGGGTCGCGTCGCCTCTTAAGGTTGGGCTGGGAAAAGACGTTTCCGGGCACCCGATCATCGTGGACCTTCGCGATATGCCTCATCTGCTGCTTGCTGGCGCCACGGGAACCGGTAAGAGCTGTTGCATAAATTCCATAGTAGCGTCGGTGCTCATGACCTCTACCCCCTTTGAAGTGCGCATGTTGATGATTGACCCGAAATATGTGGAATTGAGTCACTTCAACGGCATTCCCCATCTTCTCGCCCCGGTAATCACCGACCCCAAAAAGGCTTCCTATGCCCTCAATTGGGTGGTCAAGGAGATGGAACACCGTTACCAGATTCTCTCCCGAGCGGGGGTGAAGAACATCGTAGCTTATGAGGCGGCTTTGAAAGAGGGATTGGCAAAGGAAAAGGATGAAGGAGGAAAAGAGGTTTTCAAGGCCATGCCCTACATCCTGGTGGTAATAGACGAGCTGGCCGACCTGATGATGGTCGCTCCATCCGAAGTCGAGGACTCCGTGGCCAGAATCGCCCAGATGGCAAGGGCGGTGGGAATCCACCTGGTGGTGGCCACGCAGAGACCTTCAGTGGATGTGGTCACGGGCCTGATCAAGGCCAACATGCCCTCCCGTATAGCCTTCACTGTGGCCAGTCAGGCTGATTCGCGAGTCATCCTGGACACTGGAGGGGCGGAGAAGCTGGTAGGTCACGGCGATATGCTCTTTCTTCCCGCGGGCAGCTCCAAACCCTTGAGATTACAAGGCTCCTATGTGTCGGAGAGAGAAATAACCGCGGTGACCGCTTTCATAAAGCGGCAGAAAAAAGCGGAATACGAAGAGGGAATCCTGGAGGGAGCGGGATGCGATAAAAGAGAACAGTCGCGTGAAGACGAGCTGGTGGATGAGGCCATCGATATCGTGGTTAGGACGGGCGTGGCTTCCGCCTCCCTTTTGCAGAGAAAGTTGCGCGTTGGATACGCACGTGCCGCGAGGCTCATTGACCTTATGGAAGAGATGGGAATAGTAGGAGCCTATGAAGGCAGCAAACCCCGGGCGGTATTGATGTCGCCGGAGGAGCTGGACGAAAAAAAGTACCGCGAGGCACGCAAGGTCGAGGAAAAGCGGGCGTGAGGGTTAAAGAAGGTTAAGCCACTTACCGATTCATTTTACGGTAATTGCTCGTATGCAAAGAAGCTCTACCAGACGAATGGTTATAGGTCGCCGGGGGGACGGGGGGCGATAGACTTGGCCAACAGGTTGGCCCAGGAAGTGGAAAAAATACTCGCAGCGGCAGTGGGCGATTTTATCGCCAAAGCCACTACGAGAAAGAACTGTGAACTGATAGGCGTCAGCCCGGATGAACTTACCCCTGAACATTTGCCCGAGTTAGCGGAGAGGATCGAGAAATCGGTTAGTTTCTTTTCCGGAAAGGATGTCGGACGCGGGGTGGCCGAGAAAATCAGGGCCATCAGGATATAAATATACAGGCCTCGACAAAAGCATTAGGCGAAGGTATCCGCAGATCGTTTTTCTCTGCATGGCTTTGGTTCAACGGCGGGAATCTTTTCCGAGCACATCGAAAGCGGCGGTGATTATTGCCGTCTATCAAGGGATACCGCAAACTAAGGTTGTCCTCATTCAAGGAACGGCGTAATTTTCTTGGAATGGAATTAAAGAAGTGATGAGCCTTGCCGCATAGCTCCAATTGTTACTATATCTTGTCTCTGGGGTGTCCTAAGAACGAGGTGGATTCGGATCTGATGTCCTCACTTCTAGAGCGATGGGGATGGCAACGGGCGGACAAAGCGGAACAGGCCACTCTCCTCATCGTCAACACCTGCTCCTTTATCACCGCAGCGGTGGAGGAAGCCATCGAGAGCATTCTGGAGATCTGCGACCTTCGCGAGAAGGGTCGCAGAAAGGTGGTGGTTGCCGGTTGCCTGGTGGCGAGATACGGCGCCTCCACGCTTGCTTCTCTCCTGCCGGAGGTGGACCTTTTCCTGGACTTCGGAGACTACGATCGGTTGGGACGGTTGGCGGATTCCGTTACGGGCGGGCGAAGCGCGGAAGATAAGCCCGATTTATGCAGGCGCTTTTCCTCTACGTTGCGGCAGGGATACGTATTCATCAAAATATCCGAAGGATGCAGGAGAAAGTGCTCTTATTGCACCATACCTTCCATCAGAGGCCCCCTGAGATCCCGCGCATGGGAGGATGTCCAAGAGGAGGCGGACTGGTTCCTGAAAAGAGGCGCGAAAGAACTTGTGCTGGTGGCACAGGACACCACCTCTTACGGCTTGGACATTTATGGCAAGCCTTCTTTGCCCTTTCTTATTGACCGTATCGCGGAGCTGGACGGCGACTTTATGATCAGGGTGATGTACCTTCATCCCGACGGCGTGGGTACGGAACTTTTGGCCACGTCCCGTCAAGTGGTGTAATAAGCTCTATCGTGCCATCCCTTTGACGACGACGACCTAGACGGCCGCGGCTCTAGCGACTTCACCTCCTTTTCTGAATCTAAGACCTCGCCCTCGATCACGTT
>ENA-ORXB01001305-ORXB01001305.1-sediment-metagenome-genome-assembly--contig:-NODE-1305-length-31165-cov-11.661316_pt1 | contig 31165 bp, 31 predicted proteins | sample MGYA00237863_ERZ511475 | MGnify/ENA primary metagenome ERZ511475 (study PRJEB26305, sample SAMN06343858) | sediment metagenome | isolation source: hot spring sediment | place: Canada: British Columbia... | reverse complement strand
AGGGTGCTCTTCCCCGAGCCCGAGGGACCGATGATCACCAGCTTCTCCCCAGGGGCCACCTCCAAATGGATCCCCTTGAGCACGTGCAGGGTACCAAACCACTTGTGCAGGTTGTGGATGCGGATGATGGGGTCCACCGCCTTCATTTTCGCACCCGTTGCATGGCGTAGACCAGGAGGAAGAGGGCCAGACCGATGGCATCCGTGAGAAGGCCCGGTATCACCAAGGTGAGGGCCGCCGCCATGAGCAGGGCCCTCTCCAAGAGGGTGGTGCGCTTGTGCAGGAAGCCCACCAGGCTGGCGCTGAAGGCCGTCATGCCCAAGAGGGCGGAAAGAACGATCCACACCCCCTCCACCACGCTTTCCACTCCCAACAAGAGGAGCTTGGGGCTGAAGAAGAACATGTAGGCGAGGAGGGCGGTGCGAAGCTCGTACACGAAGCCCTGAACCGCCGTCTTCCAGAAATCGGACCTGGCGATGGCGCTGGCCGCGTAGGCGGCCAAGGCCACCGGGGGCGTGGAGTCCGCCATGATGCCGAAGTAGAAGACGAACATGTGGGCGGCCACGGGCGGCACCGCATAGCCCGCTTTCTCCGCCAGCTGAAGCACCACCGGCACCACCAAGGAGGCCATGACGATGTAGTTGGCGGTGGTGGGAAGACCCATGCCGAGAAGGAGGCTGGTGAACTGGGCCAGGATGAGGACCAGGATCAGATTCCCCCCCGATAAGCGTTCCACGATGTCCGTGAGGCCAAAGCCAATCCCGGTCATGGTGACGATGCCCACGATGACCCCGGCGCTGGCCGTGGCCAAGGCGATGCCCACCATGCCCCGGGCACCCGCCTCGAGGCCCTCCAGAATGAGCCTTCCCCCCCTAAGAAGGCCGAAGCCGAGCCCGGTTCCCGCCCGATAGGCCCGCCACACCTCCTGGACCAGGATGAGGACCAGCATGAGGAAGATGGTGTTCAAGGCTGCCCGCTCGGGGGTCAGGCGCAGGGCCACCAGGGCGTAGATCAGGTAGACAAGGGGCAGAAGGTAGTGAAGGCCCGAGCGCAGAATAGGACCCACGGGGGGTAGCTCCGACCTGGGTACCCCCTTGAGGCCCAGCTGCAGGGCCTCGAGGTGCACGGTGATGAAAAGGGTGGCATAGGCCAGAATGGCGGGGATGACCGCGATCAGGATGAGCTGGCTATAGGGGATGCCCAAGAACTCCGCCATGATGAAGGCCGCAGCCCCCATGACCGGAGGCATGAGCTGCCCGTTGGAGGAGGAGGCCACCTCCACTGCCCCGGCTTTCTCCGGCGGATACCCCACCCGCTTCATCAAGGGGATGGTGAAGGTGCCCGTGGTGACCACGTTGGAAACGGAACTTCCCGAAACCACCCCCGTGAGGGCGCTGGCCACCACCGCCGCCTTGGCGGGCCCCCCGCGGAAGTGGCCCAACAGGGCGTAGGCCACCTGGATGAAGAAATGCCCCGCCCCGGCTTTTTCCAAGAGGGCGCCAAAGAGGACGAAGAGAAACACAAAGGTGGCGGAAACCCCCAAGGGTACCCCCCAGATGCCCTCCGCGGTGGTGTAGAGCTGCCCCATGAGCTGCCCCCACTGGCTGCCCGCATGGAGCTGGAGCCAGGAGGGAAGGGTAAAGGGCAGAAGCCCCTTGGGCCCGGTAAGCGCGTAGAGGACGAACACCGAGGCAATGATGGGCAGCGCAGGCCCCACCACCCGCCAGGCAGCCAGGAAGAGAACCCCAAGGGTCAGGGTCCCCATGAAGACATCCCGCTGGCTGGGGATACCCCCCCGGAGCTGGGTGATCCCGTAGTAATCCCAGACCACGTAGAGGGCCCCGGCTACTCCCAAGAGGGCCATACCCCAGTCCAGGAGGGGAATGCGCTCCCGTGGTCCCCGCCTCCCCGGGTAGGCCACAAAGGCTAGGGCCAAGGCAAAGGCCAGGTGCACCGCCCTGAGCCGCATGGGGTCCAGGGTACCCAGCTCGGTGGCCCAAAGCTGAAAGAGGCTCCAGGCCACCCCCAGGCCGAAGAGCACATACCGGCCCGCCCCCTTGGGCCTTCGCCCCCCTAGCTCGGTTTCCTCCACCAAAAGCGAGGCGTCCTTCTCCATACTTCCTCCAGGCAAAGGGGGCCCCAGGCGGGGCCCCCTGGGCTCAGCCAGGAGCCTACTTGAGGACTCCTACCTCCTTATAGAACCGCTCCGCACCAGGGTGGAGGGGAATGGGCAGGCCCTTCACCGCCTTCTGCAGGCTGAAGAAGCGCTCCAGGTTGGGGTGGATCTTCTTGAAGGCCTCCTGGTTGCCGAACACCGCCTTCATGAACTTGTACACGGTATCGGCGGATAGCCTCTCCGAGGCGATCAGCATGGCCTGCACCGCCACCGTGGGCGTGGTGACCTCCACTCCCTTGTAGGTACCCCCGGGGATGTTGAAGCCCACGTAGAAGGGGTACTTCTTGGCGATGGCCTGGATCTTGCCCAGGTCCACCGCCACCAGGGTGATGGGGGTGGTGAGGGCCAGTTGCTGGATGGCGCTGGCCCCCAGGCCCACCGTGTAGAAGAGGGCATCCGCCCGCTTATCCTGCATGAGCTGGATGCCCTGGGTGGCGCTCACCCGGATGGCCTGGCCCAGGTCCTCAAACCGGAGGCCGTAGGCCTCGAGGATCTGCCGGGCATTTTGCTCGGTACCCGAGCCCACATCGCCCACCACCACCCGTTTGCCCTTGAGGTCGGCCACGGTGCGGATGCCCGCATCCGCCCGGGCCACGATATGGATGACCTCAGGGTAAAGGGCCGCCAAAGCGCGGATGCCCTTCACGGGCTTCCCATCGAAGGCAGCGATGCAACATCCCTGATAAGCGTAGTAAGCGATGTCGTTTTGCGCCAAAGCCATCTCGAACTCCCCGGCGGCGATGGCGTTGATGTTGGCCACGCTGCCCCCGGTGGAGCGGGCGTTGGCCCGAATGCCCACACCTGCATCGTTCACCAGCTTGGCCATACCCGTGGCCACGGGAAAGTAGACCCCCGTGGTGGAACCCGATCCGATGGTGACGAACTCCTGGGCTAGGCTCAAGCCCAGGAAGGCGATCCCTGCCAATAGCGTAGTCCTTATCCGCATAACCTTACACCTCCTTTATGCCGCAGGCAGTATACCCGTAGCCCCTTCCCCTCCACAAGCCCTACCTCCCCGCCACCTGGAGCCTCCGCTCCAAAAGGTTTGTGAAGAAGGTGAGCACGGTGGTCAGGAGGAGGTAAATGGCCGCCACCGCCAGGTAGACCTCCACGGGCCGGAAGGTAGCCGAGATGATGCGCTGCCCGGAGAGGGCCAGCTCGGTAAGGGCGATGACGCTGGCCAGGGAGGAATCCTTGAGAAGGGCCACCACGTTGTTGACCAAGGGAGGTACCACGATGCGCAAGGCCTGGGGCAGGATCACGAAGCGCATGGTGTCCGCCGGGGAAAGCCCAAGGGACCAGGCCGCCTCCCACTGCCCCTTGGGAATGGCCTGGATGCCCGCCCGGACCACCTCGGCGTTATACGCCCCCACGTTGAAGGAAAGGGCGATGAAGGCCGCCCAGTAGGGGGTGAGAACCTGCTGGGCCTCGGGCCAGAGGGGCTGAAGCAGGAGGGGCAAGGCATTGTAGGCAAAGAGGATCTGCACCAAAAGGGGCGTGCCCCGGGTAACCCAGATGTAAAAGCTGGCGGGAAGCCGCACCCACAAACGCCGGGATAGGCGGAACATCCCGGCGAATACCCCGATGACCAGCCCTGCCAGGCTGGAGATCAAGGTGAGCTTTAAGGTGATCTCCGCACCCAAGGCCATGGCCTGGCCTGCGGAAGCCGCCCGGTCAGGTCCAAAGCCAGTAAGAAGGAAGTAGCGCTCCAGCACCACGCCCAAAAGGGCGAACAAGCCGAAATACCCCCCAAGTAGGAGGGCCAGGAGCAAGAAGACCCGCAACCAAGATGGCATCTTCACGGCAGGAAAAGGGCCCAGGGCAACCCCTTCACCCCGGGCCCGGGACTGGCTTACTTACAGCGCACGTCCTCGCCGAACCACTTCTTGCTGATCTGGGCGTAGGTACCGTCCTTCATCAGGTCGGCCAGGGCCTGGTTAAGAGCCTGGAGCACGCTCTTATTGCCCTTGGCCACGGCCATGGCCACCCTTTCCTGGAAGACCAGCTCCCCAAGCTGGAGGGTATTCTCCAGCTTCCGCTCCTTGATGGCCTCCTTGGCCACGAACCGGTCCGTGATCCAGGCGTCCAGGCGGCCCGAGAGGAGGTCCTGAAGGGCATCGGGATCCTTCTGGTAGGTGCGGACCTGCTTGATGCCGGGAATCTTCTGAGCAGCTTCCATATAGGTGGTGCCGATCTGCACCCCCACCACCTTGCCCTGAAGCTCCTTGGCCGTCTTGGGGCCTCCCTTCTTGCTCACGATGATGCCGCCCGTGCAGTAATGGGGGTTGGTGAAGTCCACGGCCTTGGCCCGTTCCTCGGTGATGCCGTGGGAGGCGATCACGAAGTCAAACCGGCCCTGGTTCAGCTGGATAAGAAGGCTATCAAAGGCCTGGGTGATCCATACGGGCTTCAGCCCCAGTTTTTGGGCTATGGCGTTGCCCAGGTCGATCTCAAACCCCACCAGCTGGTTCTTCTCGTCAAAGTAGTTGAAAGGGGAGAAAGCCCCTTCCGTGCCGATGCGGATCTCGCCCGAGCGCTTGATCTGGTCCAAGGTCCGCACCTGGGCGAAGGCCACGGCCAACCCTAGTACCCCAAGCAGCAAAAGAATCCTTTTCATGCTCACCCTCCCTGATGCACGGGCCGATTATACCCTAGGCCCACCGCACCCACTCCACCCGGCCCGTCACGGGATGCCTGAGGGCCATGCGCACCCCGTAGGCGTAGCTTCCCGGCCGGGAAGGGCGGTAGGCCACCTCGAACCATCCCGAGGCCTCCTCCATGGGCACCACTTCCAGCCCCCCGCCTGCGCGGCGCACCACCAGCTGGACCTCGAGGAAAGGCCTTAGGGCCTCCGGCACCTCCCCCTCCAGGTAAGCCCGCGCCCGCAAGGGCTCCCCATTCAAGGTCAGGTCCCCTGGAACCTCCACCCGGAGGGCCAGGCCATAAAAGGCAGGCAGGGCCTGGTGGAAGGCGCGCAGCACCTCCTCTTCCCCTCTGGCCTTCCCCGCCCACTCCTGCCCCCTTTGGTAAAGGGCCAGGTACTCCCGCACCATGCGGGCGGCGCTGAACCTCGGGCCCACGGTGCGGAGGCTTTCGTGGACCATGGAAAGCCACCCTGAGGAGTAGCCCTCGGGCCCCTTGGCGTAGAAAAGGGGAAGCACCTCCCCCTCCAGCACGTCGTACAGGGCCTGGGCGTCGGCCATGTCCTGGGCTTCCTCGTTCTCGTAGACCCGTTCGTCGCCGATGGCAAAACCGTTCTTTCCGTTGTAGGCCTCAGCCCACCAACCGTCCAGGACGCTTAAGTTCAAGACCCCGTTCAACGCCGCCTTCATCCCGCTGGTGCCCGAGGCCTCCATGGGCCTCCGGGGAGTGTTGAGCCAGACATCGCTGCCGTGGACCAAAACCCGGGCCAGGTACATGTCGTAGTCCTCCAGGACCACCATGCGGTCCTCGAGGCCGTACTCCTTGATCCTGGCCACCAGCTCCTGGAGGTAAGCCTTGCCGGGCTCGTCCTTGGGATGGGCCTTACCCGCAAAGACAAACTGCACGGGATAAGGGCCCTGGAGGATGCGGAGGAGGCGCTCGGGATCCTTGAACAGCAACACGGCCCGCTTGTAGGTGGCGAAGCGGCGGGCGAAGCCGACGGTGAGGGCCTCCGGGTCCAGGAGGCGCTCCGCCTGGCGGAGGCGGCTTGGGCTTTCCCCGTTCCTACGGCGTTGCTCGTAGAGGCGGGAGCGCACCTCCCGCACCAGCTCAGCCCTGAGGTCCCGGTGGATGCGCCAAAACTCCTCCCCCAACCCCTCCACCCTCCAGGTGGCGGGGTCCTCAGGATGCCGCAGCCAGTCAGGACCAAACACCTCCGCGTAATGGCGGCGGAACCTGGGGTGGAGGAAGGTCCAGGTGTGGACCCCGTTGGTGATGTGGCCGATGGGCACCTCCTCCCGCAGAAGCTCCGGCCAGAGGTGGTGGAACATCTCCCGGGAAACCTCCCCGTGAAGGCGGGAAACCCCACCCGCCTGGGCGCTGGTCCTAAGGGCCAGGTTGGACATGGAAAAGACCTTACCCCAGGGCTTCTCCTCGAGGCCCAGGGCGAAAAAGCCCTCCTTGTCCACGCCCAGCTTTTCCCAGAAACCCAAGAGATACCGTTCCACAAGCTCCAAAGGAAAGGCATCGTGCCCCGCAGGCACCGGGGTGTGGGTGGTGAACAGGGCCCCGGCCCGGGCCAGTTCCAAAGCCACCGGGAAGGTGTACCCCTCGGCCACCAGCTCCCGCACCCTCTCCAGGCCCAGGAAGGCCGAGTGCCCTTCGTTCATGTGGAAGACCTGGGGGTTAAGCCCCAAGGCCCGTAGCAGCCTGATTCCCCCGATCCCCAAGACCATCTCCTGCTGGATGCGCATCTCGAGACCGGGAGCGTAAAGCCTGGCGGTGATGGCCCGATCCTCCGGGGCATTTTCCGGTAGATCGGTGGTGAGGAGGTATACGGGCACGGCACCCACCTGCACCCGGAAGGCCCCAAGCCACACCGTACGCCCCGGAAACTCCACCCCCACCCTTAAGGGATGACCCTCCCGGTCCTGCACGGGCAGAAGGGGTAGCTCTTCCGGATGCAGGGTTTCGTACACCTCCACCTGGGCTCCCTCCGGGGAAAGGCGCTGGTGGAAATAGCCCTCGTGGTAGAAGATCCCCACCCCCACCAGGTTCAAACCCAGGTCGCTGGCCGCCTTGATGTGATCCCCGGCCAGCACCCCAAGCCCCCCCGCATAGATGGGTAAGGAACTGTGGAAGCCGTATTCCGCAGAGAAATACGCGGTGAGAGGCCCTTGCTTTACCTCCCGTTCCTTGAGGTAGGCTTCCAAGGCCGCCACCACCGCCTGGACCCGGGCGGGATAGGTGCTTCCCGCCAGGGCCTCGAGGCGGGCGGGGTCCACCTCCAAAAGCAACTTGACCGGATTGCCGCGGAAACGCTTCCAAAGCGAGGAATCGATCTCCTGGAAAAGCTCTGCCGCCTCCGGATTCCAGCTCCACCACAGGTTATAGGCCAGCTTCCTCAAGCCCCTAAGGGCCTCGGGAAGCTCAGGCATGGCGGTAAGGCGCCCCAGTACCCTCATGGGGTGGATTATACCCTTCACCGAAGCCGCCGCCAGAGCTCCGGGCTGAAGAGGAGGACCACGGGAAGGATCTCTATCCGCCCCGCCCACATCTGGAAGATGAGGACCACCTTGGAAACAGGATGGAGTTCCGCATAGGAACCCATAGGGCCCACCGTCCCCAGCCCCGGCCCGATGTTGCCGATGGCCTGGGCGCTGGCGGTAAAGGCCTCCACAAAACTCCCCTCCAAAAGGGCCAGGGTCAGGGTGCCGAAGCCAAAGAGAAGGGTGTAAAGGAAGATGAAAACGGAAACCTGCCGCAAGGCCTCCTCGGAAACCACCCGCTGTCCCAGGCGCAGGGGAAGGACCGCCCTGGGGTGCAGGGTGCGGGTGATCTCCCGCCTGAGAAGCCCGAAAAGCAAAAGCCAGCGCACCACCTTGATGCCCCCCGCCCCCGAGCCCGCGCTTCCCCCCACGAACATGAGGAGCACCAGGATGGCCTGGGCCGGCACCACCCACTGGGCGAAGTCCACGCTGGCAAAACCCGTGGTGGTCACGATGGAGATCACCTGGAAGAAGGCATGGCGGAGGCTGGCCTCGAGGCTGTACATGTGGTGGGTGTAGAGGTAAAGGGAAAGCAGTAAACCCGCAAGGAGCACCAGCAGGGCATAGGCCCGGAACTCCGCATCCCTGAAGAGGGGTTTGACCTCCCGTCCGAAGAACAGCCGGTACTGGAGAAGGAAGTTCACCCCCGCCAGGAACATGAAGAGGCTACCCAGCCACTGGGCCAGGAGGGGGTAGGCGGCAAAGCTTTGCGGGTTGGGGCTGAACCCTCCCGCCGGGGTGGTGGTGAGGGCGTTGGCCAAGGCCTCAAAGACGGGTACGCCCGCCCACCAGTAGGCCAGGAAGGCCAAGGCGGTCAGGGTCAGGTACACCCGCAAGACCGCCTGGGCGGTGTGCCGTAGCCTGGGCGTAAGCTTCTCCTTCTCCACCCCCGTGCTCTCGGCGAAAAAGGCCTGGCGGCCCGCCACCTGAAGCTGGGGAAAGACCACCAGGAAGAGCACCACGATGCCGATACCCCCCATCCACTGGGTGAAGCTTCTCCAGAGAAAAAGGCTCTTGCCAAACTGCCCGAAATCCGAAAGCACCGTGGCCCCGGTGGTGGTAAAGCCGGAAACCGCCTCAAAAAGAGCGTCCAGGTAGTCCAGCCCCCCCGAGATCCAGTAGGGTATCGCCCCCAAGGCGGGCACCAAAAGCCAAAGCAGGGCCACGGCGGCAAAGACCTCGGCCCGGTGCGGCTGGGCCTCCGCATGCCCCACCCCCTGCAGGGCCTTGCCCAACCCCACCCCCAGCACCGTCCCCAAAAGAAACCCCCGGGCGTCCTCCCCCCAGCCCAGGGCCAGGAGGGCGAAGGCCAGCATGAGAAGGCCAAAGCCCTGGTAGGTAAGGCCCAGGAGGTAGAGGCTGGAGCGAAACCCCTGCCTAGCCGACGACACGGGCCACGGCTTCATCCGCCACCTCCCGGGCCACCACCAAAAAGAGCCGGTCGTTGGGCAGGGCCTCGAGGTCCTCGCGGTAGAGCATCACCCGATGGTCCCGCTCCAGGGCCACCGGGGCCACCTGGGGCGTGGCCAGGGTGCTCAGGTACCGGGGCCTGAAGTTCTCCGGAAGCTCCACCTCCAGCAGCTCGATGTTCTCGTCCATGGTGGACACATGCTCCACGTTCTCGGGTCCCAGGTAGTCCAAGACCGCCCGCACCGCCGCCTGGCGGGGCGTGAGGGGCAGGTCTATGCCCACCTGCTCAAAGAGCCTTCGGGTTTCCGAGCGGGACACCCGGGTGATCACCTTACCCACCCCAAGCTGCTTGGCCAGGAGGGAGGCCAGGAGGTTCTTCTCGTCGTTGTCGGTCACCGCCACCACCGCATCGGCTTCCTGCAATCCCTCCGCCTCCAGAAGCTCCAGGTCGGTACCATCCCCTTGGATGATGAGGGCACCGGGAAGCTCCTGGGAAAGCCACTCGCACCGTTCGCGGCTGGGCTCGATGATCACCACCTCGAGGCGCCGCCTTAGAAGCTCCTGGGCCACCATAAAACCCACGTTTCCCCCACCGATGACCATCACCCTGCGCACGCCCCGCCCCGTGGCGAAGTAGGCCTCCAGCTCAGGGAAAGCCCTTAGGGTGGTAACGAAAAGGATCTTGTCCCCGGGCTCCAGGATGACCTCGGGATACTCCGGGTGGGCGAAACTCCAAAAGGTTCCATCGCGCACCAACCCCACCACCAGGACCCCCTCCGGCCAGGGAAGCTCGGATAGAAGCCGGTGGGCGTAGGGCCCTCCTTCCTTCACCCGGTACTCCACGAAGCGGAGCCGCCCCTCCGCCAGCACCTCGGTGTCCACGGCTCCGGGAACCAGGATCACCTCCACGATCTCCCTGGCCATGGCCCTTTGCGGCCAGAGGACCTTATCGATGCGGGTACCCAGGATCTCGGCGGTGCGGGGATCGGTGAGCACCTCCACGTACCCTCCCTTGCCCACGAAGCACAGGGTTTCCTTGGCCCCAAGGCCCTTGGCCAGAAGGGAGGCCAGCAGGTTCACCTCATCGGAATCCGTGCTGGCGATGAAGAGGTCCGCCCGGTCCACCCCGGCCTCCCTAAGGGCATCGGGGTCGGTGGCCCCGCCCACCACCACCTTCACGTCCAGATGGGCAAAGCGCTCCTTGGCCTGGGGATTGCGATCCAAAACCACCACCTCATGGGCTTTTTCCAGGGTGCGGGCCAGTTCCCCGCCCACCTCCCCGCCCCCGGCGATGACGATGTACATACCGCTCCTATCCTAAACCTGGACCCCGTAAAGGTCGTAGGTATCCGCCCGGGTTATCCGAACCGGGATCCTCTCCCCCACCCGGGCCGTGCCGTCGGTTTCCACGTAGACCAGCCCGTCTATTCCCGGGGAATCCCGATAGCTCCGGCCCACGGCCAAGCCGGGCTCCGGAAGCTCGTCCACCAGGACCTCGAGGGTCTTCCCCACGAAGCTTTGGTTCTTTCGCAGGCTGATTTCCGCCTGCACCTCCATGAGCCTGGCCTTCCGTTCCTCCTTGACCTCCTCGGGGACATGGCCCGAAAGGGCGTTAGCCTCAGCTCCCTCCACTGGGGAATAGGTGAAGACCCCCACCCGGTCCAGCTCCGCCTCCTGCAAAAAGTCCAGGAGGATCTGGAAGTCCTCCTCCGTCTCCCCCGGGAAGCCCACGATGAAGCTGGAGCGGATGGCGAGCTCCGGCACCACCTCCCGCCAGGCCTTTAGGGTCTTCAGGTGGCTTTGGTACCCCCCCGGTCGGCGCATGAGGCGGAGGATTCGCTCCGAAGCATGCTGAAGGGGCACATCCAAATAGGGAAGCACCTTGCCCTCGGCCATGAGGGGCAGAAGCTCCCGCACGTGGGGGTAGGGGTAAACGTAGTGAAGCCGTATCCAGGCTCCAAGCTCCGCCATGTGGGAAAGAAGGTCCTTAAGCTCCGCCTTCACCAGGCGGTCACCCCAGAAGCTTTCCCGGTGGCGGAGGTCCACCCCGTAGGCGGAGAGATCCTGGGCGATGAGGAGGAGTTCCCGGGTGCCCGTGGCCACCAGCCGGGCGGCCTCCGCCAGGACCTCCCCGGCGTCGCGGGAGCGCAAGCCTCCCCTCAGCTTGGGGATGATGCAGAAGCTACAGCGGTGATCGCATCCCTCGGAAAGCTTCAGGTAGGCGTAGTGCCGGGGAGTGAGCTTCACCTGGGGCGGGATGAGGTCCAAAAGAGGGTTGCGGGGTGCGGGAAGCACCTCCTGCACGGCCTGCAAAACCCGCTCCACCTCCCCGGGGCCGGTGACTTCCAGCACATTGGGGTACCTTTCCCGGATCACCTCGGGCCTGGCCCCCAGGCATCCCGTCACCACCACCTTGCCGTTTTCCCGCAAGGCCTCCCCGATGGCCTCGAGGCTCTCCTCAATGGCCGGGGTAATGAAGCCGCAGGTGTTCACCACCACCAGCTCCGCCTCCTCGTAGGTGGCACTGGTTTCGTAGCCGAGGGCCTTCAGCCGGGAAAGGATCTGTTCCGAGTCCACCAGGGCCTTGGGGCAGCCCAGGCTCACAAAGCCGATCTTCGCCATAGACCTCCAGGAGCCCCATCAGCCCAAAGGACCATCCTCGGGGCTCCAACGAACCAGTATAGCCCCCTTCCAAGCTTCCGCATCAAGGCGCCTCAAAGCGGCGGGTAAGGGGCTTTCCCGGCTCCCCCAAGGGCCCAAGGTCCTTGCCATCCAGGAAAACCCGCACCGCCCCGGGATTCCCCGAGCGCACCTCCACCGGAAGGTCAAAGCTAAGCTCCGCACCCACCTCGGGGATGCCCTCGTACAGGCGCTTCTCCCCCTGGGTGACCCTGAGCCAGCTCCGGCCCTCGAGGCGAAGCACCAGCTTCCCCGGGGAAACTTCCACTTGGGGATTGATAGAAGTAGGTGCAGGGGAAGGCTTGGGAACCAGGCGGTAGCTCAAGGAGAGGTTCCGGTCCAGGTTCACCTCCTCCTCCACCGGCTCGTACCCGGGTAGCTCCAGCCTAAGAAAGCGCCTGCCTCCTTCCAGGGGTGGCGAGGCCAAGGGCGTCTGGCCCAGGTAGAAGCCATCCAGGTACACCCGGGCTCCCGGGGGCTCGCTCACCACCCGAAGCCCGTAGCGCTCCGGAGGCTTGGGCGGGGGCTCAGGGGGCAGGCTCACCGTCTGCACGGGCGCTGGACGCAAAACCAGGTAGGCCCCATACCCTAAGGCTCCCAAGAGGGCCAAGGCCAGCAAAAGCAACCAGGGGAAAGGGCGCCGGGAAGGCGGCGGGGGTGGGGGCGGAAAGGTGGGGGCCAGGGGATAAAGGGCCAGAAGGGGCTCGGGATCCAGCCCCAGGAGAAGGGCGTAGCGCCGGAGGTATCCCCGGGTCAAGGCTGGCTCGGGAAGCTCCTCAAAACGGCAGGCCTCGAGGGCCTCCAGCACCTTGGCCTTCAAGGCCAACCGCGCCGCCGCCTCCTTAAGGGAAAGCCCCTTCTCCTCCCGGGCCCGCCTTAACCTTTCCCCCAGTTCGCACACAAGGCTATTCTAGCCCGGCAAAGGCCAGGGCCACCCGGGCCGCCAGGCGGGCGTTTTCCAGGAGAAGCCTCTCGTTGACCCGGTCGGTCTCCCCTTGGGAAAGCTCGGAAAGGCGCCTCAGGAGGTAGGGGGTGAGGGCCTTGCCAAACACCCCTTCCCTGGCCGCTTGGTGGTTGGCCTCCTCCACCCAAAGGGCCACCTCCTCGTAGGGAAGGCCTTGGGAAACGGGATTCACCAGAAGAACCGCGCCTAAGCCAAGTTCCCGGGATTTGCGGAGGACCAAGGCAGCTTCGAGGGGAGTTTCCACCCGGGCGGGCACAGGGAAGGGGGAGGAGGGGGAAAAGAAGGCGGGCAGGCGGTCCGTGCGGTAGCCCACCACGGAAACCCCAAGGGTCTCCAGACGTTCCAGGGTGGCCCTCAAGTCCAAGATGGCCTTGGGCCCAGAGGAAACCACCAGAATGGGGGTACGAGCAAGGGCCAAAAGATCAGCGCTCTCGTCAAAGGGCTCGGGATGCACCCCCCCGATCCCTCCAGTGGCGAAGACCGCGATCCCGTGGCGGTAGGCCAGGTGGACCGTGGCCGCCACCGTGGTTCCGGCGCTTTTCCTCTGGACCAAGAGGGCGGGAAGGTTCCAGAGGCTCGCCTTCTCCGCACCGCCTTGGGCTAGGGCCTCCATCTCCTCCTGGGAAAGGCCGACGCGCACCTCCCCCTGCACGAGGGCGATGGTCTTGGGGATAGCTCCTTCAGCTCGCACCGCTTCCTCCAGGGCTTTAGCGGTGCGCAGGTTCAGGGGGTAGGGCAACCCATGGGTCAGGAGCGCGGACTCCAGGGCCACCAACGCTTCCGCCATGGGGGAAGGATACCATGCTTCACACTTCCGGCCACACCAAGACCTCCTCCCCCACCTGAAGCCCGTGGAAGAGAAGCAGTTCCGGCGCAAGGCGGATCTCCACCCCTACGCCCTCCGCGCCTTCCACCGAAAGGAGTACCTCCTTCTGGGCCTTTACCCTTACCCGCTGAAAGGGACCGTAATGCTCCCGCCAAGCGGAAAGCAGCAAGGCATCCACCTGCGCCCCCTGTCGCCCCAGGGCCACCCGAAGCCGGGCCGTGCGCGGCACCCGGGGGAATACCTCCACCAGGCGCAGCCGGGCCAGGTGGCCCAGGCGCCTCAGGACCTCCCCCAGGGGCAGGGCCAGGCGGGAGGCCAGGTCCAGGGGGCTTTGGCCACTGCCCAGGGCCAGGAGGAGGGAAAGCTCCACGGGGTCCAGGGTACTTTGGACCGCCTGGGCCCGGGACCCCGGCCGCACCAGGTCAAAGGGACCCACCTCCACCCGCTCGTCCAGGAAGCGGATCGCTTGCAAGAGGTAGGCCTCGAGGGGGCCTTCCAGGGAACTCAAGGGAGGGCGCACGGCAAGCAGGAAGCGAAAGCGCCCCTCCTTCAACGCCAGCACCTCCAGCAAGGCCTCCCGCCCCACCTTCTCCCCGAACACCGCATGGACGGGCCGGCCCTGCTCCAGGTAAACCTCCCCCCTTCCACCCCCTGCCTCCACGGTGAAAACCCCGGTCTTCCCCCCCTGGGCGAGGAGTTGCAGCCAGTCAATGGGACCTAAGAGGCGGAAATCGCCTTCCATAGGGAACCGAGGTAGCCCTTGCCGAAGAAGTGCACATGGGCCAGGAGGTAGTAGACCTGGTACCGGGGCAGGGCCTCCTCCACCTCCTCCGGAATGGGGTATAGTGCCTGGTAAGCCTGCCAGAAAGCCTTGGGAAACCCTCCGAATAGGCGCATCATGGCCAGGTCCACCCCCCGCTCCCCCACGAAAAAGGAAGGATCCAAGAGGGCAGGTCCCTCCGGGGTAAACCGAAGGTTGCCGTGCCAAAGGTCCCCGTGCAGGGGTGCAGGCCCCTCGGCGGGCAGGGGCCTTTGAAAGAGGGCTTCCACCCTGGGACCAAGGCCCTCGAGGCGGTCCCAAGTGGCCTGCAAGAGAGGCTCTATGCACCGCGAAAAGAAGAACTCCGTCCACTCCCTCCCCTCCCCGCCCGGCAGGGGAAAGGTGCCCAAAAACCCCGCCTCGGCCCAATAGACAGCTTCGCGCTGGCGGTGAAGCCCCGCCAGCATGCGGGCCAGGCCCTCCCAATCGGGTGGTCCTTCCGGCAGATATTCCAGGACCAATCCCTCTTCCGAGGCAAAGAATACCCGGGGCACCCGCACCCCCCGCTCGGCCAGGGCCCTAAGCCCCCGGGCTTCCGCGGGGAAGAAGCCTAAAGGTGGGTTCGGCGCAAGCTTCACCACATAGGCCCCCAGGCGGTACACCCGGGAAATATCCCCGCCGTAGAGGGGCTGAGGCACATCCTTAGCCTCAAGCCCCGCCCGTTCAAGAAGTTTCCTGGGGTCCATCCTCCCCCAAAAGGCGGTCCAGGAAAGCCCTGGCAGCCGCTTCCACCATCCAGTAGACCTCTTGGCAGTCCTCCAGGTCCCCGTAGTACGGGTCCGGCACCTCCCCCCCGCCCAGGTAGTCCAGGAGGAGGCGCACCTTCCCCCTAGCCTCGGGGAAACGCCTTTGGACCTCCGCCAGGTTCTCCCGGTCCATCACCAAAATGTGGTCGTAGTAAAGGGCATCTTCCCGGGTCATCTGCCGGGCCACATGGGGGAAGTAGGCCCCTTCCCGCTCCAGCACCTTGCGGGCCCGGGGATCCATGGGTTCCCCAACGTGCCAAGCCCCCGTGCCGGCGGAATCCACCTCAAACCGGGCCTCGAGGCCCCGCTCCCGGATGAGCTTGCGGAACGCTCCTTCCGCCATGGGGCTTCGGCAGATATTCCCCAAGCAGACAAAGAGCACCCGTACGGGACGGTCCATGCCTCCCATGATAAGCAGGTCCTCAGTAAGGAACCTCCGCCACCACCTCCGTGCCCTTTCCCGGCTCCGAACGCACCTGGAAACGCCCACCCCGGGCCTCCACCCGCTCCCGCATCTGCGTGAGGCCAAACCCACCTAAGCCCTGGGCCTCGGCGTTTTGGAACCCCTTCCCGTTGTCCCGGACCACCAGCCGCGCCCCCCGCTCCCCCAAGGGGACGAGTTCCACCTCCACCCGGCTGGGCTTGCCGTGCTTGGCGGCATTGGTGAGGGCCTCCTGCAGAACCCGGAAGAGGACCAGCTCGCTGGCCTGGGAAAGCCCCACTCCCTCCGGTAGGGAAAGCTGCACCCGAAAGCCCGCCTGCTCAGCGAAGGCCTGGGCGTAGCGGCGTACGGATTCCAGGAAGCCGTAGCGCTCCAGGTCGATGGGCCTTAGGGCGAAGATGCTCCGGCGCACCTCCCGGATCTGCGCCCTCAGGGTCTCCTTTACCTCGGCCAAGGCCTTCAGGGCCGCCTCCCGGTCCTTGGCAAGAAGCCTCTCCGCCAGATCCAGCTTCAAGGCCATGAAGGCCAGGCTCTGGGCGATGCCGTCGTGGATCTCCCGGGCGATGCGGGTGCGCTCCTCGTTGATGGCCAGCTCCTCCGCCCTCAGGTACGCCTGGGCGTTGCGCACCGCCAAGGCCACTTGGGAAGCCAGGAAGGAGAGGAAAGGAATCCGCCGGGAAAGACCTTTACCCTTAAGGACCAGCACCCCCACCGTCTCCCTGGCCTTTAGGGGCAGGGCCAGGGTTTCCTCATCCACGAACACCGGCCCCTCGAGGCTCCCCTTCCAAACGCCATCCGGCAGGAAGGGATGGGAGGGCAGGGCCAGGTTCCGCACCACCCGGGGTACCAGGAACCCCTCCTCGTCCATCAGGAGAACCCCACCCCCCTCCGCCTCCGCCCAGGCCCGGATGCGCTCCAGAAGCCCTTCCAGGAGGCGGTCCAGGTTGGCCTCGGCCTTGAGGGCCTGGTCCACCTCAAAGAGGGTAAGGCGGTCCCGGCTTCGGGCCACCACGGATTGCAGGGCCCCCGCCACCTCGTGGGCCAGCACCTCCAAAAACACCCGTTCCGGCTCCGGAGGGCAAGCCTCCAGGTATCCCTTCAAACCCGGAAGCTCCACCCGCATCCCCCCGCATTCCTCCCCGGCATGGACCCCCTCGGCCTCGAGGGCCACAGGGTACCCCAGGGTCTCCCCCAAAGCCCGGGCGATGCGGGAGACCGCCTCCTCGAGGTTCTCGCTCTCCAAGGCCTCGCGGAACACCCGCCCTGCCGCCAAAAGGCGGCGGTTCGCCTCCTCCAAGGCCCTTTCCGCCCGCACCTTCTCCAGGGTTTCCTGGGCGATCCACTCCAGCACCGCATAGGTGACCAGAGGCCCCACCAGGCCGTAAAAGCCAAGCCGTAGCCAGAGGAGGCTATCCACGTGCCGGTAGGGCAGAAGGGCCAGCTCAAAGACCACCACCACCGAGGCGATCAGGGGCGGCAAAAGCCGCTGGGCCAGGCGCACCAATCGGTAAAGGCTGTGGCTAGCCATCCTTCCCCTTCGTACCCTCCTTTTTCAGGGCGGAGGCTACCGCATACCGGCTTTGATGCAGAAGCCCCCTGAGAAGCTGCACCTCCCCAGGGGAAAGCTGGGCCTTGTGGAAGATGCGCCGCAGGCGGCGCATGGCGTAAGGGTGGCGGTGTTCGTCGGTGAACCCGATCTCCAGCACATACCGCCCCAAATCGGCGAAGAATCCCTCGAGGGCCGCCACATCCGCCAGTTCCCCCTGGGATACCGTACTGCCCTGCTGCAACCAGGCCTGGTAAAGCTCGTAGGCAAAGACCACCACCGCCTGGGCCAGGTTCAAGGAAGGCTGCTCGGGAGCGGTGGGGATGGTGCCGATGAGGTGGGCCAGGTCCAGCTCCTCGTTGGTGAGGCCAAAGGTTTCCCGGCCAAAGACCAGGGCAACCTCTCCCTTTACAGAAAGCACGTGGGCCGGCACCTCCCGGGCCGTCACCACCGGGGCCGGGTAAAGCTCCCGGGGTCTTCCCGTGGTGGCCACCACGAAGCTCACCCCCTGGAGGGCCTCCCCAAGGCTTCCCACCGCCACCGCCCGGTCCAGCACCTCCTCGGCATGCACCGCCAGCCAGTATGCCTCCCGGGCCCACGGAGGGCCCACCCGGGGCGAGGGATTCACCAGGTAAAGCCGCGAAAGGCCAAAGTTCCGCATGGCCCGGGCCACCGCCCCCACGTTCATGGGCTCCTGGGGTTCCACCAAGACGATGCGCACGCGTTCCAGCACAGCCTCCTCCTCGAGGTCCTCACTGCCCGGGTGGGGGAGTAGGGGAAGCCTCCTCGTTAGAACCCGGAGGGTAGTCCGTAGGCCCCACCCCAGCCGGGGGGGCTTCCTGAAGAAGCCCAGTTCCCTCCGAGGGCGAAGCCTGCAAGGGGAGCACGGGTACCTTCCCCTGGGGGAACCAGACCTTTACCCCTTCCTGGGAAGGCTGGCCCGAGAGGAGATCCATCCCCACCTGCACCAGGCCCGCAGGCGGGGGGAAATCCCCTCCAGGCCTTCCCCTCAGGGCCCCCGCCACGAACTCCCGCCAGATGGGGGGGTTGACCACGGAGCTGGAAGGCTCCCTCCCTCCCATGCGCAAGGGCTTGTTGTCATCCCGGCCCACCCAGACCACTGCGGAAAGCCCTCGGGTCACCCCGGCAAACCAAAGGTCCCGGGCCTCGTTGGTGGTGCCGGTCTTTCCCCCCACCACCCGCCCGGGGATGCGGGCCCCTTTGGCCAGACCCTTTTCCCCCAGGTCGTAGACATATCCCTTCAGGAGGTCCCACCCCTGGTAGGCCACCTGGGGATCAAAGAGGCGCCGCCGTTCCGGGAGAGCCTGGTAAAGCACCTGCCCCTGGGCATCCTCCACCCGCTTCACGTAGATGGGAGTAACCCGGTAACCCCCGTTGGCAAAGGCGGCATAGGCTGCCGCCAGGTCCACCGGGGTGATGGAGGCTCCCCCGATGGCGATGGCCAGGGTGGGATACTTCACCGCAAAACCCGCCTGGGACAGTTTTCTCGCCACCTTCTCCACCCCTATGGCCTGGGCGGTGTAGATGGCGGGCAGGTTGAGGGAGAGGTCCAAGGCATAGCGCACGGTGATCTCCCGGTTAAGGAAGGTGCCGGAGAAGTTCTTGGGCCGCCATACCCCTCCCTTCTGGCTGGGATCGGGAAACTCCAGGGGGCGGTCGGGAACCAAGGTGGCCTGGGTCCAGCCCTCCTCCAAGGCGGTGGCGTAGACAAAGGGTTTCACCGCACTCCCGGGGTTGCGCAGGGCCCGGGTGGCCCGGTTGTACTCATCCCCCTCCCGCCTTACCCCCCCCACCAGGGCCAGCACCTCCCCCGTTTCGGGATCCAGGCCCACGATGGCCAGCTCCGCCCCCTCCGGCAGCCTGGCTCCCTTGGCCGCGGCCTCCGCCGCCCGTTGCATGGCTGGGTCCAAGGTGGTGTACACCTTAAGCCCCCCCTCGCCGTAGACCTTTTCCTTCCCGAAGCGGGCCTCGAGGAAGCGGCGCACCTCGAGGACGAAATGGGGGGCCATCCGGTAGTCCAGCTGCCTGAGGATGCGGGCCTCGGGATCCATCAGCCTGGCCTCCTGGAGGTTCCCCTCCCCGTCGTAGCGCACCTCCCACCCCTTGGGGACAAGGGGCTCCCGCCAGGCAGCCTCGGCCACCTCAGGGCTCACCCAGCCCTCGGCCACCATCTGGTCCAGAAGCAGGCGCATCCGCTCCCGCACCCCCTTCAGGTCCTGGTAGCGGGCGTTGGGAGCCGGGATCAAGGAGGCCAAATAGAGGCCTTCTGCCAGGGTCAAGGCAGCAGGGTCCTTACCGAAATAGGCTTCCGCCGCCCCCTTGATGCCCACGGCGTTGCCTCCCCAGGGCACCACGTTCAGGTACATCTCCAGGATCTCCTCCTTGGTGTAGCGCCTCTCCAGCTCGAGGGCCAGGGCCCACTCCTTGAACTTGCGCTCCAGGGAACGGGCCTGGGCCAGCTCCTTGAGGAGGGTGTTTTTGATCACCTGGGTAGTGATGGTGCTCCCCCCCTGAAGATCTCCCCGAAGGATGGCGTAGAGAGCCCCTAGAAGGCGCACGAAATCCACTCCATAGTGCTGGAAATACCGGCGGTCCTCCGAAAAAACCACCGCCGCCACCGCCGCCGGGGAAACCTCAGAAAGCCGCACCAGGCTCCGGTGGATGGCCCTTCCCTCCTCCACGCTGGCGATCTGGGCCAAGGGGGTGCCGTCCCGGGCGTAGAGGGTGGAGGTGGCGGTGAGGCGCAGCCGATCAAACTGGGAGAGGTCGGGAAGCTGGCGGGTGTAGGCGTACGCCAGATACCCCAGGGCCAGGCCTGCGCCCGCAAGAAGTCCGGCCAGGGACAGGAGGAGGAAGCGGAGCACCCGCACGGCCCTCAGTTTACATGGGCCTACCCCAAACCCAAAAAGCGGAATAGCTTGTCCCGGGTGAGGGGTTTTTCTATGGCCATCACTCGCACCACCTCGGCGGTAGTCCTAAGCTTTTCGGTGGGCTCTATGAGCACCGCCAAGGGCACCTCCTTAAGCCGGCGCACATGCCGGATGCGCGCGGCCACCGCAAAGGGATCCACGTCCAGGTCCTGGTCCAGAAGGATATGCCTTGGGGTGTAGTCCAAAAGCCAAAAGAGCCCCTCCCGGGCTAGGTTAAAGTGGCGTACGGGCACATCCCGCTCCGAGAGAACCAGGTCCACGTAGGCCCGTAGGGCCTCGTTGCGGCTTAATAGGAGAAGGCCCGGATAATCCGACGCCACGGGGCCAGTTTATTCTGGGAGTGCGAAAGCGGTGTGAAAAATCTGGCTGGGGCGCGTGGACTCGAACCACGACCGGCGGATCCAAAGTCCGCTGTCCTGCCATTAGACGACGCCCCAGCGAAGGGCCAAAGGCCCAGAGGGGATTTTAGCCCATGGGCAGGTCTAGGTCAAACCACCCGGACCTCGAGGTCCACACCCCCCCGCAGGGTGTTGGCCACGATGCAGGCCCGCTCCGCCATGGTCACGAGCTTCTCCAGAAGGGCCCTGTCCTCGGTCCTGGCCTGGACCTCCATGCGGATCTGGCGGTAGCGGGGCGGGGCCTCGGCCAAGGTGCCCTCCACCACCACCCGCACCTCCTGGATGGGGGCCTCCCGGGCCCGGATGGCGGCGAGGAGGTTGCTCAAGAAGCAGCCCCCCAAGGCCACGAGGAGGAGTTCGCCCCCCATGGCCCCCCGGTCCTCCCCGCCCTTCTCCACGGGACGGTCCACCAGGACGCGGTGCTTCCCCCGCACCACCCCCTCCGAGGTGGAGGGGCCGAGCTGCGAAAGCTCCACACGCACGGTCGCGGCCATGGGGAAAGGGTAAAGGAAAGCTAGGCGTTGAACAGGACGTAGATCACATTCCCGTCCTGGACCTCGTAGTCCTTGCCCTCGAGGCGCACCCAGCCCCTTTCCTTGGCCCTCGCCCACCCCCCGGCCTCCACCAGTCTGTCCCAGGGGATGACCTCGGCCCGGATGAAGCCCCGCTCCATGTCCGAGTGGATCTCCCCCGCCGCCTCCGGGGCCTTGGTTCCCCGGCGCACCGTCCAAGCCCGCACCTCCTTCTCCCCGGCGGTAAAGAAGGTGATGAGGCCAAGGACCCTATACCCCGCCTGGGCCAGGCGCTGGAGGCCACTTTCCCTTAAGCCGTAGGCGGCGAGAAGCTCCCGTGCCTCCTCTGGGGAAAGCTCGGCCAGCTCCGCCTCCAGCCGGGCGGAAACCACCACCACCTCGGCCCCCTCGGCCTTGGCCCTTTCCCGCACCGCCTGCACATGGGGGTTGCCCTCCCCCTCGGGTAGGTCCTCCTCACCCACGTTGGCCACGTAGATCACCGGCTTGGCGGTGAGGAGGGGGGTTTCCTTAAGCAGGCGGCGAAGCTCGGCATCCTCTCCCTGCTCTCCGTTTAAGAGGAAGGTGCGGGCGGGCTTTCCCCCTTGCAGGTGGGTGTAAAGGGCCTCCGCCACCTCGAGGGTGGGGGCCAGGTCCCGGTTGGCCCGGGCCTCCTTCCTAAGCCGCTCAAGCCGCCTTTCCCAGGTGGCGAGATCGGCCAGGAGAAGCTCGGTTTCCACCACCTCCGCATCCTCCAGGGGATCCACCCGGCCCATCACGTGCACCACATCGGGATCGGGAAAGCACCGGAGCACGTGGGCGATGGCCGCCACCTCGCGGATGTGGGCCAGAAACTGGTTGCCCAGGCCTTCCCCCTTGTGGGCTCCCTTGACCAGGCCCGCGATGTCCACAAACTCCACATGAGTGGGGACAACCGGAGGCTTGCGATCCCCCTTGGCAAATACCTCCTGCAAGGCGTAAAGCCTTTCGTCCTCCAGGGATACCACGCCCACGTTCTTGTCGATGGTGGCGAAGGGGTAGTTGGCCGCCAAAGCCTGTGCCCGGGTTAGGGCGTTAAAGAGGGTGGACTTGCCCACGTTGGGTAGACCGACGATTCCCACAGCCAGCATCTCGACCTCAAAAAAAGCCCCAGCAAGGGGCCTCTTTTCATGCTATCACATCCCTTGCGTATGATGGCAGGGTATGGACCTGGCCGCCCACATTGACCACACCCTCTTAAAACCCACCGCCACCCCGGAAGAGATCCTGAAGGTGGCGGAGGAAGCCCTGGAATACGGGTTTTTCGGCCTCTGCATCCCTCCATCCTATGTTCCCCTGGTGCGGGAGCGTTACCCCCATGCTCCCTTTCGCCTGGTAACCGTGGTGGGCTTTCCTCTAGGTTACCAAGCCAAGGAAGCTAAGGCCCTCGAAGCAGCCTTGGCCATCGCCCAGGGGGCCGATGAGGTGGATATGGTGATCCACCTGGGCCGGGCCTCGGCCGGGGATTACGCCTATATCGAGGAAGAAGTCCGCACCGTGCGCCAGGCAGCACCCAAGGCGGTGCTCAAGGTGATCCTGGAAACAGGCTACTTCACCCCTGAAGCCCAGGGTCAGCCCCGTAGGGGCTATCTTGAAAACCTGGCCGAGGCGGCCATCCAGGGCGGGGCCGACTTCCTGAAAACCTCCACCGGCTTTGGACCCCGGGGGGCCAGCCTGGAGGACGTGGAACTCCTGGTAAGGGTGGCCCGGGGCCGGGCCCAGGTCAAGGCCGCAGGCGGAATCCGCAACCGGGAAACCGCCATCAAGCTCCTCGAGGCGGGGGCCCAAAGGCTGGGTACCTCCAGCGGGGTGGCCCTGGTGAAGGGGGAAGGCGGGGATGGGTACTAAAAGGCGGCGGAAAAAACCCACCCTGGCCGGGCTCCCCGGCTATTTGCTCCTTCTGGTCATCCTCCTCCTCTGGCTTTTCCAGGAGCTCCGTCCAGGCCTCCCCCCACCTCCCCCACAGGCGGAAGCAGGGGGCGTGGAGGTCTACTTCATGCCCCGGGAAGGGGAGGCCGCCAAGGCCCGGCTCATCGCCCTCATGGACGGAGCCAAGGAAAGCCTGGATGGGGCTTTCTACGAGTTTCGCGACCTGGAGATCGCCAAGGCCTTGCTCAGGGCTAAGAAACGAGGGGTGAGGGTTAGGCTCTACGGGGAAAGCGATTACCGAAACGACTTCCGCCGCTACCTGGTGGGTGGAGCCTTGGGCCAACAAGGGGAAACCCCCCGCATACCCCAGGCGGCCCTCCGGGAGCGCATCCGGCCTTTGTCCCTGGACTGCGAGGAAATCGTGGGGATCCCCGTGTGCTTTGACGAACGGGAAGGCTTCATGCACCACAAGTTCTTGGTGGTGGACGGGCAGGTGGTCTGGACGGGAAGCACCAACATGACCTGGAATGCCTTCGCCCGGAACAACGAAAACAACCTCCTTCTGCCCTCTCCCACCCTGGCCCAAGGCTATGCCCGGGAGTTCGCCGCCCTCTTCGAGGGTGCCAAGGAGGGCCTGGGAAAACCGGTTGCCTTCCACCTTTCCCCGGAAAAGGGCATACCGGCGAAGGGCACCGCCTACTTCAGCCCCAAAGGAGGTGCGCTGGGCCGGGAGGCTCTCCTGAAAAGGCTCAGGGCTGCCAGGAAGGAGATCCTGGTGGCGGCCTTTGTGCTCACAGACCGGGAGGTGGTGGAAGCCTTGGTCCAGGCCCAGCGGAGGGGAGTGGGGGTCCAGGTCCTTCTGGAAACCCGCAACCTCGAGGATAGCCGGGAAGACAACCTCCTGCGGGCTGGGGTGGCGGTACGGAAGGATGGCAATCCTTACACCCTCCACCACAAGGTGATGGTGATCGACGGTACCTTTGTGATCACGGGAAGCTACAACTTCACCGCCAGGGCCTGGCAGGTGAACAACGAGAACCTTCTGATCCTGCAAAGCCCCGTCTTGGCGGAACGCTACCGGGAGGAGATCCTAAGGTTATGGCGGGAAGGGCAACCCCTTTAGTGCTGACCCTGGCCTCGGGAAGCCCTAGGCGAAGGGCCCTCCTCGAGGCCCTGGGCTTCCCCCTTAAGGTGGTGCCCCCAAGGGTGGAGGAAGCTGGGGAAGACCTTCCCCAAGATCCCAGGGAGCTGGCCCTAGCCCTGGCCCGGCGCAAAGGGGAGGAGGTGCCGGGGGAGTGGGTGCTGGCGGCGGATACCGTGGTGGACCTGGACGGCCGGGTCCTCGGCAAGCCCAGGGATCGGGTGGAAAACCACCTCTTCCTCCGCCTCCTTTCCGGGAGAACCCACCTGGTCCACACCGCCATTTACCTGCGCACCCCTCAGGACCTGGTGGTGGAGGTGCACACCACCCGGGTCCGCCTCCGCAACCTTTCCGAAGAAGAAATCGCCTGGTACGTGCAGAGCGGCGAAGGCCTGGACAAGGCAGGGGGCTACGGGGCCCAAGGCCTGGGAATGGCCCTCCTGGAGGGAATCGAGGGGGATTTCTACACGGTGGTGGGCCTGCCCGTGGCCCGGGTCTTCGCCCTCCTCTGGGAAAGGGGGTTCAGGCCGTGAGGGAAGTGGCCTTGCGACGGGGGATCTTCCTCCTCCTCCTGGCCTTGGGCCTGGCCATGGCGGCCCTAACGCGCCCCCTTGCCCCCCGCCTCGCCCTCACCCTTTCCCCCCTCACCGCTCCCCTGCCAGCCCTGGGCCACCGCCTGGGGCAGAACCTGCGGGCTGCCTCCGCCATTCTCCTGAACCGCCAGGACCTCTACGGGGAAAACCGCTCCCTGAAGGCCCGGATTGCCCAGCTGGAAAGCGAAAACCGAAGGCTTCGCCTCGAGGTGGAACGCCTTTCCCGGGCCCTCAAGGTGCGGGCCTCGCAGGCCCCAGGGGTGGTGGCGGTGGCCCCGGTGGTGGGGGAGGACCTCTCCGGCCTTTACCGCCGCCTGATCCTGGGCCTAGGGGAGCGGGATGGCCTCCGGGTGGGCATGCCGGTGACCGCCCCGGAAGGGCTGGTGGGGCTCATCGTGGAGGTGGAGGAACGCCGGGCCCTGGTGCGCACCCTCCTGGACCCGGAAAGCCAAGTGGGCGTGCGGCCGGAAAAGGCCCCGGGGCGGGGAGTGGCCCGGGGGGTTCCCCCTGACCACCTGGTGGCGGAGTTTCCCCCCACGGTCCAGGTGGCTCCGGGAGACCTCCTGCTCACCGGGGCTCCCTTGGGTCTTTTCCCGGACGGGATCCCCGTGGGCCGGGTGGAACGCCTCGAGCGCGTCCAAGGCGGTTTAAAGCTACGGGCCTGGGTCAAGCCTCTGGTGGAGCTTTCCCTACTGGAGGAGGTTATCGTGCTGAGGCCCTTATGATGGGGATTCTTCTCCTCTTTACCCTTGTGCTCTCCGGATTCCTAGGAGCCCTCTGGCCCCAGGGGTTGATGGCCCCGGACCTCTTCCTGGTCCTGGCCCTCCTTTATGCCCGTAGCCTTCCCTATTACCTGGGCCTCCCTTGGGCCTTTTTCCTGGGGCTTGTACAGGACCTCCTGGGCTACGGGCTTTTGGGCCTTCATGCGGTGGGGCTCCTGAGCGCCAGCTACGCCTTCTATGCGGCAAGCCGCCGCCTGGCTCCGGGAGAAACCCCTGGGATTCTCTTTTCCTTTCTGTGGGCCTTTTTGGCCAAGTGGGCGGGCTACTTCCTGGTGGCCTACTGGCTCCGCCTGGTGCTTCCTTCCCTCTTGCCCCTGGACCTCCTCCTGGAGGGCCTCTTCACCCTCCCCTTGCTCCTTCTGGCCTGGCGCCTTCTGCCCTCCCCCCGACGACCATGACCAGCCGGCTTTACGCCCTCATGCTCTTCTTCCTCCTGGCCTTCGGCCTCCTGGCCTTAAGGGCCTGGCACCTCCAGGTGTTGGAGCACGAGCGGTACGCCCTAAGAAGCCAGGGCAACTACCTGAAGACCGAGGGCATTCCCGCCCCCCGGGGCCGCATCCTAGACCGCAAGGGGCGGGTGATCGCCCAGGACCGGCTGGTGGTGGACCTGGTGTACGAGGGGGGCGAGGTGGCCTTCAAGGAAAGGCTCCTCCCCCTCCTGGGCTTGAAGGAACTCCCCAAGGTCCAAGGCCCCACGGTCCTCAAGGCAGGGGTACCCGAACACCTCCTGCCCACCCTGGCGGAGATCACCGCTGGGCAGAAGAACCTCAAGCTGGTGGAGCGCATCGAGCGCTCCTACCCTAACCCCATCTCGGGCCCCGTCCTGGGGTATGTGCTCCAGGCCAATGCCGAGCAGGTGAAGCGGGGATATAGCCCCGACGAGCAAGTGGGCCAGGCAGGCCTCGAGGCCGCCCTCGAGCCTTATCTCAGGGGCAAGCGCGGGGTGAAGGCGGTGGAGGTCAACGTCCGGGGGGAGCGCCTCAGGGAAACCATCCTGGAGGAACCCACCCCCGGGCAGGATGTGGTCCTCACCCTGGACCTGGACCTCCAGCGAGCGGCGGAAAAGGCCCTAGAGGAAGCCTTGGCCGATATCAACGCTGGGCGGAGGTCCAAGGGTCTTCCCCCCGCCACCCAGGTCAAGGGGGCCATCGTGGCCGTGAACCCCCAAACAGGGGAGGTTCTGGCCATGGCCAGCGCCCCATCCTTCGATCCGAGCCTTTTCGCCAAACGGCCCGTACCCCAAGAGGTCCAGGCCCTTCTTAAGGACAAGGACCTTCCCCTCCTGAACCGGGCGGTGCAACCCTACACCCCAGGATCCACCTTCAAGCTGGCCACCAGCTACACCCTTCTGGAAGAGGGGTACGTGAGCCCCTCCACCACCTTCCGGTGCAGCCCCTACATCGTCTTTGGAGGCCAGGTGCGCCGCAACTGGGCCACCCGGGATATGGGCCCCATGACGGTCAAGGAGGCCATCGCCTGGAGCTGCAACACCTGGTACTACCAGGCGGTGGCCCAGGATCCCCTGGGGGTGGTGGACCGCCTGGCGGCGAGGGCCCGCCTTCTGGGCCTAGGGGAAGCTACCGGGCTGGAAATCGCCGAGCGAACGGGGCTTATCCCCACCCGGGCTTGGAAGCGGGAAGCCCTCAAAGAGCCCTGGTACCCGGGGGAAACCCTTTCCCTGGCCATCGGGCAGGGCCCCGTCCTCACCACCCCAGCCCAGGTAGCCCGCATGCTATCCAGCATCGCCAACGGTGGCAAGAAGCCTACCCTCCACCTGATCAAGCGCATCGGCCAAAAGGAGGTCAGACCCCGGCTTGAACCGGTACCTGGGCGTTTTTGGAAAATACTCCAAGAGGGTCTACGAAAGACCGTGAAGGAGGGTACCGCTCGCCATATTCTCGGGAGCTTTCCGGTGCCCACCGGCGGCAAAACGGGCACCGCGGAAACCCCAGGCAAGCGGGCAGGCCTCGAGCACGCTTGGTACATGGGTTATGGCCCCGCTGAACCTGGCTCCCCCTACCCTCCTCTGGTGGTGGTGGCCTTCTTTGAAAACGGCGGGGAGGGAAGCCGCGTGGCCCTTCCCGCGGTGCGCAAGGTCATGGCCGCCTACTGGCAGGTGGAGGAAGCGCAGGCCAGGTAGAATAGCGCCATGCGCCTCCGCGCCACCCCCAAAGCCCTAGCCTTGCGCCTGGATGGGGGCGAAACCCCGGAAGAAATCCAGAACCTTAAGCTGCCGGAAGATCTTCCCCTCGAGGTGGAGGTGGCCGGGCCTGTATCCGGAAAGGTGCTCCAAGCCCTCCTGGAGCTAGGCCGGCCCATTACCCTGATCCCTCCCAGAAACCGTCTTCCCGCCGGCACCCTGGTCCTCAGCAAGACCCTACGTTCCGGCGAGCGGGTGGAGCACCCCGGCACGGTGGTGGTTCTGGGTGACGTGAACCCCGGGGCCGAGGTGGTAGCGGGAGGGGATGTGATCGTGGTGGGCAAGCTACGCGGCCTCGCCCACGCCGGGGCTGGCGGGGACGAGGAGCGCTTCATCTTCGCCCTGGAACTGGTCGCTAAGCAGGTGCGCATCGGCCCCCACTTGGCCCAAGCGCCGGAGGATTTAAACACACGGGGCCCCGAGATCGCCCGGGTCCAGGAAGGAAGGATCGTGGTGGAGCCCGCTAGAAAGCGATAGTTCCCGTCTCCACCCCGTAGCGCTTCAGCACCAGGTAAATAATCCAACCCGATACAGCCACGTACAGCCATATGGGCACCAGCACCCTGGCCCAACGCTTGTGCAGGATGAACTCCCCCCTAAAAGCCCTCCAGATCACGTAAAGGGCCACTGGGCCGTTGATGGCGGCCAAAAGGGTGTGGGTGATGAGGAGGAAGTAGTAAGCCCCCCGCCAGGCCTCCGGCCCCCCATAGGCGGTGGTGCCGTAAAGGGCCCACTTGGTCAGGTAGAAGACCAGGAATAGCAGGGCCAGGAAGGTGGCCGCTAGCATGGCCCGATGATGAGCAACCCTGTGCCCCTTTCTGATCAAGATAACCCCTGTCACCAAGGCCAACCCAGAAAGCACGATGCTCCAAACCGCCAGCAAACCCACAAGCCCCTTCACCGCCTCCCCTCCCCTAGCCGCTCGCCCAGAAGCCGCACGGGCTCCAGCTTTGCCGTGCGCGCATAGCTATACCCCTTTAGGTAATCCTCCTCCTGGCCCAAAAGCTGGTACAGCCTAAGGTAAACCACAGCCAAAAGCCCATCCCGCTCCCGCCCTGGATGAAGCCGGTGGAGAAGCCTGGCGATCTCGCGGAACCTGGGAGCCTGGCTGGCCTCGAGGGGAGTTCCCCTCAACGCCCGGGCCAAGTCCGCCAAGGTATCGCCGTTAGGCCTCATAGCCCCCAGGAGTGTACCACACCCTGCCCCTAGGGAATGCGCCGGCTGGTGCGGTTCCCAGCGGCATCCACCGCGACCAGCACAGCCCCGGCCGGCACCTCCGCGGAAAAGGCCACCGTGGCCTCCTTGGGAAGGGAAAGGGGATTAAAACGACCGCCCACCCGCACCACCACCCGGTCCACCTGGACGTTGTCCTCCACCCGTCCATAAACCCGGTACAAGCTCCCCTCCCGTTCCACCCGCTCCACCACGATGCGGGGAGGCGCCGCATCCAGCACCAGGGGGACCCGCTTCTCCCCCCGGTTACCCCGGGCATCCTCCGCTTCCAGAAGGAGCTCCACCCTGCCGGAGGCCGGGGCCTGCAGGCGGAAGCGAAACTGAACCAAGCGCTTACCCGCCTCCCCAGAGGACAGGACCTCTTGGCCATTGGCCCGGACGCTCACCACCCCCGAGGGATCGAAGGCATAACCCTGCACCCTAACCTCCCTTCCCGGGGCCACCGCCCCGCCCAAGGGCTCGGTAAGCCCCATCTCAGGGGGAGCGGTGTCGGGCCGGGTGCAGGAGGCAAGAAACAACAAAAGAAGGAGGGGATGCCAACGCATCCCCTCCATCTTACCCACCCCTTCTCAGAAACCGTAGTTAGCCCCAACCTTCAGGTAATACACGAACGCACCGCCTCCCCCAAAGGCATAACCCGGCTGCACCTCGAGGAAGGCCGTCAGAGGCGCACCGGCGATAGGGTACTTAAGGCCCAGGGTCGCGTGTACACCAAAGTCGGTGGTTCCGGAAGAAAACCACAGATTACCGCCAAAACCCGCATAAGGAAGGGCCGCCGAACCCGGCATGCTCAAGTTCATCAAAACATCGGTACTAATACCGGTAGTGAGGACACCCGAAACGGATGTGAAATCAACGCCCCCCCGCACCTCGAGGCCCCCTTGCAAACCAACACCGGCGTGCAGCCCTCCGCTAAAGTTCACCCCCGACTTGCTAAAAAGCCCCACGTACCCTCCCACGTAGGGCGCTTGCGCCAACGCCAAACCCAAAACCACAAGACCACTTAGGATAAGCCTCTTCATCTTCGAACCTCCTTGATCAGACACAAGACACGAAACGTCTACTTTGTGCCTGACCGCCCTTATTTTAAGCATGGGTCTAGGGTCTGTCAAGTTGTGTATAGGGAGTTGATCCGAACATACCCTTCCGTCAAGTCGCACCCCCAGGCCACACCCTCTCCCCGTCCCTCCTGAAGGTCCACCAGGATCTCCACCTCTTCGGAACGCATGGCCTGGCTCGCAGCCTCCCGGTCAAAGGGAAGAACGCCCCCGGCATAAAGGGGAATCCCCTGCACCCAGATCCTCACCCTTAAGGGGTCAAACCGAGCCCCTGAGTTACCTAAAGCCGCCAAAATCCGGCCCCAGTTGGGATCGTTTCCGTAAAGGGCGCTTTTCCAAAGGGCGCTTCCCGCTATGGTCCTCGCTGCCCGCCTGGCCTCTTCCTCCGTGGCTGCCCCCACCACCCGCACGGTCATGAGCTTGGTGGCTCCCTCCCCATCCCGGGCGATCTTCCTCGCCAACTCCTGGGCTACTGCTTCCAGGGCGGGAAAGAGGGCCTCGAGGGGCACCGCGCCAAAAGCCCCGTTCGCCATCACCAGGGCGAGATCGTTGGTAGAGGTATCCCCGTCCACGGTCACCTGGTTGAAGGTGCGGTCCACGATACCCCGCCAGGCCTCCCTCAAGGCCTCCTGGGGTAAAGCGGCATCCGTCACCACGAAGGCCAGCATGGTGGCCATGTTGGGATGGATCATCCCGCTGCCCTTGGCGATACCCACGATCCTCGCCCCCTCCACCTCGGCCTCCGCTACCTTGGGGACTAAATCTGTGGTGAGGATAGCCTCGGCAAAGGCATCGGCATAGGGGGTGAGTTCTATCTGGGGCAAACCCGTCTCCACCTTTTCCACGGGAAGGGGAACCCCGATAACCCCCGTGGAAGCGGTCAAGACCTCTTCCACGGGCACTCCAAGGCGCAGGGCAGCAGCCTCGGCCATGCGTCGATCATCCAAAAAGCCCCGCTCCCCGGTGGCGCAGTTGGCGTTGCCCGCGTTGACCACCACTGCCCGCAAGGTCCCACCCCGGGCATAAAGGGCCCTACCCCGGTGAATGGAAGGTGCGGCAGCCCGGTTCTGCGTGGCCACATAGGCCCAGGAGGCAGGAAGGCCGGAAACCAACAAGGCCAGATCGGGCTTGCCGGAAGGCTTGATGCCCGCCCGGGTAGCCCCGGCGCGAAAACCCCGGGGAAGCCTCACGGCCATAGGCCCTCCCTGGGAAGCGCAGTCTCCTCAGGCAGACCCAGCATCAGGTTCAAGTTCTGCACCGCCTGCCCCGCCATCCCCTTCACCAGGTTGTCCAAGGCCGCAAACACCATAACACGCCCCGTTCTAGCTTCATAGAGAGGCTTCACATCCACCCGGTTGGAAGCATAGGTGCCCTTGGTTTCCGGCAAGGCCTCGGTGATCCGCACAAAAGGTTCTTGGGCGTAGAAGTCCTGGTAAAGCTCGTCCAGGGCCTTTTGGTTCCAGTTCCCTTCCACCTCCGCCTCCACCGTGACCAAGATGCCCCGGGTCATGGGCACCAGGTGGGGGACGAAGGAAAGGCGCACCTCTCCCAGGGGCCCATGGGTGCGCACCGGGCGCCCCTGGGCCAAAAG
>ENA-ORXB01001304-ORXB01001304.1-sediment-metagenome-genome-assembly--contig:-NODE-1304-length-31228-cov-4.248563_pt1 | contig 31228 bp, 30 predicted proteins | sample MGYA00237863_ERZ511475 | MGnify/ENA primary metagenome ERZ511475 (study PRJEB26305, sample SAMN06343858) | sediment metagenome | isolation source: hot spring sediment | place: Canada: British Columbia... | reverse complement strand
CAATGGTAAGATTAGATCGTTTACGGTTAGCACTGGTTTTGTGAGGACTTTTTTAGCGATTAACCAGATAAAAGCACAAGCCAAACAAAGAAATATTACGGAAGAAGAAGTAGTAAAAGATGTAATGCTTGGGCGATCAAGGGTAAAGGAAATGATGACACCAATTGAAGTGGGTAATCTTTTTGTTTTTGGATTTTCAAGATTTTCTAAATATTTAGTTGGTGGTGATTTATTATTTGATGGTGGAATGGTATTAACATATTAAAGAAGGATGTTAATTAAATGCTTAAAAGAATTGCTTCGTTTTTTACCTTTGTGATGAAACATCTTTTACCAGATGCATACCTTTTTGCAATCATTCTTACCTTTATTGCTATGTTTTTATCATTGATCTTCACTGATGCTGGTCTTGTTAAAGTAATTGTAGAATGGGGTAATGGAGTTTATGGTATAGCAGCATTTGCTTTCCAGATGATTCTTATTTTAATTACAGGACACGCATTAGCTTTGACGCCGTTTTTTAAAAAGATTCTCGATAGTATATCAGATAAAGCAACCACATCTATTAAAGCGGGTGTTATAGTCTCCTTTTTCTCGGCAATTTGCTGCTGGATTAATTGGGGATTTGGCTTAATAATTAGTGGGCTGTTAGCTCTTGAAATTGCAAAGAAAAATAAAAAGGTTGATTTTGCATATTTGATAGCGGCTGCGTATAGTGGTTTTGTAGTATGGCATCAGGGATTATCAGGTTCAGTTCCATTGGTTATTGCTACTGCAAAACATCCACAGAATTTTATTGAAAAATCATTAAATTATACTGTTCCAGTATCTCAGAGTATATTTAGCAGCTTTAATATTATAGCAGCAGTTATAATTATTTTACTCTTACCTTTACTATACTCGTTGATACATCCCGATGAAAAAGATGTAAAAAGTCTCTCAGATGAGAGTTTTAAAGATGTTTTTAATGAAAAGACCCATGTGGAAAAACCGGCAAACCCAACAATTGCTGAAAGAATAGAACATAGTTACATCATCAATATGATTTTTGCTGCATGTGGAGTGTTTTATTTAATTAATCACTTTGCCAATAAAGGATTTGACCTTAATTTAAATATTGTCATTTTTATGTTTTTTATAGCGGGAGTAATTTTACATGGAAAACCAGTTAACTATATAAGAGCAATAAATATTGCTATAAAAGGTGCTGGAGGTATAGCATTACAATTTCCATTGTATGGTGGGATACAGGGCGTATTGATTGGCACAGGTTTGGCAAAAGTGATAGCTGGATGGTTTGTGGCCATATCTTCTCCACAAACATTTTATATGCTTCAATTCTGGGCAGCTGGTCTAATTAATATGTTTATCCCATCAGGTGGTGGTCAATGGGCTGCTCAGGGACCAATTACTATCGAAGCTGCAAAGACGATAGGCAAAGATCCCGTTAAATCGGCCATGATGGTTGCATGGGGTGATCAGTGGACGAATATGATCCAGCCCTTTTGGGCTTTACCATTATTAGGATTAGCTAAATTGTCCGCAAGGGATATTATGGGATACACAACTATGACATTAATACTAAGTGGTATTGTTTTAACAATATTTTCACTATTGATTGGAGTTGGCGTCCTATAAAATAACTTTTCAGGAGAATCAACTATGAAGACACCACTTTGGATACCGTCAGAAGAGAGGAAGAAACAGTCAAACATGAAGAGATTCATGGAATTTGTGAATGGGAGATACAACAAGGCATTTAGTGGGTATTTAGAGTTATATGAGTGGTCTGTGGACAACATATCTGATTTTTGGGCGAGTGTATGGGACTTTGTGGAGATAAAGCATAGTAAGGGATATGATTATGTAGTAGATGATCCTTATAAGATGCCTGGGGCGAAGTGGTTTATTGGTTCTCGGTTAAACTTTGCTGAGAATTTATTAAGGTATAGAGATGATAAAACTGCGTTCATATTCATAGGAGAGACCCAAGAAAGGCGAGAGATAACTTACAAAGAGCTATATCACTTTGTAGCAAAGATAGCCAATGCACTAAGAGAGGTAGGAGTGAAAGCGGGAGACAGGGTAGTGGGGTACATGCCCAACATGATAGAGACGGTATCAGCCATGTTAGCGGCTACGAGTATAGGAGCTATTTGGTCATCCTGTGCGGCCGATATGGGGCCAGAGGCGGTATATGACAGATTTGGGCAGGTGGAGCCGAAAGTGCTATTTACTGTAGACGGATACTACTACAAGGGCAAGAAATTTGATACACTAACAAATGCGTACAAATTAGCCCAGAAGATACCCACATTAGAAAAAATAGTAGTAGCCCACTATGCTGGATCTGATATGGACATAAAAGAATTTCCTGGGGCGGTAAGATTTGAAGACTTCATAAAAGACCAGAAAGAAGAGATGACCTTTGAGCAATTACCCTTTGAGGCGCCAGTTTACATAATGTTTTCATCAGGTACGACAGGCAAGCCCAAATGCATGGTACAGAGTGCAGGGGGGATACTAATAAACCATCTAAAAGAACTCATCATACACTCAGATTTAAAGAGAGAAGACAAGATATTCTACATAACAACCTGTAGCTGGATGATGTGGAACTGGCTGATGAGCTCCCTTGGAGCAGGAGCCACGATAATACTATACGATGGCAATCCATTATATCCCGATGCCTATGCTATGTGGCAGATGGCAGAAAGAGAAAAGATAACCATATTTGGACTAAGTGCGAGCTATGTGAACTATTTAATAAAAGAAAACGTAAGTCCCAGGAAACTTGACTTATCATCATTAAAAGAGATATCCCAGACGGGGTCACCGTTATCAGCGGATGGATTTAGATACATATATAAAGAGATAAAAGAAGACCTACACTTCAACTCCATAGCAGGGGGTACAGATATAAATGGTTGTTTTGCCATAGGGAGTCCCATGCAGCCAGTATATGCAGGTGAGTTACAGGGACCTGGTCTTGGTATGAGGGTATTTGCATACGATGACAATGCCAATCCAATCTGGGACAAAGAGGGAGAGCTTGTATGCGAGGCGGCGAGTCCATCGATGCCATTATACTTTTGGAACGATCCTGAGGACAAAAGATACCTTGATTCCTATTTCAACTACTATCCCCAGAAGAGAGTATGGCGACATGGAGACTATGTGATATTCTACAGTGATACGAGGGGCATAACCTTCCTTGGCAGGTCAGATTCAGTGTTAAAGCCATCGGGAGTCAGGATAGGCACAGCCGAGATATATAACCAGATAGATAAGGTGGAAGAAGTAGCAGATAGTCTTGCCATAGGGCAGAACTGGGAAGGTGATCAGAGGATAATACTCTTTGTGAAGATGAAAGAGGGGTATAAGCTGAATGAAGAGATAAAAAACAAGATAAAGAAGATACTAAGAGACAATGCATCTCCGAGACATGTTCCAGCAAAGATAATAGAAGTTCCAGACATACCATACACGAGGAATATGAAGAAAGTAGAAAGTGCGGTAACAAATATCATACATGGAAGGCCAGTAACGAACCTTGAAGCACTGGTTAATCCCGAATGCCTCGAATTCTACAAAGACCATCCAGAGTTGAAGAATTAAGAAAAGGGAAGGTAAAAAGATGATGAATATTGAAAGATGTGGTAATGGAGAGAAACTAATATTTATACATGGATCTGGAATGAGTGGGAGAATGTGGTATGAACAAAAAAAAGATTTAAAAGAATGTTTTGATTTGATTTTTGTTGATCTTCCCGGTCATGGGAAGACGCCTGATTATAATTGTAAATCAGTTGAAGATTATCGAGATTGTTTATACAACATGATTAAAAGTAATGCTTTAGAAAAATGTTATTTGGCAGGTCATTCTTTAGGTGGTGCAATAACAATTTCTTTCGCTTTAGCTTATCCAGATTTATTAAAAGGAATAATTTTAATCGGGACAGGTGCAAAGTTAAGAGTTCTTCCTAAAATATTGAATGAAATAAAAGGAAATAAAAGTGAGATTGTTGAATATATTATAAACCTATCTTTTGCAGATAAAGCATCTGCTGAGCTTAAAGACTATTTTAAAAAGCTGATGTTGGAGTGTGATGCTGATGTTATTTTTAGAGATTTTAATTCCTGTGATCGGTTCAATGTAATGGATATGGTTGAATTAATTAAAATAAAAACATTAATTCTCTGTGGAAATGAGGACTTATTAACTCCACCAAAATATTCAAATTACTTAAATAACAAAATTAAGGGGTCAAAATTGTCAATAATCGAAGGTGCAGGACATATGGTAATGGTTGAGCAACCTAAACATGTTAATGGGGAGATTAAAAAATTTGTTTTAAACAAAGAATAAGGAGGAAGTTATGAGAAAAGCTTTGTGTATGGTTTTAGGATTATTTATTTTTTTTATGGCAAGTAAATCTTACTCGGCAGAAGAATATCATTTGGGGGTTGCCCTGAGTTTTACAGGTACTGGTGCTCTGTATAGTGCAGAACAGATGGAAGGGATACAATTAGCAGTCGATGAAATTAATGCTAAGGGTGGTTTTTTGGGTAATCACAAAATAAAGTTATTCTCAGTAGATACACAAACAAAGCCAGATGTGGCAGTTAGAGTTGTTAAGGATCTTATTTTAAGAGATAAGGTTAAGGCTTTGATAGCTGATTATTCCAGTGCTAATGCTGTAGCGATAAAACCAATAGCTAAAGAATACAAAGTATTACATATCGCAGCTATGAGTAATTCCGAGAATATTACGAAGGTAAATTATAGTCCATATACCTTTCAGGTCTGTCCAAATAGCTATATGCAGGCAAAAGCTTCTGCTATCGCAATAGCGAAGATGGCTAAAGAAAAAGGTTGGAAAACCTATGTAACAATTGCTTCTGATTATGAATGGGGAAGGTCAACCCAAGCTGAAGCAGTTAAGTTCTTAAAAGAGCTTGCTCCACAATTAAAACTTTTAAAAGAATTTTGGCCACGCTTAGGAGAGACACAATTCACTTCTTATATAACAAGTATTATGGCATTAAAACCAGATTTCGTATATGGCAGTTTGGCTTCAAAAGACAATGTAGCCTGGATGGAACAGGCAAAAGCTTATGGATTCTTTGATAAAATCCCCTATCCCGGGTCATTAATTAGCGTCACAGAACTAATGCTTGAAGCAAAGACTCTTCCAAGGGGTATCATTGGTCTTACAAGGGCACCATTTTTTGCCCATTTAAATAATAAGATGATGGTTGATTTTGTAAATAACTATAAAGCTAAATATAATAAATATCCTTCAGATTGGGCAGTTATGGGATATGATGCTGTTTATGCTTTAAAACAGGGCATAGAAAAGGCAAAAACTATAGATACAGAGAAAGTAAAAGATGCTATGAAGGGTATGACTGTTGAACTTACCCGTGGGAAGCTAAAATTTAGAGAAATTGATAATCAACTAAGGTGTTCTTCTTATATTGGTGTTGTAGGCGATGATCCAAAATATCCATTTCCTATTTACAAAAATATTATAGAGGTTAAAGGAGAAGATAGTGAAAGACCAGAAAAAGAAATTATTGAGGCAAGGAAAGCTGAAAAATAAAGGAGTATATAAGTGGATTTAACTTTTATCTTTGCTCAATTTTTAAGTGGTTTAACTTATGGGATGGTCCTGTTTTTAGTATCAGCGGGGCTATCCCTTATCTTTGGTGTTATGAATATTCTTAATTTTGCTCATGCAACACTATGGCTAATGGGAGCATATTTTTGCTACACATTCTGGAACTATTTACATCAAACACTGTCCATAGCTCTCTGGATAAGTATTCCTTTAGCTGGATTGGTAATGGCGTTAATTGGAGCATTTATAGAAATAGTATTGATTAGAAGAATTTATAAGAGAGAACTTTATGAACAGTTGTTAATTACATATGCGCTTACCCTAATACTGGGAGACTTAATAAAAATATTCTGGGGTGTAACAGATAAACTTATAGAACGACCTGAAATTATTCAAAAACCAGTGTTTATATTTGGTGCTCCTTTGGATTCTTATTTTATATTTGTTAATTTAGCAGGCATTTTTGTTGCTGTTGCTCTTTGGTGTTTTTTGAAGTTTACCAGGTATGGCCACATTGTAAAAGCAGCCGTTTATAGTAGAGAGATGGTAAGTGCACTTGGTATACCAATACCAAAGATTTATACAATGGTATTTACGTTAGGAATCTTTATAGCAGGTTTTGCAGGTGGGATTCAAGCTCCTATCGGGTCAGTAACCCTGGGTATGGATATGTCAATAATAATACAGGCCTTTTGTGTAGTAGTTATTGGTGGTTTTGGTAGTTTGATAGGTACTTTTGTTGGTTCACTTATTGTAGGTGAAGTTTATTCGTTTTCCATATTATATTGGCCAGATGGAGCAATGGTTCTTATATTTGTAATCACAGCTTTTATACTTATTGTAAGACCATGGGGACTTTTTGGCACTCCCACAAGGATGTAAATATATGCAAAGAAGAACATTTATAGTGTTTTTTTTGATTGTAATGGCTGTTGTTTTGCCTTTAGTTGTGAAAGAGTTTTGGGTTCATATATTTTCAGAAATTTTAATACACGCCCTTTTTGCATTGAGTTTTAACTTGATTTTCGGTTATATGGGACAACTTAGTTTTGGTCACGCGGCGTATTATGGTATTGGCGCTTATACTACCGGGCTATTAATGGTTAAGGCAAATTTGCCCCTTTTTGTTTGCCTTCCAATTTCAATGATAACCGCAGGTATCGCAGCTACAATTCTTGGATATTTTTGTGTAAGATTAAGGGGGATATACTTTGCCATACTTACAATGGCTTTTGGTCAACTTGTTTATTATATCATTTTCCAGTGGTATTCTTTCACCGGTGGCGATAATGGCCTTCAAGGGATAAATCCTCCAGAAATACTGATGAAGGCTCAAAATTATTACTATTTCGTACTGGTTGTTTTTATAATTGCTGGTTATATTTTATATAGAATTGGTGAATCTCCTTTTGGTTATACATTAAGAGCAATTAGAGATAATGCAGAAAGGACAGAATTCATAGGTATTAATGTCCAGAGATACATGCACATGAATTTTATTATAGCAGGGATGTTTGCAGGTTTAGCAGGTGCTCTCTGGGGACCTTTTATAAGAAGTGTTGCTCCAGATTTATGTAACTGGCATCATTCTGGTATACCAGTATTTATGACTATTTTGGGAGGTCCGTTTTATTTTTTTGGTCCTCTTGTTGGATCTATTATTTATACATTTTTGATGGCAATAGTAACAGGTTATACAGAATACTGGCCACTTGTTAGTGGAACCATAATTATATTGGTGGTTTTATCATTACCATCAGGGTTTTTAGGTGTAGCTGATAATGTGATAAAAAAATTATTTGTTAGAGGAAATTAGTTAATATGGCACAGGATTTTATTCTTAAGATAGAAAGACTGAGAAAGTCATTTGGCACTTATCAGGTATTAACGGATGTGAATTATGAATTAGAAAAGGGTATTATAGCTGCAATCATAGGACCGAATGGTGCAGGGAAAAGTACTTTTTTTAATCTTATTACTGGTTATCATAAGGTTGATAATGGTAAGGTATATTTTAAAAATATTGATATTACCAACTTTAAAAGATACAAAATAGCACAGATGGGAATCAGCAGAGCATTTCAGGTTAGCAATATCTATCCAAAACTAACAGTATACGAAAATGTAAGACAGGCTGTATTGGCTCAGCAAAAAAAAACGATGAACTTGTTTTCTTATGCAAGTAGTTTAGCACAGAAAGAAACCAATGAACTTCTTGAAATTACCGGGATGACAAAAATTAAAGATTCGATTGCTGGTATTTTATCCCAGGGGGATAAAAAAAAGTTAGAATTGGCGCTGGCTTTAGCTGGTAAACCAGAACTTCTTCTTTTAGACGAGCCAACTGCAGGGATGTCCCAGGAAGAAACATTTGAAACCATGGAGTTGGTTAAGAAATTAAACAGAGAAATTGGTCTTACCATACTGTTTACAGAACATGATATATCAGTGATTTTTGGTTATGCTATGAGATTGTCTGTTTTATATCAGGGAAGAATTATTGCTGAGGGACTACCTGAAGAAGTTAGACAAAATGAAGAGGCACAAAGATGTTACTTAGGTGAGGAAATATGATATTAGAAGTAACCAATATAAACACTTTTTATGGAACAAGTCATATATTATTCGATTTATCATTAAAAGTTAATCAGGGCGAACTTGTTTGTATTTTAGGAAGGAATGGTTCTGGGAAGACAACCACTTTAAGAAGTATTATGGGGCTTACAACTCCTAAAAGTGGGTCAGTTAAGTTTCATGGTGAAGAATTACTTGGTAAACCGCCATATTATATAGCGAAAAAAGGTATTGGATATGTACCTGATAACAGGCTTATATTCCCAGATTTAACTGTAAAAGAAAATTTACTATTGGGGATAAAAGACTCTACATATTCATTATCAAAAAAATGGGATATTGATTCAGTTTACGAGATATTCCCACATTTAAAAAAGTTGGAAAAACATTTAGGTGGTCATCTAAGTGGTGGTGAACAGCAAATGTTAACAATTGCAAGGACTCTTATGGGCAATCCAGAATTGATTCTCTTAGATGAGCCGGTGGAAGGATTGGCGCCACTCGTAGTAAAAGATTTTGCTGAAAAACTTCTAAAACTTAAGGAATTAGGTTTAACAATTCTTTTCTCTGAACAAAATGTGAGGTTTTCAATGCAAATTGCAGATAGAGCTTATGTTATTAACAAAGGAAAAATAGAATATGAAGGTACAATAGATGAACTAAGTAAAAATGAAGAGATAAAAGCGAAATATTTAATGATTTAAATAAGTCCAGTAAAAACTTCAGTTACTTGGTGAAGATATTTTGACCGGTATATTTTAGTATAAGGGAATCAAAAAGATATTAGTTAAATTTAAACAAGTTTTCCATAAGTACAGTATTATCCATCACCCGTATTTCTCACCTCATACCTCATACTCCATCCCTCTTTTAACTAATTTAGCATTTATCAGTTGCAAAAGTTCGCTCTAAAATGTAAAATACACTTTTACTATCAGGAGAGGTGTCCGAGTGGCTGAAGGAGCACGATTGGAAATCGTGTGTTCCGCCTAAAGCGGAACCGAGGGTTCAAATCCCTCCCTCTCCGTAAAATTGTTGAGATTAGCTAAGCGGCAGTCGGGACCTGCGCAACAAATGGCTGCAAACCCCGCCAGGTCCGGAAGGAAGCAACGGTAGTGGCCCTCTTTGGGTGCCGCAGTTATCCTGACTGCCACTTAGTTAATCTTAGAAAATTTAGATTATGAACTATCAGGTATTATCAAGGCGCTATAGACCGAAGCATTTTAAAGATGTCATTGGACAGCAATCAGTTATAAAAGTTCTTACAAACTCCATTGCTGCGAATAAGATACCCCACGCCTTTTTGTTTACAGGAATTCGAGGTACTGGCAAAACAACAACAGCAAGGATTTTCGCCCGTGCCATCAATTGCAAAAGGGGCATAAAAATAGATCCCTGCGATCAATGTGAATCATGCAAAGAAATCCTTGATGGGAAAAGTATTGATGTTATGGAGATAGATGGTGCATCTAATACATCTGTAAATGATGTAAGAATTCTTCGAGAGAATACAAGATTTCTTCCTGCCCATTTAAGATACAAAGTTTATATCATTGATGAAGTGCATATGCTTTCTAATGAGGCTTTTAATGCACTTCTTAAGACACTTGAAGAACCACCAGAGTATGTTATATTTATTTTAGCAACCACAGAACCCCACAAAATTCCCGAGACCGTTTTATCGAGATGCATAAGGTTGAATTTCAAGAGGGTTGAGCCCGGTGAGATTGTGAAATACCTTTCTTATGTCCTGAAGCAGGAAAAATTAGAATTCGAAGAAAGTGCTTTGTATTTAATTGCGAGACAATCAGAAGGGAGTGTAAGAGATAGCTTGAGTTTCTTAGAACTTGTTTTAGCCTATGGTGATGGTAAGGTTACCGAAAAAGATGTTGTAAAAGTACTGGGATTGCTATCTAAAGAAAATATTTACGAAATGATAGAGCTACTTGCTATCAAAAATATATCTGGCATTATAGAATTAATTAATAGAATAGACAGAGAAGGTGGTGATATTTTTAACTTTTTAGAAAGAGTTATTTTTTACATACGGCACCTTGTAATGTATTTATTGGATGTTCCCTTCGAAAAATCAGAATTTTCTCAGGAAGAAATAAATTACCTTATTCAATTGAGCAAGAAATTTGTGAAAGAGGAATTAATAATATATTATCAGGCATTAAGACAGATGCTCGAGCAAATGAGGTTTTCTCCCTATCCAAGATATGATTTTGAAGTAGGTATTTTGAAACTTGTTTATCTTAAGGATTTTCTTGAAGGTTCTGAAGTATTTAACAAATCTGAGAAAAAAGAAGATGTCCAAAATAATAAAATTCAAGATAATGATATATCTGTTGTTGAAGAGAAACATGATTTGCTTCAGAGATTAATAAAAACATTAAAATCCTCTTCAAAGTTGGAAGCCTATCTAAAAGATGCCAATATACTTCTTGAAGGAAAGATTCTGAAAATCATTTTCCCCGCAGAGAAAAAGTTTTTCTATGATTTTTTTATGGATAATGAAAACAGCAGAAAACATATAGAAAAATCAGTGAAAACAAGCCTTGGTAAAGATTTTACAGTAAGTTTTCATCTTCAAGATAATTCAAATACTGAAAAAATAACAATAAATTCTAAAGAAAACATTTATCAAAAAGAATCTATTAAAAAACTTCTTAATGCCTTTGAAGGTTCTAAAATATTAGGTGTAAAGCAGTTGGAACTAAAGGAAGAAAAGGAAAATTTTGAGGAGCAATTTATAGAAATTGAGGAAAGGGAGGTAATAGATGAGTAGACAATTTGGTAATTTGATTAAGCAGGCACAGGCTTTACAGGAAAGGATGCTGAAGTTTCAACAGGAGTTGGATGCTAAAGAGTTTGAAGGTCAGTCTGGTGGAGGGTTGGTTAAAGCAGTTGTTAATGGTAAGCTTATGTTACTATCTTTAAATATATCTAAGGATGCTATTACTCCAGATGATCCGGAAATGTTAGAGGATTTAATTTTTGCTGCTATCAAATCTGCCCAGGAAAAGGCAGCAAATACAATAAAGGAAGAAATGAATAAGATAACGGGTGGTATGGGAATAAATTTACCAGGTATGTTTTAATGATCACATTTGCTCTCCCGGATTCAATACAAAAACTAATTTCTGAACTAACTAAATTCCCTGGTATAGGTGAGAAGACTGCTTTAAGAATGATCCTTTTTGGTTTAAGGGGTGATCTTGTTTTTTTTAAAAATTTAGGAGAAGCATTTATAAGTGTTTACGAGAATATTAGGATTTGCAAAAGGTGTTTTAATATTGCTGAAGATGAGCTGTGCGAAATATGTAAGGACCCAAAAAGAGAAGAAGGTATTCTTTGTGTTGTTGAAGATGTGGGAGATCTAATATCAATAGAAAGAACGGGGCAGTTTAGTGGGAGATACCATGTTTTAGGTGGACTTGTTTCACCCATGGAAAATCGACGGTTCGAAGATTTGAGAATAAATGAGTTGAAAAATTCTGTTTTATTGTATAAAATAACGGAAATTATTTTAGCTTTAAATCCAAGTATGGAGGCAGAAGCAACAGCTTTATATATAAAAGATTTCTTCAAAGATCTAAATATTAGGATTACTAAAATAGCACATGGAATTCCCATGGGTAGTGATATTGAGTATTTAGATGAGGTAACAATGGCTGTTGCAATAAAGGAAAGAAGAGAATTAGAATAATTTTTTTATTGAGGGGGGTTATGAAAACACTGGAAATAAGATGGCATGGAAGAGGTGGGCAGGGTACAGTCACTGCTGCAAAAACACTTGGTGAATCAATGATTGAAACACCGCTTTATTTTCAGGCTTTTCCGGAATATGGTCCTGAAAGAATGGGAGCACCAGTTAAGGCTTATAACATTATTAGTGATGAAAAGATTCTTACGCACTGCCCTGTTGTAAATCCAAATGTTATTATTGTTGTTGATCCCAGTCTAATATATTCAGAAAATTTTCTGGAAGGTGCTACAGACGATGCAGATGTGATACTAAATACTGGTAAAAATCCTTCCGAAATAAGAAAGGAACTTAATATTACGGGGAAGAAAATATATACAGTTGATGCTAACAAAATCTCACTGGAATGCCTGGGAAGGGTTATCCCTAATACACCCATGTTAGGTGCTCTTTTAAAGGTTACACAGATTCTTCCATTGGAAACATTTTTAAATCATGTAAAACATACTTTTGCTCATAAGAAATTTTCTGAGAAAGTGATTATAGGCAATTTAGAAGCAATAAAACGTGCCTATGAGGAGGTTAGAGGCGAATGAGTGAACTTAAGAGTTGGAAAGAAATACCTGAAGGTGTAGTTATAGAAGAAGCCGGGAACTCAGAAGAATATAAGACCGGTGCATGGAGAAGTTTTAGACCCATATGGTATAAAGATAGATGTATCCAGTGTTATCGATGCTGGACCTTTTGTCCCGATTTGTCAATTCTTATTAAGGAAGGAAAAGTAGCAGGTATAAACTATGAATATTGTAAGGGATGTGGAATATGTGCCCACGAATGTCCAAAAAAAGCTAATGCAATTGAAATGGTACCTGAAAGAACATAAGGAGGAAAAAAGTGCAAAAGTTTGATGCTTTTACTGGGAATTTGGCTGTAGCAACGGCTATGAAACAGATTAATCCAGATGTCTGTGCTGCTTATCCAATAACACCATCGACAGAGATTATGATGATATTTGCAGATTTTGTTTCTAATGGAGAGGTAAATACAGAACTTGTTACTGTTGAAAGTGAGCATAGTGCAATGAGTGCGTGTATAGGTGCATCTTTAGCTGGTGGAAGAGTTATGACAGCTACGTCTTCTGCGGGGCTTGCATATATGTGGGAGCTACTCTCTGTTGCATCGGGGCTTCGTTGTTCAATGGTATTGACCTGCGTTAATAGAGCACTTTCTGCACCATTAAATATACACTGTGATCATTCAGATGCTATGGGTGCAAAAGATACTGGATGGATACAAATATTTTCAGAAAATGCCCAGGAAGCTTATGACAATGTAATTCAGGCAGTAAAAATCACAGAGCACAAAGATGTTAGACTTCCAGTAATGGTTTGTGTAGATGGTTTTATAATAAGCCATTCCTACGAGAAAATGCAGTATATGGAGGATAAAGAAGTAAGAGATTTTATTGGAGAATTTAATCCTTATAGATCTCTTCTTAATGTGGAAAAACCCGAGACATTTGGTGCGATGGTTTTGCCTAATTATTATATGGAGTTTAAAAGGCAGGTTAGAGAAGGGATGGAAAAGGCAAGGCGGGTGATTCTTGATGTGGGAAATGAATTTGGAAGCAGATTTGGAAGATACTATGGTTATTTTGAAAATTATATGTTAGATGATGCAGAGATAGTCTTTGTTGTTATGAGTTCTGCTGCAGGTACAGTTAAGCATGTGGTCAAAAATTTAAGGGATAGGGGGATAAAAGCTGGAGTTTTAAAACCGAGAGTATTCAGACCCTTTCCAGCCAGGGAGATAGCAGAAGCTCTTAAAAATTCTAAAGTTATTTGTGTGCTTGATAGAGCAGAAACTTTTGGTGCTGAAGGTGGTCCTTTATATTTAGAAATAAAGGCAGCCCTCCAGACTGCTAAAAGCAGTGCAACTATTATTAGTAGAATATTTGGCTTGGGACAAAGAGACTTTTTACCTGTACATGTTGAAAATATTTATAAAGAGATGGCAGGTTATTTTGAAACGGGAAATATTAAGATGTTTGATTATGTGAATGTGAGAGATTAGAGCAAAAGGAGTAAGTGATGGAAGGAAAACTTGTTTTGAATTTTAAAGAATTGGCAGAAAGATATGAAAAAGAGGCTGAAAAGTTTACTCGTGGTCATAGATTATGTGCCGGTTGTGGAGCTCCCATTGCTTTAAGGCATATGTTCATGGCTGCGTATCCAGATAATGTTGTTGTTTCCAATGCAACAGGGTGTGTGGAAGTTTCAAGTACGTTATACCCATATACTTCGTGGCGGGTTCCTTATATACATACCGCTTTTGAAAATGCTGCTGCAACAATTTCTGGTGTTGAAGCTATGTATAAATCTTTGAAAAAACAGGGAAAAATTAATAAGGATATAAAATTTATAGCAGTCGGTGGAGATGGTGGTACTTATGATATTGGTTTTCAGGCATTATCCGGTGCTATGGAAAGAAGGCATAACATTCTTTATATTTGCTATAATAATGAAGCATATATGAATACAGGTATTCAAAGAAGTTCAGCAACTCCTTTTGGTGCTGCAACCACAACTGCTCCTGCAGGGAAAAAAGTACCGGGTAAATTGCAACATAGAAAAGATTTAACGGCAATAATAGCGGAACACAGACCTGATTATGTGGCCCAAGCATCCATTAGCAATCCCCGGGATTTCATGACTAAAGTTAGAAGAGCCTTAGATAAAAGTGGCCCATCTTTTATAAATGTTTTAGCTCCCTGTCCAAGAGGATGGCAGCATCCTTCTGAATTAACAGTGGAAATGGCACAGATCGCAGTAGATACATGTATATGGCCTCTTTATGAAGTTGATGAAGGTTATCATTGGAAAGTAAATTATATTCCTAAAGAAAAGAGGCCTGTTAAAGACTGGCTTGAAAAACAAGGAAGATTTAAACACCTTTTTTCACCAAAATATGAAGGGTTGGTTGAAGAAATTCAGAAATATGTTGACAGAGAATGGGAGATATTATTGAAAAAGGCAGAAGTTTTTGCTTAAAAATCCTTGCATCAAAATATAACCTTTGATATATTCAATAAAAAAACAAGGAAGGAAAGTAAATGGCTTATCCACAGCTTGTAATGTATGAGGAAGAAGCAAAACAAATATCTGCTATTCTGGATAAGCTTGTAAGAGACTCAAATGCAAAAGCCGTTTTTCTTGTTGATAAAGATGGTCAATTAATCTCTCAATCTGGTGAAACTGAGAATTTCGACAGTACTTCTCTTGCATCGTTGACAGCAGGGAATATTGCTGCAACAGGTGGACTTGCAAAATTAATAGGCGAGAAAGAATTTTCTATAATTTTTCATGAAGGTGAAAAAGACAACATACATATTTCTATAGTTGGCCAAAGGGTAATACTTGTTGTTATTTTTGACAATAGATCTTCTTTGGGACTTGTCAGATTAAGAGTTAGAAAAGCTTCAGATGAACTGGCTAGCATTTTTGATAAATTAGCAGAGAAATCAACAAAAGCAGCGAGTTCAGAATCTCCCTTTGCAGAGATTACTGATGAAGATATAGATAAGCTGTTTAATATTTGACGCAGGAGTTGATTTATCGAATGTCTTTTATAAACTATTCGGCGAGAGAAATAAATTGTAAGATTGTTTATTATGGTTGTGGGCTATGTGGTAAGACAACTAACCTTCAATATATTTACGAAAAAACAAATCCCGAATCAAAGGGTAAGATGATTTCTCTTGCCACTGAAACGGAGAGGACTCTTTTTTTTGATTTCCTCCCGTTATCTTTGGGTGAAATTAAGGGCTTTAAGACAAGGTTCCATCTCTATACAGTACCCGGGCAGATTTTCTATGATGCCAGTAGAAAGCTTATTTTAAAAGGGGTTGATGGTATTGTATTTGTTGTGGATTCACAGGCAGAAAGGATGGATGCTAATATAGAAAGTTTCGAAAATATGAAGGAAAACCTTCATGAACATGGTTATGATATAGAACAAATACCTTATGTTATTCAGTACAATAAAAGGGATTTACCATCAGCAGTACCTGTTGAAGAAATAAGGAAAATACTTAATCCTCAAGGGGTGCCGGATTTTGAAGCTATAGCACCTAAAGGAATTGGTGTTTTTGAAACCCTGAAAGCAGTGATAAAACTGGTATTAATTGAACTTAAAAAAGGTGCCAGATAATTTTATTCAAGTTCTTCAACAAAAGTTAGAAGTTTATTCATTTTTGCATATAGTTTCTCAAATTCTCTGAAATTTAAAGATTGTGGACCATCAGATAAAGCACGTTCTGGATCAGGATGGACTTCGATCATCACACCATGTGCTCCCACAATAATTGAAGCTAAAGCCATAGGAGGAACTAAGTTCTTTTTACCTGTAGCATGGCTCGGATCGAATATAACTGGTAAATGCGTAAATGATTTTACAAGTGGTATTACAGAAAGGTCTGATGTATTTCTGGTCGCTGTTTCAAAGGTTCTAATACCTCTCTCGCAGAGAATAACATTTGGATTTCCTTCAAGTAATATATATTCAGCCGATGCAAGCCATTCTTCTATTGTGGCGGAAAGCCCTCTTTTTAAGACAACGGGTTTTTTTGTTTTTCCCACTTCTTTAAGAAGATCAAAATTTTGCATATTTCTTGCACCAATTTGTAAAATATCTACATGCCTCTCAACTATTTCAAGATGTTCCGGACTCATAACCTCAGTAATTGTTAACAAATCTAACTCTTTTTTCACGTCATATAAAATTTTCAGTCCCTCCTCTCTTAATCCCTGGAAACTGTGTGGGCTTGTTCGTGGCTTGAAGGCTCCTCCTCTTATAACATTCACTCCAAGTTTTTTTAGAAATTGTGCGGTTTTGAAAATTTGCTCTCTACTTTCTACAGCACAGGGGCCAGCAATAACTAAAAATGGAGATTTGCCACCAATTTTTATTCGGTCACTTAATTTAATAATAGTGTCATGGGGGTGAAAGTCTCTGCTAACAAGCTTATATGGTTTTGTGACATGTATAATTTCTAAGATTCCCTTTATTCCTCTAAATGGCGCATCGTCAACCCAACCCTGATTACCTATAACACCTATAGCGGTTCGCTCCGCTCCGGGAATAGCAACTGGCTTGTATCCCATTTCGATAATGATTTTCTTAACCTTTTCGATGTCTTTATCAGATGCGTTGTGATGCATCACTATTAACATACATTCCTCCTTTTAGAACATAATAGCATTTTATATTATTGAGCCAAAATTTAAAAAGATTTTTTGTTTTTGAAAAAACATGTAGTATAATGATGCAACAAAAAATTTAGGAGTGCCACAATGAGAAATATCTATCTCAACGACACTGAGCTACCAAAAAAATGGTACAATATTTTACCTGATCTACCGGGCAAGCTCGAGCCCTATTTAGATCCAGTGACTAAAGAACCTGTTACCCCAGATAAACTTAAAGTTATATTTCCCCAGTCATTAATTGAGCAGGAAGTCAGTGATAAACGATGGATTGATATTCCTGAGGAGGTTTTAGACGTATATAGGTTGTGGAGACCAACTCCATTAAGAAGAGCTTATAGACTTGAAAAATATCTAAATACACCGGCTAAAATCTTTTTTAAAGATGAGAGTGTATCGGCAGCTGGAAGTCATAAACCAAACACCTCTGTTCCACAGGCATATTTTAACAAGATTGAAGGGATTAAAAGATTATCTACTGAAACTGGAGCTGGTCAATGGGGATCGGCGCTTAGCTTTGCCTGCAATCTGTTCGGTATAGATTGTACTGTATATATGGTAAAGGTAAGTTATAATCAGAAACCATATAGAAGGATTCTAATGGAAACCTGGGGGGGCAAAGTCATTCCAAGTCCGAGTCCTTTTACTCAGTCAGGTAAAAAGGTACTGGAGAAAGATCCAGATAGTCCGGGTAGTTTAGGCATCGCGATAAGCGAGGCCGTTGAAGATGCGGCGACACATAATGATACTCATTATGCTCTCGGCAGTGTGTTAAATCATGTTCTCTTACACCAAACGGTAATTGGTTTGGAAGCTAAAGAGCAGTTAAAGAAGATAAACATGGATCCTGATATAATTATAGCATGTGTGGGTGGTGGTAGTAATTTTGGCGGCATTGTATTTCCTTTTCTTATGGATAAGTTTAATGGCGAAAAGAAAAATAGAAGATTTATAGCTGTTGAACCAGCTGCTTGCCCTACGCTTACCGCTGGTAAATTTGAATACGATTTTGGAGATGAAGCGGGTTTAACTCCACTAATGAAAATGTATACTCTTGGGCATGATTTTATACCACCTTCCATACATGCAGGTGGTCTCAGATATCATGGAGATTCGCCCATAGTTTCCTACCTATACCATCAAGGTTTAATAGAGGCGGTTAGTGTAGAACAGACAAAGGTTTTTGAAGCTGCTTTAATTTTTAGCAGAACGGAAGGTATAATCCCGGCACCAGAATCTTCTCATGCTGTTAGAGTTGCTATAGATGAGGCAATAAAGGCAAGAGAAAATAAAGAGGAAAAAGTAATCCTATTTAATTTAAGCGGTCATGGCTATTTTGATCTCACAGCATATGATCTTTACATGAAAGGTGAACTAAAGGATTAAGGACTTGATTTTTTGTTAAATTTGTGAAAAACTAATGGTGAAAGGGAAGATAAATGGATTTCGAAAAAAGATTAGAAGATTTAAGTATAAAAATTGATCAACTTGTTGAGAAATACCAGGCTATTAAAGCCGATAACATAAATTTAAAAAGGAGCTTAGAAGAAAAAGAAAAAGAGATATTAAAACTTCAAGAAGAGGTTAGTAAGCTCAAGCTTGAAAAGAAAGAAGCATCAAAACGGTTGGATAATGTAATTGAGAAAATAACAAAATATTTTGAGGAAAAAGGAAGTGAATCGCTTTTATGAAATTACTGTTTTAGGAAATAAATTCCATGTGGTTACCGATTTAAGCGAGGAAGAGGTAAAGTTAGTAGAAGAACTTGTAAAAAAAAATTGCAGGAAATTAAAGAAAAGGATGTATTGAGGCCACCTATACAAATGTTAATTTTGACATTGCTGAATGTTGCGGAAGAGTATGTTAGACAGAGTAAGAATTTAAACCGTTTTGGAGAGTTTTTAGAAAAGAAAAAAGAACTTATTGAAAGCGTAATTTCAGGGGAATAAAAAATCCCTGGGATGTACGTGATGTATTTAAGGGCTTGAGCCAACACCTCTTAGAAGGGAGCTGGTCCCTGATCGTGGTGTGCAAGCCTCCCCTGTAGGAGGAAGCCTAAAGCGATTAACACTGGCTCCACTTAGTAGTATGATGCTTCTAAGCCCAAAATGCACACGGCATTCTGGGGATTTTTTTTTTAACGTTTAGTCCCATGAGGGACTTTTGAAATAAATTTGAGGAGGAAGAAATGGATATCATTATGATTTTGATAGCTGGTATAGCTGGGGTATTGATTGGGTTATTAATTTTTTATCTTTATTCGAAAAAACAATTATCAAATCTTAAATTAGAAAAAACTAAGGCAGAAGAAGAAGCAAAAAGGTTGGTTGAAATTGCAAGAAAGGAAGCTGAACTACAGTTTAAAGACAAGATGCTTCAAATCAAAGCAGATTTGGAAAGGGAATTGAAGGAAAAAAAAGATGAGTTAATAGCCTTAGAGAGAAGATTAACGCAAAAAGAAGAAAGTATAGAGAAAAGAAATGTTTTAATTGAAAGCAGGGAAATTGAACTTTTAAAAAAGGAAAAGAATATAAGTGCTTTAGAAAAAGAGTTACTGGATAAGAAAGCAAATCTGGAAAACCTCATCCTTGAACATAAAAAGACTTTAGAAAAAGTTGCTAATCTTACAGCAGAAGAAGCAAAGCAAGAATTGATTGGTTTGATTGAGGAAGAAGCTAAACATGAAGCAGCTAAAAAAATAAGAGAGATTGAAGAAGAGCTAAAAGAAACATCTTTAAAAAAAGCACAGGAATATGTATCTTTAGCAATTCAAAGAATTGCGGGTGATTTTGTAACAGAAATGACTGTGTCAAGCGTACCACTTCCAAGTGATGAAATGAAAGGTAGAATAATCGGTAGGGAAGGTAGAAATATTAGAGCTTTTGAGTCAATTACAGGTGTTGATGTAATTATAGATGATACTCCAGAAGTTGTGGTCATTTCATGTCATAATCCCGTAAGAAGAGAAATAGCAAGATTATCCCTTGAAAAACTTATTGCAGATGGAAGAATTCATCCTGCAAGAATTGAGGAGGTAGTTGAAAAATCTAAATTAGAGGTAGAACAAGCAATTAAGGAAGCTGGAGAAAAAGCACTTTTTGATGTGGGGCTGCATAATGTTCATCCAGAAATTGTTAAACTCCTTGGTACATTAAAATATAGAACAAGTTATGGGCAGAATGTTTTACAACATTCTGTTGAAGTTGCGTATCTTTGTGGTATTATGGCTGCAGAGTTAAATGTTTCAATAAAACAAGCTAAGAGGGCGGGTTTATTGCATGATATAGGAAAAGCGGTTGATCATGAGATAGAGGGTTCTCATGCAGCTATTGGTGCTGAAATACTTAAAAAACATGGTGAACATCCTAAAATTATAAATGCAATATTGAGCCATCATGGTGAGGAAGCACCAAATTCTGTTATAGCTATCCTTGTTCAGGCAGCAGATTCTATATCTGCAGCAAGACCAGGAGCAAGACGGGAAACACTGGAAAGTTATGTAAAAAGGATTGAAGAGCTGGAGAAGATAGCTGTTCAATTTCCAGGTGTTACAAAAGCTTATGCTATTCAAGCAGGCAGGGAAGTTAGAATAATGGTGGAAAATACAAAAGTTAGTGATGATGATGCATATATTCTTGCAAGGGATATTGCAAAGAAAATAGAAAGTGAGTTGACTTACCCGGGACAAATAAAGGTTACGGTGATTCGGGAGACAAGAGCGATAGAGTATGCAAGGTAGAAACTTTAAAATTCTTTTTATAGGGGATGTTGTAGGCAGACCGGGCAGAAATGCACTAAAAAGGTCATTAAACGATATAAAAAGTAGAGAAAATATACTTTTTACTATTGCTAATTGTGAGAATGCGTCTGGTGGATTCGGTATAACCTACTCAGCTGTTGATGAAATTTTTTCAGCTGGGGTTGATTTTATTACCCTTGGTAATCATACGTGGGATAAAAAGGAGACAGAAAATTTTATAGGGGAAGTTAAGAATCTTATAAGACCTGCTAATTTCTCCCCCCTTTCTCCCGGTAATTCTTTTTCAATATTAGAAAAGGATGGTATTTTGCTTGGAGTTGTTAGTCTTATTGGACGTGTATTTATGGATAATTATGAGAATCCCTTCATTGTTGGAGAAAAGATTGTAAATGAGATGCGTAAAAAAACGAATAATATAATTATTGATTTCCATGCTGAAGCTACATCTGAAAAAAAAGCTCTTGCTTATTATTTTGATGGTAAAGTTTCGGCTGTGTTTGGTACCCATACCCATGTTCAGACTGCTGACGAATGTATATTGAGGAATGGAACAGCCTATATTACAGATGTGGGAATGACAGGACCATATGATTCAATTATTGGTAATAATATAGAGGATGTTTTGATAAGATTTTTAAAGGGAATACCAAGAAGATTAGAAGTGGCGAACAAAGATATAAGAATAGCTTATGTAATTTTAACAATTGATGCAAAGACAGGTAAGGCAGTGGAAATTAAAAGATATATAGAAAAAATTGAAGGAGTTTAGTTATGCTACTTCCAGTTGAACAATTAAAGATTATTAAAAGGGGTGTTGTGGAAATTATTCAGGAAGATGAATTACTTGAAAAATTAAAAGAATCCTTTATAAAGGGCAAACCACTGAGAGTCAAGGCTGGTTTTGATCCCACAGCGCCAGATCTCCATTTAGGGCATACTGTTCTTTTAAACAAAATGAGGCAATTTCAGCAATTAGGACATGAAGTAGTTTTTTTAATTGGTGATTTTACTGGAATGATAGGTGATCCAACCGGGAAATCGGAGACAAGAAAAGCTCTTACAAAAGAAGAAGTAATGAAAAATGCAGAGACCTATAAAGAACAGGTCTTTAAAATTCTTGATCCTCATAAAACAATTATAGATTTTAACAGTCGATGGCTTGAACCTCTTACTGGAAAAGATATGATTTTTCTCGCAGCAAAGTATACAGTTGCAAGAATGCTTGAAAGGGACGATTTTGCAAAGAGGTATGAATCCGGTAAACCCATAGGAATACATGAATTTATGTATCCCCTTCTTCAGGGATATGATTCCGTGGCTTTAAAAGCTGATATAGAATTAGGTGGAACTGATCAAAAATTTAATCTTTTAGTTGGTAGGGATCTTCAAAGGGAGTATGGCATTCGTCCTCAAACTGTTATAACACTTCCACTTTTAGAAGGTCTTGATGGTGTTAATAAAATGAGTAAGTCCTTAGGAAATTATGTGGGTATAACAGAATCGCCTAAGGAGATTTTTGGTAAACTAATGTCCATTTCAGATGAGCTAATGCTAAGATATTATGAGCTTCTCAGTGAGCTTGGTTTAGAAGATTTGGAAAGGTTAAAGGAAGATATAAAATCTGGCAAAAAACATCCACTGGAAGCAAAGAAAGAGCTTGCCATGGAGATGGTGAGAAGGTTTCATAGTGAAGAGGATGCCATAAGAGCAAGAAGAGAATTTGAAGAGGTTTTTAGCAAACATGGACTACCTGAAGATATGCCTGAATATCTTCTGGAAGGTGAAAGAAGTCTTGTTGATATTTTATACGAAGCTTCTATTGTATCATCTAAAAGTGAAGGTAAAAGATTAATACAACAGAGGGCTGTCGAGATAAATGGAGAAAAGGTCTTAGACATAAATTACAAATTAAATTTAGATGGTGAGAAAATTGTAAAGGTTGGTAAAAGAAAGTTTCTGAAAATTAAGTCAAGATGAAAAAAATTCTTACAAAAAATGTGATATATCTGGGCTTTATAAGCCTGCTTAATGATATTGCCAGTGATATGATTTATCCTCTTCTGCCTGTATTTATAACAACTTTAGGTGGTAATGCAAAAGTTCTCGGATTAATAGAAGGTGCTTCTGAATCGGTTTCGAGTATATTAAAACTTATTTCTGGTAAATACTCAGATAAAATAAAAAAAAGAAAGCCTTTGGCTTTTATTGGATATTTTTTATCAAATGCTTTAAGACCCTTTTATGTTTTGGCACATCACTGGTTTGTAGTTTTTTTTGTAAGATTTTTTGATAGGGTTGGTAAAGGGATAAGAACTGCTCCAAGAGATGCTCTCATTGCAGATTCTGTTGATGCCGAATACAGAGGGAGGGCTTTTGGATTCCACAGAACCTTGGACAATTTTGGTGCTCTAATAGGTCCAGTATTAGCAACTTTAATATTATATTTAACACATCAAAACATTAAAGCAGTATTTTTATTCTCTATAATACCCGGTTTATTTGTTTTATTTTTATTCTTTTTTGTAAAAGAAGTGGAACAAACTTCTTCCTTGAAAGATTATTCCAGGGAAAGCTCTTTAAAAGGGAATGAAAAACTTCCCAGGAAAATTAAACTTTTTCTTTTTTCCCTATTCATATTTACCTTGGGCAATAGTAGTGATGCTTTTCTTATATTAAGACTTAAAGAAGCTGGCATTGAAACAATTTATATTCCTATTATTTGGGGAATATTTAATTTTATTAAGTCTGTTGGAAATTATCCTGCTGGGTTACTTTCCGATAAAATAGGCAGAAAAAAAGTTATATTGGTAGGTTGGTTTTTATATGCCCTTATATATTTTTTATTTGGAGTAATAGAAAACAAGCAATTAGTTCTAATACTCTTCTTTTTTTACGGGATTTATTATAGTTTAACAGAAGGTGCTGAAAGGGCGTATATTGCTGATAATGTTATGTCATATGTTAGGGGTAAGGCTTACGGTTATTATAATTTTGCCATAAGTATTTCTTCTTTACCAGCAAGTTTTCTCTTTGGATATTTATGGGAAAATTATTCCTTTACAGTTGCCTTTATTACCGGTGCTTCTTTAAGTTTAGTGGCATTTATAGTTTTTTTATTTTCTTCCTTGTTGGATAAGTAGTTTTTAAAATACAAAAAAAGATATATAATTTATCTAAATAGATAACAGGAAGGAGAAACCACATGCACCACATGGGAAAAGAAAATAAAAGCAATTCCGAAGGGGAGAAAAAATATCTTCCCCATCTCATAGCATGGGAGATTACAAGAAGTTGTAATTTGAATTGTGTCCATTGTAGGGCAGCAGCACAATATGGTCCCTATGAAAATGAACTTACAACTGAGGAGTGTAAAAAATTACTCGAAAATATTGCATCGTTTTCGAATCCCATCATAATTCTAACAGGTGGTGAGCCACTTTTAAGACCGGATATTTTCGAAATCGCTGAATATGGAACGGCTCTTGGGCTTAGAATGGTTATGGCAGTAAATGGTGTGTTAATAACTGATGAGATAGCAAAGAATATGAAAAGAGTGGGTATTCAAAGAGTATCAATAAGTATTGATGGTGCAACAAAAGAATCTCATGATAATTTTAGAAAGGTAGAAGGTGCTTTTGAAGGTGCATTAAGGGGCATTGAAATACTCAAAAAAAATGGGATAGAGTTTCAGATTAATACAACTATAACTAAAAGAAACCTTTCCGAACTACCTAAAATACTTAATTTAGCTATAGAATTAGGTGCTGTGGCTTATCATCCCTTTCTTTTAGTACCTACAGGAAGAGGTAAAGAGCTTGCTCAAGAAGCCCTGACAGCAAAAGAGTATGAAGAAGTTCTTGAATGGTTTGAAGATATGCGAGACAAGGTACCCCTCCAGTTTAAGCCGACCTGCGCTCCGCATTATTACAGAATAATCAGACAGAAAGCAAAGGAAAAGGGTAAAACTGTTGATTTTAAAACATATGGGCTTGATGCTATGACGAAGGGTTGCTTAGGAGGTCAGGGATTTGCTTTTATCTCTCATCAGGGCATTGTTCAAATTTGTGGGTATATGGAAGTACCATGTGGTAATGTAAGAGAACAGGATTTCAAAACCATATGGGAAACTTCGCCAGTATTCTTGAAGATGCGTGATTTAGATCACTATCATGGTAAATGTGGTGTCTGTGAATACAGGAAGGTTTGTGGGGGATGTAGAGCAAGGGCATATGAATTAACAGGAGATTATTTAGCAGAAGAACCTCTTTGTACGTACACACCTGCTTTATGTAAATAGCTTATTTCTTTATTCAGAAATCTATAAGACACGTAAATTAATAAAAATCTTGACAAAAAAAATAAAATATATAAAAATACTACTATTGTTGTGATAAAGAAAAAATGGAGGATATATGTTTGTAGTTCCCGATAAAATAATTAATGAAGAAAAACATTTTCAAGAAGCTTTGCAAAAATACTTAAAAGGAGAAATTACAGAAAATTTTTTTAGAGGAATAAGAGTGCCATGGGGGTTTTATTCTCAGCGTGGTGGAAAAAAACTTATGTGCAGGGTCAGAATTCCAGCTGGGGTGGTTGAACCTGACAAACTATTTGTATTAGCTGAACTGTCCCAAAAGTATGGAAGTGGTAAACTTCATCTTACCACAAGGCAGGATATTCAGATTCATGATATTAATTATGAAAATGCTGGTGAGTTACTCTCAACACTTCATAAAAATGGGATGTCTTCACGTGGAGGTGGGGGGAATACAGTAAGAAATATCACTGCCTGTCCCACCTCTGGATTATGTAAGTATGAGAAATTCCCGGCTTACAAACTTGCTATATATTTATCGCAATATCTTCTCTCCCAATCATACGCAACGACCCTTCCAAGGAAAATTAAAATTGCTATATCAGGATGCGATAGGGATTGTGCCTTCACTGGGGTCAATGATATAGGTATTGTTGCCATTGAAAATAATAGGTTCAAAGTGATCGTTGGCGGTGGTATGGGTGCAAAATCAAAGGTGGGGCATTTACTTGAGGATTCATTAACAATTGATGAACTCTTTCAAACTATTCTGGCAGTTATAAGAATTTACAACTTAGAAGGGGATAGAAAAAACCGTCATAGAAATAGACTGAGGTTTTTAATAGAGGATAAGGGTTTTGACTGGTTCAAAACTCGCTATTTAGAAGAAAAAAAATTAATTGTTAAAGAAGAGTTTAAACAAAATTTTTTATATGATATTAATTCTTTTAAAATAGAAACCAAGGACCAGGAGCTGATTGGAGATGATGACTTTTCCAAATTTTCTGTTTTTTCGCAATCGGATAATTATTACTATGTTTTACTGAGAATTCCCCTTGGAGATTTAGACGCCAGTGTGGCAAAAAAGTTAGCAGGGCTTAGCCATGAATTCTCCAACATTTATTTTAAGGTTACTCAAAGGCAAAATTTAATTATCTCAAACATCCAAAAAAACAGGATTTCAGATATTCATAACAGATTAAAAGAATTTCTAAGTGAATTTTATTATCCCGAAACCCTTTTAGATGTTCAGACATGTAAAGGGGCAACAACCTGTAATTTAGGACTTGGTAATGCACCGGGGCTTGGCAGGGCAATTATAAATACCTTGAAAGATATGAAAATTTTATATGAAAAATGGAAAGGTTTTAAAATTAATATCAATGGGTGTCCAAATGCCTGTGGACAACACCCCATAGGAACATTAGGAATGTTTGGTGCAGTGAGAAAAATAGGGGGGAGGAGTGTACTTTACTATAATGTTTTAGTAGGTGGGAAGAATAGGTGTGAAAATACCGAACTGGCTAAATCAGTGGGTATGATTCCTGCAAAAAATATTCCTTCTTTTATTAGAGAGTTAGTGCAGATTTTAGATAATTTTGATAATCCACTAAAAACCATTGAAGAGAGAGGGGTAGAAATTCTTGAGCCATTAATAAATAAATACTCTAACGTCCCAGATTATGCTGAAAATAAAGATTATTACAAGGATTTTGAAAAAGAAGAAGATTTTTCCCTTCAGGGACTATCGCAAGGAGAGTGTGGTGCTGGAATAATTGATATGATAGAATCAGATTTAGTCCAGGCTGAAACGGCAAAAACTCCTTTAGAAAAAATCCTTTATTCCGCCCGTGCGCTTTTAGTTTTGAAGGGGATTGATGTGATAAGTTTTGATGATGCATTGGAAAGTTTTGTGAAGCATCTTGTTTACGGTGGTGTTTTTCCGAAAAAATATGAAGATTTACCGAAAATTGTAGATTCAATAAAAAAGGGTTTGGTAGTTGTTGATGAAGCAGACAATTATGCCAATGAACTTTTAAAGGAAGTTAAAGAAGTATATAAAAGTATCGACTCTTCATTTAATCTTCCTATTAGATATGAAGTTTTGAAGCAAGAAGAAAGCACTGGTATTTCAGAAATCTATGATCTGAGAGGCGTTCCTTGTCCACTCAACTATGTAAAGGCTAAGCTAAAATTAGAAGATATGGAAATTGGTAGCAATTTAGTACTGTACCTTGATGAAGGAGAACCTATAAAAAACGTACCCCTTAGTCTTAAAGAAGATGGTCAGGAAATAATCTCTATTGAAAACAAGGGACAGTATTATGAGGTTTTTGTGAAAAAAAGACGTTAAATATTTTGAGATATATATTCAATAGGTAAATTAAGTTACATAATAGAATTTTAATAGTGCTATTTCGACATAGATAAGTTATAGATATTGATTAATCTACTGGTTATTTTTCACCACTTTTGGTTATGATTTATCGAAATTTATAAGTGCTCCTACCAAATAAATTTTGAATAATTACAATGAATTATGGATAATAGCAGGCTGTAAGGTTATGGCACATATATTGCTTTTTCTAAATAAATAAAAATTTGGAGGGTTTAATGTCAATCACAAACATTAATTACCTTAAGGCTATAATAGGTGACAAAAATTTTGGAGATGTTCTTGTCGTTGGTGGTGGTATAAGTGGTCTTCAGGCAAGTCTTGACCTTGCGAATTCAGGGTTTAAGGTTTATTTGGTGGAGAAGGAGCCTTCTATTGGCGGTCATATGGCTCAACTTGATAAAACTTTTCCCACCAATGAATGTTCTATCTGAATACTGTCACCTAAGCTGGTCGAGGTCGGCCGGCATCCAAATATGAAGGTATTCAGTTATACAGAGATAGAAGGTGTAGAAGGTTCTGCTGGTGATTTTTCAGTTAGACTTGTTAAGAAACCTAGGTATGTTATACAGGGAAAATGTACTGGATGTGGCGTGTGTCAGGAATATTGCCCGGTAAAGATACCCGATGTGTTTAATCAGGAGATTTCTAAGAATAAAGCTATTCACATACATTTTGCCCAGGCAATACCACTTGTCGCATATATTAGTAAAGAATGTTTATATCTTAAAGAGAAAAAATGCGGCATTTGTGAGAATGTATGTGAAAATAAAGCTATTGATTTTACACAAAAACCTGAGAAGTTTGAAATAAAAGTTGGTGCAATAATATTATCCGCAGGTTTTGAACCCTTTGATGCTAAGCTACTTAATGAGTATGGATATGGAAAATATAAAAATGTTGTAACAAGCATGGACTATGAAAGGATCTTGAGTTCAACAGGTCCCTATGAAGGGGAAATTAAAAGAACTTCCGATCTAAAACATCCAAAAAGGATTGCGTGGATTCAATGTGTGGGCTCTCGTTCCGTTCAAAAACCATCTAATAGCTATTGTTCGTCCGTTTGTTGTACCTATACGCAAAAACAAGTAATCTTGACGAAAGATCATATCCCTGATGCTGAATGTACTATTTTCCACAATGATATAAGGGCTTATGGGAAAGATTTTGAAAGATTTTATCAAAGGGCTGTAAATTTATCAGGTGTAAGATTCATAAGAAGCTATGTAAGTATTGCAAGGGAAGACAAAAAAACGGGAAATATTTTTATTAAATATTCAACCCCTGATAAGGGAGTTGTTGAAGAAGAATTTGAGATGGTTGTTCTCTCTGTTGGTTTAGATCACCCCAGGGAAGTGGGTGCAATTGCAGATAAATTGGGCATTGATCTTAATGAACATAATTTTGCAAAAGTTGATTTTTTTACACCTGTGGAAACTTCTAAAAAAGGCATCTTTGTAAGTGGTAGCTTCATATCTCCCATGGATATCCCTCAAGCAGTATATACCGCTAGTTCTGCCAGTGCTAAGTCGGGTGAACTTTTAGCAAAAAGAAGAGGGAAATTATCAACTAAAAGAGTTTACCCCTTAGAAAAAGACGTATCGAGGGAAGATCCAAGGGTTGGTGTTTTTATCTGTGCATGTGGTGCAAATATAGGTAGAGTTGTTAATATAAAGGAAGTGGCAGAATATGCAAGGACTTTACCTCATGTTACCTATGTCCAGACACAATTATTTTCTTGTTCCACAGAATCGGCTAAGCAGATTACAAATGCAATAAAGGAACATGATTTAAATAGGATAATTGTTGCAGCATGTACACCCAGAACCCATGAGCCTACTTTCAGAGATTCCTTAAGAGAAGCAGGCTTAAACCAGTATTATGTGGATATGGCAAATATCAGGGAGCATTGTTCTTGGGTTCATCCAAAGGATAAAGAAGCTGCAACAAAGAAAGCTAAAGACTTGGTGAGAAAATCGGTAGCAAGGTCGTTGAAATTACAGGCTCTTGAGGAAATAAGGCTTTCTGTAGATAAGAGAGCCCTTATTGTAGGTGGTGGTATATCTGGTATGACTTCTGCATTATCTCTGGCAAAACAGGGAATAGAGGTACATCTCATAGAAAAAGAAAAAGAATTAGGTGGAAATGCAAGATTTATTTATAAAACATTAGAAGGTAATAATGTACAGGAATATTTAAAAAAACTAATATCTGATGTTTATAGGGAACCATTAATCCATGTCTATACGGGTGTTCAAATTGTTGAGGCAACAGGTTATGTGGGTAATTTTCTTACAAAGATTAAGGATGAAAAAAATAAGGTTAAAGAAATTAAACATGGCGCTGTTATTATTGCAACAGGTGCAAAAGAATATAAGCCAAATGAGTATCTATATGGGTTGTCAGAAAATGTGGTTACAAATAGGGAGTTAGAAAAATTACTTTTCGAAAAGAATCAAAAGATTGTGAGTTCTGAATGTCTTGTAATGATTCAATGCGTTGGTTGTAGAAATGGGGAGAGAAATTATTGTTCCAGAATATGTTGCAGTCATTCCATAAAAAATGCTATCGAGTTTAAAAAATTGAATCCAAAGGGAGATGTTTACATACTATTTAGAGATATTAGAACCGATGGATTTAGAGAAGATTATTATAGGTTGGCAAGCGATATGGGAGTTAGATTTATTAGATTCGAGCCAGAAAGTAATTTTACTCCAGAAATAGAAGAAATAAGTGAAGGAAACAAAAAGACAATTATTGTTAGGGTCTATGACCAGGTATTACAAAAAAAATTGGAGTTAAAAGCTGATTTACTTTCACTTGCATCAGCTATTATCCCAAATGAAGATGTTTATGATATTGCAGGCTTCTTTAAAGTTTCTACAAGTGTTGATGGTTTTTTCAAAGAAGCCCATGTTAAATTAAGACCCGTTGATTTTGGGACAGATGGTGTATATCTTTGTGGTCTTGCGCATTATCCGAAGTTTATAAGCGAGTCTATAGGTCAGGCTTTAGCTTCTGCAAGTAGAGCAATAACCCTTCTTTCCAGTGATACAATTTCTGCTTCTGGTTCTATATGTGATGTGGAAGAGAAAAAATGTATTGGCTGTGGTGCATGTGCTGAAGTATGCGCCTATACAGCAATTGAACTGTATAAAACAAACAAGGGGATGAAGGCTAAGGTAAATCCTGTTCTTTGCAAAGGTGATGGACTTTGTAATTCTGTGTGCCCAACAGGTGCAATACAGTTAAAGCATTTTACAGATGAACAGTTATGTAATGAGATAGATAATGCCTTTGAGGAGAAAATCGCTGAGAAAGTTAGAAAAGTAGGGTAGTGGATACGTGAGATGTTAATTGTTGGGTAAAGGGGTATGAGGTATGGAGTGTGAGGTATGGGGATGAACTTTAGGCTATGGGCAATGGGCGATAGGATATAGGCAATGGGTGGGGATAGGAAAGATTAGTAAAAAGGGAGGTATAGATGGCTCTAAATTTTAAACCTAATATTGTAGGGTTTGTTTGTTATTGGTGAGGGTATGGAGCTGCAGATTTAGCTGGAGTTTCCAGACTACAATATACAAGTG
>ENA-ORXB01001301-ORXB01001301.1-sediment-metagenome-genome-assembly--contig:-NODE-1301-length-31278-cov-9.253518_pt1 | contig 31278 bp, 35 predicted proteins | sample MGYA00237863_ERZ511475 | MGnify/ENA primary metagenome ERZ511475 (study PRJEB26305, sample SAMN06343858) | sediment metagenome | isolation source: hot spring sediment | place: Canada: British Columbia... | reverse complement strand
CCCTGGAAAGTTTCTCCTTCCATCCTTTGGCGGCCTTGAGGTTCTTGGGGTGGGATGCAGTATAACAGTCAAGTCTGCACCTGGACCCAAATGGATGCAGCGCTCCTGCGGGAAGGAGTAGGCTTGAGGTATGGAGGGCATCCGCAAGGCGGCGGAAAAAGCGATTTTGGAGTTTCTGGACCTCTTCCCCATGCCCAGGGGAAGCCTCTTCGTCCTGGGGGGGTCCACCAGCGAGGTCTTGGGGGAAAAGGTGGGAACGAAGCCCAGTCTCGAGGTGGCCGAAGCCATCCTCGAGGGGCTCCTTCCCCCTCTCCTGGAACGGGGGATATGGGTAGCCGTCCAGGGATGCGAGCACCTGAACCGGGCCCTGGTGGTGGAAAGGGAGGCAGCCCGGACCTACAGCCTGGAGGAGGTCACCGTCTTCCCCCATCCCAAGGCGGGAGGGAGTCTGGCCACGGCCGCCTTTCTCCGCTTCCAGGACCCCGTGATGGTGGAATCCCTAAAGGCCCAAGCCCACGGGGGAATGGACATCGGGGGCGTTCTCATCGGCATGCACCTGCGGCCCGTGGCCGTACCCCTTAGGCTTTCCCTGCGCAGGATTGGCGAGGCAGTACTCATCGCCGCCAAAACCCGCCCCAAGCTGGTGGGCGGGGCCAGGGCAGTCTACACCCGGGAGGAGATGCTCAGGAAGCTGGAAGAATATCGGCAAAAGCTTCCCTGAAAAGGGCCGCCACCCCGAGGGCCTCGTAGCGGTTGTAATAACCCATGAGGGAAAGCCGGAATACCCTGCCCTTCAAGGGCCCCTGGCCCCCGGCGATCACCGCCTGCCTTCGGGCAAAGGCCTCCTTCACCTTCTGGTAGGAAACCCCTTCGGGCAGGTAAAAGGCGGCCACCGCCGGGCTTGGCACCTCGGGCACAGGGCTTAATCCCAGCTCCGCCCCAACCCGGTACAGAAGGTCGTTCTGCCAGGCCTTTAAGGCCAGGTGTTCGGGAAGCTTGGGCAACACCTCCTCCAGCACCGCCGCCACCGCCCCCACCAGGTTGATGGCCGGGGTCCAGGCGCTTTCCCCTTCCCTCTGGGCTTTGAGCTCCCGGGAGAGGTTCAGGTAGTAGCCCCGGGGGCGCAAACGTTCCAAGGCCCAAGGGCTTAGGGCCACAAAACCCAGCCCTGGGGGGCACATGAGACCCTTCTGGCTACCGGAGGCCGCGGCGTCCACTCCCCAGGCCTCGAGGGCCACCTCCCGTACCAGCAAGCTGGTCACCATGTCGGCCCCCACCAGACCCTCGGGGTTGGCCTCCTTAAAGGCTCTTGCCAGGGCGGGCAGGTCCACCATGGCCCCGGTGGAGGTCTCCGAGTGAACCAGCAGTAGCCCTTGGTAACCGGGCCTTGCCACCTGGTCCGGGCTCGGTACCTGCCCGTAAGGGAGCTCCAACCGGTCCACCTCGAGGCCCGCGCTTTCCGCAATCTCGGCGAAGCGCTCGGAGAACTTGCCGTAGACCGGTACCAAAACCCTTTCCCCAGGGACGAAGAGATTCCACACCAGGGCCTCCATGGCCAGGGTGCCGCTTCCCGTGAGGATGAGCACCTCGCCCTGGGTGCGGAAGGCTTCCCGAAGAAGGCTTCGGGCCTTGAGGAAAAGCGCCCTGGCGGGCTCAGTCCGGTGGTGAAGTTGAGGGCGGGAAAGAGCCTCTAGCGCCTTGGGATGAAGCCGCACAGGACCCGGAGTGAGGAGCCAGTCCATGGCAAGAGCTTAGCGCAAAACCCCCCCTACCAGCCGCTGGGTCATGCGGCCCACCAAAAGCATCAAGCCGTGGAGGATGGCTCCGGGCCTCGGCGGATCCCCTGGCACGTACACGTCCACAGGTACCACCCGGTCCACGCCGGCCATAACCTGGGGACTTCCCGCAAACACCCCACCCGAAATGGCCTCGTTCCCCACAGCCACCACCCCTTTGGGCTCCGGCATGGCCTCGTAGGTGCGCCTTAGGGCCTCGGCCATGTTGCGGCTCACGGGGCCCGTGACCAAAAGGGCGTCAGCGTGCCGGGGCGAAGCCACCACCTGGAACCCAAAGCGGCCCATGTCGTTAAAAGGATTGCCAAGAAGGGCGATCTCCGAGTCGGCAAGGCCCGTGTCCCCGGCGCTCACCTCGCGAAAGGCCAGGATGGGCAGGCGAAGCTCTGTCCGAGGGGAAGGGGGAGGGCCTGGGTCCAGAAACCCTCCCCTTTCCAGGTCCACCCGCTGGACCAGGTCCTCCTTGCGGGTCACGGCCACCTCCAGGGACCTCATCTCCCCCACGGCCTCCGGGTATGCCAGGGCACACCGCCCGCATCCCACGCACCGGGCGAGGTCCAGGCTGAAAATCCCCTCCACCTCGGCAAAAGCCCCGCTGGGGCAAAGATGGATAAGTCCCTCGCGAACCCTCGGGGTCAAGCCCGCCGGCTTCAGCAAGGGGTAGCCAAAAGCGTGCTGGGGAACCTTCAGGATCTCCTCCAGCTTGCGGGCCAACCTTCCCACCTTAAGCGTGTGCATCAAGCTCATGGCACCCCCTAGAGGTCGCTTCCCGCATAGGAGAGGTCAAAGGACTTGTTGCAAAGGGGGAAATCCGGCAAGCCTTCCCCCCGGACCGCAAGCTCCAAAGCCCGCCAGTTCTTGAAGCTCGGGTCCACCCCCTCGGCCATGACCACCCTCCCAGCCTCCACCCGGACGAACCACACCACCTCACCCCTTCCCGCCTCCACCCGGGCCAAAGCCTCACCCTCCCCCAGAGGGGGGTCCAGGGCCAGAGGCCCGGCGGGAAGATGGCGCAGAAAGAAAAGGACGTAATCCAGGGCCTTAAGGCTCTCCTCGGCATACACCTGGGCCCGGGACAGCACATCCCCTCCCTGGCGGACCACGGGGGTAAAGTCGGGGTAAAGGGGGTCGTCCTGCCTCAGGTCCCTCCCCACCCCGCTGGCCCGGGCCGTGGGGCCCACGAAACCCAGGGCCAAGGCTTTGGCCCGGCGCACCTCCCCCACATAGCGCATGCGGTCCAGCACCTGGGGATTTTTGAGAAGCCTGGGCAGCAGGCGGGCCAGCTCCTCCCGGTAGGCGGCGATGGCCTCGAGGTCCGGCTGGCCCTCCCGCCACACCCCCCCAACCCTTAGGAAGTTTCTCCCGTAGCGGTGGCCGGTTAACCGGTCAAGTTCCCCCTGCAGAAGAGCCCGTATCCGCCCCACCTGGGTGGCCCCGTAGGCGTAGCCGATATCGGTGAAGAGCCCGGCCAGATGACCCAGATGGCCAAAGGCCCGCTCCAACTCCAGGGCGGCCCGGCGAAGGTACTGCGCCCGCGAAGGGGCCTCCCAGCCCAAGGCCCTTTCCCAGGCCTCGGCGAAGGCCATGGCGTGGGCCACGGGCTCACTCCCCGCCCGCTCCACCAGAAGGAGCGCAGCCTCAGCCCCTTTGCCCGGCATCAGGGAGAGCAAGCCCCGGTGCTGGTAACCCAGGCGGATCTCCAGGTTCACGATCCGCTCGCCCAAAACGCTAAACCGGAAGTGCCCGGGTTCGATGATCCCCGCATGCACGGGTCCCACAGGCACCTCATGGAGGAGGGGAAACTCCCGGAAGGTGTAGGGAAGGTCGTGGCGCCTGAGGGGTTTCAACCCGGGGTGCCCCACCGGCTCAAAACCCCTCTCCCAAAGGGCCCGTTCAAACCAATCCAGAGCGGGAAACTCGGCGGCCAGGCTGGGAAAGCGCCTCCTCTCACCCAAGAGGAAGGCCTCGGTGAGGCCTAACGCACCCTTCTGGCCCCCCGGATGCTCTACCCACAGAAGCACCCGGTCTCCATAAGGAAAAAGCGCCACAGGCCTCCCCTCGCGCAGGGCCTCCATCACTTTCTCCACAGCACCACCTCCAACTCCTTAAACACCTCCACCCCCGGGAACACGCCGAGGATCACCAGGATGCCCAGGAGCAACCACAAAATCCAGAGATCCAGGCCCTGCCCCCTAAGGGGTTTTCCCCTGCCGAAGCCCATCTGGGCCATGGGAGGAAGGAGGCCAGCAAACGCCATACCCAGACCCAAAAGGTAGAGCCCCGCCAGCCCAGGCCAGCGCATGGCCGCCTCCACCGCCTTAAACTCGGCGAAGAATAGGGGGAAGGGAGGCAGGCCCCCCAGGGCCGCCAAGGCCAGGACGTAGGGGATCCCCAAGGCTGGCAGGTGGAAGACCAGCCCGCCCACCCGCCCCACCTCCTTGGCGTGCGTGAGGGACAGGATACCGCTGGCCCCCAAAAAGGCCAAGGTTTTGGCCAGGGAGTGGGCCAGGGTATGGAAAAGGGCCAGCCAGGGCAATCCCAGGCCCAAGGCGAAGACCGCCAGGCCCATGTGCTCCATGCTGGAGTAGGCGAGAAGCCTCTTGTATTCCTTCTGTCCAAAGAGGAAGAGGGCCGCAAATAAAAGGGTAAGCAGGCCAAAGGTAAGGAGCAGGCTGGAGGCAAAGGCGAAAAGCCCCGCTGCCTGCATGATGGCGGCGTAGCGGAGAAGGGCGTAAAAGGCCACGTTGAGGAGGGTTCCCGAAAGCAAGGCCGAAGCCGGCCCCGGGGCCTCGGCGTGGGCATCGGGAAGCCAGGCCTGCAAGGGGAATAACCCCACCTTGGTCCCAAAGCCCACCAAAAGGAGGGCGAAGGCCACCTTAAGCCCCTCGGGATCGGCCTCCCCCACCAGGGACCGAACCTCTCCCCAGTCCAGGGTGGCCCCGCCCACCAGGGCGTAGACCAGGATGACCCCGATGAGCCCCATGGCAATGCCCACGCTGCCCAGCATGAGGTATTTCCAGGTGGCCTCGAGGGGACGGGCTCCACCCTTGTGGTAGACCAGAAGAGCCGAGGCCAGGGTGCTACCCTCCACGAAAACCCAGAGCATGCCCAGGTTGTGGGCCAGGTAGGCCCCATGGGCCGAGGCCAAGAAAAGGGCACCCGCCCAGTAGAAGCGCCAGGCTTCCGCCCGGGCAAAGTAGCCCCGGGCAAAAAGCGCCACCAGGGCGTAGATCAGGTCGGTCAGAAGGAGATAAAAGAGCCCTACCCCATCCAATCGAAAAGGACCCGCTGCCGTACCCAGCAGAAACGGAGCCAGAAGAAAGCTGAAAAGGGGCACCAAAACGGAAAGCCGCACCAGCCGACCGGCCTCCTTGCGGGCCAGGAAGACCACCAACGGTAAGAGGACCAGAAGATACAGCACCGTTACCCCCTTAGAGAGCGCATCCTCGCGGTATCCACATGCCCCATTTCCCCCTTGATGCGGAAGATGAGGATCCCCGCCAAGAACACGGCAGCGAAGGCATCCAAGGCCACCCCCAGCTCCACGAAGAGGGGCAGGCCGTGGCTCTCGGAAAGGGCCATGAGGAAAACCCCGTTCTCCAGCGCCAGGAAGCCCAGAACCTGGCTTATCGCCTTTTTGCGGCTCACCATGGAAAGGATTCCCAGAAGCACCAAGGAGAGGGCCACGGGCACCCCTTGGGGCAAGGGGGCCTCGGGAAGCACAAAGGCCTTCCCCACCCGGAAGGCCAAGGCGGTGAGGAGCCCTGCCAAAAGGAGGGAGAGGGAAACGGACAGGTACCCCTCCACCTCGTGGCTCACCTCGAGGCGGTCGATCAGCCAGAACAGGTACCAGGGTATGAGCACCCCCTTAACCGCAAAGAGGGCCAAGCCGGCCAGCACGAAGTGCAACTCCCCTCCCGCAAGCCCGAAGGAAACCAGGGCCAAAAGGATGTTCTGCAGGGCGTAGAGCCGGATGATGGCGTCCAGGCTGCGGCGGCTCACCATCAGGAAACCTGTGGCCAGAATGGCCAGGACCAAGGTGTTTAAAAGCGCCATATCGCCCCCAAAAGCGCCAGCACCCCGAAAAGGGTGTTGTACGAAAGAAAGTCCGGAAGCCTCAGGTAGCGGAGCTTTACCCCGTAGGTCTCCAGGTAGGCCAGCGCCAAAACCCAGGCCGCCCCCACCCCCAGGAAGACCAGGGGCTTGAACCCCGGCAACAACAAGGCCATGAGCCCCGCATAGAAGAGCATCTTGAGCGACCCGGCAAGCTCGTACAGGGCCAGAAGAGGGCCGCTATGGTCCAGAATCTGCGCCTCGTGGATCATGGTGAGCTCCAGGTGGGTGGTGGGATCGTCCACCGGCATCCTCGCTCCCTCGGCCAGAAGGCCAAGGGCGAGAGAGGCCAGGGCCAGCAACAGCACCAAGCTGTTCTCCACCCCAAGCTCGGGGAGACCGCTCAGGGAAAACCCTTCCCCCAAGAGGACTGCCCCGGCCAAGGCCATAAGGGTCCCGGGCTCCGCCAACACCGTGACCACACCCTCCCGGTAACTTCCCTGGGCCCCAAAACTGCTACCCGCATCCAGGGCCGCCAGCATTTGAACAAAGCGCCCGAGGCCCAGGAGGTAAAGGGCGAGGAGAAAGTCCCCCTTGAAGGTTGGGCCAGGAAGGATGGGCAAGAGGGCCAAGGCTCCCAGGGTTCCCAAAAGAGCCAGGATGGGCCCGAGGAGGAAAAGGGGGGTGGTGGGATGGGGCGCTATCCAGACCTTCCGCCAGAGCTTGAACAGGTTTCGGTATTCCATCAGCGGGCTAAGCCCCTGCCGGTGGGTAAGCCTAGCCTTCAGCCACTTGACGCTTCCCGAAAAAAGCGGAGCCAACACCAGGGCCAAGAGCGCCGTCATAGCAAGACCACCCCCAGAACCACCACCAAGGTGAGGAGTTGCAGGAGAAGGTAAAGGTGCAGGCTTCCTGACTGCAGGGTTTGCACCCAAGCCGCAAGGCGGGCGTAAATCCGCCCCACCCCGGGGTACACCTCGGCCAAGGGTTCCTCTAGACGAGGATGCTCCCCCACCTGGAGGCGAAGGAAGGGGAAAAGGCGAAGGGCCGGTTCGGCGAAGCCCAGGCCGTTGGGTTGCATCCTGGGGGTGAGGGGCTGGAAACCGCAGTCCCAGGTACCGTAGGCCCGCATGGGCATCCGGAGAAGGCCCCGGTAAAACACCCCAGCCAGAACCCCAAGAAGGATCAAGAGTAGCCAGTTGGGGTAGGTGGGAACCCCAAGGGGGTCCAGGACCAACCCGGGCACCAAGGCCAAAAGGAGGAGGAGCCCCGCCAGCACCCCAAGACTGAGGCGCATCCCCTGGGTCCAGTGCAGGGCAACCTCGCCTCGAGGCAGGCCCAAGAAGGCTAGCCCGTATAGGCGCACGTAGAAGTAGAGGGCCAAGGCCCCCACCAGGGCCAAGGCCCCGGCGGCCAGGGGCATCAGGAAAGGCCCCTGCAAAAAGCCTTGGTAAAGCTGCCATTCCGCAAGAAACACTGGGCCAGGAGGGAGGCCCGCCCCCACCCCCATTCCCCACAAGGCGAGGGCTCCAAGTCCGGGAGCCTTGCGAAAAAGCCCCCCCAGGTGGGAAATCCGCCGCTCCTCCAGGGCTCCTGCCCCCAGGAAAAGGAGCCCCTTGAACAGGGCATGGGCCACCTGATGGAGGAAAAAGGCCCCCAGGAGCAAGGGCATGGGCTTCAGGAAATAGGCCCCCAAGGCGGCAAGCATGAGGCCCAGGTTCTCCACGCTGGAATAGGCCAAAGCGCCCTTTAGGTCCTCTTCCCCAAGGCCCCGCACCAGGGCGTACACCGCACCCAGAAGGCCCAAGAGGAGCAAAACCCACCCCACCCAGGGCGGGGGTGGACCGAACCAGTACTGGGACTGGTACAAGCCAAGAAGGCCCAGCTTGGTCATGGCTCCGGAAAGCAGGGCCGAAACCGGGCTTATGGCCACCGGGTGGGCCTGGGGCAACCAGGCGTGGAAGGGGAAGAGGGCTGCCTTCACCCCAAAGCCCAAAAGAAGTCCGGCCCAGACCCAGTCAGCCCCCACATGTCCGTGCCCCAGGAAGGCCAGGTAAAGCCCAGCCCCCGAAAGGCGGCTCGCCAGGAAAAAGGCCCGGGCCCCTGCCAGGGCGTTTGGCCCCTCGAGGGCGATGAGAAAATAGCCCAAAAGGGCCATGCCCTCCCACAAAAAGAGGAAGCCAAGCCCAGGGGAAGCCAAGGCCACCCCCGCCATGCTGGCCAAGAAAAGGGGAAGCAGAAAGCCATAAAGGTGCGCCTCACGGGGGTGATGGGCCAGGTAGGCAGGAAGGTAGGGAGCAAGGCCCAGGGTCAAGGCTCCGAGGAGAAGGAGGTAAAGGTAAGGAGCGCCCAATCCCGAAGCCCAGCCCATACCCCCCAGCACCCCCCAAGCTAGGCCCGCCATGCCCAGGAAGAGGGAAAGCCCCCGGAAACGCCACGGGGTCCCGACGGATAGAAGCGCCAGGACCAAGGGCAAAAAGGTCCAAAGGGGGCTCATTCCTCCTCCCTCAGGGCTTCCAGGCGCTCCCTTTCCGCCTCGAGGTGCCGTTCAAAGATCCGCCGCCCCAGATCCAAGAAGGCGTAGACCTCCGGGTCCCGGGTGCGGTAGTAGACCATCTGCCCTTCCCTCCTGGCCTCCACCAGGCCCCGCTCCCGCAGGAGGGAAAGCTGCCTGGAAAGCACCGACTGTTCCACCCCGAGCTCCCGTTGCAGGGCGGAAACCGAGCGCTCTCCCCCCCGCAGGGCATCCAGGATGGCCAGGCGCAAGGGATGGCCCAGGGCCTTGAAGAACTCCGCCTTGTAGCGGTGGAGGATGCTAGGCATACTTCCTCCTTTGGCTATATGCATATAGCCACATACTTTCAACCTTAGGCCTCCCCCCCGGTCCTGTCAACAGCCCCACGTGGTATCATGTCCCGCCGGCGGCCCCTTTATGCCAGAGCCCATGTTTCGCCTCCGCTACCGAAGCCCAGGGCAGGAAACCCTCCTGCTTCCCCTGCCCCAAAGCCTTCCCGGGCAGAAAGTGGGGAACCTCTTCCTCTCCCGGCGGCCCGAGGAGGTGTACGAGGCCCAGGGGAACCTCCTGGCCCGCTTTTCCCTCTCCGAGGGGGAGGTCCTCGAGGTGCGCTTCCCCTTGAAGACCGAACCCCTGAAGCACCTCCCCCCCTGGGGGAAAACCCTCCTCTTTGAACCCCCGGAGGCCTGGCCCGGCATCCTGGCCCACAAGGGACACAAGGTGGAAAGGGCCTTTGGCTTTCTCCTCTCCGGCCAGCCCCACGCCTGGTACCTGGTGGACGGGCTTCCCCTGGATCCCCTTCTCTACCAAACCCTCCAGGAAAACCCCACCCACCTCCTCCCCCTGGGGGTAGCCCCCGAGCCCCACCTCTACCTGGGAGGGCACGAGGGCAAGCGGCTCCTCCTCTTAAGAACCCCCTGGCCAGGAGGAGAGGAACCCCTGTGGCAGCAGCTCCTCCCCCTGGGGTTCCAACCCTTGCCCTTCCTCCGGGGAGTGGCCTTTGCCAGCCTGGGGGTTTCCGCCTTGGGCCTGGCCACCGGCCCTTGGTTCTACCTTCCCTACCTGGGGGCGCTGATCCTACAGCAGGGGCCTGCCCTCAAAAAGCTTTTCCTGCGTACCCCGCGCCACGTTTTGGAAAGCCTTTTCTTCCACGCCTTCGCCCTTTCCGTAACGGTAAACCCCAGGCCGGAGCTCGGCCTGGGGTACCTGGCGCTCTTCCTCTGGAACCGGCTTAGGCCTTCCGCCGCAACTCCGAAAGAATCTCCCGAAGAAGCTTGACCTCCTCTGGTGGCTCGGGAGGAGGGGGCGGGGCCGCCTCCTCCGCCTTCTTGCGCCGCTTTTCAATCTCCTGCATGGGCACCACGATCAAGAAGTAGATGGCCGCCCCCACCACCAGGAAGTTCACCACGGTGTTGATAAACTTCCCCAAGGCGATGGGCCCCAGCTTGATGGCGGAAAAATCCGGCGCCCCTCCCAAAGCCCCGATCAAGGGGGTGAGGACATCCGCCACCAAGGAGTTCACCACCTGGCCGAAGGCCCCACCGATGACCACGGCCACCGCCAGGTCCACCACGTTGCCCCGCATGATGAAATCCCTAAAACCCTTCAACATACGTACCTCCTTGCACGTTACCTAACGCCAAACCCGGTCCGAGTTCCTGGACCGATGGTCAGCCTACCCGCTCCCTTTGAAAATCTTGTGAAAAGAACCCCCGCCTGAAAGGCCAACCCCGCCCTCCCCCTGCATTCCAGACCTGGCCCGCTTTGGGAAAGATCCTCCCCGAAGGGAGTAGCCCAGGCGGTATATAATGCCCCCGAACCCCCGATGGGCCAAGGTCAGCCCAAAGGGCTACCTTGCGGGCTCAAAGCGCGGGGCCTAGGAGGTAAAGCATGGCCAAGGTTAGGCTGGAGCACGTTTGGAAGCGCTTCGGCAAGGTGGTGGCGGTCAAGGACTTCAACCTGGAAACCGAGGACGGGGAGTTCGTGGTCTTCGTGGGGCCTTCGGGCTGCGGCAAGACCACCACCCTGCGGATGATCGCTGGCCTCGAGGAGGTCTCCGAGGGCCGCATCTACATCGGCGATCGCCTGGTGAACGACGTGCCTCCCAAGGACCGGGACATCGCCATGGTCTTCCAGAACTACGCCCTTTACCCCCACATGAACGTCTACGAGAACATGGCCTTCGGCCTGCGCTTAAGGCGCTACCCCAAGGACGAGATTGACCGCCGGGTGAAGGAGGCCGCCCGCATCCTCAAGATCGAACACCTTCTAAACCGCAAACCCCGGGAGCTTTCCGGCGGCCAGCGCCAGCGGGTGGCCATGGGCCGGGCCATCGTGCGGGAGCCCAAGGTCTTCCTCATGGACGAGCCCCTTTCCAACCTGGACGCCAAGCTCCGGGTGGAGATGCGGGCGGAGATCGCCAAGCTGCAAAGGCGTCTTGGGGTCACCACCATCTACGTGACCCACGACCAGGTGGAAGCCATGACCCTGGGCCACCGCATCGTGGTCATGAAGGACGGGGAAATCCAGCAGGTGGACACTCCCCTAAACCTCTACGACTTCCCCGCCAACCGCTTCGTGGCGGGTTTTATCGGTAGCCCCTCCATGAACTTCATCCGGGCTGGGGTGGAGGTGCAAGGGGAAAGGGTATACCTGGTGGCCCCGGGCTTCCGGGTCCGGGCCAACCCCATCCTGGCCCAGGCCCTGAGGCCCTATGCGGGCAAGGAGGTTTGGATGGGCATCCGCCCCGAGCACCTGGGCCTGAAGGGCTACACGGTGATTCCCGAGGAGGAAAACGTCATCCGGGGCGAGGTGGAAGTGGCCGAGCCCCTAGGGGCGGAAACCGAGATCCACGTGAGCGTGGACGGCACGGTCTTGGTGGCCAAGGTGGACGGCCACGCTCCGGTGAAACCCGGGGATAGGGTGGAGCTTCTGGCCGACACCTCCCGCCTCCATGCCTTTGACGTGGAAAGCGACCAGACCATCGGCCACGCCCAGGAACGGGAAGCGGTGGCCCGCTAGGAATAGGCCTTTGGGCGGGGGATGTCCTCCCCCGCCCTTATCATGAAAGGGTGAGCCGGCGGGATAAGCCCTTCATCATAGGTATCGCTGGGGGAAGCGCCAGCGGCAAAACCACCCTGGCCCGCTCCCTGGCCAAGGCCTTGGGGGAGCGGGTGGCCCTGCTCCCCATGGACCACTACTACCGGGATCTTTCCCACGTGGCCTTCCCGGAGCGCCTCCAAGCCAACTACGACCACCCGGAGGCCTTTGACCTTCCCCTCTATCTTGAGCACGTGCACGCCCTTCTTTCCGGGCAGGCGGTGGAGATGCCCCTTTACGACTTCCGGGCTTATACCCGAAGCCCGAAGACGGAAAGGGTCCTGCCCGCTCCCGTGGTGATCCTCGAGGGCATCCTGGTCCTCTACCCCGAGCCCCTCAGGGCCCTTATGGACCTCAAGGTCTTCGTGGATGCGGACGCCGACGAGCGTTTCATCCGGCGGTTGGAGCGGGACGTCCAGGAACGAGGGCGTAGCCTGGAAAGCGTGGTGCGCCAGTACTTGGAAAAGGTAAAACCCATGCACCTGGCCTTCGTGGAACCCACCAAGCGGCATGCGGACGTGATTCTGCCCGGTGGCGGGCAGAACCCGGTGGCCTTGGAGATGCTCAAGGCCAAGGCCTTGGCCCGCCTGGCGGAGATGGGGGTGGCATGAAAAGGTTCCTCCACCTTCTCCTCCTCCTGGCCCTGGTGCCCTCCCTCCTGGCCCTTCAGCCCCGCCTGCGGGCGGAGCGGCCAGGTCCTGTGGTGCTCCTCCTGGATGCGGAAGCCCTGCGGGAGGAGGCCCAAAGCCAAGGGAAAAGCCTCCTAGAGGTGCTGGAGTCCTACCGCCCCCTGGGGGTCAGAGGGGTGGCCTTCCCGGAACGATTTGTGAAGGACTGGGTGGGCCAGGGGGAACTTCTTTACCGGACCGGGAGGGAGCTTTTGGAAGCGGGGCTACCCGCCAAACCCAACTGGTACTACCTCCGGGGCAATCGGGAACTTCTTGAGCTCTTACAGACGGCCTATGACCTTCCCCATGAATGGGTGGGTCCTTGGCTGGGCTTCCCCCTGGATGTCCAGGCCTTCCCTGCCTTTTATCCCCTGGAGGAAATCCGGGCCGCCAAGGAAGCTGGGTTTTTCGTGGCGGTCCGCCCCATCAACCAGCGTTACCGCCGCCTGGATGCTTCCCTGCCCATCGTTCCCAAGGAGGCGGACGCCGTGGTCTTCGCTGGCCTCGAGGCCCTGGGTTACCCCTACCGCCTGGAGGAAGCCCGAGAACGAGTCCCGGTACCCGTGGCCCTCATCGAGGGCACGCCTCAGCCCGGGCTTGCCGCCTACCGGGAAAAGGGCATCCTGAGGCTTTTTAGCCTGCGGTACGAGTGGCAGCTCACCCTGACCCCCGAGGAGGCCGCGGACAAGTATGTGCTGGCCGCCCGGGAACGGGGCCACCAGCTCCTCTACCTCCGGCCCTACCCCTACCGCCAGGACACGGAGCGCCTCCTCAAGCGGATCCAGGAGGGCCTAGAGGCCAGCCACATTCCCCTGGGCCACCCCGTGGCCCGGGAGTTCACGCCAAGCCCCCTCCGCCTGGCCGCCTGGGTGGGGGTGGCATCGGGGCTAGGGCTTTTGGCCCTGGGGCTACCCGTGTACGGGCCGGGGGTGGCCTTCCTCCTCCTTCTCCTAGCCCTGGGGTATGCGGGAAGCCAGGCGGGGGCCCTTCTAGCTGCTTTGGTCTTTCCCGTGCTGGGCTTCCTGGGTCCCAGGAATGGCCTCTGGATGTGGCTTCGCACCCTGGGCTACGCTCTGGCCGGAACGGTTTTCCTCTCGGCCCTGGGCTCCACCCCGGAGACCATCCTGGGGCTGCAAGCCTTCAAGGGCGTTTCCCTCACCCTCCTGGTGCCTCCCCTCCTGGTGGCCTTCAGCTTCCTAGACAGGAACTACAAGGAAACCCTGACCCGGCTTTTCCTGCATCCCCTGCGCCTGGGGGAGGTGGTCCTGGCAGGGGTGGCCCTCGCCCTCCTCCTCCTGGCCCTCCTGCGCCGGGGCAACGAGGCCCCCTTGGTCCCGGACCTGGAGCTGAAGCTTAGGAGCCTCCTCCAGGACCTCATGGTGCGCCCCCGCTTCAAGGAGGTCTTCGGCCACGCCCTCTTCCCCCTGGCCCTCCTCCTTCCCTGGCCGAAGTGGGTGCAAAACGGCCTCCTCTTCCTTGCCGCTCTCGGGGTGGCCTCCATCCTAAACACCTTCAGCCACTTCCACACCCCCCTTCCCATCTCCTTCTTCCGGGTGGCGAACGGCGCGCTTTTGGGCCTCTCCCTCGGGCTTCTCGGGGTTATGCTGGTAAGGAGGCTTCGGGCATGGTGGTTGGGGTAGCGGGGTACTATGGGTTTAAAAACGCCGGGGACGAGGCCATCCTCGAGGCCATCGCCCGGGAGCTGAAGGCCCGGGGGCACCAGGTTCTCGCCCTTTCCGGCGACCCCAAGCAGACCGCCAAGGAGCACGGAATCCGGGCCGCCCATCGCCTAAACCCCTTGGCCCTTCTCCAGGCGGACCTCTGGCTTTTGGGGGGCGGGGGGCTTTTGCAGGACGCCACCAGCTCCCTAAGCCTTCTTTACTACCTGTCCGTACTCCGGGCTGCCCGCTTCTTCCGCAAGAGGGTGGTGGTATTCAACCAGTCCCTCGGCCCCCTCACCCCCTGGGGGGAAAAACTGGTGAAACGGGCCTTGCGGGGCGTGCCCATAATCCTTCGCGACCAAGATTCCTGGGAATACGCCAAGAACCTGGGCCTATCCCCCGCCTTGGGTGCCGACCCTGCCCTTCTCCTCACCCCGCCCCCTGTAAAGCGGGAAGAGGACTTGGTTCTCGTCATTCCCCGGGCTGGGGTGGACCAGGAAGCCCTCACCAACCTCTACATCACCGCCAACCACCTGGTGCACGAGGGAAGAAGGGTGCTGGTCCTCCTCCTCCAACCCGGATACGACGACGAGGTCATCGAGATCTTCCGCCTGCACCGGGTGGAGAAGACCGCAGATCCCAGGCGGGTCCTCTACCTGGCCGCCCAGGCGGGGTACGTGATCTCCATGCGCCTGCACGGCCTCATCCTGGCCGCGGCCGCCGGCACCCCCTTCGCCGCCCTTTCCTACGACCCCAAGGTGGCCGCCTTCGCCAAGGAAACCGGGGCCTACTACCAGGAACTCCCTGGGGATCCCATCAAGCTTTCCAAGGCCGCCATGTACGGCCGCTACCCCGACTGGGAAAAGGTGGCGGCCCTGAAGGAAAGGGCCCGGCAGAGCTTTGACCTGGCCCTGGGGGAGGCCAGCCTGGTCAAAAAGACCCACGGACGCGGCTCAAGCGGCTCCTAAGTCCCTGGGCGAAGGCCTCGAGGTCGGAAAGCGCTTCCTCCACCCCCTGCCTCAAGAGGAACTCCCCTGGGGAAAGGCGCTTGAGCACAAGGAAGGGAGGCTGGGAAAGCACCTCCACCCCCTGGCGCACCACCTCGGGGATGAGGCCTTCCTCCAAGGCCTCCGCCTCCAGATCCGCCAGCAGAAACACCTCCCCCATGGACTTGCGGGAAAGCAAGAGGAGGAAGGCGGCGAAGGCCCCGCGCTCGGAAAGCTCGGCCACCAGCCGGTCCTCCAGGGACTCCACCGCCTCGAGGTCCACAAAACCTTCCCGAAGAAGGTCCTCCAGGTCCAAAGGCGAAAGGGGAAAGCGGGCCTTAAGGCGCACCAGGCGGCTCACCGCCTCCGGGGAAAGGTATCCCACTCCCTCCGGCACCCCTTCCTTCTGGGATTCCGGCGCCAGGATGGCCACGTACGCCCCTTGCTGGCGGTAGGACTTGAGCAGGCTGGGCTCCCCTTCCCCCGGACGCAGCAGCACCAGAAGCACTTGGCGGCGCCCCAAGGGGGCCTTGTACACCCAAGGGGGGCCCCCTTCCAGGAGGAAGCCAAGCCGCCTCAAGTCCTCGGTAACCCCGGGGGGCTCCAAGGCCCTTTGCGGCTCGTTGGGGAAAAGCACCTCCTTGGGATAGGGTGTCACCCGTACCCGCCGCTTCTCCGGCTTGGGATCCCCTATCTCCTTGGAGTCCTTCCCGGAAGCAGCCGGCCTCGCCTCCCGCCTCTCGGGCTGGGCAGGCTCCCTGGACTCCGCCTGCCCAAGCCGGGGGAGGCCCCTAGGGGTGGCCTTGAGCTCCACCTCCTCCCCGCGGAAGTGGAGGAGGATGGTCTCGTTCACGGCAAGGCGGCGCTTTTGATAGTAGGGCAGAAGCCCCCGCACCACCCCCTGTTTCCAGTCCACCTCCACCTCGTACACCTCCCCATCCTCGTCCACGAAGCGCACCCGCTCCTTGCCGAGGAGATGCTGGCGGAGGGAGACGGTTAGGGCCATGGTTCCCGTTTGAATACAGGTGCTGGTCAGCACATAGCGTGCGGTCATATCACCTCCCGAGGTCCACCAAGGGACGGGGAATCCCTGAAGTGAGCATATAATACACCTCGTAGGCCACGGCAAGGGTACGCTCCACATCCCCAAGGGCCCGGTGGGCTCCCCTGGGAGGAAGCTCCAGGACCTGGGAAAGAGCGTCCAGCCCGTAGCGCCTGAGGCCAGGCATGGCCCTTTTGGCCAGGCGGAGGGTGTCCACCACCGGGTTCTCCAGGGAATAGCCCATGCCCTCCAGGGCGGGCCGCAGGAACCCCAGGTCAAAGCTGGCGTTTTGGATGACCAAGGTGGCCCCCCGCAAGAGGGGGTAGGCCTTCTCCAGAACCTCCTCGAGGGAAGGAGCCTCCTCCAGCTCCCAAGCGCGAATCCCCGTAAGCCTCTCGATAAAGGGGCTGGGAGGGCGGCTCGGGCGCACCAGGCTCTGAAAGCTCCTGCGCTCTCCCTGCTCCAGCCGCACCAAGCCCACTTCGATCACCTCGTTGAGGCCGGGGGAAAGCCCGGTGGTCTCCAGGTCCAAGACCACCACCGCCTCCCCGGGATAGGGGAAAGGGTAGTGCCACTCCCAAAGCCCCACCTCCTCCCCCAAGCGGAAGCGCCCGTCTAAGAGGGGCCGCACCACAGGCTCCACCGGACCCCTTAGCCCCAGGGCTTCCCCCAGGGCGGGAAGGGGCAAGGGCCTGCCCTCGGCCCTAAGCCTTCGGGCCAGGCGGGTGGCCAGGCGGTGGCGAAAGAAAGCCTCCACTACAAAGCCTCGCCCAAGGGGGTACGAAGGAAAGCCCGGTCGGTAGCCTCCTCAAAAGCCAAGGCCGCCTGCAGGAGGAGTTCATCCCTCGCCCAGGGAGCGAAAAGCTGAAGGCCCACGGGAAGGCCATCCTCAAAGCCGGCGGGGAAGGATAGGGCGGGAAGGCCCGCCAGGTTAGCCCCCACGGTGTAGAGGTCCTCCCGGTACATGGCCAGGGGATCGGGCCTACCTCCCAGGGGAAAGGCGGGATGGGGGGTGGTGGGGAGGAGGAGGAGGTCCACCTCCTGGAAAAGGGCCTGGGCCTCCGCCTTAAGCCGCCTGCGGAAGGCCTGGGCGCGGCCGTAGTAGGCCTCGTAGTACCCGCTGGAAAGCACAAAGGTGCCCACCAGGATGCGGCGCTTCACCTCGAGGCCAAACCGGGCCCGCGTCTCCTCCACCACCCGCCACAGCTCCTCCCCTTCGGCCCGATAGCCGAAAAGAGTCCCGTCGTAACGGGCCAGGTTGGAACTGGCCTCGGCGGGGGCCAGGATGTAGTAGGCGTTTAGGGCCAGGGGCAGGGAAGGCCAGGACACCTCCTTCACCTGAAGGCCAAGCCCCCGGAAAACCTCCAAGGCCTGCCGCAAAGCCCCCTCCACCCCGGGGCTATTCCCGGAAAGGGCCTCCCGCACCACCCCAAGCCGCAAGGAGGGCAGGGGCTCCGCCAGGGCCTCCTGAAACCGGGGCTTCAGGTCCAGGCTGGTGGCGTCCAGGGGATCGGGACCGGAGATGGCGTCCATGAGCAGGGCGAGATCCCGCACCGAGCGGGCCATGGGGCCGATCTGGTCCAGGCTCGAGGCGTAGGCGATAAGGCCATAGCGGCTTACCCGGCCATAGGTGGGCTTCAAGCCATAGATCCCGCAGAAGGCCGCAGGCTGGCGCACGCTTCCCCCGGTATCCGACCCCAAGGCCAAAGGCGCCAGATCCGCCGCCACCGCCACCGCGCTTCCCCCGCTGGACCCCCCGGGCACCCGGGTGGGGTCAAAGGGATTTCGGCTGGGGAAAAAGGCGGAGTGCTCGGTGGAGGAACCCATCCCAAACTCGTCCAGGTTGGTCTTGCCTATGACTAGGGCGCCAAGGGCCTTTAGCCGGGCCACCGCCGTGGCCTCGTAAGGGGGCAGGAAACCCTGCAGAAGCCGGCTTCCCGCCGTGGTAGGAATTCCCTTGGTGACGATGTTGTCCTTAACGGCCACGACAAGCCCCGCAAGGGGAAGGGAAGGGTCCAGGGAACGGGCCTCCTCCAGCACCCCCTCGTTTACCGTGAGGAAGGCTCCAAGGCTTGGGTCCAAGGAGCGGATCCGCTCCAGGTAAACCTGGGCCACCTCCAGGGGAGATACCTCCCCTTGCGCCACCTTGGCGCGGATCTCGTGGGCCAACATGCCCCTACTATAGCCCGAAGTGGAGATCTAGCCAGTCCCGAAAGCCCCGGTAAGCCTCCTCCCCTCCCCTCGGCAAATAGGTGATGTCCCCGGGTTCGTGGCGGAACCAGGTGTACTGCCTTTTGGCGTAGGCCTTCACCGCCCGGATATCCCGGGCCAGCGCTTCCTCCAGGCTGTACGCACCCTGGAGGTACCCCACCACCTCCTTGTAGCCGATGGCCTGAAGGGCGGTCGGCATGGCGGGGTACCGCTCCAACAGGCGCTTCACCTCCTCCACCAGACCCCGGGCGAACTGGCGCCTGGCTCTTTCCTCCAGCTTGGGAAAAAGCCAGGTGCGCTCAGGCCAGAGAACCAGTTTCCTGTAGGCGAACCGGGGTGGGCGAAGGGGAAAGCGGGCAGGGGGCGTTCCCGTGCGCCTTACCACCTCCAAGGCCCGCACCAGCCGCCTGGGGTTCCTATCCACCCGTAGGGCATCCTCCGGGCTGACCCGGGAAAGCTCGGCCACCAAGGCCTCAAGACCCCTTTCCTCGAGCTCCCGCCAAAGGGCCTCCTGGACCTCTGGATCGGGTGGGGGCAGGGTGGGAAGCCCCTGGGAAAGAGCCCGGATGTAGTACCCCGTCCCCCCGACCACCAAAGGCACCTTTCCCCGGGCCAGGATATCGGCGATGGCCGCCTCCGCCAGCTCCACCCAGCGCACCACGCTCAGGGCTTCGGAGGGCTCCAGGATGTCCACCAGGTGGTGGGGAACCCTTTGCCTTTCCTCCGGACTGGGCTTGTCCGTGCCGATGTCCAGACCCCGATAGACCATGGTGGCGTCGGCGGAAACCACCTCGAGGGGAAGCTCCTCCCCAAGCCTCAAGGCCAGGAGGGTCTTCCCGCTCCCCGTGGGGCCCGCCAGGACCGGGATCGCCTCCACATCCCTTATGCTAAGGGCATGCTGGAGCGCTTAGACCGCCTGGAGACCTTGCGCAAGCTGAAAGAGCTACAGGAGCGCATCGCCGAGCTGGCCTACCAGCTCACGGGGGAGGAACCCGCCGCCTGGACCCCCAAGGTGGACCTCCTGGAGGACGAGGACCACTACGTCCTCCTCGTGGACCTACCCGGGGTGCGCCCCGAGGATTTGGAGCTTCTGGAGGAGGGAAGCCGCATCACCCTGGCCGGGATCCGCCATCCCTTGCCCGGGGTCTACCTCCTGGAGGAACGGCCCATGGGCACCTTCCGCCGCACCCTGGACCTGCCCGGCCCCATCGAGGAGGGCACCGCCCAGGCAAGCCTGCGCCAGGGGGTACTGGAGGTACGGTTCAAGAAGCGCAAAGGGGCTCCCCTGCCCCTCTCTCAGTAGCGCACCTGGTGGCAGGCCCGGCAACGGGGCTCGTAGTGCTCCTTGGCTCCCACCAGGATCACGGGGTCCGTGTAGCGGGCGGGCTTTCCGTTCACCAGGCGCTGCGTGCGGGTGGCAGGAGCCCCGCACTGGGCGCAGATGGCCGTAAGCTTCTCCACGAACTCCGCCCGGGCCAAAAGCTCCGGCATGAGGCCGAAGGGCTCACCCCGGAAGTCCAAATCCAACCCCGCCAGGATCACCCGTACGCCCTGGCGGGCCAGATCCTCCGCCAAGGGGAGCAGGCCGGCATCCAGAAACTGGACCTCGTCCACCGCTACCACCTGGGGCAAGGGGGATAGGTACGCCTCGATTTCCCTGGCCTCGCCCACGGGGATGGCCTCCACCCGCTGGCCGTCGTGGCTCACCACCTGGCTTTCGTGGTAGCGGGTGTCCAGCCGGGGCTTGAACACCAAAACCCGCTGCCGGGCGATGAGGGCCCGCTTGACCCTGCGGATGAGTTCCTCGCTCTTGCCCGAGAACATGGGACCGGTGATAACCTCAATCCAACCCTGACGATGCAGTACCGGGGGCATCCTGGCCCAGATTCTACCCGGGCATAGGGTATACTTTCTCCAAAATGGGTGCCTTGGACCGGGTTCGGAGGACGCTGGAGGAAGGCTCCGATGAGGAGGCCCTGGCCTTTCTTCGCCACCCCCCCTCCCCTGAACCCCCACGAAGAGGCCCTGGCCCACGCGTATGACGGGGAGCTAGCGGAGGGAGCGATCTTGGGGAAGTGGGGACGATCAAAGCACACCTGCCCCCCTCCCCATAGAAGTGCTGGGAATAAGCCGAAGGCTACCGCCACGGGCAACCTTGTTCCTGACCCTAACCACAGAAGCGGCGAGGCCTTAAAGGGCCTCGCCGCAGACCAAAAACCTGCCCTTACCGTCCCTTGCGGTAGGAATCCCCGTAGCGGCGCTGGAAGCGCTCCACGCGGCCTTCCGTGTCCACAAAGCGTTGCTGCCCCGTGTAGAAGGGGTGGCAGCTGCTACAGACCTCCACGTGGATCTCCGGGCGGGTGGAGTAGGTGTGGATGACGTTGCCGCAACCGCAGATGATGCGGGCGGGAACCAGCTTGGGGTGGATGCCTTCTTTCACGTTTCGCCTCCTTTCGCACGGTCTTGGCCGTGCGCAAAACCATCTCCTACTCTACCAGGACCCCGGGCCATCCCGCAACCTCAAGGCGGGGGCAGGCGACGCCACCTGGGTCCGAAGAGGCGCCGGCGTAGCCGCTCCCAGGCCATCCAGAACACCCCTACCCCCAGGCCCAAAACCGCCAGGAGCCAGAGAATCCCCAAAACCCCAAGCCCCACCAGGGCAAAAAAGAGGAGGAGAAGGGGCAGGTACCAGGGAAGCCTCACGCCTTCACTTTACTCCCTAACTGGACTAGAATAAAGGATGCCCCAGGACAGGGGGGCGGTCGCGCCCGGGAGCCGAACCTCCCGGGTGAGGAAAGTCCGGGCACCATAGGGCAGGGTGCCAGCTAACGGCTGGGCGGGGTAACCCGACGGAAAGTGCCACAGAGAAAAGACCGCCAGCGGCCAGGCCACGGCCTGGTGCGGGCAAGGGTGAAACGGTGGGGTAAGAGCCCACCGCGCCTCCTGGAAACAGGGGCGGCACGGCAAACCCCACCCGGTGCAAGGCCCAGTAGAGGGGAAGGGCTTGCCCGGCCCGCCACAACCCCTGGGATGGGCCGCTTGAGGCCGGCGGCGACGCCGGTTGTCATGCGTCATGCTTTAGGTCAGTAAGCGCTCACGCTCTAGGTCAGTTTTGACCAAGTCCAGTCATGCTCCGGTTAGTAAGGTGAGTGCTTATGCATAGCCTGATTGAGTGTGGACGTTATAGCTTTGGAGGCTCCGGCCACAGGATATCCCCGGCCAGAACCTGCTCGTCCGTGAGGTGTGCCGGGAGGTCCCGGAGGGCTTGCCGGTAGGCCGCCCAGGCCTCTGGCACGGGCTCGCCCCGCTCGTAGGCCCTGGCCACCACCCAGTCCGTCTCCGCCAGGCGGCGGTCCCGCTCGGTCCGAAAGGCCGCCCAGGCCTCCCGGATGCGGTCCTGGTGGGTTTTGATTTTTAGTCTAGCCATCCAGCACCTCCTCGCCCAACTCAGGGGGCTCAACCCCCTCATACCAGCGGAGGAGGACCACCTCCAGCGTCCTGTCCTCGGCGCACCGGGCAGAGATGAGAGGGGAGAACTGGAGCGTCTCAGGCTCCACCCCTGCCACCTCGTCCCCAGGCTGGAGGGCAGAGAGGTCGTAGACCTCCTGGCCCACCTCCTCCTCACCCCGGTATAGGGTGGTGGTGAGGACCCTCCCGGTCCAGCTATAGCGCAGGGTATGGCCGGGCAGCCCTACCTGTGGGATGTACCGAACCCGAATCATTTCCACCTCCCGATGGCGATGTAGTTGAACCAGTACGCAGTACTGGTGTACACAGTCCCGTCTGCGTAGTATTTCCGGAACCTCTGTTGGGTAGTGCCATACCCCCATTGGGAATCCACGGAGATATGCCCAGGTGGCCAGTCAGATAGGGTTACCACCACCGCCGGGGGCGACACAAACGCCGCAGGGTAGATGATGGTCTGAGGGTCTGGACCAGCGCCAACGTTTACCCCCCAGCAGATTTGGGACCCATCCGCAAACCGAATGTAGGAGCCGTTAGAGTTGGACCCATACATCACACCGGCCGTGGCCCAGGAAGACCAGGTGCCCCCGGCGTACTGCCGCCAATAGATGCCAGGGTCGGCGCTTTTAGGGACGTACACCTGGGTGGTGGCCCCCGATGTTTTGAGAACCAGCAGGTGCCCCTGCTGGGTCACGGCGGGCGGCGTGTTGGCGCTGCCGGTGCCGAAGGCCCCGCTCGCTATCTCATATGTACCCGCATTGGTGAGGGTGTTCCAGTCTACGGCGCTGGTCACAGACCCCCTGCTCAGGTACGCGTCGGCGCTCGCGAGGGCACCGCTGGCATTGAGGAGGGGCACGCCGTTGGCTTGGCCGATGGGCAACTTGCCTACCCCGGTACCGCTAGCCAGCCCCCCGAGGAGCCAGTCTCCGGGGGAAGGCGTGATGGTAGGGGCGTTGCGGACCGCATCTAGCTTCGCCGCCGTGACACTGCCGTCTGGGTGGTCTAATACTGGGGCGGTGCGGTGGGCAGAGAGGGTTGTGCCACCCTGATTGGTTTCCAAGGTGCCTACACGCCCCGCGAGCCCGGCCAGCGTGTCTGGCGGCGTGGCGTCCCAGGGCAGGCCCAGGATGTCCGCAACGCGGTTTTTCAGGCGCTCAGTGCGGTTCAGAAGGCGCTGGAAGAGCACCTCCAGCGGCCCGATGCGCCGCCCCTCACCTGGGACAGGCACTTCAAAGTCAGTCTCCCAGCGGTCTTCAGGTGTTAGTCTTTTCGGCATCCTTACCTCCTATGGGTATATCTGTATGGGCTCAGGACCCCAGACATCGCCGTCTTCATCCCACACCGCTCCGTCATCCCAAACATCTCGGGGCCCCGGGATGTAGTAGATGGATCGCACGCGGGCATGAGCGGGCTTCACTTCCCGCACCAGGGCGGGGATGCGTTCCAGCTCCACCCCGTTTAGGGTGTAGTCCCAGGAGGTGTCGTCGTCCCACGCTCCCACCCCGTCGTCCCAACGGTCCGTGGTGAACTCTGGGCGGTAGGGCCAGAGGTAAAGGGAGAACTCGGCCCAGATGGAGGGGTCGTCTCGGAAGTGCTCGTGGATGTGGGCCTCGTAGCCCGCCGCCTCCAGCCACAGACGCATCCCGGGCAGGGTGCCCCCGAGGAGCCAGAAGTGCGTGGCATACACCACCCGATTCCGGAAGGCGGCTTCCAACTCCTCCCGGAACGGGGACAGCCCCCTCCCCCGCCCCACCTCCTCCAGGAACTTCCCCTCGGCGTACTGGGGCAGGGCCTGGCGGAAGAGGGCCAGGGTCTCCTCCACGGCGGAGGCCTCCAGGGCCCCCAGCATCCGCACCGTCCCGTCCGCGGCCCCGCCCTCCCGAGGGTAGCGCCCCGGGGGGAGGAGGGACAGCAGATGGCGGTAGAAGGCCTCGGCGAGCTCACTCAACTACGCTCACCTCCCCGGGGACGAGGAGCTCGTCCTGGGCCGGGACCACGGAGGCGGCCGGGGTGAGGACCTCCACCGCCTCGAGGCCCCCATAGTCGTGCAAGCGGTCCATGAGCCGGGAGGGCCAGAAGGGCTCCCCGATGTCCAGGCCGTGGAGGAAGTCCAGGGCACAGGAGCGCCAGGCCTCCAGGGGTGGGCTCCCCGGCAGGCGGTGCAGGCGGAGGGAGAGGTTGAGGGTCCTAGGGGTGGGGCCCCGGACCAGGGCGTCCGCGGTCACAGGGCGGCGCTCGTCCACCAGGGCCTGGACCCGGGCGATGAGCTCGGGGGAGGGGAGGCCTCGGGCCGGGGCGATGACCACGTCCACGGTGCCCTGGCCCCGGGGGTGCTGGTCCAGAACCTTCACCTTCCGCACCTCGGGCACCTCCAGGGCCCAGCTCATGTAAGCGTGGTAGGTGCTCCCCCGGCTCAGAGCGGGCCAGGAGAGGAGGAGGCGAGCCCGGAGCTCCTCGTCCGTCTCCTCGTCCTGCCCCGCCTCCAGGACCTCCACCACCTCCAGGCGCTCCAGGCCGGGCACCACGGTCACGGGGTAGAGGACCGCCCCCACGGGCAGGGTGTAGCGGCTTCCCACCCCCTCGCTCACCCCTTCCACCAGGGCCTCGGGGGCGTAGGGGCCCTGCACCCGGTAGCGGAGCTCCCCCAGGCCTACCAGGGCCCCAGGGGGGAAGGTACCGGAGGCCGAGGCCACGCAGCGGAGGCGGAGGCGGGCGGGACGGGCGGGCTTCCGCTCCAGGCCCATCCCCTTCGCGTGCTCGTCCAGCCAGGCCCCCGTGGCCCGGGTGACCAGGAGCTGGGGAGCCAGGGCCCGGGCGAAGGCGCGGGCCTCCAGGGAGGCCTGGGCGGCGAGGCGCAGGTAGGTGCCGAACACACTATAAGCGTCCGGGTCCCGCACGGGGAAGCCCTCGGGCAGCAGGGCCACGAGCCGCGCCACCTCCTCCTCCAGGTCGGGTAGGGGCGGGATCAGGTCAGCCACGCGTCACCTCCAGGGGCCAGGGCAGGAGGAGGCTCAGGGCCTCCTCCGTGAGGCGGGCGGTGAGGCGGAGGCCCCCCTCCGTCCACTCTCCCCAAGCCTCCAGGACCCGGGGGTCTTCCAGAAGGGTCCTCTCGGCCTCCTGCAGGACCTCGGTGCGGGTGAGGTCGTCCAGGGGGGCCCCCACGTAGTCCAGGAGGTCCGAGCCCTCGAGGGGGAAGGCCCAGTGGCTCCCCCGGGGGGAGACCAGGCGGGCGAGGAGGTCCTGCCTGAGGACCTCCATCCCCTCCGCCAGGGCCGCGTCCCCCCTGGGGGAGAGGAGGATGTCCCCGTCCTGCCACTTCCAGTCCCGGTACATGGCTCACCCCGAGTAGACCTTGGCGCTGCCCCCGATGATCTGGCCCACGGCGCTCCCCACCTGCACCGGGTCCCCCACCCGGGCCACGGGGGGGCCGCCCCCGGCGAGCTCCACCCGGGGGGCGTCCACCCGCACCACCGCCGTGCCGTAGAGCTCCACGGCGCCGTCGGGCTTCAGGCGCAGGTGCACCCCGGGGGCCGCCTGGACGTGGATCTCCCCGTCGGGGCGGAGGCGGACCCAGGTGTCGGCGTCCCGCTGCACCAGGTACTCCCCGGGCTCCACCTGGGGCACGCTTCTCCCTTCGGAGAGCACCCCGTCCACGTAGGGGTAGGCGGGGTTCCCGTCGTAGTAGGCCACCCGCACGATGGCCCCCACCTCGGGCAGGGCGTAGACCCCCCGCCCGTGCCCCACCCAGGGCACGTCCAGGGGGACGTCCCGGAGGAAGGGCCGGGTGGGGTCGGGTCGGCCGTCCGGGGTGAGGGGCTCCAGGTCCACGCTGTAGCGGCACGCCCCCGGCGGGCCCGCCACCCCCGCCTCGGAGCGCACCGCCACCACCCTCGCCTTGTGCGCGAGATGGGTTCGGGCGGCGAGCTCGGGCCAGAGGGCCTCCACGAGCCGCCTCAGGGCCAGGTGGAGCCTGGAGGTCATACCGCCCTCCCGTAAACCTCGTGCACGGCTTCCCGCCCGGAGAGGTGGAGCCGGTGCTCCACCACCCTCAAGACCCCTCGGAAGCCGGGGTGGTCCACCTCCACGAGGTGGTACAGGCGGAGGCGGGGCATGGGGGGGAGAAGCAGGTAGTAGCGCCCCTCGGCGAGGCGCCGGAGGACGGCCACCTCCTCCGCTACCCGGTGCCGCACGGAGGCGTGGGGGCTCCCGTCCAGGGGGCCAATGTAGAGGGTCCCGCCGTCCAGCTCGTGGAGGACGTCCTCCTTCCCCCAGGCCCTCAGGGCGTGGAGGGCGGCCTCCCAGGCGGGAAGGCGGGGCAGGGCGTAGTGGCGCTTGGCCTCCCCCTGGCTTTGGATCTGCGCCTTCCCCCCACAGGCCCCCTGGACCCAGCCCAGAACCTCCTCCAGGCGGACGTCCTGAAAGCCCTGGGGCCCCACGGGCCGCCGCCACTCGGAGAGCCCCCAGAGGGCCCACTCCTGGGCGGGCAGGCGGGCCACCGCCTGCCCCATCAGGAGAGGCTCGTCGTCCACCACGAGGCGGGAGGGCGGGCGCTCCAAGCCCCGGAGGAGCCCCCACCGCCAGGGGACGTGGGGGCTTTCCGCCACCTCCACCAGGGAGGGGACGCCCTCCGGGGTCCTGGGCCTAGGCAGGTGGAAGAGCCTCACCGGCCACCTCCCGCCGCGGCGGCGCCCGCCCGATCCCCGGCGATGAAGCCCTGCAGGAAGGCCGGGGGCTCCGCGGGCTTCCGCGCCTCGCTGTTCCTCCGGGCCTGGGCGCTCCCGGGGGGCGGGCCCGCCACCGGGCCTTGGGCCGCGGCCTGGCCCAGGGCCTTCCCCTCCTCCGCGTTGGCCTGGGCGATGGCCTCCCGGGGCTCCACCTGGGTGAGCTCCAGGACGGCCTCCATCCCCTCCTCTCCCCCGAGCTCCCGGGTGATGAGCCGGGCGAAGAGGGCCTTCTCCACCCCCCGGGCCGCCAGGTGGGGGTGGACCACCCGGAGGGGCTCGGTCTTGCTCTTGGCGAACTTGGCCTGCAGCTTGCGGGCCTCGGCCAGGGGGTCCTGACCCGCCAGGCGCAGGGCGATCCGCACCCGGAAGTCCCGATACCCCCGCATCACGTGCACGTCCCCGGCCCGGTTCTCCCGGGGGATGGACTCTATGGAGTTCTCCCCTTCCACCTCCACGGCCACCACCACCCCGGGCATCTCCTCGCCGTCCAGGCGGAGCCGGTCTCCCGTGGCGAAGCGCAGATAGGGCATCTAGGCCTCCAGGTAGGGCAGGAAGAGCCGCTTGAGCTCCTCCAGGAACTCCTGGGCGTCCCGCACCCCGGGGAGCTCCAGCCGCTCTATGCGGATCACCTGCTGGACCTGCCTGGCCTCCCGGGAAGGGGCGGCCCCTGGGGGTTCTGCGAGGGTCCGGGAAGGAGGCGGAGGCACCTCGGGGACCTCCACCCCCACGGGAAGCGCCGCCTCGGGAAGCCGGGGCAGGGGCACCTCGGGAATGAGCGTCTTCAGCCGGGGGGTGGCCGCCTGGGCCAGGGCCTCCGCCTGCTGGGCCACCCGGGGGGCCATGTTCTGGAGCCCCACGGCCAGGCCCAGGGCGGCCATCATCCCCAGGTGGGCCATGACGCGGGAGGGGGAGCGGATTCCAAGCCGGCTCCTAATGGCTTCCCAGACGGAGGAGGCCAGGTTCTCCACCGCCTTCACCGGGGCGAACGCCCAACTCTTGATGCCCTCCACCAGGCCCTGGACGAGCTGCCCTCCCACTTGCTTCATGCGGTCCACGAGCCCCCGTAGCCAGGCCAGGGCTTGCTCCAGCCCGCTCCGGATGGCGTCCCAGGCCACCCCGCCGAGCCTCAGGGGGACGGAGAGGACCGCCCTCAGCCCTTCCCAGACCCTGAGGGCCCCCTGCCGCGCCCGGTCCAGGTCCAGGGTGAGGAGGCCCACCACCACGTCCACGAAGCCCCGGATCACCCTCACCACCCCGGCCAAGCCCTCCCCGAAGATGGGGGCGAGGCGCTGGAGGAGGCCCCGGAGGAAGCCGAAGAGGAAGCCCAGGCCGAACCCCAGGGCGTACATGACCCGGTCCCAGGCGGGGAGCACCCCGGCCAGGGAGGCCTGGAGGCTCTCCCCCACGGGGCGGAAGAGGCCCGCCAGGGCCTCACCCAGGCCCCGGAGCTCGGCCAGGACCGGGGCGAAGGCCCCCCGTAGGGCGTTCAGGGTGTCCATGACGCCCTGCCGGAAGGTCGCGCTGGCCTGCCAGGCCTGGCGGAATAGGGCCACCGTCCCCGCGAGGGCGGTGAGGAGGAGGCCCAGGGGGTTCAGGAGGACGGCCCGCCCCAAGAGGAGCAGCGCCCGCCGGGCGAGGGTGGCCCCCTGGGCGAGGGCGCCGAAGGCCCCCCGGAGGAGGCCCGCCGCGCCCAGGCGGGCCATCTCCCCCCGCAGAAGGGCGAGGCTCAGGGAGAGGCCGCGGAGCTGGCGCGTGAGGCTTCCCGCCGCCCCCTGCAGGGCCAGGAGGCCGAGCCTCGCCTGGGCGGAGGCGAAGCCGATGGCGGCCAGGCTCCCCACCACCAACCCCCCGAGGACGAGGAGGCCCCCCAGGACCCCGAGCACCCCCACCACCGCGCCCCGCAGGAGAGGGAAGCGCTCCAGGAGGTCGGAGACGCGGTTGATGAGGCCGGTGAGGCGCTCCACCACGGGGGTCACGACGGGCAGTAGCGCGTTCCCCAGGACGATCCACACCCGCTCCAGGGCGTTCCTGAGGAGCTGGAGCTGGTTTTTGAGGGTCTGGCTCCGGTTTTGGAACTCCTGGAGGACGCTCCCCGTGTACCGGGCGGGGTCGGCCACCAGGCCGAGGGCCGTGCGCAAGGTCCCCAGGGACCCCACCAGCTTGGCGATGTCGTCGGCGTACTCCATGCCGAAGAGGTCGGTGAGGAGGGTGAGCTGGTCGGGAGCGGCCCGGAGGCGGTTCAGGAAGTCCAGGATGGCCCCGGCGGCGTCCCGCCTAAGGGCCTCCTGGAGCCCCCGCGCGGTGAGGCCCAGGCGGGCCAGGGCCTCCTGGAAGGCTTTGGGCTGGGCGGGGGCGGTGGCCAAGCGCTGGAAGAGGGCGTTGAGGCCCGTGGCCGCCACCTCGGGGGCGGTGCCCAGGGCGAGGAGGCTCGCCCCGAAGGCCGCCACCTGCTGACCCGTGAGCCCCAGGAGCTTCCCTGTGCCGCCCACCCGGCGGAGGACGTCCAAAATCTCGGGGGCGGTGGCGGCCATGTTGTTGGAGAGGTAGTTGATGGCGTCCGCCACCCGCATCACCTGGGGCTGGGTGAGCTCCAGGACGTTCCGTAACTTGGCGAGGGCGTCCCCCGCCTCTTGGGCGGTGATGCCGAAGGCCACCCCCACCCGGGCCGCGTCCTGGGTGAAGCGCACGAGCTCCCCGAAGGGGATGCCCGCCTGGCCCGCGGCCGCGGCGATCTGGGTGAGCTCGGCGGCGCTCATGGGGATGGTCCGGGTGAGGGCCAGGAGCTCCCGCTGCAGGGCCTGCAGGGCCGGGAGAGGGGCGTCCACCACCTTTCTGACGTCGGCGAAGGCGTCCTCAAAGCGCATGGCCGCCCCGGTGGCGAGGACCAGGGGGGCGGCCAGGGCGGCCCCGGCGGCGGTGAGGGAGGTGGCGGTCTGCAGGCGCTCCAGGGCGGCCCCGGCCCGCAGGGTGGCGCTCTCTATGGCCTGGATGCGGGCGGCCACCGCTCCCGCCGGACCCGAGACGCGGTCGGCGAGCTCCATCAGGACCTGGAGGCGGAAGAGGGCGCCGGTGAGCATCTAGGGCCTTCTCAGGGCCATCTGGACCAGGGCGGGGTCTTCCAGGTTCACCACCACCCCGGAGAGCTCCCGCCGCTCGGGGATCCAGAGCACGCCCCGCGCGCGGAAGTACCTGCGCCGGGGCTCGTAGTGGGCCCCGAGGAACGCCTGGGGGTCCAGGTACTTCTCCCGGATGAGGTTCACGTCCCCGCCAGGCCAGAAGTCGGCCTCCAGGGGGGCTTGCCGTATCTCAAAGTGCAGGTGGGCCAGGTAGGGGCGGGCCGGATCCCCCTTGCCCACGCTCCCCACGGGCTCCCCGGCGAAGAGGTAGTCCCCCTCTCGGGCCGCCCGGTGGGCCAGGTGGGCGTACTGGGTCCAGAAGCGCCCGAGACCCGGCAGGTCGTGCTCCATGAGCACCACGCTCCCCCACACCCGGTGGAAGGCGGAGTGGACCACCCTTCCCTCGGCCACGGCCACCACCGGGTAGCCCAGGTCGGCGTCCCCGGAGGAGCCTTGGAGGTTGATGTCCACCCCGGGGTGTTGGTCGGGCCGCAGGCCCTGGGCCCGGCGCCACTCGGGGTAGCGGGGGTCAAGGAAGCCCGCGTCCACGCGGTTCAGGTCCGGCGAGGGGGGGAGGGGCCAAAGCACGCGCATAAAAACCTTAACCCCCTGGGCTTTCCCAGGGGGCACTTCTGGCACTCTAACCTTATTTTAGCCCTGAGCTTGGTCCTTGGCAAGTACCTGTTCAGGACACTCACAACCCCAGGGGGTGGGGTGTCTAGGGGTCTCCTCCCCCCTTCTGTTCTTGGTCTTTCAGGCCACCCTCGCTCCCGTTGAGGGGCTCCATGAGTTCTTTAAGGAGCTCCCTCTTTTCCTCCTTCTCCCGGAGGTTGGCCTTCTTGCCCGTAAAGAAAGCTATGAGAACGCCAGAAACGGAAGCGGCAACGGTCCCCAGGGCGTAGAGGGATTGCCCCTGGCTCACCATGTGGTAGCCAAGGGAAGACACGGCCACTATAAGTAGCGCCGCCACCAGAATGCTCCCCATCTCCCTGCGGGCGATATTGGAGACCATCTTCCGCTCAATCTCCCGACGATGCTCGCTTTGGCGCTCAAACTGGGCCAGAATGCGTTCAGCTGCCCCAGGAACGATTTCGTCGTACCCCCTCAACATCTCCGGAGGCGGGAGAGGTCCCCTGTAAAAGACGCTGATCAGATCCCCCTTGAGTTTCCTACTCAACCCCTGACCGTCCTTGGGAGCAAGACGAGCAAGAGGTTCTAAAAGCTCGGCGATATGGGGGTCTTCTTCAGCCAGCCTCTGGAGGGCTCTGAGAGCCTCCTCGGTTCTTGGGTTCAGCGGAGCCCGCTCAGGGACGGCTTCCTCAGGGGACCCGTTGTTGGGCTCACTCATCGCCCTTGCCTTCTGCCAAGCCAAGGATGATGGCCAGAAGCACGGAGGCGGCCAGCTCCCTCTCGCTGGCCCGGTTAACCTCCCCGGCGAAAGCGGCCTTGAAGTCCTCGCCAATGGCCGCCCAGTCGGCCGCGATAGCTAGGAGGTCGTTGATCTCTCCAGCCTCGCCGGGCTCGCCCAAGAGGTTGAGTTCCGAGGTAACCCCGGCCAGGTCAAAGGGGCGGGACAGAGACTCCGCCAGGGTAGGGAGCGCAAAGAGGTACGTGCTGTACTTAGTAGCCCGGTCCAGCCCAGTCATACCCATCCCTCCCGCTGGCTCCACTCTAGCCCCCCTCGTTCTCACTTGCAAGCCGGGGGATCACAAACTCGGGGAGAAAAGGCCCTCAGGCGTATCCCGGCGGTACAGGTCAGCTCCCCATACTTCCTGATGGGGTTCGGATAGGTCTTGACAACCATGAGAACGCGCTCCAGCGGCATGTTTAGAACAACGGCTCCATCCCCCCCTTCGGCTTCGCCGTCCGGAGTTCCCCCTTTTATTCCCTTCTATCCCCCCAGGGTTCGGAGCAGGTCGGGAAAGCCCTTCAGGTAAGGGTTCTT